>Ga0209580_10001337_pt1 | contig 11468 bp, 14 predicted proteins | sample Coa_R1_5_FD_187153 | JGI IMG/M metagenome (GOLD analysis project Ga0209580, IMG submission 187153) | Surface soil microbial communities from Centralia Pennsylvania, which are recovering from an underground coalmine fire - Coalmine... | ecosystem: Environmental > Terrestrial > Soil >...
CACTTTATCTTGAAGATGTACCTAATGCCATTAACTATGCTTTACAGCAAAATGAGAATGTTCTTGTTGAAGGGACCCAAGGGACATTTCTTTCATTGTGGCACGGAACATATCCTTATGTTACATCAAAGGATGTTACTGCGTCAGGAATATGTTCTGATATAGGGCTTGGACCAAAGAACGTAAATGATGTAATGGTAGTTTTCAAAGCTTATGTGACAAGAGTTGGTACGGGACCTTTAAAGAACGAGCTTTCTCCGGAGCAAACAACTACAAAAGGATGGCAAGAAGTTGGAACTGTGACTGGCAGACAAAGAAGAGCTGCTGAATTTGATTTTGAACTTGCAAAAAGAGCAGTCATGCTTAACAGTGCAACTCAAATCGCCATTACCAAACTTGACGTAATTTTTCCCGAATGTGCACATATGCAGTCTTTTTCAGATCTTAGCTCGCCAGCAAAATATTTTATTAAATCAATAGAGGATCAACTTAAGGTACCCATAATTCTTATTGGTACTGGTCCAGACGTAAATGATATTATTGATCAACGCGAGTCATAAATGCTAGAATAGTTACTAACTACCTTTTAATGGGGTATTTTTTTCAAGAAATCCATGATAAAACTACCGCATTACATTCAAGTTGCTGACATGATAGAATTTTCAAGACTAGTATGTGCATTTGAAAGAGTTCCTCGCACATCATTTTCATTTGACCTTGATGGTCAACATGTTATTTCTGTCCAAATGGATCTTCTTAAAGAAAAACCGGTAATCTATTTTACTCCAATAGATAAGATTGGTCATTATCTTTCATATGGTTTTAAAGGAGGAAAAGAAGATTCGGAGATTGTTAATACAATAATTAATCCTACGTATCTTTATTCGCCAATTGTTAGAGTAAAATCTTTGCCTCCATCTCTAAAACCTGAAACAAACAAAGAATTAGAAGTAACTTATGAACCTCTTGAGCTTGAAGATATTACAAGTCTGATAAAACTAAGCTATGGATTTGAAGAAGCTCCATTCCCACTTTTCACTTTTCAAAATGGAACAAATTGGATGATAGGCGTCTTTATGAATTTTAACGAATCAGACGAAGTATCCTATTTCTGTCACGTCAAACTAGATAGTGAACCAACAAAACCCTTTTTGAAATATTCAAGTAAGGATGGTTTGGAACCTAATTTTGTAAGTGCTATAACAGAGCATGGTTATTCATATCTTAAAGTAATAAAACTAAAAGATAAACATCCACTAGTTAAATTATGACCAATTATAGAACTAGAATAAAAGAATCTGCATCTGGTAAAAGCAGAATCATATTAGCAAACGATTTGGAAAATATGCCTGTTCAAAAACTAGAGAGTAATACAATCAAAAACATAAAAACATTGAACAAATTTCTCTGTGCAATAAAATTTAACTTTCATTTGATCTTACCACTTGGAATGAAAAGTCTTACAAAAATAAACCGTATTGCCCATGACACAGGCTTACAAACTATTGCAGATATAAAATTAAATGATATTGGAAATACCAATAAAATTGCAACTGAGAACTTGTGGCAAGCAGGATTTGACGCAGTAATAGTAAATCCAATAATGGGACCAGAAAATCTTCAAAGTCTCATTGAATCTGCACATAAAAGTGATCATGGGGTAATAACACTTGTTCATATGAGCCATCCTGGCGCAAAATTAGGATATGGCCTTAATGTATTACAGAACAAAAAAACATTAAAAATTAATGAATTATTTTTGGATTGGTCTTGTTCTATGAAAGCAGATGGCATAGTAGTAGGCGCTACAGTCCCAGAAATAATAAAATCATGTTACAAAAAAGCAAAAGGACGATGTGAAATTTACTCACCAGGAGTTGGCACACAAGGTGGAGATCCAGTCAATGCAATTGAATCTGGTGCAAAATACCTAATTGTTGGACGAACAATCTTGAATGCAAAAGATCCTATTTTGGAAGCAAAAAAACTTCAAGCACTAGGTATCTAATTTCTTACTTTTTTCATTACATTTTGTGCGTTCTTATAAGTTAGTTTCCTTAATGCATCATTATATCCAAGCCAAACAAATCCTTGATGCTCATGAGAAATCTTGACATCTTGTGTGTTCGTTTTAGCAAGAAAGAAAACAACCATCTTGTGAACTAGTTCTCCATCCCGCTGATAATGGTATTCTACCTTATCTTCAAAATCATCTACAAAAGTCACATCGGTTATACCTGTCTCTTCTCTGATCTCTCTTATTACAGTCTCCTTTAGAGTTTCACCTTCTTCAATATTTCCCTTCACAAAATCCCAATGACCTGAAGGATAGTTTAGTAGAAGATACATTTTGCCAGAAGAAGTTTCTCTAAATAAAACTGCCCCTGCTGATCTTTCCTCAATCATTACTTAGGACAACTAGTTCAGCTACGTATTCCTTTCTACTATTTTCCTAATCTGCGTGCTCTTCTTTGGAATGTCCTGATCGCCCTCATTAGATCTATTTTTCTAAATTCTGGCCAGTACACATCCATGAATACAAGCTCACTGTAAGCACTTTGCCAAACTAAAAATCCACTGAGTCTCTTTTCTCCTGAAGTTCTCAATATCATATCTGGTGATGATTGCGGAAGATGAGAGGTATAAAGACATGATTCAATAACATCTTTGTCTATTGCATCGACGTCAAGTGAACCCTCCTTGATCTTGGTTCCAATCTTTTTTACAGCATCCACTAGTTCATTCTGGCCACCATAAGCTATAGCTATGTTAAGATAATGATTATCATAATCCTTTGTAGCCTCATCTAACCTCTTCAAAACTTCTTTTAGAAAGTCTGGTAATATCTCAACACGACCAATAGCTTTTACCCTCATGCGATTTTTGTGAATTCGCGGATCGTTATACAATTTTTCAAGCCTTGTTTTTATCAAACCATAAAGATAATGTAATTCAGCATCATCACGAGCCAAATTCTCTTCGGACAAAACATAAAGTGTTATTATTTTTATATCAAGTTCTTCACACCAATCTAGTAATTTTTCAACTGCGTCAGCTCCGCTGAAATGACCGTCCATTTTTAGAACTAGATTTCTTTTTGCCCATCTTCTATTGCCATCTAATATGATGGCAATATGGTTTGGAATTACCCCGTCTCTGATTTCCTTTTCAAGCTTATTAGAATAGATTTTATAAAAACCTGCAAAATGAAGGGCTTTTTCTTTTATTCCGATAGTACTTCACCGCCTTTCTTCCTTCTATATTTACGGAAGAGGACTGAGGCAGATATCAGTATTACTACTAGTCCAAGTAATAGAGGCGGCAGTAAAGTAAATGGGCTTTCATTATGAGTCATAATCGTTGTGAACTGTAACATAATAGGATAGAGTGTCACTAAAACAACAATTCTGAGTATGTCTGTTATTGATCTTATGCTTCCTTTGAACCAACTGCTTAGCAACGAACCTCCAAACATAGATCCTATACCCATCCACAAAAATGGTAACATTCCAGAAACAAAAGTACCAACTATTACTTTGTCTGTAGCCAGTTTCAGTATGTCTGATTTTGTATTAATTATCTCTGGATTAATAGCTCCTAACCCAGAAGGTATTGAAACTAGAATCAAAAGTATTCCAGTTACCATTGTAAATGTTCTAATAAATCCAGCAGGTGTAGGTTTTACCCAATGTGACCAAGCTCGATCCACATCAAAAGCTCTGATTAGAAATGCTCCGCCAAGAATGCTTACTAAAACTGCAAAAATTTCTCTGGTCATTCCAAGTACTGTAGCTATTCCTCCAATCAAAAGCAAAATTCCCGGAACTCCAAGGAAAAATTTTGAATATTTTGAATCAAAAGCAATTGCTTTCAAATATCGACCAAAAACCGCATATGAATATTCTACACTTCTGCTAGCCCGCATGACAACTCTTCGAACTGAAACAATCGGTAATACATTTTGAATTATTGGAATTACGCTTTCATCATCTTCACCATCAGAAACAATCACTGCACCATTTGCAGTGTATTTTTCCATAACTGATTTTACTTGTAAAACTATTTTTTCATCAGCTTCAACTCCTCTGTTTTCTGTACCGGAAACAAGAATTACTTCTGCTTGATATCCTTTACTTACTAGATCTTCATAGGTTTTTACTGCTGCAAAAATTGAATTAGAATCTGCATCTTCAGGATCTTCTAATGCAAGTCTTTGTGCTGCATCAATACATGCATTTCTACCTACAATTGGTGTGATAACTCCAGCCCTACCAATATCATCATCTCTGTCAACACAAATTACTAACAATCTGTTGGTCCTACTTTCAATAGTATTTTTTTCCAACCTTGTCTCTTTTATTGACATGATATATAGAAAAATTGTATTTCCTATTAATTAATCTAATTTATACATCATCAAACCATTCTTATCAAAAAATTTGACTTGGAATTCACTAATTTTGTGGTTTTGTCTCATTAGCCTTTATTGCATACGAGTCAGATTCCTTTTTTATCGAGTCTAAATTCTGTAGTTCGCCCTGTATATCATTAACTGAGACGTTACTTTTCACCTTGTTTGCAATGACTATGGTTTCTGTGAGATAATCATTGTATTTTTTTAGAGCCTCATCATAATTGAGGTAGCTCTCGCGCCATTCCTGAGGTGCCCCACTTTCTATTATTTCAGATATGAGAGAGTCTACTTGTGTGGATGCTGTTTGGGCTCTAGTTATAAAATCATCAGGAGAAAGAGTTCCACCAAGCATACTATTCAACTCATTGTTAGTCTCATTGATTATAACGTCATGCCTTTCTTTGATACTCTCTAACTCGTTACGATAATCGGAAATAATAGGACCGGAGCTCTGGTACTGGGGAACTAACCATAGTGAAAAACTGGCAGCTGTAATTGCGCCCAGTATTGTTACAGTGAGAATTATGCCTTTTTTTGTTGCCACCCCCCTCCGTCATGTGATGGCGGTTAAAAGCATAACTGATTCTAACGTAATTTTACATCTCATTAGGCACAAATTTGTTAATTTATGAAAGTTGGATCATTTAGTCATTAGAAATAACAAAAAATTCTAATATTTTATAGAATTTCTATATATCTCAACTAATAAGTAAATTGTAAAAATTCATGAGCCTCTAGCGTATAGTGAAATAATTTTTACATCGTCTTCCTAAATACAACTTCATTCGTAAAAGTGTGAAATGACTACAGCATACTGCGTAAAATGCAGGAAGAAAGTCGAGATAGCTGGTCCAAAGGAAGTTAAGCTAAAAAACGGTCGACCTGCAGTAAAGGGCACATGCCCAAAATGTGGCACTAACGTTTTTCGAATAGGAAAGCCTTAGGGACCATTTTCTTCTTTTTTAATCTAAATCAATATAGGTAGCCATAAGTGAATTCTGTTATTGGCAAAAGGCGAATATGAAAAATTATTAAAAAAAATACAGGATAAGATTTCTGAAAACAAAAAAGACACTGGTTCTAGGTTTGAACTACCGGCAGTTGATATCATGTGGCAAGGTAATAGGACATTTTTTCGTAACTTTGCGGACTTTCCAAAACTTCTAAGAAGGGATCCTGAAAAAGTTCTTCAATATCTATCAAAAGAGTTTGCATCACCAGTTCAAGTGGCTGGTGATAAAGCAGTATTCGTAGGAAAAAAAGATCCTCACGATTTTACTCTACTTTTGACAAGATACGTAAAAGAATACTTAGAATGTCCTACCTGCAAAAGTCCAGATACTAGAGTAGAAAAATCAAATAGGCTTACTTTTTTAGTATGCGAAGCATGTGGAGCAAAATCCTCACTTAAGGGTCCATATGCGTAATGGCATTTGCAGTACGAACAGTTACTTATCAACAAAAAAAGATGCTAAATATTTGTGATGCCAATCTAGTTGGAAGAACTATTGCAAAATCAGATTTGACAATAAACATTAGTAGAAGTTATTTTGCAGAACGAATTGTTGAGAAGGAGGAAGCAGAAGAACTTTTGAAAAGTTGTTCAATAATAAATATGGTAGGAAAAGAAACTATTTCTTTATCTGTAAAAATCGGAATAGGATCTACAAAAGGTGTAAAAGAAATCGAGGGCGTTCCATTTCTCTTAGTTTTTAAATTCTGATAAAACACCACAATTATATACGTTCAAGAGCAACATTTTTTGATCATAGTGGGAAAACGTAAAGTTCTAAACGAAAGTGAGCTTAAAGAAATGAAATTACCAGAAGAATATGAACTTCTTGGTAGAGTTATCAAACTTTTAGGTAGTGATCATGTTTTGGTAAAATGTACTGATGATAAAACACGAATGGGTAGAATTCGTGGAAAGCTAAAAAGAAAAATCTGGATACGTGATAATGATGTTGTTACAATTGCTCCATGGGATTTTAAATCCGATGAGAAAGGTGATATTACTTGGAGATATACTCTATCTCAGGTTGACTGGCTGAAGAACAACGGTCATTTACCAAAAGACTTCTAACACATTCGTAACTAATTTTACACAGTAAATTCAATTTATGATGTTGTCAGACGAACTTGAAAAGAAACTAGCAGAACGAATTGATCTCAAAGTTCTTGCAAATGAGAGAAGGGGAAAATCCCACAAAGGTGTATTTGATAGAAATAAAGTTGTAGATGACGTTCTGGACAAAACTACTATAATGATTTTATCAAAGATGATAAATTCTGGAATTATATCGTATGTTAACGGAACAATTGGTTCTGGTAAAGAATCCAAGGTATATTGGGCTGTAGATCCTTCTGGAAGAGATATCGCCTTGAAGATATATCTCGTGACTGCTACTAATTTTAAAAAAAGACTTCCATATCTTATAGGTGATCCAAGGTTTTCAAGTATCAAAAAAGGTACCAGAAACATGGTAGAGCTTTGGGCCAAAAAGGAATTTCGAAATTTGAATCAATGCGTCAAGGCTGGTATTCCTGCGGTCAAACCTGTTAGTCTGATAAAAAACGTATTAGCCTTAGAATTTGTAGGAAAAGAAGGAGTTCCTGCACCTACCTTGGTAGAAACCGAAGTTACTTATGATGATTATAAACAATCAATTTCTATTATTTCAGATCTTTATACCAAGGCTAAACTAGTGCATGCTGATTTCTCTGAATATAATGTCTTTAAAACTGATAAAGGTTTGATCGTACTTGATTTTGGTTCTTCAGTTGATATAAAACATCAAAATGCAAAAGAATTCCTTGAAAGAGATATTAAAAATATAACTAATTTCTTTGTTAAAAGAGGCTTGACAGTAGAGAATCCATCTGATATACTTGGGAGGATAATGAATTGAGTTTTGAAAAAGTTATTCTTATTCCACTTGATAGAATTGGTGCATTAATTGGCAAATCAGGAAAAGTAAAATTAAAAATAGAAAAAATATGCTCAGTTACAATTCATATAGATAGTGAATCAGGTGAGGTAACTATTAGAGGAACTGGAAAAATAGAAGACATGCTCCCTTTCAAGGCTGAAGAAGTTGTTATGGCAATAGGTCGTGGATTTTCTCCTGAAAAGGCAATGCGACTTTTACAGGGTGAAAATGCATTACATGTTATTGATTTAAGAGAATTTGGAGGTAAATCTTCTTCACAGATTGAAAGGATAAAAGCCAGAATAATTGGAGAGGGTGGTAGAGTCAGACAAAATATGGAACAACTTAGCGGTGCAAGTATCTCAGTATATGGACGTACGGTGGCAATAATTGGAGAGGGAAATCATCTAAGAACAGCAGTAGATGCCATTAGTACACTTTCAAGTGGAAGCACACATGGAAAAGTTTACAACGACTTACAGGAAGCAAGACGCAGAGAAAAACTAGAAAGATTACAACTATGGGAGAACGGAAATGTCTTTGACTAAGGAAACCTTCAGCCAGATCTCACCAAGTGAGTTTTTCTACAGAAATAGAGATCTTGCAGGTTTTAGTAATCCTACAAGATCATTATATACATCAGTTAGAGAATTTGTTGAAAATGCATTAGATGCATGTGACCAAAGGAAAATTTTGCCAGACATTCATTTATCAATTAAAGCAGTAGATCCAGAACAACCAGATCCAAAACCATACATACTTTCAGTAAAAGACAATGGACCTGGCATTGAACCCAAACATGTACCTCTAGCATTTGGAACTGTTCTTTATGGTTCAAAATTTGGATTAAAACAAGCCAGAGGTATGTTTGGACTTGGAGCAACAATGGCTATACTGTATGGTCAGATTACAACAAACAAACCTGTTATTGTAAAAAGTTGTGCCGATGAAAAGACACAAGATGAATTTGTAATGCTACTTGATATACAAAAAAATAAACCCGTTATACAAAAACATACAACAAAAGAAGCTTCAAAAACTGGACTTTCAGTTAGCATTGTTTTAGAGGGAGACTATTCAAAGGCAGGAACTAAAATTCGTGATTATGTGTCACAAACATCCCTGATCACGCCATATGCTTCTATAACATTTGAAGATCCTTCAGGAGAAAAGTTTCATTTTCCCAGAATTGTAAAAGAAATGCCACCTCCACCTACTGTCATAAAACCACATCCACATGGAATTGATGTCGAGACAATTAGAAGAATGATCGTAGATACACACTATCAGATACCAATTGTTGATAATAATATGATTTCAAAAGTTCGAAGCGAACTTGGATTACAGAAAAAAAATCTTAATTCAAAAGGTATAATGGAACGTGCACAAAAAAAATGGTCTGGTCTTTCTAGACCTGTAAGAACAGTTATTGCAATGATGTCATTTCTTAATTTAGATTTTGATGGATTAAGCAAAATTCGTATAGATGATCTGGATGTTGCAAATAAAAAACTCACATATTGGAACTTTGGTGAATCTAAATCACACGTAGTTGAATTAGATCCTGAAAGTCAATATTACAAACAACTAGCAAATACTGTACAGGGTGATACATTACATTCCTTCTTGACAAAAAGATTCCAACGAGTTGGGCCAACAACTGCAGATAAATTCTGTGAATTTGCCAAATTCAAATCTGAAAAAAGGATTGGAAGCATGACTAATGATGAACTTGTTAAACTTGCTGATGGACTTCAAAAATTTGAAGAATTTCTATCTCCAGATCCAAGTTGCCTTGCACCACTTGGAGAAGAGCCATTATCAAAAGGAGTAATGAAATTCTTCAATCCAGAATTTGCGTCTGTTATTCAGCGAAGTGCTTCTGCCTACTCTGGATTTCCATTCATAGTGGAGATGGGAATAGCATATGGGGGAGATATTCCTCCTGCGGGACTCAAGGTATATCGTTTTGCTAACCGTATTCCACTTCTTTATGATGAAGGAAGCGATGTCGTTCTAAAGATAGTAAATGAAATGGATTGGAGTCGATATAAAATCAAAGGTGATCCACCTCTTGTTATAGTATCTCACATCTGCTCTACTAGAATTCCGTACAAAACGGTAGGAAAGGAAAATGTTGCTGACAGACCTGAAATAGAACGTGAACTTAAAAATGCGTTACAATATTTGGCAAGAAAACTGGCAGTACATATGTCAAGACAAGGAATGGCGGACATGGCAAAAAAAAGAGCAAACCTGTATTCAAAATATATTCCACTTATTGCACAATTTGCAACGGAGCTTTCTACAAACAAAAAAGAACCAAATTATAAACAACTAATAAAGAAGGGAAGTGAAATTGAAGAACAACAAATCTAAAAAATCTAAAACTGCAGAAGCAAGAAAAGAAAAGTTACTTTCTACCCTAAAAAATCAAGGTTCTACAATTTATAATGATTTAGAGAATGGTAAGTTTCCACAATTTTCAATTCCAAGTAGATCTGTAAGCAATATTGTATATGATAAGAAATTAAGACAATACATACTTGGGAGCTCTAGCGCAATTAGAAGCGCAAGAAACATGTCACAGCTTCGTTCATACACTCAACTTTCTTGGCTTGCATTTTTTGTAAATAGACTAGTAAAAGAAGGAAAATCCTCTACCTTGAGAGATATTTATTATTCATCACAAGCTTTTGAAATTGATTTTGAAGATCAGCCAGAATCTGACAATATAATAGTTGATCTTGAGGCCTTACTTTCATTTCCTAGAGAAGACTTTCATATTTTTCCAGAAGAGCGAAGTAGTGTTTTTGGGGATCTAACAATAGAGTATACCGTACCTGGATATGAAGGAAGGAAAGTTAATCTTTCTGATCACCCCGATGGTTATCTAATAGGGCCAAGCCTTAGTAGTGCAGAATTAATAGATACAAGCGCTGAACTTGTGATTGCAATAGAGAAAGGTGGTCTTTTCACAAGGTTTGTTGAAGAAAAAGTTCACAAAAAATTCAAAGCAATAATAGTTGATACTGCAGGTCAAGCACCACGTTCTACCAGAGCGCTTCTAAAAAGACTCAACACAGAACTAGGATTGCCAGTTGTTATCTTGGCAGACGGTGATGTGTATGGCGAACACATCGCCATGGTCATAAAATCTGGATCTGCAAATGCCGCACATTTAAGAGAATTAACTGTTCCTGATGCAAAATGGCTTGGTGTATGGGCTACGGATATTGAAAAATACAAACTCCCAACAATACCAATGACAGAATCTGACATCAAGAGAATATATGATTTACAAAAGGATCCTCGTTATCAGGAGGGAAACTGGAAGACGCAACTAGAAGTGTTCTTAAAACTAAAAAGAAAGGCTGAGCTGGAAGCCTTTTCAAAATACGGTCTGACAAATATTACTGATAAATATCTGCCAGAAAAATTAGAGCTATCAAAGAGCCTCTAATTTTTTAATTCTTAGTGTAAGAACTCCGTTTCTATACTTAAAATCATGAATTCCCATGTCTGGCGTAGCCTCTATAGGTACTTCTTTAGAAAATTTGCTTGAACCCCTTATGTATAAAATACCATCAATCAGTCTGACTGTGACTTGATCTTCTGGCCCGGGTACTTCTGCTACAAAAACTAATTCCTGATCTCCTTTTATCAAGTCATATACCCAATTCTTTGTATCGCTCTCTTTTGTTGTATATTGTGGCTGCGTATCCTTTGTCATTTTTTTAAGTACTCTTACCCAGTAAATCATAATGGCAGCCGTAACGCCTATCAAAATAAAGCTGACAAAGCCAGCATCAGATCTTAAAGACATAATGTAAACTGCTCCAAGAAATAACAATACCATTAACGGTATTATGAAATCAAGAGATTTGTCATTTGAATATCTATTTTTGTAGCTTGCCAAGGTTTTCTGTATAACCAACCATTACACCAAATATAAAGGATCTTTGATTTTTTACATCTGGTAAACCTATTGAACCCAAGTTATTTTGTTGATCTAATTTTTAATTAAATTATGAAACATTTTGTAAAATATTTTATGTAGTTTCCCATCGCTTGAACAACCTGTGATCTACATCGAATTGATCTAGACATTTTCCAACAACGTG
>Ga0209580_10001338_pt1 | contig 11468 bp, 7 predicted proteins | sample Coa_R1_5_FD_187153 | JGI IMG/M metagenome (GOLD analysis project Ga0209580, IMG submission 187153) | Surface soil microbial communities from Centralia Pennsylvania, which are recovering from an underground coalmine fire - Coalmine... | ecosystem: Environmental > Terrestrial > Soil > Unclassified...
CAGAGCGGCATCATGCGCGCCTGGGTGATGATCGAAAAATAAACGCCCGTAACGCGCGACCGAAACGCAAACCATCCGAACACCGGCGCCAGCAGGCCCGCGGGTCTACGCGTTGGCGCTGGGCTACGAGGATCTGAGCGATCACGACCAGTTGCGGGAAGATCCGCTGTTGGCGGTGCTGAGCGGCAAGCGGCGGGTGGGAGAAGAAGCCCGGGCGGGCAAGAGCACGCTGAACCGGTGGGAGCTGAGTACAGAAACGCCCAGCCGCTACAAGAAAATCCACTGCCGCCAAGAAGCCCTCGACGAGTTGCTGCTGGGCTTTGCGCGCAACGACCGGCTGCGGCGCCGCATCGATCCGCAGATGCAGGAAGCGGCCCGTTTGCAGAAAGAATCGGGGAAGCCAGCGCGGGTCTTCACCGAGTTTTTCTACCAGACCACGACGGGTTCCTGGAGCCGGGCTCGGCGGGACTGCGGTTCGCCGTGTCCCACAACGGCATTGGCATCGACCCCAAGCATCACGCGCAAATCTTCGATGCATTTAAGAGGCTACATGGCAACAGCATTCCTGGAACTGGCATCGGCTTAGCGATTTGCAAGCGAGTCGTCGAACGTTACAGCGGACGTATTTGGGTTGAATCTCGCACCGGGGAAGGATCGACTTTTCTGTTTATCTTGCCGAATACTGCAATCCATACTACTGAGACTCGGACTGAATCGTCGTCGGTCCAGCTCTAGAGCAGGGAAAACCGCGAGGCACCAAAGGTTCAATTTGGAAGTGGGCACCGCTGCCGAGGCCTGGTCATGCAAGAAGGCTAGCGCAAACCGTACACTCCTGTTCCTAAACCGGACGACCCGCCGCCATATCCTCGGTGTGCCGCAACGAGCGCCCATGGAGCGTCGGATGCTTCAAGCGACCGAAGGGGGGCCGCTTGATGCTCAGGGGCATTCCTTATGTTGCATTGATCACGATGGCAGGATTGACGATGGGGTGGATTGGCAAGGCGCCTGCCCAGCCTGGCCGTGAAGGTAAGAAAGGCGACAAAAAAGCTAGGAAAAGAAGGGCGATGAGATCGAGAGATTCGGGGATCGCCTCGAAAGGCTTCGCCAGCAATACTCGGAGCCTCGCCCAGCGGAACCGGAACGCCAAGCCCTGCTATGGGCATTCACCCGGCAGTTCTCAGGGAACTGTGCATTTGCGGCCGGCGAACGAACTGACGTATGAGGCGCTGATGCACGGCCACCTCGCACTCTCCCGGCGCTTGATCGCGTCACTGCTCGCAGTAGCGGCGTCTCCCGCATGGTCGGATCCGTCTCAATGGCTCGACGTCCCCTATGTCCGGCAGGTGGAGGCCGGCTGTGGAGCTGCGTCCATCGCAATGGTGATGCAATTATTGGGTTCGGCGAGAACCCCGCATTGATCCGACAGCAGCGGATGGCGACCGCATCTATAGGCTCCTCGCCTCGTCTCCCGGCAAAGGAATCTCCGGTCTGGCGTGTTTACGAATCCAATCGACGCGGTATCGAGCGATGATCCAGAAGTGTCGCAGCCGGATGCCGTTTTGCCCGTAAGCCTACCGGGGTCGAGGATTTCGCCCTTTGTGCTCCCATCAAATTGAACGCTCACCAAGCAAAGCGCCTTCGCTCGCTGGAAATTTGCCCTGGCCTCTGTGCAATGGGCCGCGAAGTGCACGGCCACGGGTGGGCTGGGGCAGTATGGCCGAGATATTGACAGGCGCGACCGGCGGCGCTTCCGGGCAACTCAGAGAGATGTCCCGGGTTCCGCTGACTGAGTGGATCTATATGATTCGCGAGGCCGGCAACGGGTGGCTCGAAGACCAAGCCCAGCGCTTAGGTGCATCCCTGGCCTTCTATACCCTGCTTTCCTTGGCGCCCTTGCTGGTGATCACCGTTGCGCTTGCAGGACTGGTGTTTGGGCGCGAGGCCGCCGAAGGTCAACTCGCCTGGCAAGTCCAAAACCTGGTGGGCCTCGATGAAGCCAGAGGGCTTCAGGCCATCGTTCAGTCAGCGCAGAAGCCGGCTGTGGGGTTGCTTGCGACTATGCTGAGCCTCGCAACTATCGCTTTTAGCGCGTCTTCCGCTGCTGCCGATCTCCAGGACGCGCTCAATACGATTTGGCACGTGGCTTCGCCTCCAGCCCGAGGCCTGCTCGCCAACCTCCTCCACTTTGCGAAAAGCCGATTTTCCCTGCTGGTGTTGGTGCTCGGCGGCGGCGTTGTGATGCTCGCGTCGGCCGCCTTCAGCACGTGGATCGCGGCTCTCGGCAAATTCTTCCACCCCTTACCAATTCCAGAAGCGGTGCTGCACTCATGCGTGTTTCTATTTTCATTCCTTGTGATTACGCTGATCTTTGCCGTCATCTATAAAATCCTGCCGGACGTGCGCTTGGCGTGGACCGACGTCATCGTCGGCGCATGCGTGTCGTCCTTGCTGTTCACCATCGGCAAGCAGTTGATCGCGCTGTATCTGGGGAAAGTTGGGATAGGTTCAGCCTATGGGGCGGCTGGATCGCTGGTGGTCGTCCTGATCTGGGTCTACTACTCGGCCCAACTCTTTTTCCTGGGAGCGGAGTTCACTAAGATTTACGCGCTAACCCGTGGGTCCCATCGTACTGGCTTGAAGAATCGGACTCACGTCTTCGGACGCCGCGCCCTGCCACGTAACTAATGGCGCCGAAAGTGTATCCCATGGGTTGTGAGAAGTGAACGGGGACTCTCGCCTGCCTTGGGCCTGAGCATGGCGGTCGCTGCCCTTTGCCTGGGCCAATCGGAACAAATTTCACAGTTTGAAGGCCGGCGGATCGTGGACGTCCAATTTTCTTCGGCTCAACCCCTCGATCCGGCGGACTTAGCCCGGGTCCAGCCCCTGAAACCCGGTCAGCTCCTGCGCGCCGAAGACGTTTCTCACGCCATCGACGGTCTGTTTGCTACCGGTTGCTTCGAGGATATTGCGGTCGAAGTCGAGCCGGGCAGCGATGGTGTTCGGGTTCGCTTCGTCACTAAGAACGCCACGTTCGTCGGTGGCGTGTCTGTCGAAGGCAACATCATGCAATCACCCAACCGCGGCCAACTCACCTCCGCGGTGAATCTTTCATTGGGTGTTCCGTTTCATGACGAGGATATAACCCATGCCGCAGAAAACATTCAACATTTGCTCGAAGCCAATGGACTTTATGATGCGGAGGTGACGCCCTCCATCGAGCGCAGCGACACAGCCCAGCAAGTCTTCATTACTCTCCGCGTCAAGGAAGGCAAACGCGCGAAGTACTCAACTCCTACCATCGAAGGCAACAGCATGCTGTCCGACGCCACGATTTGGCGCATCACCGGCTGGCGTATCCCCATCGTTCATTGGTGGCGGAAGGTCACCGACGCTCGCACACGCAAAGGCGTTCAGTATCTGCTGACTAAATACGAAAACCAGGACCGCCTGCTGGCGCGCGTCGAGTTGAAGAAGCTCGACTATGACTATGAACGTCGGCGCCTTCACCCCCACCTAGACATCGATCCCGGTCCACAGGTCAAGGTAAAGTCGGTCGAAGCCAAAATGTCAAAGCGGGTGCTCAAGCGATATGTGCCTGTTTTTGAGGAGCGGGCTGTGGACAACGACTTGCTTGTAGAAGGGAAACGCAACTTGCACGATTATCTTCAAAGCCAGGGTTATTACGACGCGGACGTCGACTTTCGCGTTCAGCCGCCGCAGAACGGCGTGGAGACGATCGAGTATGTGATTTCGCGCGGGCCACGTCATAAGTTGGTGATGCTTTCGGTCATGGGCAACAAGTATTTCGACACCGACACGATCCGCGAGCGTATGTTCATGGAACCAGCCTCGTTTCGGCTCCGCCACGGCCGCTACAGCGAGGTGTTTCGCCGCAAGGACGAAGAGAACATCACCAATCTGTATCACGGTAATGGGTTTCGCGACGTCAAGGTGAGTTCGGTGGTTGAAGATCATGACTCTCCGGGCAAGACCAGTGAGATCGCCGTCACAGTCCGAATCGAAGAAGGTCCTCAGTGGTTCGTTGATCATGTGGACATCCAAGGCGTAACTCAAGTGAAACTGGACGACATTGTTCCCCAGTTGGCCTCCAGCGCCGGCCAGCCGTTCTCGGAAACAAGCCTGGCTTCCGACCGTGAATCGGTACTGACTTATTACTATTCCCGCGGGTTCCCCGGCACCGGCTTCAACGCCTCCTGGCAAGAGACCGCCACTCCGCATCACGTCAACCTGACTTATACGATCACCGAAGGGGATCCACAATACGTCCGGGACGTGATCACTTCGGGGCTACGCACCACTCGCCAGAGCCTTGTAATGCGGCGCATCACCCTCAAGCCGGGTGATCCGCTCTCCCCGATCGAGCAGACCGACATTCAAAAGCGCTTTTACGACCTGGGAGTCTTCGCGCGCGTCGATACCGCGGTCGAGAATCCCGATGGAGAAACGGAGCGCAAGTACATCCTCTACCATTTCGAAGAAGCTAACCGGTATACCTTCGCGCTGGGCGTCGGCGCGCAGTTGGCGCGCTTCGGGACACCGAGCACGACTGATCTTTCGGCTCCCGGCGGAACCACCGGTTTCAGCCCGGAGGCTTCGCTCACCGCCAGCCGCCTGAACTTTTTGGGAATGGGCCATATGATTACCGCACGAGCGCTCTATTCATCGATCGAGAAAAGGGGATCGATCAGCTATCTTCAACCGCGCTTCCGTGATGTTGAGGGGCGGAACATTACTTACTCGGTCCTGTTCGACAATTCCCTGGATGTGCGAACCTTCGCGTCGAAGCGCGAAGAAGGATCGGTTCAGATTTCGCAAAAGTTCAGCAAATCGCTGAACGGGCTATTCCAGTTTGCCTATCGCCGGGTGAGCGTGAGCAGCGTCGTGATCCCGGTACTGCTGGTTCCGCAATTGTTGCAACCGGTGCGGATCGGGATGTTTTCCGCCAACTTGATTCAAGACCGGCGCAACAATCCCGCGGAGCCGCGCCGGGGCATTTATAACACGGTCAATCTGGGGATGGCTGGCCGCTTTTTCGGCTCGCAGCGCAGCTTCGCTAGAGCGCTGGTGCGCAACGCCACCTATCACCCCTTGACCAAGAATATGGTCCTCGCGCGGCAAACGCAGTTCGGGGTGATCACTCCGTTTTCCCCGCCCGCCGGCATCAGCGACCAGGAATCCGTGCCTCTGCCGGAGCGCTTCTTCAGCGGCGGCGCGGATTCTTTGCGCGCTTTCCCTTACAATCAAGCCGGCCCGCGTGACACCGGCGCGCCCGTAGTGGCCGGAGGCCCGTCCTCCCGGCCCACTGGATTTCCGCTGGGCGGAAACGCGCTGTTCATCAATAACACCGAACTGCGATTTCCGCTGCTCGGAGACAACATCAACGGCGTCCTGTTTCACGACATGGGCAACGTCTACAGCACCCTCGGAAATCTTTCCTTCAAATTCCATCAGCGAGACTTGCAGGATTTCAACTATATGGTGCACGCGGTCGGCTTTGGAATCCGCTATCGGACTCCGATCGGTCCGGTTCGCGTAGATTTGGCCTACAGTATCAATCCACCGTCGTTTGTGGGCTTCAACGGCACTCCGGCTCAGATCCTGCAGTGTAATCCGAATCTGCCGTTATCCGCCTTGCCCAGCTTCTGCAAGGGCGCGCCCCAGGGGATCAGTCACTTCCAATTCTTCTTTTCGATCGGGCAGACGTTTTGAATATGTATCGCACGATTTCACTGCTGCTTCTCGTCAGTGCCGCTGCCGCGGGCGTCATCGTGGACCGCATGGCAGTGATTGTAGGGAAACACGTTATCAAAACCAGCGATATCGAGCGGGACTTGCGGCTCACCGAGTTTTTGAATCGGGAACCGCTCAAGATCAACTCCGGCGAGAAACGCCGATCCGCCGAGCGGCTGATCGATCAGGAAGTCATCCGCCAGGAACTCTTGACCGCCGGCTTCCGGCGCTCCACCGACGTCAACGCCACTGCTCTCGAGGTGCAACTCCGCCAGGAACGCTTTGGAGGATCGCAGCCCCGTCTTCGCGAGGCGCTGGAGCGCTATGGCCTGACCGAGGACCAACTGCGTGATCAATTCGTGTGGCAACTCGCGGTGTTGAGCTTCATCGAGCGGCGCTTTCGTGCGGGCACGCTCGTGACGAACGAAGATCTGCGTTCATATTACGGCCAGCACCTGGCGGATCTTCGCCGCCAGTACCCGCAGGACAGCAGCTTCGAAGCACTCGAACCGAAAATTCGCGCGTCTCTTGAAGGCGAGCGGGTGAATCAGAACTTCACGCAATGGTTGGAACAGGCTCGCAAGCGGTACCACATCGAGTACAAGCAGGAGGCATTCCAATGAACCGCAAAGCGCGGATTTGGCGAAATATCGGGATTGCGGCTGCCGCGCTCATCGTCGTGCTCGTCATCACCGCGATCCAAATCGTCCGCACCGATTGGTTTCGCGACTACGTGAAAGCGAAAATCACCACGGCGGCGGAGGACGGCACTGGTGGGCGAGTCGAGATCGGATCATACGCTTTCGATTGGATCCATCTGCGCTCGATCTTGACCGATTTCGTGATTCATGGCAACGAGCCTGCCGACGCGGCTCCTTATTTGCGAGCAAATCGAATCCAGCTGGATATGCGGCTTTTTACCAGCATCCACCACCCTTTGGACGTGACCTATCTGGCGATTGATCATCCGGAAGCCAACATCATCGTGTTCGCTGACGGCCGGACCAATGTTCCAACGCCCAAGGTTAAGTCGACGTCCGGCGAAAACCCACTTGAAACCGTGGTAAACCTCGCTGTCAGCCATTTTGAGCTGACCAACGGACTGATTGTGTTCGGGTCGCAGAAACAGGGCCTGAGCGTACGCGGACGCAACTTGCGCGCGCAGTTGTGGTACAGCATTCCGAATCAGGGCTATCAGGGACAGGTATCGTTTCAGCCGCTCTATGTTGCTTCGGGCCGGAATACTCCAGTCAGCTTCACCGTCACACTGCCGTTGGGTTTGGGGCGCGATCGAATCGAATTTCACGGCGCCAGCATCACCACCGCACAATCCTCGCTCCTGATCGACGGCTCGCTTGAGAACTTGAAAAATCCCAAGATCTCCGCCCGCCTGAATGGGCACGTGGCTCTTGCCGACCTGAAAAACGCCGCGGACCTACCGCTCACTCTCGGCGGCGGAGCTCCCGCGATCCTGGATTTCGATGCAAACACGGCGATGGCGGGCAACGCGATTCAGGTGACTGGCCTGCACCTGGGCCTCGGGCAATCGAACCTCGAAGCGTCCGGCACATTGAGAGATCCCAAGAATCAGGGAGCGCTTCAGTTCAAAGGCCGCCTCGACTTGGGTGAGTTGGGCCGCCTGGCCATGCTGACGGCGCGGCCCGGTGGGTTCGTTTCGTTAAACGGCGTCGCCACTTTAGATGCAAACAACGACTACCGGATCGCCGGGGGCATTCAAGGGAAAGATGTTTCTTTTCAGAACGGTCCCCAACGGATCGGAGCTCTCAACTTTATCTCCGGAGTTACGTTCAATCGGCACCAACTGGAACTTAAGGGATTGAGCGTCTCTGCCTTTGGAGGTGAGTTCACCGGCAACGCCTCGCTTTTGGATTTTTCGCGCTATCAACTCCGCGGAAATTTGCGCAATCTCAACCTGCGCGGCGCGGCACGCGCTCTTGGTCAAGAGCAACTGCCTTACGACGGAAACATCTCGGGTCCCGTGGATGCCGCAGGAGATCTGAAAAGCTCGACCGGCGTCACGGCGCATGCGCGCTTAGCGATCGCTCCCGGCACTCGTGGCGTCCCTGTTTCTGGGAGGGTCAATGCCGCTTATGGAGGCCCGGCGGGCGAAGTCACGGTCAGCGATTCCTATCTTGCGTTGCCGCATACACGACTCGTTCTGAACGGCTCAATCAAGAAACAACTGAACGTCGATCTGGTATCCAGCGATCTGAATGACCTGCTGGCGGCCGCCTCCGTTACTTCGACGCCGGTGACGCTGAATGGCGGGCAAGTGAAGTTTGCCGGGGCCCTTACTGGAGGACTGTCCGCCCCGCAGATTGCGGGACATCTCGCGGCCAGTCGATTTGCGATCGAAGGCCGGCGATTCGATAACTTCGAAGTGGATGCCGCGATTTCCGGCGGTGGGGCCACGCTTCGCAACGGCGTTCTGCGGCGCGACACCTTGCAGGCGCAATTCTCCGCGGCGGTCGGGTTGCGGGAATGGAAGGCGCCTCCCAACAGCCCTCTATCGGCCGACGCTTCCATCCAGAACGGCGACCTGGCAGACTTAATCGCCCTGGCGGGCCAGCCCAACCATGATTATTCAGGAATGTTGAACGCGAACTTGAACGTCAGGGGCACGATCGCCAATCCGCGCGGGGCCGCCACGGGGCAAGTGACCAATGGAACCATCCAGGGAGAAGTGTTCGATCGCGCGCAGGTGCAGGTCCAGCTTGCCGATCAGTCGGTTACGATCCCCAGCGCCAGCATCGAGACCGGCGCAGCCCGCATCAATCTTACGGCGGAATACCAGCATCCACGCGACAGTTTCACCACCGGTCAGATTCACGGTCATATTCAAAGCACGCTGGTCGATCTGGCCATGCTGCAAGGACTCCAGAAAAAAAGGCCCTCGACAACTGGAATCGCACAGTTGAATGCCGATGCCAGCGGCCGCCTGTCCCAGGTCACGCGTGGCGCCGAACAGCAGACGGAATTTCAGCTCACTCAATTGACCGCCGACGGCAGTGTCCGTGGTCTTCGCTCGGAAGGGCAGAACTACGGCGATCTGACAGTAAATGCCCGAACCAATGGCCAGACATTGAGCTACAATCTGATGTCCGATTTTGGCGGCTCCAACATCCGCGCAAATGGGAACACTCAACTCACGCCGGACTATCCCACCACTGCCGACGTGAGCCTTAGCAATCTGCCGGTTGAGCAAGCACTGGCTCTCGTCCATCGGTCCGACATTGCCGTCAAAGGAAAGGTTTCCGGAACCGCCCATCTGACTGGAAGCACCGAAAAGCCCGAAGGCAATGTCGACTTGAATTTTACGAACGCGGTTGTTTATGACGAGCCCGTGGATCGCGTGCGTGCGCGCATCAGCTACCTCTCGCAAACGATCGACATATCCCAACTTGAGATTACCGCGGGCTCTTCGCGTATCGATCTCACGGCCCGCTACGACCATCCTTCCGGCGATTTGCAGGCCGGCAACCTCCAGTTCAAGGTGGACAGCACCCGGGTGGACCTCGCGCGGATCAAGAATCTGCAGACCCGTCGCCCAGGCTTAAGCGGGGCGCTCCAAATCGCCGTCACTGGAGCCGCTCGCATCCGGCAGGTGGAACCACGCGTCCTTCTTGAGAATCTGAGCGCGCAGGTGAAAGCCAGCGGCGTTGCCGCCAAGGGCAAGAACTTCGGCGATGTTTCGTTGACGGCGACCACCGCAGGCGGGCGGTTGAACTTCGCGCTGGATTCCAACCTGGCGATGACGGCGCTGCACGGCCAGGGCAATGCGGTGCTCGCGGGCGACTATCCCATCGATGCGCAACTGACGTTCACCAACCTCGCATGGACCCACGTTCAGGATTTGCTGGGACCCTCGAACCAGCCCGCCTCGGCATTTGAGGCCCAGGCGGACGGGGACCTCAGCGCAAGTGGTCCCATCATGAAGATCGACCAACTGGCCGCCGCTCTGAGACTCACCAGGCTGCAGCTGAATTCCGTCTCAGGAGCATCCGGGAAAGCCAACGGTCCGCTGCTGCAGAATCAGGGGCCGATCACGGCACGCCTCAAAAACGGCGTGGTTGAAATTCAAGCAGCACATTTGAGCGGCCCGCAAACCGACTTCCAGGCGACCGGTTCCGTCCCATTGCGGGGGCAGGCCATGGATGTAAATCTGAACGGCAACGTAAACCTTGCGTTGCTCAAAAGTTTCAGCCAGGACATCGATTCATCCGGCACCATCGCGCTGAAGACAACTTTGCGCGGGACCTTCAGCGCCCCGCTCGTGAACGGACAAGCGGAGCTTCATAACGGGACGGTGAACTATGCCGGTTTGCCAAATGGAATCGCGAACCTGAACGGCGTGGTTCAATTGAACGGCAACGCCGTCGCATTTCGCGATCTCACCGCCGAATCGGGCGGCGGGAAGCTCACTCTCGGCGGCTTTCTCGCGCTCACCAACGGCGTGCGCTTCGGCCTGCGCGCTAATGGATCCAGGGTGCGCGTGCGGACGCAGGGCGTCAGTATCGTCACCAATAGCAATCTCAACCTCACCGGTACTCCGGAAAACAGCACGATTTCCGGCACAATAACGATTGACCGAGTGAACTACGCGCCCCAGGCCGATCTGGGTTCCATCCTCACGGCAGCCGCACCGTCGGTACAATCCACGGCGCCTTCGCCATTTTTGGACAACATGAAGCTCGACGTCCGGGTGCAGACCACCGGCGGTACAGCGGTCCAATCCTCCTTGGCGGAAAATTTGCAGGCAGACGCCGATCTGCGGATTCGTGGAACCATGAGCCATCCCGGGATGCTGGGGCGTGTGACCTTCAATGAGGGACAACTGGTCTTTTTCGGATCCACCTACACGGTAAATTCGGGAACCATCGGATTCTTCAACCCGGTCCGCCTCGACCCAGTGCTGGAGATGAACTTAGAGACGAAGGCCAAGGGTGTGGATGTCACTCTCCGAGTCAACGGGCCGATCGACAACCTGACACTGAGCTACACTTCTGATCCGCCGCTGCAATTTCAGGAGATCGTGAGCCTATTGGCGGCCGGCACGACCCCAATTTCCGATCCGACCCTGCTCGCCAATCAACCCTCCCCGCGGCCGCAAAGCTTCCAGCAAATGGGAGAGTCGGCGATCTTGGGTAAAGCCTTAGCCGACCCGGTCGCGGGCCGGCTGCAGCGAGTCTTCGGGGTAAGCCAGTTGAAAATCGATCCCACGTTCACCAGCGGCTCGGAGCTGCCGCAGGCTCAGCTCACGCTGCAACAGCGTGTGGCGAGCAACATTATGTTCACGTACGTGACGGCGCTGAACAATGCCAACGCGCAAACCATCCAGATCGAAATGACGCTCAACCCCCAGTGGTCCGCAATGGCGAGCCGCGACCAGAACGGAATCCTCAGCATCAATCTGCTCTACAAACGGCAGCTGCGTTGAGGTGACACTGAATGCTGTGCCGATCGTTAGTCACGGCACCGGAACCAACTACGCGAGCCTCATTCAATACACGGCGCCAGGCGGGATCTCGTCGATGATCATGGGCAACGGAGTGACCCAGCAGCTTTCCTGGAACGACCGCTCCCAGCCGGCCGTGCTTCAGGTGAATTCGCCGACGAACACCAGTCTTCTGACGCTGGGATTCTTTCCATGCTCTGGCAGCGCGACGTAGAATGACCCCTCGGGTGAGACAGCCAGT
>Ga0209580_10001339_pt1 | contig 11465 bp, 5 predicted proteins | sample Coa_R1_5_FD_187153 | JGI IMG/M metagenome (GOLD analysis project Ga0209580, IMG submission 187153) | Surface soil microbial communities from Centralia Pennsylvania, which are recovering from an underground coalmine fire - Coalmine... | ecosystem: Environmental > Terrestrial > Soil > Unclassified...
CCCCGCCCCTGGACCGGTTCGGCGATAACTGCGCCGATGTCGTCACCGCCAGGAGCCTCGAGCGCCGCTTCGACGAGGTCGAGGCACGCAATTGCGCACTGCGGATAGTGCAGACCTATCGGACAACGATAGCAGTACGCATAGGGCACACGCCTAGCGAAGCTGCCGAGCTGGCGGAGAAACGGCTTGCGAAAGTGGTCGCGATCGGTGATCGCAAGCGCGCCGTAGGTCAGCCCGTGATACGCGCCGCTGAAGCATAGCACGCCCGGTTTGCCGGTCGCGATGGCCGCTGTTTTCAGCGCTGCTTCGATCGCTTCGGCGCCCGATGAGGCCAGGATGACGCGCTTTTCGCCGCTCCCAGGGGCAAGCGTTGCAAGCTCGCGGACAAGCGCGGCTTTTACTTCGTTGGGGTGGACGTCGCCCATCCCGTGCGGCAGTTTGTGCAATTGTGCGACTGTCGCCGCCACGACGCGCTCGTTGGCGTGGCCGACCGAGGCGACGCCGAATGCGCCAGAAAGATCGACGTAGACGTTACCGTCGACGTCGGTGAGATTGGCGCCGGCGCCGGCCTCCAGAAAAATCGGCGCCGTATCGCTGACGTAGGTTATGTTGCGCGACTCGGCGGCGCGCAGTTTGGCCGTCAGCTCGCGGCTGCGCGGTCCGGGCGGCTCGACGACGATGCGGCCAAGCTCGTTGCCGCTCAGCGTCTTCAAAGCTTTGCCTCGAGCAGAAAATCTTCGATGCGCGGTCGGTAGCCAAACGGTGGCCGCTGCATCTCGCCGAGGCGGCAGACGCGCAGTGCTCGACATTCGCCAATAGCACGATCGTCGTGCGGTGTTAGCGCGCCGCCGATGCCGATCGTGTCCAGGCGACGGCCGTAAGCCTGCAGCGAGCTCGCGAGCTGTTCGATCGCCGCCAACGGCTTCACCACGACTACTCGGCCAAAGCCCGCGCATGAAGGCTGCCCCGTTGGCCGTGGGCACGGCAGGCAACACGTCGAGGATGGCTTCGCGTTCCTTGTCGCTCAAATCGGCCGGCTTGGCCAGGAATCCCGTGTCGCGGACCTGATTCCGCAATGCCATCCGGACTTCGTAAAGCAGGTTCACATCCCCCGGCTGCACACTTTGCCGCAGATTCAACAGCGGCCGGATGAAATCCGGCGACGGATGTTGCGCCATGACCTCTGCCACCAGCCGTTCGTAATACGGCTTTAGCACCGGGTTTTTCTGTTCCAAGAGCTTCTCAATGAGATTCGCTTGTTCCGGTGTGGTTTTCGACCGCTCAGCCAGAATGCGCATGGCATGCGTCTTCACGCCCACATTGCCAGACTCCAGGCACACGCGCAGGTTGTCGTCACTTAGCGCATGCTGCCGTTCCAGACTCCAGAGGGCGAACATGCGCTCGGTCTGGTTGCCCGAGTGCATGATGTCGAGCAACGCCTGCCGGCCCGCTTGGCCGCGATCGACGAGCTCGTGCATCGCCATCATGGCGGCAGTCAGGTTCGGATGCTGCAGCGTGCGAACGAGATCGGGAACACTCGCTTTCGTGTAATCAAAAATCGGCGCCAGCGGCTTCGGCGCCTTGCCGTCGGCGCCCTTATAGACGATGCGCCAGATGCGGCCGCTGCTGCGATCGCGGCCGGGGTGAGTGAGAGGCGCTTCGTAATGGCCAATGATGCGATTGTAGAAATCGGTCACGTACAGCGCGCCATCCGGCCCAAGGATCGAATACGCCGGCCGGAACCACGGATCGTCGCTGGTGAGGAAGTTCTCGCGTGTCGCTTTCGGACTCGAGCCGACGTAATCGATCTTGTACGCATTGAACCGGTTTTCAACCACGTCGCCCAGAAACATCATGCCGCGGTATTTCTCGGGGAAATGATCGGCTGCATAGTAGACCACGCCGCATAGGGCCGTCGAATGCTCCTTGAAATCGCACATGTGCGGGGCGAACCCCAAGCCGTCGTTCGGCTTGGCGAAGCTGGAGTACCAGGCGCCGCGCATGAGTTGGGTCAGTGGCATGCTGTGGCAATCGCCGGAATAAAGATTGCCCAACGGATCGAAGCAAAGACCAAATGGGTTCACCTGCCCGTGCGTAAAAATCTCGCAATGCGAGCCGTCGAGCTTCATGCGGTACACATTGCCGGAGTTCATCTTCAGCACCTGGCCGTCGCTGCCTTTGAGTTCGGAATCGTTCAGGTAGCCGTGGCAGGCGTACAGCCAGCCGTCGAAGCCGAGCATGAAGGAATTCGTCATGCCGTGCGTGTCGCGCGGAATACCGTTGATTCCGATGCTGCCATAGAGCAATTCTTTCTTATCGGCCTTGCCGGCGCCGGTCGTATCGGTGAGTTTGTAGATGTTCGGGATGCTGTAAACGATGCAACCGTCTTTGAGCGGGAAGAGGCCGATGGGTATATTCAGCCCGTCGGCAAACGTGGTGATTTTCCGGGCCCGGCCATCGGGGCCGAAGTCTTCGAGAATCTTCACGGCGTCTTTCGCTTTGCGGTCCGGCGGAGCCGGGAACGGGTACTCCTCGGATTCGGTGAGCCAAAGCCGGCCACGGGCATCGAAGGCGATGTTCATGGGCTTGCGAATATCCGGCTCGGCCGCCACGAGTTGCGCTTCGAACCCCGGCGGCAGATGAAACTTCGCCTTCTCTTGCTCCGGCGTGAGGTGCGGCGTGGACGCGACGACCGGTGGATCGGCGTGAAGAGTTGAAGCCGAGATTCCGAGTAGCATCAGGAGAGCAAGTAGGCGCAAGCGCGAAACGAACATGACCGTGGCTCCGGAGAGATTGTAAGGGTGAGAAGGTCATGTTAGGCGCGAGTCGTTTCGAATACAACCGGCGCGGTTCGGTTAGCCGCGACGCGCACGCGACGCTCCGCTCCGAAGACTCCGCGTCGCGGCTAACCGGCAGTCCCTTCGCGCCGTATCATTCATTTGAACGATTCCGAATTCCGAATTCTGCATTCCAAATTTCCCCCATGATTGGCCAACCCATTTCCGCCCTTGATTCGCCGCAGCTTTTGCTGGACCTCGGCATCCTTGATGTCAATCTGGAGCGCATGCGGCAAGGCTGCCGGAAACATGGCGTGAACCTCCGTGTGCATTTCAAGTCGCTGAAATGCGGCGGGCTGGCGCAATACCTCGCGCGGAAGGGCGTCACGGCGTTTCTGGCGGCGAAGCTGAATGAAGCGGAAGTCCTGGCCGACGCAGGCATCGCCGACATTCTGATTGCAAATGAAATCATTGGCCCGATCAAGCTCCGCCGGCTGGCGGAGTTGGCGAAGCGCGTGCCGGTGATGGTTTGCGTCGATGATCTCGACAACGTTGCCGCGCTGGGCGAAGCAATGAACGCGGCCGGGGCCAAGCTCGGCGTGCTGGTGGAAGTGAACATCGGCATGAACCGCTGCGGCGTCGAGCCGGGCGAACCTGTTGTGAAAATAGCTCGCGCTATTGCCCAACACGAGAATCTGCGCTTTGCCGGGCTTCAAGGTTACGACGGCCATTTGCAAATGCTGCCCGATGCGGGGGAGCGGCGGCGCAAATGCTTGTACGGCCTCGCGTCGCTCCTGATGACCCGTCAGCGGTTGAAAGAGAGTGGCTTCAACGTTCCCATCATCAGCGGCGGCGGCACCGGCACCTGGGAGTGGGTGGTCGGCTTTCCCGGCATGACCGAAGTCCAACCCGGTTCGTTTCTGCTTATGGATGCGGCTTATAACGCCATCCGACCGGAATTCGCCTGCTCGCTCTCCATCCTGGCGACCGTCATTAGCCACAAGCCCGATCGCTATATTCTCGATGCCGGCAGTAAAGCCATCTCGAAAGACTTCGGCATGCCCGTAATCAAAGGCCACGACACCGAGAAAGTGCTGAAACTGGCGGAAGAGCACACCATTGTGGAAACACACAATCCTCCGGCCATTGGCGAGCGCCGCGAAGTGCTTCCCGCGCATTGCTGCGCGACGATGAATCTGCACCGCACCTGTATCGCCGTGCGCAATGGCGTGGTCGATGCCGTCTGGCCGATTGAATGCAGCGGGCGGTATGACTAGATGAGGAACGAGCCGGAAGCGTAAGCGACGGACGATCTTGGTGATGAACAAGCCGGAAGCGTAAGCGACGGACGATCGACCCGTCGCTTACGCTTCCGGCTTGTCACTTTGCAGTTCGTTCGGTCAACAGCTTCTCAATCGCCGCCATACGGATCGGTTTCACCAGATGGTGATCGAAGCCGGCTTCCTGCGAGCGGCGGCGGTCTTCGTCTTGGCCCCAGCCAGTAAGCGCGATCAAAGTCATCTCTTGACCCCACGGTTCGGCGCGAATACGCCGGGCAGCTTCGTAGCCGTTGAGCTTTGGCAAGCCGATGTCCATTAACACCACATCGGGCTGGAACGATTTGGCTGCGGCCACCGCTTCTTCGCCGTCATAGGCCGCCTGGATCTCGTGGCCGAGGAAGCGCAGCAGTTTCGCCATCGTGTTGGCCGTGTCGCGGTTATCGTCCACCAGCAGAATTCGAAATCTGGCCTCCGAAGGCGCCGCTTCTTGTCCTGCTGGTGGCGCTGCCGGCCGCGCCGACTTGTCCACAGGCAACCGGACAATGAATTCCGAGCCATTGCCTGGACCGTCGCTGTGTGCTTCAATCATGCCGCCGTGCATTTCGACCAGGCCCTTCGAGAGCGTGAGGCCAATGCCCAGACCGCCTTGCGTGCGCTCTAGCGCCGGCGTCAGTTGCGAGAACATTTCGAATAGCTTCGGCAAATGCTCCGGCGCGATGCCGATGCCGTTGTCTTTGATGGAGATCACGGCCTCATCGCCTTGGCGCCCGGCTTTTACCTCGATGCGGCCGCCCTCCGGCGTGAACTTGGCCGCGTTGTTCAACAGGTTGGAGAAAATCTGCGCCAATCGCACGAAGTCGGCATGGACAAACACCGGCTCCGGCGGCAGCTGAAGCTCGAGCTGATGACCCTCCGTTTCGATCAAGGGCCGGCTCGTTTCGATGGCATGCTGAAGCACGTGGGCCAGATCGATGCACTCGGCGTGCAACTCCACTTTTCCGCGCGTGATACGGCTTACATCGAGCAGGTCGTCTACCAGGCGCACGAGTTGGGACAGTTGCCGTTCCATCATGCCACGGGCGGTTTCGATCTCGGGGTGGCCGTTTTTCGACACCCGAATGAGCTCCAGCCCGTTGCGAATGGGGGCCAGCGGGTTGCGCAGCTCGTGCGCTAGCGTGGCCAGGAATTCGTTTTTGCGCCGGTCGGCATCTTTCAGGATTTCCTGCGCGCGTTTGAGGTCTTCAATGTCGGTACAGGTGCCAAACCAGTATGTGATCTTGCCTTTTTCGTCGCGCATGGGCACGCCGCGCGTTTTGAACCAGTGGTATTCGCCGTCGTAGCGGCGGATGCGGTATTCCAGGTCGTACTCGGCCTGGTCGGCACAGGCCGCCTGCCAGCTGGCCAGGGTCCGTTTGCGATCATCCGGATGGATGACCTTCTCCAGCCATTGCAAGCCAAGGAGTTCTTTTTCTGGAATTCCGGTGTACCTGCCCCACTGGCTGCTGAGCCAATCACATTGCCCGTTCGGCAGATCGGTCCAGACCAGATTGGGCAATGCTTCCGCCATGGTGTGCCAGCGCTGTTCGCTGTGCCGCAGCGCTTCCTCCATCTGCTTACGCTCGGTAATATCGATGACCACGGCCACCCAGCCATCAACCGCGCCACTGGAATCGAAGACTGGCGTGTACACGGCATTGATCCATCGGGCTCCGATCGGCTCGAAATGGATTTGCTCTTCGTAGCGAACCACGTGGCCGGCCAACACTTGTTCAAATTGCGGCCGAAGTTCGTCGAACGCCTGGGCCCCGATGATGGCGGCGATCGGTTGGTCCACAATCTCCGCAACCGTTCGGCCCTGCCAGGCCGCATAAGGCTTGTTGACCCACAGATACTTGAAATCGCGGCTACAGCGGGTGACCGGCGCCGACATGGCATTGGTCACAATTTCCAATTCCTGCTTAGCCGCACGCAGTGCCACTTCTTGTTCTTTGCGCTTGGTGATGTCCATATTCACGCCCATGATGCGCACGGGCTTGCCCTGGCCGTCATTGAACACTTCTGCGCGGGCTTCCAGCCAGTGCACGCTGCCATCGGGCCAAATCACACGGAATTCCGAGAAATACCTGCCTGTTTCCAGTGCACGTCGCACATCCTCGTCAGCCTTCGGCAAGTCGTCGGGGTGTAGCAGTCTGGCCCAGGCCGCATAAGTGCCGCCGAAAGCACCCGGCGGCAGGCCATACAGCGCTTCAATCTCGGGCGACCACTTGTTCTCGTCGCTGATCGAATTCCATTCCCAGTGCCCGACCTTACCGATCTGGTGCACGAGTTTGAGGATTTCCTGCTGCCGCTGCATGGCCACTTCGCTCGCGCGGTGCTCCGAGGCATCGCGGAAGACGAGTACCACGCCGATGACCGCGCCATCGTGGCCGCGCACCGGAGCAGCACTGTCTTCGATGGGCCGTTCCACACCATCTTTGCCGATCAGCACCGTGTGGTTTGCCAGGCCAACGATGATCCCTTCGCGAAGCACACGATGAACCGGATTCTCCACGCTGTTGCGCGTCTCTTCGTTGACGATGCGGAAGACATCCTCCAGCGGCCGGCCAATGGCCTCTTCCTTCCAGCCCGTCAAGGTTTCGCCCACGGGATTCATCAAGATCACCCGGCCGCTGGCATCCGTAACCACCACGCCGTCGCCGATGCCGGTGAGCGTGGCGTGCAGGCGGTTTCGCTCCTCATGCAGGTCTGCTTCGGCCCGTTTGCGCTCGGAGATGTCGCGCACGATCTTCGAGGCGCCAATAATCGCGCCCTCCTCATTGCGGATGGGAGAAACGGTCAGCGAGATGGGCACGAGCCGGCCGTCTTTGGCCTGGCGCACGGTATCGAAAGGGTGTACCTTCTCGCCGCGCTTGATGCGCTCCAGAATTGCGGGCATTTCATCGGCCCGGTCGGGCGGGGCCAGCATCGCAATAGACCTGCCCACCGCTTCCTTGGCCGAGTAGCCGAAGATGCGCTCGGCGGCCTGGTTCCAGCTGGTAATCATGCCGTTGGTGTCTTTGCCAATGATGGCGTCGTTGGAGGATTCGACAATCGCGGCGAGAAACTGAGCAGAGCGCTCGGAGTGCCGGCGCTCGGTAACATCGCGAAAGATGAGCACGACGCCGGAGACGTTCCCTTTGCCGTCGCGAATCGGAGCGGCACTATCATCGATGCAGTACTCGCTGCCGTCCCTGGCGATCAGGATGGTGTGATTGGCCAGGCCGGTGGTTTTGCCTTCCTTGAGGGCTCGCAGGGCAGGGTTTTCGACGCTTCGTCGAGTCTGTTCGTTGACAATATGAAAGACCGTGTCCAGCGGTTGGCCGATGGCTTCTTTTTCGGCCCAGCCGGTTAAAGCGACGGCCACCGGATTCAAGGAAAGCACGCCGCCATTCGCATCGGTCGTGATAACGGCATCGCCCATGCTGGCCATGGTGATGCGCAGCGATTCGCTTTTTTCATACACGCGCCGCCAGGCAATGCGCGTGGCTTCGCCCAACCCGATGATGACGGCGCACGAGATGACGTAGCGAAAGCCGCCAACGAGATCGCGGCTTTCTGCGAGAAACAAGGCGCCGCGAGGCGGGATGAAGAGATAGTCGCAAGCGAGGAAGCCGACTACGGAGGCGAGCACGGCGGGCCGATAGCCGCCGAACCAGACCGCCACCGCAAGCGCGCAAAAAAGCGTGACAAAGGGCAGTTGATCGCCCAAAAGTGGATCGACTAGCCGGCGGACTAGAACGGCCAGCGCCACACTCAAAATGGCTATCAGGTAGCCGCGCAACTCAAGCGACAATCGGCGGTCCATGGCAGCCTCGGCGCATCGCGACGGTTGGGGGCCATGCATTAGCCCCACGAGGAATGCAATTCATGTTTTGGGTGGAAGCGCGATCGTGACGCGACAGCGCCTGCTTTCTTCCAGCCACCCTGGGTGGAGTTGGCACAATAGCCAGGGGCCGCGAGGGCAAAGCCTCAGGCGGCGCAAGCGCTAGAATTACTGTATGCTCGCGGCATCGAGCGTTCAATAGAAGGGGGTCGCGGTGGGGCTGGTGGTGATTGGTCGCAGCAATCTTGCAGCGGACTTCATTCCACGACCCACACGGCGATTCCTTCGCCGTCACGGACCAATTCCTCGGCCACTTGTTTTCGAAATAGACGCTGCCAGCCGGAGAAAGACTTTCGGCCCACGACCACCGTGCCGCAGTGGTGTTCCTTCGCCGCATCGAGAATTGCTTTTGTAATCGTGTCGGCGTCGAGCGGTTCCTGGAATTCGACGAAGCGGCCCGTAACCGCGATCCCGCGGCGCGTGAGGATCGACTGCATGCGGTCCATAACCGCTTGGCCTTTCAACTCCCGGCGCTCTTCTAATTGGTGGTACGCATCCGCACGCTCTCGGCTAACCTCGTCTTCGATTTGGGGATCCTCGGAACCGCCCCATTCGAGCATGCGCGGCGGCAACTCCAGATGCAACATTTGCACCTCGAGGCCGTTCGCGCCGGCCATCAGGTCGGCGACATAGCGGGTGACCTTTTGCGACGCTTCAGCGCCGTCAACGGCAAGAAGGATTCGTTTTGCGTTTGCCATGGCACTCTGCCCCTCTGGGATAAAAAGCACGAAATTAACCGCAACAACTGGCCAGTTGCGATAAGGCGCTGGATTGTGGGCGTTGGCCGCTACCGAGCACTTCCGCCGCCAGCGGAATGGTGGTTAGCGCGCCGGCAAGCACCAGCGCCCATCCGGCCGCCCGGCGTTGCTCGTGGTCGAGTCTCTCGGCCAACAAGAAGCCGATGCCAACACCCAACAAAACACGCGTGCCGGCGATGAGACCAATTTCCGGCATGGTGACGATATGTTGTTTCATAATGGAATCCTCGCAAAGAAGTCTTGGGAATGCCGCCACGTTCGCCTGGCGCGCCTCTCTCCGAGAGACAAGTTGTGCAACTCTCATACCTGAGAATGCAGCTCGAATGCCCGTATTTGGTACAGCAGTTGCTCTCTACTCGTTCAGACTGAGGCATGAATCGGATCGAGAGGTGCATTATGTTCGGCACACGCTGGCGCATGTTCCGTTTGCTCGGCATTCCGGTGAGCGTGGATCTGAGTTGGTTGATTATTCTCGGATTGTTAACGTTTACCTTTGCGTACGGTTTCCCCACGTTCGCCCGCGATTATTTCCCACGTGCAGCCGAGGTGCAATTATCCGTCTTCACGTACTGGATCATGGGCCTGATCACGGCCATCGCGTTTTTTGCCTGCATTCTTCTTCACGAGCTCGGCCATGCGGCCGTGGCTCGCTCCCGTCGTATGCCGGTCCGTGGCATTACGCTCTTTCTTTTCGGCGGCGTCGCGGAAATCAGCGACGAGCCCAGTTCGGCAAGCGATGAATTCTTTATGGCTATTGCCGGGCCCGCCGTGACGGTCGTCCTGGCGATTATTTGCGGCTTGTTGAGCTGGTTCGGCTACACGGCCGGCTGGGCGCCTCCGGTATATTTGGTTCTGGGCTATCTGGCTTTCGTCAACATCATGGTACTGGTGTTTAACCTGATTCCGGCATTTCCGCTCGATGGCGGCCGGGTGTTCCGATCCATTCTCTGGGGCGCGAGCGGCAACCTGGTCCGCTCCACGCATTGGGCCTCGATTGTGGGCCGGGTTTTCGCCTGGCTGTTGATCGCCTGGGGCGTGGTGCTCTTGTTCTCGGGCAATTTGTTGGCAGGCATCTGGACCGGGCTCATCGGCATGTTCCTGAACAGCGCTGCCCAGAGTGCCTATCAACAGATTCTGATCCGCAAGGCGCTGCGGGGCGAGCCGATTCGGAAGTTCATGAATCCGCACCCGGTCGTCGTAGCGCCGAGTTTGGATTTGCGAACGTGGGTGGATGATTTCGTGTACCGCTATCACCGCAAGGCGTTCCCGGTGGTGGAGAACGGCCACCTGGAAGGCCTCATCGAAACGAAGTCGATTTCTGACACACCGCGCGCGGAATGGGCCCATCACACCGTGAACGAAGTCATGCGGCGCGATCTCAAGAAGATCACGATTCCGCCGAATGCCGATGCCCTTCAGGCGCTACGAAAGATGCAACGCACCGGTATGAGCCGATTGCTCGTGGGCGAAGGCGATCATTTGGACGGCATTCTGAGCTTGAAGGATCTAATGCATTTCTTGAATTTGAAGCTGGAACTCGAAAGAGACGACGGGCAGACGCCGGATGAAATTCCAATGGCGGAACCCGTGGAAGAAGAAGACCGGGATACCGATATTCCGATTCGGCGCGGATAAAGCGTAATTGGCTCCCCACAGGTTATATACGGCCCGTGGGAGCCAATGGTCATTTTTTCGCCACCATGATGATGTAGCCCCGGTTCTCGAATAGCTCCGGCTCGCCAAAGACTTCGCGCACCATTGCTTCCATCTGCTCGAACTGCTTGGTTACCAGGCAGAAGCTGCCGCCGGGCTTCAGCAATTCATGCGAGCGCCGAATAAACATCTGCGCGATCGACTGCGAAGCGTAATACGGCGGGTTCGTCAGGATGACATCGAACGATTTTGGCTCAAATTCTTCCAGGCGGATCGAAGCCATTGCCCGAAAATTGCTGAGCCCCGCAGCACGAGCGTTGATTTCCGCGAGGGCGATGGCCCTGACGTTGCTGTCCACAAAGATAATCTGTCCTTCCGGGCCCGCTTTGCGAGCGGCCGCCAGGCCAACGGCGCCGGCCCCGCAACCCAGGTCGAGGACCCTATCACCTGGATTTACTTCGGCCGCCATCAGCAACGCCCGGCTGCCCTGGTCCATCTGGCCATAAGCGAAGACCCCTGGCCGCGTGAGAAAGCGCAGCGATTCGCCTTCGTCCATCTTGGCTTGCACCATGACCTCATGCCGGCGACGCTCGCGCTCCTTGTCGCGGATGCTCCAGATGACCGTGCCGTCGTCGGTATGGACCGGGGCCGACTTGCCGAAGATCCGCTTCATCATGCCGGGGAATAGCTGATCGTGTACCACCGGCGAGAGGACGACGAAGGTTCCTTTTGGCCGAAGGACGTGAAAGCCCTGCTCCACCATGTCGAGCTTTAGCTCCCGTTCGCCGCGCGGCGGCGACGGGAAAAGTACCGTTTGAAAGTTGGCCGGCAGATCCCAAAGGTCGGGCGCGGTCTTCACTTCTGCTTTCAAGCCGGCCGGATCGAGTTCCGTGCTCAGCTTTTCGGCCTGGAACAAATCCATCTGGTAGCAGGTCGTGTCGGAATAGCCGAGCCGCCGGACGAGTTCCACGACCAAGAGCGGCGCGCCCAGGACGATCAGCACCGGCGGCTGGATGCGCGCGGCTGCGCCTTCAAGGAGAGGGAAGAAATTCGACATAGAACAATTGCCGCTTGC
>Ga0209580_10001341_pt1 | contig 11464 bp, 6 predicted proteins | sample Coa_R1_5_FD_187153 | JGI IMG/M metagenome (GOLD analysis project Ga0209580, IMG submission 187153) | Surface soil microbial communities from Centralia Pennsylvania, which are recovering from an underground coalmine fire - Coalmine... | ecosystem: Environmental > Terrestrial > Soil > Unclassified...
GCTCGAGCGCGCCCGGCGCTTCGCCGATCTGGTGGAACGCACACACCGGGAAGTTGGTCCCAGCTAAAGAGATTCCGATTGATCTGGGACCCCTCACACGCTTGCCAATTTTCTCAGCCAGCGGCCGCACGATTATTACCGTTGGAGACGGCCAAAAGATCCAGGTGCGCGACAGCAAGAATGGACACGTACAAAAGGAGATCAATAATGTCGAAGGCGTGCTTGGCCTGTCACCCGACGGCCGTTTTTGCGCCGGCTGGCTTTCCGGCGGAGTGCCCCAATGTTGGGACACCGAGACCGGCAAAGCGCTCTGGCCCGAGATTCCCGACCGGGCGCACATGGGCGGTGTCAACCGTGTCGTTTATTCACCGAATGGCCGCTTGTTGATTTCGATTGGCGCCGACGGTGAAGCACGCCTATGGGACGTGGCGTCGCGAGGCGTGCGGTGCAAGGTTCCGGTGGCTGCGGCCAGTCTGGCGGCATTCACGCCCGATGGGCACTCCGTGGTTCTCACCACCCGCGGTGAAATCTATCTCTTAGACGCCATCACAAATCAATTCAAACGCCAACGTTGCTGGTCGGATGGTTCCGATAGTCCGGATCACACAGTGGTTGGCCTGGCAGTTTATGGCACCGGGCTGGATTGCCAGGTGTTGATCGATCATGGAAAGGGTCACTACTTATTGCAGTGCTGGAACGTAGCTGCTTTCGAGCGCACTTCGCAGCGCTCCGTTTCGTCAGAAAGTTTAATGGAATTGAACGCGCGGGCCGGTTCAGCTTCTGCGGGTACACAATTGCCAGACGACCGGACGCCTCGGGCGTTTTTTGACAGGGGCCGCCGCCTCTTCACTCCTGACGGCTGCATCTACGACACACAGACTGGTCAACCCGTCGTCCTGTTAAGACCGCCGCCAGACTCTGCACCGCATCATTGGATCGGAGCGGTAAAAGCGGCGCAATCGGCAGGCATCGCGGTCTGTGCATCGTTGCCAAGTACAAGCACCGAGGAGGTCCAGTTTGGCGCACAGGTGCAGGCCACGCCCTTGCCGACCTTGTGGGTGATCGACACCGAAATCGGCCGCGTGGTGCAAACTATTCAGACGGACAGCGTCGGCCGATTCGAAGTGTCGCCAAATGGCCGCTGGCTGGCAATGGCCGGGTCGCAAGGAGTGGGAATATGGGAGACGAACAGCGGCAGGTGCGTTTTGTCTTTCCCACAGGCCGGCGTTCGCTCGCTTGCCTTTGCGCCGGACAGTCGAACACTCGCTACTGGTCTGGCCAACGGGACCGTGACAATTTGGGACGTGGCGCCTACCAAACCTCAGACGAGTGGCAGACTTTCTGACGCCGAGTTGCGCGTGGCCTGGTCCAATCTGACAGGGGACGATGCAGGTCGCGCCCACCAGGCGCTGTGGCAGCTAGCCGCAGCGCGGGACCAGGCAACGACCTTGCTAACCACACAACTCAAATCAATCGTATCGGTAAGCGATGAGCATCTCCGCAAGCTCATCAGCGACCTGGATTCCAACCGCTTCGCTACGCGGGAAGCCGCCTCGAAGGAATTGTCAGGGCTTGGCGACCGGGCGCTACCCGCGTTGCGCGCTGCCAAAAACGGGCGGCTCTCGAAGGAATCAGAATGGCGAATTGACCGCTTGCTGAACCGCCGTTTCGTTCCGCTCGCAATCGACACCGTGCGCTTCCTGCGGGCTATCGAGGTCCTGGAGCGCATCGGCACGCCGGAAGCGCGGCAACTATTGGTAAAACTTTCGGAAGGCGATCCGCGCGCGCTGGAGACGCGGGCGGCACGCGAAGCATTGGAGCGGCTGGGGAAATGACCGGCTCGATGTTCCGCCTTTAAGCGGAACGTCGAGCGAGCACGGCCGACTTATGGGGCACGATTTCGATTGTGCCCGTGCGGCATCGGGCACAATCGGAGTTGTGCCTCACGGAAACTCAACCATGCAGCCAATTAACGTGACTTTTTTACAACAGGGAGGTCAGTCGGCCGAGCAGATCGCCGCGGTGCTCGCCGAGTTCCTTGCCGGCGCGCGCAAATCGCTGCACATTGCGATTTACGACTTCCGCCTCAGTGATGGCGTTGCTGACATGATCGCGCGCGCTTTGCGAGATCGAGCCGCAGCCGGCGTAGACGTGCGAATCGCCTACGATGCCGGCAAACCCAATGCACATTTTCCCGCTGCCGGTTGCGACCCAGCGCCGCCAGGGACGGCCAAATTCGTGCAGAGCCTGGGATCGTCGATTGCGTCGAAGCCGATCACCGGCGGCGACCCTAAGATGCCCAAGTTGATGCATCATAAGTACGTCATTCGCGATGGCCGCACCCCGGACGCTGCGATCTGGACGGGTTCCGTAAACTGGACGGAGGATTCGTGGACGCTGATGGAAAACAACATTGTCCAGATTGCGTCACCCGAATTGGCGGCGTATTACGAGGCCGACTTCGCGGAGTTATGGGATCGCGGCGACATCGGCACTTCGGGAACGCACGACACCGGCTCGACCCGCGTCGGCAATATTCCGGTTCACGTCGCCTTCGCTCCCGGGTCGGGCCGGGCCATAGATCACGACGTGGCGCACCGCATCAGCGCCGCGCGCTGCCGGCTCAAGATCTGTTCTATGCTCATCACTTCCGGGGCTATCCTCGGAGCCCTGGGCGATTTGCTCGACCGCGGCCGGCTGACCGATTACTCCGGCGTGTATGACCGGACCCAGATGGAAGAAGTTTTCAACCAATGGAAAGGCTCGCCGGCCGAATGGAAATTACCCCTATTCGAAAAAGTGGCCGGCCCGCTCGTCGGCAAACACTCGACGCACTACACCCCCGGCGGCCGACATGATTTCATGCACAATAAGATTGTGGTGGCGGATGATACGGTGATCACGGGAAGCTACAACCTCTCGCACAGCGCCGAGGAGAATGCGGAGAACATAGTAATCATCGACGACGCAGGACTCGCGGCGCAGTATTGCGCGTACATTGATGGCGTGGCGAAGCGGTATGGCGGGAAATGACTTCCGTGGGACAAGATTGGAAGCTTGTCCCACGATAATGCGCTTGTCGGCGACCGTAAGACAGTTTCGATATCTGAGGTTCTCACAATGAGTCGTTTGTGCTCAGTTGCCTGCATTTGCCTCTTAGTCGTTGCCAGCGCCCACGCTCAACAATGGCAGCCCGTCACCACCGAGTTGCTGAAGGCGCAAAAGACCGGCTTCGGCGGCCTGTGTGGGGTTGCCGTTCATCCGCCAACCGGCGACGTGATCGTGAACTTGAGCGACTGCGGCCTGTTCCGCTCCAAGGATCAATGCAAAACCTGGGAGCGGCTCGGAACTACGCAACTGAAAGGGCGGACGGAAACGCCGGGCTGCCTGATGATCGATCCCATCGGGCACAAGCGCCTCGTCTCGGCATTCGTGTACGGGTCGCCGATTATCATCAGCCCCGACCTCGGTGAATCGTGGACACCGCTGGCCGCGAAGTGCAGCCACGTTGATTGGTGCGCGGTCGATTGGAGCGATCCGGACCTGGGCTTCATTTTCACGCTCAAGCATGAATCGGGCGATTTGCTTCTGGTCTCCCGCGACGGCGGCAAGTCGTTCGAGGAAGTGGGCAAGGGTTATGGGCCTGCGTGGGTCTTCGATTCGAAGACCGCGGTGGTCGCGGAAACAAAGTCGAAAACGAATCCGAACCCCAGGATCGTGCGCACAACCGATGCTGGGAAGTCCTTCGAGCCGTGCGGCACGTATTACTGTCGCGCGTTGCCGCGTTTCCGTTCCGACACACTATACTGGCTGACCGAAGACTCGCTCATCGCTTCCAGCTATCGCGGCAAGGCCTGGCGAAAGCTTTCGGAAATCAAGGACGGCCGCTGCGGCCCAGTTTTTGGCAAGGATGTGAAGCAACTGTTCGTTTTGACGACAAAGGGCATCCTCGAATCGAGGGACGGCGGCGAAACCTGGCAACCGCCGATTACGCTGCCCGCCGGCCTGAAGGGCGTAAATACCCTTTCGTGGATCGACTACGACGCCCCGCACAACATTCTTTATGTGATGAAGATGGGCTCGGACTTGTATCAGTGGAAGCGCGGCAAGGAATAATGCAGAGGGCGAAGCGTTAGCGAGGCGTGCCCTCGCTTATGCTTCGGGCTGGTAATTCTCACTTCGGCTCCAGCGTCGCGGTCACCTGCAGATTCAAAAAATGGCTCGCGGTGCTGCTGGAATCGAGCGCTATCCGCACTTCCACCACGCGGCGGTTGTTGTCCTCCGCCGGGTTCAGGGATTGCAACTGATTGCGCGCGATCATCTGGCCAATGTGCGTGACCTGGCCGGCGAGCTTCTCCGGTGCAAAGACCTGGCTTTCGATCGTGGCGGCAATCGTCTTGTTCTGCGACTGCCAGTTCATTAGCTGCGCTGCGTCCGATTCAAACACTTCGGCCACGGCCACCATCTTGGACGTGTCGGCCATTTGCAGCAGGGGTTGGCCTGTGGCCGCCTCGCCTTCATGCGCCAGAATGCGCAGAACCGTCCCGTTGCTCGGCGCCTTTACCAGCGCGCGCTGCATCTGATCCTTGGCCTCTTCCAGTTGCTTGTTGAGTAAATCGAGTGAAAGCTCACCCAGCGCGCGGTCGCGCGAGGCCTGGGCTGACCTTTTCTGCGACTCGATCAGTTTGCCATTCTCGTCCGCCGTCAGGCGCGTTTTCTTCAACAACAGGTCGGCCGTCTTCACGTCCTCCGACGACTGCTTGGCCAGCAGCGCCTGCTGTTCCTTCTCCTGCTCCGAGACGGGCGCCGTCACCAACGATGCCAACCGCTCCTGCTGCTTCTGCATGGCCGCTTCTTTCTCGCGCAAAAGATTCAGGTTCGCAGTCTGCTGCTCGATGTCCAGCGGCGTCAGCGTTTTCAATTGGTTCTCTTTGGCCTCGAGCTCCGCCGTTTGCGCCTTGTACGACGCCTCGATCGTATCGCGCTGCTTGGTCGCCTCCTTGATCTTGATCTCCAGCAGCTCGACCTGAATCTTGCGGTCCCGGTAGCTTTCCAGTTCGAGCAACGCTTGGCCCTCCTTCACCTGCTGGCCAAGCTGGCATTTCACCTGGCGAATCCGGTCGCCGGGTGGGCCGGCCAGATTCACGATTCCGCTTTCCGGCTCCAGGCGCGCCAGCGCGACGACTTTGGTGGCGGCCGCACGTTGCGCCGAGGAGACGAATTTTCCGTCCTCACGTGATGAGATGCGCGTCGTCGAAAACCAATTGGAAATTCCGGTGAGGCTAAAAATGAGCCCGCCTGCAATGAAGCCGCCGGCGACACATGCCGCTAACAAGTACCAGTTGACGTTGCCGACCCGCGAAGTGGAATGCGACATGGGTGCGCCTCGCTCCAGATGATTTCAACAGAAGCAGACTAAGGACACGAAGATCAGAAGGAAGCCGGTCCGAAGCCTTCCGGTTCTTTCTTCGTTTTCTTCGTTTCCTTCGCTTCAGTTCCTTGACCTTATCTAACGCATAAACGGCACAAGATTGAATGTTGGCGGCGACCTTGCCACCTGCGGAACAATCCTATCTGTTGAGGATGTCCCCTTATCGTTATACTCGACAATGACCGCAGACCGGGCATCTCTTGTGCAGATTTGCGGAGGCGCAATGCGTTTGGGCATCCCCGTAAAGGTAGGCCTTTCAGCAGGCGTGCTGGTCGCCGTGCTCACCTGGTTTACCGGCGTGCAGTTCTACGAGAATTCCCGGATCATTCTCACGCATCACGAGGAAGACAGCCTGCGGGACGAAGCAGACTTGTCGGGCCGGCGAATTCTTGCCGATATCGACCGGTTGGAAAAAACCTGTCAGTTTCTGGCCGGCGAACACGCCACGCAAGCGCTCCTCTGGAACGAATGGCAGCGCCAGACACAGCCCAAGGGCGCCGTAGGCCAGAGCGAACAGCGCGAGCGCAAAGACCTGGAGGATCTCTTTCAAACCACGCTGGCGCAGACGCGCGGCCATTTTTACATGCAGATCGCGCTGGTCCGCCGCGATCATACCGATGTCGTATCGGTCCGAAATACGGCCCTGGAAGTTCCCGATCAGCCGACGCTGCAAAAGGGTTCTCAGCCAGGCTGGGTGGATGAGGCCATGTTGGAGCGGGCGCTGACCGCGAAGGCAAACGGTAGCGAAGTTTTTTATTCCGGCATCCGGCCCATTGGAGGATTGCCCGCCCACTCTCCGGTTCGTTTGCAACTCCAGGTTGCAGTGCCGCTTTTCTATCCGGAAACCAAACTCGGGCAGTATGGGGCGCTGGTTGTCCGGGCGGACTTCAGCCGCCTGCTCGAATCGCGCAATTTTAACCTATCGCCTCGGCGGATCTTCTTCCTGGTCGACCGGCAAGGGCGTTTCCTCGCCCATCCCGATCCAGCGAAGATTTGGACGACGTCCATCGCCCAGGAGTCCGCATTACAAGACTTATCGGCCTTTCGGCCCGATGCCGACCTCGGACCGGCCAAGGAACGTGTCGAGCGGTTGCATCAGAAATTCGAGCCGGTAGCCTTGCCGGATATTGGTTATTGGCTCCTCATCGGCGAATTGCCGGCCAAGATGGACCAGTTGCAGCGCGACAAGTTGCAGGAAATACTCGAGCAAAACCGCCAGTCCAACCCGGGATTGCGTTTCAATCACATTGATGACCTCTCCACGCGCATCCTCATTAGCAGCCACAACCGTGCCGACGTCGAAGCGATGCTCGACAAGCTCCAACGCGAATTTCAAGATCAGCCGCGCCTGGGCCGTGAGTTCGGCTCCCTGATTCACTGGCATTATCCGGTGAAGTGCAAAAGCTTTGCGATCGATTCGTTGAAGCTCGATCATCCGGAATTGCCGATGAACCTGATGGTCGCGGCATCTTATGAGGAAATCGAAGACGATATCCGCGCCGCGTTTTCCCACTTCCGCTGGCTCGTGCTGGGCGTGAGCGCGGCGGCGGCGGTCATCGCATTCCTGTTCTCGCGCTTCTTCTCCCGCCGTATCAGCCGGGTCAGCTACGCCTTGCGGAACTTTGCCGAAGGCCGCGCGAGCGAGTTTTCGCTGCCGGAAAAATCGCGCGATGAAATCGGCATTCTGGCCCGGGCGTTCCACCGCATGGTAGACACGGTACGGCAACGCGAGGATGCCTTGCACGAGAGCGAGGCCCGTATTCGCACGATCCTCAACTCCGCGCATGATGGCATCTTGACACTGGATGAAAAAGGCACCGTTGAGTCGTTGAATGCGGCGGCGGAGCGGATGTTCGGTTACCGCGAAAGCGAGGTGCTCGGCAAGGATTACCGCGTTCTATTCCAGGGCGGCGGCCGCGATGTATTTCAACCTAGCGGCGACGGCCCCGCTGCCGCCCACACGAGTTCAGAGTTGAGCATCCGCAAGGTAACTGGGTTCACCAAAGAGGTTATGGGGAGAAGGAAGGATGGCTCCACGTTTCCCATGGAAATCTCGGTAAGTCAGGTGCCCGTCGGAAACCGTTTGGTCTTCACCGGCATTCTGCGCGATATCACCGAGCGCAAGCAGATCGAAGACCAAAACCGGCACATGAAGGAGTGGCTCGAGCAGCGCGTGCGCGAGCGCACGGCCCAGCTCGAGCAAGCCAATCATCAGCTTCAGGCCGCGGCCGAGCTGGCACTGGAGGCGAGCCGGGCGAAAGATGCCTTCCTCGCGACCATGAGCCACGAGTTGCGCACGCCGCTCAACGCCATCATCGGTTACTGCGACCTCATGCTCGAAGACCCGGAACACAATGATCCGAAAGAGACGGCGCAAGACCTTGGCAAGATCCGCTCCTCGGGCAAGCACTTACTCGGTCTCATCAACGACATTCTCGACCTGGCGAAGATTGAATCCGGCCGAATCCGACTGGAGATCTCCGATTTCGAATTGAGCGGAGTAGTTCAGGATTTGCGTGATTTGATGGACCCGCTTGTCCAAGCGCGGTCGAACCGGCTTGCCATCGAGTTAGCACCCGATTTGGGGCGCATGAATTCCGACCGAATGCGCGTCCGGCAGATTCTGCTCAACCTGCTTAGCAATGCGAACAAATTCACCGATCGTGGCGATATCACGCTGCAGGCCAAACGGGAAACCTTGGAGGATCACGACTGGATTGAAATCAGCGTCACCGACACCGGGCGCGGGATCAGTCCGGAAGATCTGAAGAAACTCTTTCAACCGTTTTTCCAAGCCGATGCTTCCAGCACGCGCAAGCACGAAGGCACCGGCCTGGGGCTGGCCATCAGCCGTCGCTTCGCCAACCTGATGGGTGGCGACATAGCGGTGCAATCGCAGCTCGGCAAGGGTTCGACATTCACCGTGCGCCTGCCGGTCCAGACGGTGGTAGACGAATCCCACCTGGCCTCCACTCCGCACCTGGATTCGCCGACGAACCACCGGCGAGCAGCCGCCTCGCGCAAGGGTGATCTCGTCTTAATTGTGGATGACGATCCGAGCGTGCTCGACCTCATGAGCCGCTTTCTGTCGAAAGAGGGTTTCCAGGTTCGCACCGCTTCGTCGGGCGAAGAAGGAATTCGCCTGGCGAAAGAGCTTCGGCCCCTGGCCATCACGCTCGATGCCTTGATGCCCGGAATGGATGGCTGGTCCGTGCTGGCCACGCTCAAGTCCGATCCCATGACGGCGCAGACTCCCATCATCATGGCCACGATTGTGGATGAAAAGTCGCGCGGCTTCGCTCTCGGCGCAGCCGACTATCTCACCAAGCCCATCGACTGGGTCCGCCTGAGTGCCATCCTCAAGAGTTATGGTGACGCGCAGGCCGCGCCCGTCCTGGTCGTCGACGACGATCGCATGGCCCGCGAAGTGATGGCGCGCATGCTGCGCCGGCTGGGCTGGCAAGTGATGGAAGCCGAGAACGGCCGCGTGGCGCTGGAACAATTCGCGAAGAAGCGCCCAGCATTGATTTTGCTGGACCTCATGATGCCGGAAATGGATGGTTTCCAATTTGTGGAAGAATTGCGAAAATTACCGGAAGGCAGCGAAACGCCCGTTATTGTGGTGACGGCCCGCGATCTGAACGAGCAGGACCGGGAGCGCCTTCAAGGCTCGGTGCAGCAAGTGCTCCAGAAAAGCGCCGTTTCTCCGGAGGCGGTAGCGCGCGAGGTACAGCACCGGATCCGCCAGGCCGTGCAGGCCGGTGAATTCAAGCAGACGGAGACACAACATGCCTAGAATTCTGCTGGTCGAAGACAATGAACTCAATATCGACATGCTGTCGCGGCGACTCCAGAAGCGGCACTACGATGTTATCCTGGCCATGTCGGGGCAGGAAGCACTGGCCAAAGCGCAGGCGGAGAAGCCAGACCTGATCCTCATGGACATCGAATTGCCCGATTTGGACGGTTGGGAAGCAAGCCGCCGGCTGAAGGCGGACCCGGCAACGCAGCACATTCCCATCATTGCCGTAACGGCTCATGCGATGGCCGATCATGAGGCCAAATCGCGCGAAGCCGGCTGTGATGATTATGAATCGAAGCCGATCGAGTTTGAACGATTGATTGCGAAGATCCAGCATTTGCTGCAACGAGGAACGAATAGGTGAAAAGCAAACCCGATGTCAATGGCAGTGGCACTTCCGCAATGCCGGAAAATGCACGCGCTCATTTGCAGGGGCCGGTCGATTCGATTCTGCGCTCGGTGGCTGGCCTCGCGGCGGAGTTTGGGCGCTTCGACGGTCCGGACACGGCTCGGCGGGATTTGGAAACCATTATGAAAGCAGCGCGGCATTTCGGCGATTTGGCGAACGACGTATTGTCCAACCCGCACGCCAACAATTTCCAGTCGCGCATTCGCCATGATTTACTCACGCCGCTCGGCCAGATCACCGGCTACGCGGAACTGTTGTTGGAGGAATTGACGGAGCCTTGGCGCGCACGATCCGAACCCGTATTGCAACAGGTTCACCAAGCCGCCTCGAGACTGCGTGAAACTGTTGAGTCGATGTTGGCAGCGCCGCAACCGGACGCGGCGACGTCTCCGGAACACGACGAACTGCATGAGCGTGTCGTCGCCGGTCTTTCCGGATCACGGCCGCAGCCATCGCCCTTGCGCGAACATGGGCGCGTATTAGCTGCCGACGACAACGAATTCAATCGGCAGATTCTCCAGCGCTGGCTGCAACGCCTGGGCCACACGGCCCACCTGGCTTCGGACGGTGAGCAGTTGTTGGCGAAACTAGCGCAAGAGAGTTTCGACGTGATCCTGCTCGACATCATTATGCCGGGAATGGACGGTGTGCAGGTGCTGGCTCGCATTCGCGAACACCCGGAATGGCAACATATTCCGGTGATTGTGGTTTCCGCACTGAACGAGATGGACGCCGTCACACGTTGCATCGAACTGGGGGCCGAGGATTACATTACGCGACCGTTTCAGCCGGCTCTGCTGCAAGCACGCATTGGCACTTGTCTGGAGAAGAAGCGGATGCGCGACCGCGAGGCCATGCACCTGCGGCAGATCGAAGAAGAGCGCGGCAAGTTCAACGCGCTGTTGCATGCGATTCTGCCCGAAGCGGTGGTGGCGGAGTTGCAACGAACCGGCACCTTCCTCCCACAGCGTCACGACGAGGTGGCCGTTCTTTTCGCCGATATTGTGCACTTTTCTGATTACTGCGAACGGCATCCCCCGGAACAGGTAGTTAGCGATTTGCAGCGGCTGGTACAAGCCTTCGAAATGATTTGTCAGCGTTATGATGTGCAAAAGATCAAGACCATCGGCGATGCGTTCATGGCTGCGGCCGGTTTGCTGATGCACATCGGCAACCCGGTGGAGAATTGCGTCCGCTGCGGCCAAGACATGATCGAGGCTGCCCATCAACTGCCGCCGCACTGGGATCTGCACGTGGGCGTTCACACGGGTTCGGTGGTAGCGGGTCTCCTCGGCAGCCGACAATACCTTTTCGATTTATGGGGCGCTACGGTAAATGCCGCTGCGCGAATTGAGGAGCAGGCACCGAGTGGCAGCGTCACCATGAGCCAGGCGGCATGGCAACGAATCTCCGGTGTTGCCCGGGCCGAACCCCTTGGCGAAGTGGCCATGAAAGGCGTGGGGAAGATCGAACTATTTCGCTTCATCGAGTTTAATCGATGATGACGGTTCCATTCGTCCCAGCCGTGTCGCCACCCATTCCATTTGTCGAGCAAGGCCGTGCAGCATCTTTACCTCGGCCGGCGTTGGATTGGCCCGGCCGATGAGATGCCGCATGGCATGCATCAGCGCGTCGGCCTTTTCGCCGTATAGAAAATGGATTGCGTCCAGGCCACGGCGCAAGTGTTCGAACATTCGGTCTTGCTCGGAGAAATCCGCAGGTCCCCCCCCTTCCCAGGCTGCATCTCCTTCGGGCAGCATGCATGCATTCAACTCGTAGAGGCAAATGCCGACGGCTTGGGCCAAATTGAGCGCCTCATACT
>Ga0209580_10001342_pt1 | contig 11462 bp, 10 predicted proteins | sample Coa_R1_5_FD_187153 | JGI IMG/M metagenome (GOLD analysis project Ga0209580, IMG submission 187153) | Surface soil microbial communities from Centralia Pennsylvania, which are recovering from an underground coalmine fire - Coalmine... | ecosystem: Environmental > Terrestrial > Soil >...
CAGTCGGGGCAGCGCATCGCCTCGCCGCAGGCGCGGCAGAGCAGCATCGGCGCGTAGCCGCGGCGGTTGCGCAGCAGGATGACCTGCTCGCCCGCCACCAGCGAGACCTCGATCTCGCGGCGCAGGCGCGCCGAGAAGCAGACGTCGCCGGGGCGCCGCCGGATCCCTTCCTCCTGGCGGAGGTCGACCAGGATCCCTTCCGGCAGCGCTCCCTGCCCCACCCGCGCCGTCAGCTCGAGGGCGCCGAGCTTGCCGCGCTCGACGTTCAGGCGGCTCTCGAGGCTCGGCGTCGCCGACACCAGCAGCGTCACGGCCCCGGCGCTGCGCCCCCGCACCAGGGCGAGGTCGCGGGCGTGGTAGCGGGGCGTCAGCTCCTGCTTGTAGGCGGGGTCCTGCTCTTCGTCCACCACCAGCAGGCCGAGGTCGGCGACCGGCGCGAAGAGAGCCGAGCGCGGCCCGAGCACGACCATGGCCTCGCCGCGGCGCACCCGCTCCCACTCCTGGTTGCGCTCGCCCATGCCGAGGCCCGAATGCAGGATGGCCAGCCGCTCGCCGAAGCGCTCGAGCACCTCGCGCGCCAGGGCGGGCACCAGGGCGATCTCCGGCACCAGCAGGATGGCGGAGCGCCCCCGGGCCACGGCGGCGGCGGCGGCCCGCAGGTAGACCTCGGTCTTCCCCGAGCCGGTCATGCCGCGCAGCAGCAGCGGCGTGAAGCGGCGGCTCGCGATCGCGTCCACCAACGCGGTGACGGCGCCCTCCTGGTCCGGGCGCAGGCGGAACGGCGGCTCGGCGCCCGCGGCCGCGAACGGGTCCGCTCCCGGATCGCCACCTGCGATCGCTGCGATCGCCGGCATGGCCGTTGCCGGCGGGCCGGGGGGGGCGGCGGGGCGCGACGGCAGGCGATGGCGGTCGAGCGAGAGCCGCTCCACCTGGGTGAACCGGCGCAGCACGCCGCGGGCGACCAGGCGCGCGACGACGCCGGCGCCGCAGCCGGCCGCCACCATCACCTCGGCGGTGGTCGCCGGCCTCCCCACCGCGGCCAGGTAGTCGACCACCGCCAGGCCCGCGACCGAACGGCCGGCGGCGGCGAGCCGGGCGGCGCGGTCGCCGACCGCCGCCGCCAGCGCCGGCGCCAGCTCGACCGCTTGCACGTAGCGCGGCGACCGGCCCTGGGAGGCGCGGGTCTCTTCGCCGGCGATGCGGCCGGCCGACGCGAGCGCCGCGAGCACCGGGTCGAGATCGGGGAGGCCGAGGCGCGCCTGCAGGTCGGAGACGGTGAGGCGGCCGCCCTCGCGGAGCGCCTCGATCACCAGGGACTCGAGGTCGCCCCGCGGCGGCCCCAGCGCGCCGCCGTCGGTCAGCCAGACGCGCCGGTCGCCCCAAGGCTCGAGGTCGGCAGGCAGCATCGAGCGCAGCACCTCGCCGAGGGGCGCCAGGTAGTAGTCGGCGGTGAAGCGCGCCAGCGCCAGCAGGTCGGCTCCCAGCACCGGCTCGCGGTCGAGCACGGCGTCGAGCCAGCGCACCGCGACGCCTGGCGGCGGCTCGTCCCGCCTGCCGACGACGATGCCGATCAGGCGCCGGTTGCCGATGCGCACGCGGGCCCGCACGCCCGGCACGGCGATGCCCTGCCAGCCCGGCGGCACGGCGTAGACCAAGGGCTCCGGCAGCGGCACCGGCAGCGCGACCTCGGCGTAACAGGCGGCCGTCCCCGCCGGCGCGAAGCCCGCTGCGGGGTCCTCCGGCGGCTGGCCGTTCGGCGCTCTCACGTGGTCCTGCCCTCATGATTCATGACGGATTCTCTCTGCCTTGCCGCGCACTGGCGGCGGGCAGGATCCTCGCCTTCAAGCGGGTGGGCGGGCGGCGCCGCGCGCGCGGCAGGCGTCGGAGCAGAAGACCTCGCCGGCGGTCCCCGGCAGGATGCGGGCGCTCGGGACGTGCACGCCGCAGGCGCTGCAGCGCACCAGGGTCAGCAGCTGCGGGTCCGCCGCGGTGCCGGTGGCGGTCGCGGCCGGCGGGCGGGGCGCCTGGCGGCGAGCGTCGGCCGCGGCGCTCGCCGACCGCCAACCGCGGATCAGCTGGCTCCACACCATCCAGACGAGGAAGGTCAGGAGCGCGAAGTCGAGCAGCCGGATGAGCGCCACGCGGCCGGCCTTCCTTCCTTGCGGGCGGCCGCCGTCATCGGCCGCCGCCGGTGCCGCTCGCGCCGCCGCCGCCCGCGGTGCCTGCACCACGCCGGCGCTGCAACGCGGCACCGAGCTGCGCCACCTCGGGCTGCCCCGGGGCCATCGCCTGCAACCGGCCGAAGGCCTGGTCGGCCGCGGCAGTCTGATTGAGGTCGAACGCCAGCACCACCACCTCGGCGAAACGCGACTTCCAGTGCGCCGGCGCCAGGGCCTCGGCTTGGCGGAACTGCGCCAGCGCGGTGTCGAACTGGTGCAGCTGCCGGTAGCAGGTCCCGAGATCGGTCAGCACGTCCGGGTTCGGGCCGCGCAGCCCGACGTACTGGGTATACAGGTCCCGGGCCCGGCCCCAATTGCTGATGTCGAAGTTGAGGTTGGCGAGCTTCAGCACGGCGTCGGCATCCTTGGGATGGCTGGCCACGTAATCGCGCAGCTGCTGAATGGCGGCCATCGCCGGCGGGGCCGAGCCCCCGGGCGCCCCGCCGCCCCCGGCGCCGCTCGCTCCGGCCGCACCGCCCGCCAGGTCGCCGCCCGCGCCGCCCTCTGCGCCGGCCGCAGAGCTGCCGCCGGCCGCGCCGGCCGCCGGGCTGCCGCCGGCCGCGTCGTCCGCAGGGCCGCCGCCGCCGTTCTCGGCATCCGGCGCGGCCGCGGACGTCACCACGGCTCCCTCGCCAGGCAGGCGGCGCAGCGGCTGGTGCGCCACCATGACGTCGTGCAGCACGTAACCGACGATGAACCCGAGCAACAGGCCCATGGCGACGGAGATCGCGTTGTCCTTGGTCACGAGATTCGGCTGGCAGGCGGCGGCGGCATGCGGAGGCGCCGGCGCGTCTAGCTGGCCGCCTTGGTCCGCTGGCGCTTCTCCAGGCTGGACGCGAGGGCCTGCTCGACGAGGTCTTCAGCCTCCCGTTCCGAGATGCCCTTGACGTGCGCCACCTCGCTGACGATGAAGTACTTGGCGCGCTCGTACATCTTCTTCTCGCGGAACGACAGGCTCTTGCGCTGGCTCACCAGGCGGAGGTTCTTCAGCACCTCCGCAACCTCCGTCAGGCGGCCGGTCTTCATCTTGTCCAGGTTCTGCTTGTAGCGCCCCTTCCAATCCTTGTAAGTGTCGATGTTGCCGTCCTCGAGGATGTCGAAGAGCGCCCGGACGTCGCGGGTGTGGCACAGCGGGCGCAGGCCCACGAGGTCGAGGTTCGCCTTCGGCACCATGACCTTCGAGTTGTTCGACAGCAGGCGGAGATGAAAATAGAGCTGCTCTATCCCGTCCATGTGGCCTGCCTCGATCTTCTCGACCAAGGTGACTCCGTGGTTGGGGTAAACCACCTTCTGACCGATCCTAAATGTCACGCCTGTGCCCCCTTGTATGAGGAAGAACGCCGGAGCTGTGGTAGCAAGTCACTGAGGGACCAACGCTTACGCGTGTAAGTTATACACCATCCGGCGCGCCGCGTCAACCTCGCCCCACTCCCGGCGGCCCGCGCGGATGCTCGCCCATCCCGGGAACGGCAGGTCCATCCTCGGTTGTTTTACCGCAGCTCGGCGCCGACTACCGCCTGTTTTACGCCCTGGCGGTCGCGCCGCCGCGCTGACGGTCCCTCAGGCCGCGTCCGACTTGGTGCGCCGGGGGCCACCGCCGGCCGGCGCTTGCCGCTGCGACGCCACCGTGCCGGTCGCCGCTCCCGGGGGGCCGAGGCCCAGGACGCCCGGGTCCCAGGCGAAGAAGCGCTGGCCGACGGCGGCCGGCGCCTCGGTGTGGCCCCAGGCGACGAACCTGCCCAGCTTCTCGGGAAGGAAGTCGAGGTGGCGGGCCTCCGGGTCGCTCCAGGCATGGATCGGCGGCAGCCAGGTCGCGGCGGCGAGGTCACTCAGGATGCCGGCGGCCGCCTCGGCCGGCGGCAGCTCGCCGGCGTCCACCCGGTCGAGCAGCGACTCGCCGCGGTCGAAGAGGGGCTGGATCGGATCGCCGCTCGCGCTGGCCATCCCCGGCAGCGGGTCGTCGTCGAGGCTGGCCAGCAGCCGCGGGTCGTGCTCGCCCAGGTACTCGCAGCAGCGGCTGAACAGCCGCAGGTCGCCGAAGATCTTGTTGAGCAGCCAGATGCGCACCCAGCTGTTCCACAGCGCATAGTGCCTGAAGGCGCGGTAGGAGTTGTGCACCATCCGGTCGTTGGCCGTGAGCAGGGCCGCCTGCAGCGCCTCGGGGCGCGCGAAGCGCTCGGCCGCGAAATCGTCCTCGGCGAGCGCCGCGAGCAGCGGCCCGGCGAGCGCATGGATGATCTCGAAGGAGCTGATCAGGCCGCGCGAGTACAGCGCGTCGACGAAGCCATGGGCGTGAGCGAGCAGGAACCAGCGCTCGCCGGCGCCGCGGCGGCTCGAGTACTGCAGGCGGCCGGTGGCGGTCCAGCCGCGCACCGCCTCGGCGCCCCGCAGCTGGGCCGCGATCGAGGGGAAGCGCTCGACCGTCTGCCAGAACTCCTGCTCCGGCGGCAGGCCGGAGGCCGGATGGAGATCGAGATCGAGGGTCAGGCCCACGCTGCACAGCTCGTTGCGGGCGTCGGCGTGGTTGTTGAACGGGATGACCCAGAACCAGCCGCCGGCGAAGACGTGATGCAGCGTGCCGTCGGCCCAGCGCGCCGAGAGCCCCGGCGACTCGCCGGGGGCGAGCGTGTCGTCGTAGAGCCGCGCGCCGCGCAGGTGGGTGAAGATGGTGCGCGAACGCGTGCGCAGCGGCGAGGGCTCCTCGCGCAGATCGAGCTGCTCGGCGACGGGCGATCGGTAGCCCGAGCCGTCGACGAGGTAGCGCGCCCGGATCTCCTCGCCGTCGGCGGTGCGGAGGCGGACCAGGTCCTTGCCGAGGTCGAAGCCCCGCACGTCCAGCCGCTCCCGGTAGTGCGCGCCATAGGACTGCGCGACGCGCAGCATGTAGAGGTCCACTTCCTGCCGGAACAGATGGCTCTCGGCGGTCAGCGGCGTGGCGGGAGGCACCAGCAGATGCCCCTTGCCCGGGTCCTGGCGCATCCCGTCCTCGTGGTAAACGAAGCCGATCGTGCGCTTGAGGCCGCAGGTCGGCGTCACGTGCTCGCGGATCGACTCGAGCCGTGCCAGGTGCTGGATCTCGGGCACGCCGAAGCGCTCGGCCAGGATCCACATCCACAGGGTGCTCTGGGGCAGCAGCGACTCCCCGATCGCGAAGCGGGGATGGGTCCCCTTCTCGAGCAGCACCACGCGCTGGCCATGCCGCGCCAGGATGGCCGCCAGCATCGTGCCGGCCAGCCCTGAGCCGAGGATCGCAACGTCGTAGGGTCTGCTCTCGCTCATTCTCGCCTCCTTGGCAGTCCGCTTCCCCGCCGGCGCCGGTGACGCGATCGCGAGCGCAACCGCACCGCGGTGAGCGTTGTCGGACGTGCTAGTATAGATCAGCTCGAATATTAGTAATAGGGGAGATAGGTATCAGTGAGCGAACGTAAGGGCCTCACGGCGGGCTTCGATCTGCTTCCCTTCTGCGGCATTGCCGTCCTGGTCGCCGCCTGGTCGCTCGGCATTCGCCTGCGGCCCGGCAGCCTCCTGCCGGGACCGTTGGCGGTCGCCCGGGCCATCGCGGAGCTGGCGGCGAACGGGTTGCTCTGGAAGCACCTCGTGGCCTCGCTGTTCCGCGTCACCTGGGGCTACCTGGCCGCCGTGCTGGTGGCGGTGCCCGCGGGCATCGCCCTCGGCTCGACGCGGCGGCCCGACCAGGCCATCGGCCCGCTGCTCGAGATCCTGCGGCCCATCTCGCCCCTGGCCTGGATCCCCCTGGCAATTCTCTGGCTGGGCGTCGGCGACCAGGCCGCGATCGCCATCATCTTCCTGGCGTCGTTCCTGCCGCTGGCGCTCACCGTCAAGAACACAGTCCGCAGGATTCCCCGGGTGCACCTGCAGGCTGCCGACAACTTCGGCCTCACCGCGTGGTCGAGGGCAAGCAAGGTGGTCCTGCCCGCCATCGCCCCCCAGCTCATCGTCGGCCTGCGGCTGACCATGGGCATCGCCTGGCTGGTGGTGGTGGCGGCGGAGATGATCGCCGTCAACTCCGGCCTCGGCTTCCTGGTGATCGATGCGCGCAACGCCGGCAACCGCTACGACCTGGTGGTGGCGGGGATGGTGCTCATCGGCCTGGTCGGGCTCGGCCTGGACACCGTCGTGCTCCGGCTCGAGCGGCTGCCCGCCCTGCGCTGGGCCTACGCGCAAGCGGGGTCGCGGCGGTGATCCTGCCGCTGCGGACCTCGCCGCTGCCGGCGGCCAGCAAGCTCGAGGTGCATGGCCTCGACGTGACGCTGGCGGGCAACGGGCACTCGATCGCCGTCCTGCGGAACGTCGACCTCGCGGTCGCCGCGGGAGAGCTCATCTGCGTGCTCGGCCCCTCCGGCTGTGGCAAGACGACGCTGCTGCAGGTGCTCGGGGGCTTCCTGGCCCCGACCCGCGGCGCCGTGCTCATCGACGGCGAACCGGTCACCCGCCCCGACCCGCGGCGGATCTTCGTCTTCCAGGAGCGCGGCCTGTTCCCGTGGCTGACCGCCGCCGAGAACATCGGTTTCGGCCTCGAGAAGCTGCCGCGCGGCGAGCGCCAGGCGCGCGTCGCGCATTACGTCGAGCTGGTCGGGCTCGTCGGCTTCGAGCGCGCCTTCCCGCACGAGCTCTCTGGCGGCATGAAGCAACGCGTCGAGGTGGCGCGCGCCCTGGCGATGAACCCGGACGTGCTCTTCCTCGACGAGCCCTTCGGCGCGCTCGACTCGATCACCCGCCTCACCCTGCGCCGCGAGCTGCTGCGGATCTGGGAAGCGGAGCGCAAGACCATCGTCTTCGTCACCCACGACATCGAGGAGTCGATCCAGCTCGCCGACCGCATCGTCGTGATGTCGCAGCGCCCCGCCACCGTGCGCCGCGTCGTGGAGGTGGATATTCCCCACCCCCGCGACCTGTCGTCGCGCCGCTATCTCGAGCTGCGCGACGGCATCGGCGCCGAGATCGGTCTGGCGCACCGCGTCTGATGAGCGTCCGCCGGCGCCTCGAGGCGCTCGCCTGGCCTGCTTCCTCCTTCGCGGCGGTGCTCGCCGCCTGGCAGCTTGCGGTGACGGCCAGCCGCAGCACGACCTTCCCGGCGCCGCTCGCGGTGGCGCGGGGGTTCGCCGAGCTCGCCGCGCGAGGCGTGCTGGTGCCCTACACCGCGGATTCGCTGATGCGCGTCCTCGGCGGCTTCCTGCTGGCGCTCTCGGCGGGCGTGCCGGTGGGGCTGGTCATGGGATGGTACCCGCCCGCCGCGCGCGCGCTCGAGCCGGTCGTCCAGATCCTGCGCCCCATCAGCCCGCTGGCCTGGATCCCGGTGAGCATCGTGCTGTTCGGGATCGGCAACGGCGCCACCGTGTTCCTGATCTTCCTCGCCGCCCTGTTCCCCATCGTGGTGGCGACCAGCAACGGCGTGCGCGGCGTGCCCGAGCTGTACCTGTCCGCCGGCCGCAACTTCGGCCTGTCGCCCCTGGCGCTGTTCCGGCGCGTGCTCCTGCCGGCGATCCTGCCGCAGGTGCTCGTCGGGCTGCGCATCGCGCTCGGCATCTCCTGGCTGGTGGTGGTGGCGGCCGAGATGATCGCCATCGACTCCGGGCTCGGGTACCTGGTCATCGACGCGCGCAACGCCGGCAAGCGCTACGACCTGGTGATCGCCGCCATCCTGCTGATCGGCGGGATCGGCCTGGTCCTCGACCTCCTGGCGAGGCGGGTCGAGCGCCTGCCGCGCGTCCGCTGGGGGTTCCCGCGGAGCGACGGCGGATGAGGCGGATGAGGCGGGCGGGCGCGGCACCGGCCGCGGCGCCGGGCGCGGCGAAGATCGACGACGAGAGAGACGGAGCATCTCGACGAAGGAGTGACTGCCATGGCAACTCTAGGGCGAACGATCGGCCTCCTGCTGACCTGGACGGCGCTGATCACGGGGCTGCACCTGTGGTTGAACGTCGACTGGTCGATCCTGTTCAACGACCGGCTGCCGGAGGGCGAGCGCAAGCTCAACGTCGCCTACATCCCCGTCACCTGACACCTCACCTGCCCGGTGACCGACTACGTCTCCCGCTTCTCCCGGGAAGGGAGCCTCTTCATACCGAAGAAGTTCCAGGCGTTTCCCGAGCTCAAGGACGCGCTCATCGCGAACCGGATGCAAGCGGGATTCATCGTCGCGCCGATGGCGATAGCCCTGCGGTCGCAGGGTGTGCCGATCAAGATCGTCTACCTGGGACATCGGTACGGGAGCGCGGTGGTGGTGCGCCGCGATGGCCCGGTGCACACGGTCCGCGACCTCGCGGGCAGGACTCTCGCCATTCCCAGCCGTTTCGCCGACGAGCACCTGATCGTGATCCAGGCTCTCCGCCGGAACGGCATGAAGCCAGGCTCCGTGCACCTCGTGGAGATGGCGCCGCCGGACGTGGCGGGGGCGCTGGCGGTGTCGGCGATCGACGCGTTCTCGATGGGCGAGCCCTATCCGTCGCAGGCCGAGATGGGGGGATACGGCCGCATCCTGTTCAAGGCCCAGGACTACTGGCCCGACTACATGTCCTGCGTGCTGGTGGTGCGCCAGGACGTCATCGACCGCCGGCCAAGCGCCGTGCAGGCGCTGGTCGACGGCATCGCGCGCTCGGGCCTGTGGCTCGACGAGGGCCGGCCGAACCGTGAGGCCGCCGCGGACTTCGTCGGCCGCTACTACTTCAACCAGCCGCCGGGGCTGCTGCGCTGGGCGCTGGCCCGCGACTTGACGCGGGTCGTCTACTCCCGCCTGGCGCCGCGCAAGGCAGACTTCGACATGGTGCGCGACCTGATGCTGCAGACCGGCACCCTGAAGCGGAAGATCGAGTTCGACGAGTACGTCGATACCCGCTTCGCCGACGGCGCCGCCGGCGAGACGGCCTGGACCTATGCCCCCGCCAGCGCCACGTCGCGGTGAGGCCCGCTGCCTCACGCAGGACGTAGGACGGCTGCTCGGTCTAGCCGGTCGAGCCGCACTTCTTGCATCTTGGCTGCGAGGTGCACGGCGAGATGGCCTCGGCGGCGAACCCGCCCTGCGCCTCCCGCAAGCGCGGCGGCACCAGCTGCCGCAGCGTCTCCTTGGACAGCGTCAGCGACCTCTTGACCTTCACCGATTTTTTCATGACCGACCTCCCTGCTGGGGCGACAATATACTGAAACTCACCTGGTCAGGACGCCGATGCGCGCGAGGTCGTCCAGGTACTCCGCGACCTCGGCGAGCGGCACCGGACCGTCGATGGCGGCGAGGGCATCGCGGATCTGGCTCACCGTGCGGCGGCCGTCCACGAGATCGAGGGCCTCGTAGGCGTAGTCCGAGCCCCACAGACCCTGGTGCGTGAGCAGCGCCGGCGTGGCGAGGTGGAGGCTTCCCGCGTGGTCCTCGAACCAGCTGTAGCCGAAGCCGACCATCGGACCCTTGGGGTCGGGGCTGCGACGGTAGACGGGCGTCGGCGGAGGATCGTGCTCCACGTCCGCCGCGGCGAGGGGCGGGGTCCGGGCGGCCTGCTCGAGGGTCTCGAGGAAGAGCCCCGCCGCCTGGCGAGTGCCGGCCGGCACCGGCGCGAACGCGCCGATCGAGTCGACCACTCGGTGCTCGTACGCGAAATGGAAGCGCAGGAGCACCGCGGCGTCGTCGCGGTCGCCGCGGGCCGCGAGCTCGGCGCTGCGCGCGAGGGCCGCCGCCGTGCGCTCGAGCGCGTGCCGGCGCATCACCTCCCAGAGCGCGGGCACCTGGGCCTCGTCGAGCTGCGCCAGGTAGTAGGCGCTCGCCGCGCCGATGAAGGCGGCGCGCAGCAGCTTGGTGGCGTCGATGTTCGCCAGGGCGTCGGCCTGGGTGTGGATGGTGCGGTCCGGCCAGTCGTTGAGGTAGATCGCCGGCACGCGGAAGGAGCCCTCCGACCAGACCTCGTGATCGCTTCCCGGTGTGAAGTCGACCACCTCGGCCTGCAGGGCCCGCTTGCCGCCCTCCGGGTCGACCAGCGGGTACGGCGCGCTGCCCGTGGCCGCGAACAGGTCGGATTGGGCGTTCACGAAGCGGCCGAAGGCCTCGCCGACGTCGTTGACGAAGCTCGCCAGGCTGCGCGGCGAGCGGGTGACGTGGAAGACGGCGCCGGTCGCCCCCGCCTCTCCACCCACCATGTCCATGTGCACCACGGCGCGAGCCTGCGCGGCGATCGCCGGCCGCGCGTTGAGCAGCGCGATCGTGCCCTCGACCTCGGGCGGCCAGACGAAGCGCACGGTGCGGCGCGGCGGCGCGAGCTTCCCCTCGCGGATCAGCTTGCCGAGGGTCCGTCCCACCTCGAGGATCGTGGCGCAGCCGCTGGCGTTGTCGTTGGCGCCCGGCTGCTGGTGGTCCAGGTGGCAGGAGAGGACGATCTCCTGGCGCGCGACCGCGGGGTCCGGATCGGCGCCCGGTATGACGGCGGTGACGATGTCGTAGCTCCCCGGGTGCTGGCCCGCCTCGACCCGCGCGCGCAGCCGGACGGTGGCGCCGCCGGCAAGGCGCCGCTGCCAGGCGCGCGCCTGCTTCAGCGAGACCATGAAGGCGAAGGTCCGCGGCGGCGGGAAGGTGGCGAGATGCCCCCAGCGCACCAGGTTCTCGTCCTCCCGCCACCAGGCGGTGACCTGGTTCTGGGCGTACGAGACGATGCCGGCGGCGCCGAAGCGGTCACTCGCCAGCGCGGCCACCGCGCCCGGCTGAGCGGCGGCGAGCACCAGCTTCCCGCGCACCGCCTTGCCCTGGTAGTCCGTCTCGGCGGTGCCCTCGCCCACGTCCACCAGCTCGGCGGCGACCTCGCCCGCCGCGCTGTCCTCCGCCAGCACGATCGGGCGCGCTGTCCACGAGGCGATGCGTTCGCCGTCCACCCAGCGCGCCGCCCCGGGGGCACCCTCCTGCCGCTGCTCCCAGAGCTCGGCGAGGCTCGCGTCCCAGGCAGGGCGCGAGCGCTGGGTGCCGTAGAACACCTTGCCGTCCGCCGGCAGCGAGATGACCTCGACGGCAAGGCCATACGAGCGGGCGCGCTCGGCGATGCGGTCGGCAGCCGCCTTGAACCCGCGCGAGCCGCGCATCCGATGATGCAGAGTGAGGTCCTGGACGGTGTGCCGCGCCGCCGTCCCCGACAGCTCGAGGGCCAGCGCCCGCACGGCCGCGGCATCGAGGAGAGGCGGCGGCGGCCCTGCCGGTTGGCCCTCGGCGTTGCCAGCAGCGCCGGTGCCGGCCACGGCCGGGGCCGGCGGCTG
>Ga0209580_10001344_pt1 | contig 11449 bp, 8 predicted proteins | sample Coa_R1_5_FD_187153 | JGI IMG/M metagenome (GOLD analysis project Ga0209580, IMG submission 187153) | Surface soil microbial communities from Centralia Pennsylvania, which are recovering from an underground coalmine fire - Coalmine... | ecosystem: Environmental > Terrestrial > Soil > Unclassified...
GGAAAGAGAGAAAAATCCCCACGCAATGCGAGGCAATTCTGATTCTTGAAATTGAGGTGGTTCAATCACGATTGCCGGCCTGGAGGCGGCCGACATGATGAGTTGCGGATCGAGAGAATGAAACATGGAATCGCGGCCGGAAATCGAGGCCGCAGAAAGCATCTGGAAGAATAGCCAATCGCGCAATGCGCGCTGCGTTCGCGGCGTGAGGCCGGAAAACTCAATTCCCCCCTGACCTGTCGAGTCGGACCAGACTACGTGCCCAGTGGTTTCCACGCGCACTCGTGGCGATATCAAATCGAATGAAAGTTTTATTTCGCGGTTGGGCTGGAGCGGCGCGACTGACTGGATCGCGATTCCTGATTCTGTGAGGTCGCGAATGATTCCGCCATTTGCCTGGTCGAGCTTTACATAGGAAAGCGAACGCAATGGATAGCGGGGGCGACGACGGCGGTGCGGATGAGTTGGCGCCTCGGCCTCGACAGTTTCCGCACAATACGGCATAGTGAAATCTTAGCTATCGTTGGCGTGGCACTGCAGTGACCGAAATGGTTCGGGTAAGAACCCGTCGGGGGCGGGGCGCAGCCGGGGCGGCTGTGACCCATTCGCGACTTACGCCGGCCGTTGCTGTGCTTCGTGCTCCGGCTTCCCGGTTTCCAAGGCGACCAGTCGATCGAGATCGTAACTGTAAGGACCGTAAGCGCGAAACGCCTTTTCGTCGAAAAGGCGCTTGATGCCGCAGCCCAGGCACACTTGGTACGAATGCTGGTGATAGCGCACCGGCCAGCTCATTTTTCGGTGCCAACAACCGCGAAATACCAGGACCGCTGCGCCCGCTACTCCAGTTGCCATCAGACCGAGGGGGACCTTCCAACGCGACTTCTTTTCTTCCGCCATCAGAACCCAGCCACCAATCGTGAACCAACCACTGAGATGATTCTAGCAGTGTTGCCGGTCTTGGCATCAGCAAAAACCAGCACGGAGGGCGGATCCGTACCAAAGAGAAATATTGCGATTACGCCTAATCCCTTGTAACGTACAACTTAGCATTTCTCCGCGCAGATGCCCGCCAGCCAAGGCGGACGCGTGGGCGAAATGAAGAGGGAACTTCGCGGCGATCTCATAGTTGAATGAGCGCGACTTCGACTAATGCGGGAGCGGCATGGAGCAAACCGCTTCCAGGCTCTGAACCCTCCAACCCTGCCCAGAATGGCGACGGCGGCCAGAATGCGTTGCAGGCGCTGCTGGCATTTGCCTGCATTCACGAACAAGCCGCTCAACGGCGCCGGCGGGCGCAGTCCGGGGAAGGTTCGACACCCGACGCCCCGGAAGATTCCAAAGAAGAACAGTTCGCTCTCGATGAAGTGTTGCAGCTGGTTTCCGAACGCGCGGTTGCAATCACCGGAGCCGATGGCGTCGCGATCGCGTTGGCCGATGACGAGGCTATCGTCTGCCGCGCATCGCACGGGCGCATCTCTCCCGATCCTGGAATCAAACTTGACCCCAACGCAGGATTTTCCGGAGCATGTTTGCGCAGCGGTCAAACCGTGCGCTGCGACGACTCGGATACCGATGCTCGCGTGAACGCGCAAGTCTGCAGGACTCTGGGCGCTCGGTCGATGATCGCAGTCCCGCTGTCCGCAAAAAAGCGCGTCGTAGGTCTTGTGGAAGCGTTCTCGAGTGAGGCGTACGGCTTCAACGACAGTGATGTCCGCAGCCTGAATCTTCTGGGCGAGCTGATTCTGGCGGCGATCCGTCCGGAAGAGGAAGACCGGCTGGCGGAAATTGCGAAGCGGATCGTGGTAGCGGAAACCGCGCCACCCGCGCAGATTGAGACCGCGGCAGCGATATCCACGCCGCCCACACCGATTGAAACGGCCGCTGCGACATCTGCACCGTCTGCCCCGATTGAGACTGCGCCTGCTACACCTACCGTCATACCGCGTCCCGCGGTGCGCATCATCGTTGACGAAAAGTTTGCGCCACGGCAAGTTCCCGAAATTCCGGCGAAAGCTGAAGCGCCCTCCGGGCACGAAGTCTTAGCGTTGCCGGCTTTGTCCGCGCAACCGGCTGTGTCGACTGAAGTACAAACGAAACCCCTGCTCGCAGAGGCTGAAGTCAGTTCGCCAGAGACCGTGGTCAATTCTGAACCAAAGCCCGCGCTCTCGGTGGTAGTGCAGAAGCTGCGGCCGTTTGCTGGAATGGGATTGATCGCCGCGCTGGTGCTGGTCGCAATCGGCCTGGGCTGGGCGGTCTGGATGAAAATTCGTCATGCTGAACAGGCGATCAGCGCGAACACTCAGTCCTCCATTGAGATCAAGACCAGCGAATCGGAATCCAGAGAAATTATTCTTCCCGCACCCGCCGAAGTGAAGCCAGGCCCTGCCCCGCAGGTGACCGGGCTGCGGCATTGGGCCTCCGGGGATTCGAGCACGGTTGTGGTTGACCTGCAGGACCAGGTGCAGTATGAGGCGCACTCGCTCGATCATCCCTCGAGAATCTATTTCGACTTGCACGATACGAAGATTGCGCCGGGGCTGGCGAACCAAAGCGTGGAAGTGAACGATCCTCTGCTCAAGCGCGTGCGCATGGCGCAGCCGCTTGAAGGCATAACCCGCGTAGTGCTTGAAACCACTGAGCAAGCGGAATTTTCCGTGAGCCTGGATTCCAGCCCGTATCGCCTCACGATAGAAGTGCACAAGCCCGGGATCGCGACGGTTTCAAAAGCGACTCCCGCAGTGCTGCCGAAGCCATCTCCGGCGATCGCGTCGCCCAAGAAATCGGCAGACAACAAGCTAGCAATGCCGAAGGAATTCCAAATTGTGCTCGATGCCGGCCACGGCGGCTGGGACCTCGGTACGGTTGGAAAGAAGGGATTGCTGGAGAAGGACCTGGTGCTCGACATTGTGCAGCGCCTGGGCAAACTGCTCGAGACCAAGCTGGCGGCGCAGGTTATCTACACGCGCCAGGATGATTCCTACGTCTCGCTAGAAAAGCGGGCGGAGATTGCGAACCTGGCAGGCGCCGATCTTTTTCTCTCGGTGCATGCGAACTACAGCGATCTGAGCACGGCGCGCGGCGTGGAGACTTATTACACAAATACCTATTCTTCGATCAAGGCGCGGACCGCGGATGAGGACCCGGCGCTGAGGCTGGTGGACTGGACAGGCGTTGACATCCGCTCTAAGGTGATGGACTCGCATCGTCTCGCAGCCGACGTCCAGCTGGCACTTTGCGGCGGGTTGGTTGCCACCAATCCCGATCTCCGCAATCGTGGAGTGAAGAGAGCGCAGTACGTGGTGCTGACGGGAACGCAAATGCCGGCCGTACTGGCGGAGGTTTCGTTTGTCAGTAGCCCGGAGGATGAAGACCATCTTCGGAATTCCGAATATCGGCAACGAATTGCGGACGCGCTTTATCGCGGCGTGGCCAAGTATCGGGACGAATCCAAGAACACCAAAATAGCCAGCGCAAAGCACGACAAAAGCGTCGCTCAGTAGAAGTAATGCCACGATTAGGAAGCCACGGCAAACCTTTGTTCGATGGCATACATACTTCTCTGTATTTACATTGAGCTCGTATTCCCTGAGTATCTGAGCAACGCCGCTCCGTGTACATGGACGAAACACATTCTTGCCCTAGTGAGTTCCTGTGTCTAAGCCCCTCTATAAGGATTCGTCTGGAAACACGCAGCCGGTCCCGTTCGCGAAGCCGCTGATCTTGTGTATTGAAGACGATCCTGTCTATCTGATGTTGCGGAAGAAAGTTCTAGAGAGGGCGGGCTATAACGTCATCGGTGTGACTTCCACGCGCGACGCGCTGAAAGTGCTCCGCGAAACCCCCGTCTGCGCGACCATAGCGGACCACATGCTACACGGAATCTCGGGAACGGAGCTGGCAAAAAAGATGAAAAGAATCAAACCCGATATTCCGATAATTCTGTTTTCCGGCGCCGTCCCTGAAAGACTCCAAAATATTGACGTTTATGTAAACAAGGGCGAGCCACTCGCCGAGTTTCTTAAGGTTGTGCACAGCGTAGTTGAACGCTACTGTTCGTGAGCTGAACAACTCAAAAAGAGTTTCGGTCGGGCGGACTTCCAATTCAGGTGATCGTGACAAAATTGTTGCGATAGCGCGGAACGAACGGACGGTCCGTGATCTGGCCTTCAAACTTCTCGCCCCACCTGCCTGGCAGAGCGCTTCCGCAATCTGGACAACAACCATTCGGAGTCAGCCGGTAGTCCTCGATGTAATACCCATAGCGCCGAATGAGAGTGTGCCCGCAGCTCTGGCAGCGAGTGTCTTCGAGGTCTCCAACCATGCCGGGCAAGTTTCCCGCATAGATATACCTCAGGCCGGCTTTCCTGCCGATTTCCGCGGCGCGCATCAGATCTTCGGGCCGAGTGTCATCCGGGTCAGCCATTTTGTAATCCTTGTGGAACGCGGTCACGTGCCACGGAATGTCGGGGGACACGCTGACCAGAAATTCCGCTAGCTGGCGAAGCTCGTCGTCTGAATTGTTGAAACCGGGGATCAGCAACGTAACAATCTCGAGCCAGATTCCCATGTCGTGAAGCCGACGAATCGTGTCCAGGATCGGAGCGATGCGCCCGCCGAGCTGCCGGTAGTGGCGGTCATCGAAACTTTTGAGATCAACTTTGTAGAAGTCGATCCAGGGCCTTAGGTATCCAAGGACTTGTGGAGTGCCGTTGCCATTCGACACGAATGCGGTCTTCAGTCCAGCGGCCTTGGCCTCCTTAAATATTGCGACCGCCCATTCGGCGGTGATCAGTGGCTCATTGTAGGTGCTGACCAAAACCTTTGCACCCTGGCGAATGGCGTCGCGAACCAGCAGCTCCGGAGACGCGCCCAGCGGAGGAGAAACGGCATTCGGATCGCGCAACGCTTGCGAGGTCACCCAATTCTGGCAATACGAACAGTGCAGGTCGCATCCCAACATGCCGAAGCTGTAAGCGAGGGCGCCGGGATAGGCGTGGAAGAATGGCTTTTTCTCAATCGGGTCGCACTGCACTCCGCCGACATAGCCCCACGGGACATAGAGCTTTCCGCCCTGGTTGTATCGGACTTTGCAAACTCCGGGCTGACCTTCGGGAATGGGACAACAGTGTCCGCAGGCAAAGCAGCGGATTCGATTGCGTTCGATTTTCTCGTACAACTCGCCTTCGCGGACGTGCTGATTAAGGATTTCGCCCAGGGAAGACAACGGGAACCTCTACCTCTATTTTAGAACAGAGGGATGCAGATGTTTAGAGCAAGCGCAAATCACTGAGCGGATTCTGAAGAATGGCCGATGTGATGCGAGTGCAGCCACTTCTCGGCTTCCTTCTGTTCGGCTGCGGTCTGGGCGGGACTCAAGTGCGCCGCACTGCTCATGACGATCGCGGGACTGGTCTCCTCGCCTCCCGCTTGCGCCAGTAATGCCCAGAAGTAGGCTTTGCTGTAATCCTGCGGACCGCCCCGGCCTGCCCAGAAACACGCGGCAACTTTGGCTTGGGCGCGGATGTGTCCACTTTCGGCGGCGCGTAGAAACCATTGTTTGGCTGCCCGGTAGTCCTGCTTTGTCCCATCTCCGTTGGCGTATCGCATTCCCAGCGCATATTCGGCTCCCACACTGCCGCTGCCGGCCAGCTTCTTCACATCTTTAAAACTCATTGTGGTGTAGCTGTCGGGAGAGGAATCCGCCTCGGCGGCAGGCAAAGAGGTGAAGCTCGAGGTGGACGAACCCAACTGCGTCATCCAGGGCGCCAGAGTCCAGACGATGCCAGTGACACACACAACTCCCACTAAAAGTAAAAGAACCTTGCGATGGAACGGAATCGGTGCTGCGATAAGTTCCGAGGTCTGAGAAAATGGCTCCGAGGTCCGACGGCTGTGCCGTGCTTCTGCCTCTGCTTCAAGGTAGTCACCGTTTGCAAACTCCAACACATCTGCATGCGAGTGTTCCGCTCGACGAACAGCCGCTGCCACTAGATCGGCCAGTCGGCGAAGGATGGTGATGTCGTTCTCCCAGAACGCAGCAGGCTCTGGAGAAAAAACCTCAATGATGCCGATCACTTCATCATTGCGCTTGATCGGGCAAGCCAGAATCGAGCGAATACCCAGGGCACGGCAGCTGCGCCGATCCACTCGCGAATCGTATTCCGTGTCATCGCAGACGATTGCCTTGCCTGAGCGGACGCATTCTCCGGAGAATCCGGCTCCGGACTCCAAACGCGCGCCCAGTTCGGGGGAATCGGTGCCGGCGCGCGCGCGGCAGATCATTTCCGATGGTTTCAGCTTATTGATGAGGGCAATAGCGGTCCCGCTTGCCCAAGTCATGGTAATGGCGCGCTGAACGATGATGTGCAGGGCGGGATTCAAATCCGGTCCGCATAGCTCAACTTCTTTTTGGATCTCGGACCACTCGTTGACCAGCGAGGTGTATGCAGAGGCTGCCCCAGGCTTTGCCTGAAGAGGGCGCTCGTCTGAAACTGGGTTTTGAGGCTCTCCGTTCGCCACATGCAAAGCTTCCGCTTGTTGGTTCGCTGCCAGCCACTCCCGCAGCTGGTTCCGGCAAGCCTCGGACATGTCAGGAAAGCGGATGCCGGTCCGTCCGGTGGATTCCGACCACACCACGTGACCAACAACGTGAATGCGGGCTCCGGTTTCTGAAAGTTCCAGGCATAGCGGCAGCAGCCGGTTGGTCTTCATCGGCGACGAGGCTTGAATACACATGCCGTTTTCGCTGATGTTGAGGATCTCGCACAGATCGAGGACCGTGCCTTGCGCGCTGCCGCTCAAATTGGCGTAGGCAGGGGTATGCGCGCGGTGACGACTCGCGCGACGCCGGTCCCGGCCAAAAATAGAGTTTTCCGGGCTGAGGTCTGGCGGCCTGGCTCCCCTGAACATACAGAAGTGCCTACATCTTACCCCAGCAGCTCAGGTTCTTCACGTAATTAAGTGGCGGGCTCTAGACAGCCCTGGCAGGATGAGCAGACCCCATTCGCGAGAGCCGGGCGATCACCGCCACCATCATGCTGGAGAGCAGTTGCATAGTTGCAACGTCCTGAGAGTTGAAAGCGTTAGGAGCTGCGGAGAGCACCTCAAAAATGCCCATGGTCCTCTGCGACTCGCGAAGAGGAGCAGCCAGGATGGAACGCACACCCAGGCGCTCGCAGCTGAGGCGATCCGCGTGGGGGTCGTTTTCGGCATTGCTGCAGAGCACCACTTCGCCTGTGCGGAGGCAGCGGGCAGAAACACCTGACTCGGTTTGCAGCCGGACGCCCAGGTCCGGAGCCGTGCGGCCGGCGCGGGCGCGGCAAATTACTTCGTGTCCCTTACGCAAGCCGATGGCGGCGCCGGTCGCTCCGGTGAGAGCTTGCGCGCGTTCCGTGATTACCGCAATTGCAGGCTTGAGATCGATCTGGGACAGGGAATATTGATGATCATAAGTCGTGCCGGTTTCCGCTTCACAGCGAACATGGTGACGCAGAGGCATCCCTGTATTTGCGGACTCGCGTTTTTCGTCAAACGTGAGAGGCGACAGAAGTTCGCGCACCAGCCGGTTCAACTCGTCATCTTCGATTACACGAGCTGCGGGCTGGTTCCGAAGCGAGCCTCCGAGCATGCGCGAGAGGCCGATTACCGCTTTACTGCCGCAGGCCAAACACGATGGCGTTGTGTTTGCGCTGATCAGTTCGCATTGAACGCAGAAAATAGCAGTTTGCAGCGAGAGAAAATGGATCTGATGGGCCGAAATTCGAGCGGACATCGGACACGACTCCTCCAACACAGAAAAAGAACGACTAAGGTAAAGCCTCAAGGCGGCAGAAGAAAGTGGCGTGCGTGGTACAGATGGAAATCAACCGGCTTGAGCGGAAACGAGAGCAGGATTTTGCGGCGCGGGAATGAATTCGATGTTCTGGGCCGCCGTGCGATGCAGCGCTTCAGCGAGAGCTGCGGGAAAAACCGAGGTCAGAAGATTGATGTCGAGCTGCAAATCGCGATTCACGTAGCTGCGAACGACCACCAGGTTGCCGCAGTGCTGATTCGCAGCGGTGACCAGCTCCAAGCTTAAACTCCACGCACTACCGAACTCCGGCACAACGCGGCTTCCAGGTTTTGTCCAACGCAGATGCGGCACTTCTTGCGATTCCACCAGCTGAAAAGTGCGTGGAGCGGGAACGCGCACCCGCAGTTCGAAGGCGTCGAAGTCGTTGCCGCTGAAAGCCGCCGTCAGTATGCGAGAGACTTGCTGAAAACTTTCGGCTACTTTGAGCTCCTCGGTTGCACGGCGGATCGCAAGGTTGTTCACGAAAATGTGCCGCTGCTCAATGGTTCGTTGCGCGACGCGGCGTAACTCTCCGAACTCCAAATATCCGAGGTGCTGGACGCCAATCCAAACGCCGGTTCCAAGCACTGCAAGCACCAGGCCCAATGTGCTTCCTGTCGGCCACAATAAAAACAGGCTGAGCAAGGCAAACAGCGCCGAAACAGCATAGAGAATGATGACGGCCTGGCGATGCGACCATCCGCGCTGCAGCAGCTTGTGGTGAATGTGCTCGCGGTCAGCGGTGAACACCGGCCTGCCGCCGATGAACCTGCGGACGATGGAGAGAAAAGTTTCCAGGATAGGCAGTCCGAAGGAAACCACCGGGATCGCAACCGCAACGATGGTGGGCGCTTTTTGCGCGCCTTGCAGGGCCAGGGCGCTCAGCATGAATCCAATGAACAAGCTGCCACAGTCGCCCAAAAAAATTGTTGCCGGATTGAAGTTGTATCGCAGAAATCCCAGCACCGCGCCCGCCAAGGCGAGCGTCACGAGCGATATGAGCGGCGCATTGCCGAGCAGGGCAATGACAAACATCACCAGCGTAGAGAACAGGGCCGCTCCGGCTGCGAGTCCATCCAGCCCGTCGATCAGATTAAAGGCATTGGTGATCGCCATCACCCAAAAAATGGTGAGCGGGAGTCCGACAAACCACGAGAATTGATGCGACCCGAAGAGCAAAGGCAAGTCCAGGATCCGCAGCCCTCCGGCGAAAAGCATCGCCCCGGCGGCCGCTTGCACCGAGAATTTCAAGTAAGGTCCGGCGGTGCGAAGATCGTCGTAGATTCCGAGCAGAAAGATCAGGGTCGCGGGAGGCAGAATCGTCAGTAGCGGATGGGCCGAGAACTTAGCCTCTGATGCACCGAAAAGACTTGCCAGAACCAGAGCCGCCGCGGTGGTGAGCAGAAACGAAAAGACGATGGCGACTCCGCCCATTCGCGGCAGCGCATTGCTGTGGACGTGGCGTTCGTGTGCAGGGCCCGATACCCATCCTTTTCGGATGGCAAGGTCGCGCACCAGTTTTGTAGAAATAAAAGAGAGCGCCAGAGAACCGGCAAAGGTCCCTAGGTAAAGAAGCGTCAACTCAGTCCCCCTCTGGATGCTGAATCAACTTAGCTACTGAGTTCCAAGCTTTACGCTCGTTGTATGAGCGTTCTTACCGGTAACTATAAGATTAATTCTCACGCGCAACTATTCTCTTTGTAGATACTGCCGGATAGAGAAGTGTTTTCGACTTGTATTCCGCCGCGCAAATGGCGGCGTTGATCAACAAGGTGGCGTGTTAAACTCCGCCCAAATGCGGATAAGTCAGATGGGCTGTAACGCGAAGAACTGGACGCGGGCGCTATGCGCCGTTGTTTTTTGCGCGGCAACAAGCCTAGGGCAAGCGCAGCCTCAGAAAGCTGGCGTGACGGCAGGCACTGTCTTTCCTGATACGTCACAATCCGTCGCGGCAAAGCCCGCAGCTACGCCGATAGCTGGTGGCGATTCCAATGTTCATCTGGGCGTTGGAGATCTGGTAGAACTCAGCGTGTATGACGTGCCGGAGTTAAGCACCAGGACTCGCGTCAGCAGCACGGGCGATCTGTATCTTCCGCTCGTCGATTACGTTCACGTAGGCGGTCTAACCATCGAAGATGCCGAGCGTGTGATTGAAAGACGCCTTGATCAGGGCGGGTTCGTTCGCAATCCGCACGTTCAGTTATTTGTCGCGGACTATGCGTCCGATGGGGTGAGCGTGTTGGGCGAGGTCGCCAAGCCCGGCGTTTACCCGGTGCTCGGTGAGCAGACGCTGTTCAACGTGATTTCGGCCGCTGGCGGGCTTAGTGATCGCGCCGGCAAGAGCATGACCGTCACTCATCGTGCCCAGCCCGACAAACCCGTGTCTGTGCCGGTGTCACACAACCTGGAAGACCATCCTGAAAGCAATGTTCCAGTGTATGCGGGCGACACGATTATGGTGCGCCGCGCGGACGTCATTTATGTTGTTGGCGAGGTGAGCCGCCCGAGCGGCTTTCTCATGGACAATAACGGCCGCTTGAGCGTGCTGCAGGCTGTTGCCCTCGCTGGTGGAACAACCACAAACGCCAAGATGAGCGGGGCGAGAATCATTCGCAAAGGGACACTGGGTGTTACTGAAATTCCTGTGCCGTTGAAGAAGTTGCTGGAAGCAAAAGCGAGCGATGTTCAGCTCGAAGCCGACGACATTCTTTTTGTGCCCACCAGTGCGAAGAAGATTGTGAGCGGCCGCACCGCTGAGGCCGCACTGCAAATGGCTACCGCGGCAAGTATTATCGCGATTCGGCCATAATTACGCCGCCGCTTGCGCCACAGTCATTTTTCCTTCTACTAACGTTTGCAGGACGCTGAGGTAGTCGGCTGCCGTACGCTGCCGCGAAAGATTCTGCACGATATACTCCCGCCCGTTTCGTCCCATTGCTTGCCGTTGAGAGGGCTGCTGCTGAAGCTGGAGAATGGCATCGCAGAGCGCGTCAGCATTTTCCGGCGGTGTGTAAACTCCGCTGCGGCTGCGTTCAAGGATGCTGCGCGCCTGCCCATCGACTGCGAGGATAATGGGCCTGGCGCACGACATGAACTCCAGCATCTTGGTGGGAATCACCGTTTCAAAGACTGTGGATTTCTTCAGCAATACCATGCAAGCATCGGACGTGCAGATATAGGCAGGAATTTTCTCGCGAGGTTGCTGCGAAACGAAACAAACGTTGTGTAGATCCTTGGATTTGGCTAGCGCTACAATTCGCTCGCGCTCTGCGCCTTCGCCCACCAGTAGAAAAAGCACTTGCGGCGCGATGAGCTGCAGGCGTTCAGCTGCGGTGATCAGCGTTTCCAAGCCGTGAGCGAGACCCAGCGTGCCGATGTATGAAATCACGAACTTTCCTTCGGCATTCAACGCTTTTCTCAGTTGCGGATCGGCTTTGTACGGGCTGAAGAGTTGAGTTTCGACTCCACTTGGGACCACAGAGATTTTTTGCGCCGGCACTTGCCAATCCTCGATCAGCCGCTCGCGGAACGCAGGCGTTACGACAGCGATATGGTCAGCTTTGCGGTAGAGAGATCCCGCCAGCTTCGCGAGAGAACGGTGCAGCATTGAATTAGATC
>Ga0209580_10001345_pt1 | contig 11447 bp, 11 predicted proteins | sample Coa_R1_5_FD_187153 | JGI IMG/M metagenome (GOLD analysis project Ga0209580, IMG submission 187153) | Surface soil microbial communities from Centralia Pennsylvania, which are recovering from an underground coalmine fire - Coalmine... | ecosystem: Environmental > Terrestrial > Soil >...
GGTCGTGCTCCGGGCCGCTGGCGGGATGACCAACTGGAGCCACCCTGTCTCGAGCGACAGGTCCGTCCTCGCACCGGCTGTCGATCCCGCGGCCACCGCGGTTCGCGGGGTGACGCTGGCCGCGTTCGTGGCCCTGACGCCGGGAAAGGCGACGCTCACGTCGTACGCGGGGCCGCAGTGCTCGCCCGGCCAGGCGTGCCCTATGCTGGCGATCGCCTTTTCGGCGTCCGTCACCGTGACGGGCTGAAAGGAGGCTAGCTCCCCGCCCGGACGTGGGCGGCGATCGTCTCCAGCTCGGCGCGGCTGGGCGGCTGGCTGTAGCGCTCGGGAAACGTCAGGCCGAAGCCATCTTTGGGGTAGCGAGGGATCACGTGGACGTGGAAGTGCGGAACGTCCTGGAACGCGGTCTCGCCGTCGGCCACGAACAGGTTGACGCCCGCGGCGCCCAGGGCGGCCCGCACCACGGACGAGAGCTTCCGCGCGACTCGGAAGGTCCGCATCGCGACCGCGTCATCGAGGTCCGCCATCAGCACGGCGTGCACGCGGGGCACCACGAGCATGTGCCCGTGGGTGATCGGCTGCACGTCCATGAAGGCGACGACGCTGTCGTCCTGGTAGGTGAAGCTCGCCGGAGAGTTCCCGCGCAGGATCTCGCAGAAGACGCACTGGTCAGCCATCGCCAGCGCGAAGCTTAAGGTAGAGGCCCGGAAGCTTAAGCGCTATTCAGCTTCGCGCGGCGACTCGACCGGGACCGGCTCGGCGGCCGGCTCGATCGCGCCGTTCCCACCCGTCTCCGCCCCGCCGACGAGGTGCTCCTCCACCGGCTCCTGCATCGGCTCGGAACCGTTGGCCTCGGCGGGGATGTCGCCGTTCGCCTCGCCCTCGGCCGGCAGCCGCTGCCCGCGCCTGCGCCGCCTCGCGCGCCGGTCGCCGCGGTGCGGCCTCGAGAGGCGCTGCACCTGCGAGCGGATGCCGACCCGCTGGCACGCCGTGACGACGGCGCCGACGCCCGCCACCAGGCCCTCCTCCTTGGCGTGCTCGAAGAGCGGCCCGAACAGCTCGGGCGCGCCGCCGATCACCGTCTTGGAGTCGCCCACGATGACGAGCAGCTTCTTGGCGCGGGAGATCGCGACGTTGACGCGGTTGGGGTCGTTGAGGAAGCCGATCGCGGCCCGGTCGTTCGAGCGCACGAGCGACAGGATCACGCCGTCGGACTCGCGGCCCTCGAAGGCGTCGACCGACTCGATGTCGTCAGGCGGGACGATTCCCTTGAGCGCCGACGAGAGGCGGTTCACCTGCGAGGCGTACATCGCGATCACGGCGAGCTTGGCCTTGCGCACGCGTCGCCGGATGATCGACGTGATGTCCTTGCAGAGCGCGACCTCGAACTCGTTGGCCACGGAGCGCTGCGCGTCTCGGTACTCGTCCTGCGCACCGGTGTCGACCCACACGAGCTCCCGGTCGAACGGCCAGGGGAGCGGCATCCGAGGGTGCGGCGCCTCGTGGATCAGCTTGCCGTCGTAGAAGAGGTCCGACACGACGCGCCCGATCGGCTCGCGCATGCGGTACTGGCGCGGCAGCATGATCCGCGAGCCGGCCGGCACCTTGTCCCAGATCCAGCCGTAGAAGCTGTCGTCGCGCACGAGCTCGTCGAGCGGGGTCGCGATCTCGAACGTCGAAGCCGCCTCCTCCATCACGGGAGGCAGCTGCTTGAGGTCGCCGATCATGACCCAGCGCTTGGCGAGCGGCATCAGGGCCAGCGCCTCGTTGGCGCGCACCTTGTTGGCCTCGTCGAGGATCAACCAGTCGAAGACCTTGAAGCGCAGCCGCGAGTCGATGGCCAGCCGGTTGCAGGTGCCGGCCACGAGGTTGTACGGCTCGAGGTCGTCGCCCTCGACCAGCGTCGGCCGGAGCCGGCGCGGAACCTTGCCCGGCTCGGCGATGCGCGCCTGGCGCACGTGCGAGAAGCCGAGGAGGCGCTCCTGGCCCGTGTCGACGGCGTCGTTCGAGTGCGACGAGAGGAGGATCGAGGCCTGCGGGTTGCGGCCGAGGATGCGGCGGATCGACTCCACGATGGCCGTCGTCTTGCCGGTGCCCGGCGGCCCCTGGATGAGGTAGAGCTGCCCCGGGCGCATGCCCATGACGCGGGCGACGGCCTCGGCCTGCTCCTCGTTGGGGTCGGGGAGGTGGTGGGCCTTCTTGCCGTCGAGCGGCACCCTCGGCGGGCTGCCCAGCCAGCCAGTGTCCGCCAGCTCGGCGGCCAGCGCGCCGGTCCGCGGGCTGCCGATCTGGAGCTGCCGGATGACCGACCGCTGAGCCTCGAACATCTCCACGCTGGCGGTCGGCAGCACGATGCCCTCGTCGGGAAGCGGGTCGTAGCGGCGGAAGCTGACCCACAGGTTGGAGCCCTGGATCCTGTCCAGCGACATGCCCCGGTACTCGGGGAAACCGGCCGACCGGACGGTCAGGGAGTCGATCCCGCGGTAGATCCGCCCGTCGGCGTCGTCGACCAGGTGCAGCACGGCGCGCACGTACTCCCCCCCGCGCATGTCCTCACCGCATTCGGGGCAGTGGATGCCGTTAGAGGTCGGGACCTCGGTCTCGCACTTCGGGCACTCCATCCACTGCTCGGTCGCCTCGTAGCGCCGGACCGCCGCCTCGGCGAGCTTCTCGCGGTAGTCGCGCAGGTGCTCGATGAAGCGCATGGTCGAGTCGAGGATGGGGAGCGTCTTGGCCTGCTCGCGCAGCCCCCAGGCGGTGAACCCTTCCAGGTCGCCGTCCCACTCCTTGACCACGTGGAGCTCCTGATAGCGCAGGCGCAGGCGGTTCTTCTCCATCTCGAACTCGCCGTCGAGGTCCTGCCAGTCGGTGATCTCGAGGGCCAGGCCGGTGGGCGTCCGGCCCAGCTTGCCTGTGAGCAGCGTCGTGCTGACCTGCCCCGTGAACTCCAGCGGCTTTTCGGGCTTGACCAGGGTGTAGGTGCCGTCGATGATGCGCTGCTCCTCCAGCACCTGGCGGAGCAGCTCGGCGCCGCCGGCGGCCTCCAGCGCGAGCACCTTGGCCGCCGCCGGCGTGCCTGGGCGCACGCGGATGCCGAGGCGGCCGGCCTGAATCTCTTCGCCGGGGATCTCGGGGTTCCACAGCGGCAGGACGTCCCCGGGATTGGGCATGCTCAAGTCAGGCGAGCCCCAGGTACTGGATACGGGCGAGACGTGAAAGGGAGATCAAGTCAGTTAAGGGTCCCAGGCGGGACCAAGCGCCCCAAAGGGCAGTCACTACGTTAGCACACAGTTCGACGGGTCCTTCCTGGTTGGTGCGTCCGGGTCAGCTGTTGAGGCGGTCGCTGTCCGCCCTGATGCCGTCGTGGACCGTCGCGGGAAGCGCCTCCAGAAGGGCGCTGGCGAGGATCTGGTCGACCAGCTCCCGCGTCCCGCCGACGTAGCTGTACGGGAAGTCGATCTCCGAGGCCACGCACCAGGCGCGATCGTCCGGCCACCACAGGTTGGGGCCGTCCTCCCAGCCCTCGGCCTGTCCGGCGGAGCCGGTGAACAGCAGGTAGTCGCGACCGGGCAGCCGCACCCGGCTCAGCTGGAGCCTGGGACGGGGCGGCGCCGCGGCCGGTGGGGTCCTGGGCTCGCCCTCCTTCCAGAAGGTCCTGACCAGGGGAGCGATCGCTCCGGTGAGATACCCATAACCCTCCCAAAGACAGAACCAGCACCGCTCGGGGGTCGAGGTGTGAGCGGCGAGCAGCGGGATCAGCGTCGCAGCTTGGTGGCGAGACAGGACGCCCAATCGCGGCTCGCCGCTCCATACCGCCCGAACGCCCTCACGACCGGGCGTGGGGGCCGCGATGCCGTGGAACTGCATCTCGGGATGGACGATCCTCCCTGTGGAGGCGGCCACCTCCGACCAGCGGACCTCGCCGTCATCGGGGTCCGCCGGCGACCAGCCCGGGCGCAGGGCTGGATGGAAGACGCGTGCGTATGCGTCGAAGCCTTGCGGAACCACCGAGCCGACGTCCACTGCGAAGCCGTGCAGCCGTTCGCGAATCCAATCCGCCGCCTCGACCTGGTCGCTCGGCCGCACCGCCTCCAACCCCACGCGGTCCATTCTCGGTCCACCGTGACGGAGGGGACGTGCAAGACTTCGACCCGTGTGGAAGAACCGCCTCAAGCCCTACGACCTGCTTTCAGGCGAGGAGGTGGAGACCATCCACGAGCAGGCGATGACGATCCTGGAGGAGATCGGCGTCGACTTCCTGCACGAGCGGGCGCGGGAGATCTTCGGCCGGGCGGGGATGCGCGTGGAGGAGAACAGGGTCCGCTTCGACCGCGAGTTCGTGCTCGAACAGGTGCGCAGGACACCTCCCTTCTTCGAGCTCCAGGCCCGGAACGCCCAGCGCACCGTCGTGCTCGGAGGGGACAACGTGGTGACCGCGCCGGTGTACGGTCCCCCGTTCATCACCGACCTGGAGAGGGGGCGGCGGGGGGCGACCATCGAGGACTTCAACAACTTCGACAAGATGGCCCAGGCCATCGATCAGATCCACTGCGCGGGCGGGACGACGGTCGAGCCGGAGGACTTGCCCCTCGGCACGCGCCACCTCGACATGGTGTATTCCCACATGCGCTGGACGGACAAACCGTTCATGGGCAGCGTCATCTCCTCGGAGAACGCCCGCGACACGATCGAGATGGCGTCGATCGTCTTCGGCGGCCGCGAGAGCATCGAGAAGACCCCCGCCGTGATCAGCCTGATCAACGTCAACAGCCCGCTGCGCTACGACGACAGGATGCTCGGCGCCCTGCTCGAGTACTCGGAAGCAGGGCAACCTGTGATCGTCACACCGTTCCTCATGGCCGGTGCGATGTCGCCCATGGGCCTCGCCGGCACCGTCGCCCAGCAGACGGCCGAGGCGCTGGCCGGCATCGCCCTCGTGCAGCTCATCCGTCCCGGCACGCCCAGCGTTTACGGATCATTCCTGACCAACACCGACATGCAGTCGGGCAGCCCTGCCTTCGGGACGCCGGAGTCGGCGATGGGCATCCTCGCCAGCGCCCAGATGGCTCGGCACTACAACCTGCCGTTCCGCGGCGGCGGCGCCCTCACGTCGTCCAAGTCGCCCGACGCACAGGCCGCTTACGAGTCGATGATGTGCATGTGGCCGACCATCCTCGGCCGCGTCAACTTCGTGCTGCACGCCGCGGGCTGGCTGGAGAGCGCGCTGCTCGCCTCCTACGAGAAGTTCATCCTCGACGTCGAGGCCCTGCGGATGTTCGAGTGGATCCTCGGCCACGGCCTGCCGGTCGACGAGGAGGGCATGGCCATGGACGCCCTCCGTGAGGTCGGGCCGGGCGGTCACTTCCTCGGCGCGGAGCACACGATGCGGCACTACCGCACGGGCTTCTATCGGCCCTGGGTCTCGTCGACCGAGAACTACGATCGCTGGCAGCGCTTCGGCTCGCGCACCGCGGACGTCGTCGCCGCCGAGCGGTGGAAGCAGGTGCTCGCGGAGTATCCGGACCCGGGGATCGACCCGGCCGTCGACGAGGAGCTCAAGGAGTTCATCGCCAGGCGCAAGCGGGAGATCGGCGACGACTGAAGCTCGGGCCCGGGCGAGGCTCGGCCGCCTGCTGGAAAAGATCGCCTCGGGCGCGCCCGCTCCAGCCAGCGGCTCGGCGGCGGCGGCGGTGGTCGCCACCGCGGCCGCGCTGCTCCAGAAGGTCGCGCTCCGCTCCACGAGCTGGCCTGGCGCCGTGGCGGCGAACACGAGCGCCGAGGCGCTGAGGCTGCGGGCCGAGGAGCTGATCGAGCTCGACTCGATCGCCTACCTCGATTTCGTCGCGGCGGTGCGATCGGGGGTCGGGGTCGAGGCCGCGCGCAGAAGGACCATCGACGTGCCTCGGGAGATCGCCGGCTCCGCCGCCAAGGTGGTCGGGCTGGCGCACGAGCTCGAGATCAGCGGCAACCAGAACCTGCGGGCTGACGCGGCAGCCGCGGCGATCCTGGCTCAGGCGGCGGGCAAGACCGCCACGATGCTGGTGCGGGTCAACGCGCGAGCTCGCCCGCCAGCCGTTCCAGCGCGGCCAGGTGGTCGCGGTCGTGCTCCAGCACGATCTTCAGGTACTCGTCGACGGTGATCTCGCCGTACGTGGAGTGGATCCCGACGCCGCTGCGCTCGTCGGCCGACAGGCCGCCTACGTAGTCGACGAGCCGGGCCCGGGTCTCCGCCCAATCGACGAGGGCGCCGTCGAGCGAGATCCCCTCGAAGTCGCGCTCGTCGTTGGAGTACCAGTCGAAACGTGGCCGCTGGCCCGCCGCCATCGCGTGGATGCGCGGCTCGAAGCATTCCTTCTCCGTCGTCGCCAGGTGCGCGGCGATGTCGCGCAGGGTCCAGGCACCGACGCGCGTGCTCTGGTCGTCGACGATGACCCGCGCCATCGCGGTGACAAGGGACTGGCTCGAGACGAGCTCGTCGAGCACCGCCTCGCTCATTGCGTCGCCTCCGGGTTCATGAGGCGCGAGCGCGGGTTGGCCGCGGTCAATTCGTCGATGACCGCCTTCAGCACGGCGTCCGGGCTTCCGGCCCGCTCTTCCACGGGACCCCAATGCCAGCCTTCGAGGTACGCGTCCATCTCGGTCGACCCGTCCTTCATGGCGTAGGCGTCGATCGCCGCCTGGAAGTAGTCCGGCAGCCTGCGCTTCACCTCGGCCTGCCCCTCCCAGGCCTTGACCTGGGACGGGATGTGCTTCCAGAACATGACCTGATACTGCGCCATCACCCCTCCACCAACGCGGCCAGGCGGTCTTCCAGCTCACCCAACCCGACGTCGGTGATCTCCAGCGGCAGGCCGAGGTACGCCGCGATCCGCTCCGCCTTCTCGGCGAGCGAGGGGTTCGGCACCTGGCGCAGGTACAGCACCGCCTCGTAGTTGCCAAAGAGCATCGACTTGAGGCCGGGCTCGCGGTCGAGGCCCAGGCCACGCACGACGGCGCGGTCGAAGTTCCTGACCAGCCAGTCGGTGAGGAAGAAGGTGCCGGGTCGCTGCTCGGCGATCTCGGTGAAGCGCGATTCGCCCGCGTACATCTCATAGCAGTGCGGCCCGCGCAGCCGGACCGCGCCGACCTCTTCCAGCAGCGGCTCCAGCTTGCCCGTCGTTCCGCAGTCGCCGTAGACGACCACCAGCCTCTCGTAGCGCGGCCGCAGCGCGTGAAGCTTCTCGCGCAATTCGTCGACGATCCGTGAAGGGTACAGGTGCAGCAGCGCCGACACGCCGTAGATGTCGACGTCCCAGCCTCGGCGGTCGACGATGTCCTTCACCTCGCGGCCCAGCGCGCCGCACGTGATGAGCGCGGTCTTCTTTGAATGTCCGGCCAGCGCGCGCCCGGCGCTCAACTGACGGTCTCCAGCACCGGAAAGGCCAGGACCGAGACGAATGCGTCGTTGAAGTCCGCGCGGCCGGAGAGCTCGACGTACTCGATCCGCGACGGGAGCTCGAAGGCGACCTGCCGCTCTCGATACGAAAGCAGCGCGATCTTCGCGCCCTCCCCCGCGGAGTTGCCGACCGCGATGATGCGATCGACGTCGACCGGCGGCACGAGACCGATGACCTTGGCGCTCTCGGGATTCAGGTAGGAGCCGAACGAGCCGCCCAGCAGCACCTCGTCGAGGTCCTTCGTCTCCACGCCGAGGATGTCCATCAGGACCTTGATCCCGGTGGCGATCGACCCCTTCGCGAACTGCAGCTCGCGGACGTCCCGCTGGGTGAGGTAGACGCCGTCCGCGAGCAGGAAGGCGCGCATGCCGTCGACGTCGATCAGCCGCTCGCGCAGCGGGTGGTGCGGAACATCCTCGGCGGACTTCATGCGGCCGGAGTGGTCGAGCAGGCCGCACAGCAGCATCTGCGCCACGACGTCGACGAGCCCCGAACCGCAGATCCCCTGCGCGGGCACGTCACCGCCGATGACCTGGAGCTCGACCCGGTCGCCCAGCTGCACGCCCTCGATGGCGCCGTCGGTCGCGCGCATGCCGCATTTGATCTGGCTGCCCTCGAACGCCGGTCCGGCGGGAGCCGCTGTGGCGAGGGCCCGCTGGCCGCTGCCCAGCACGATCTCGCCGTTCGTCCCGACGTCGACGAAGACCCGCAGCTTGTCCTCGCGGACCACGCTCGTCGCGAGCACGCCGGCGACGATGTCCGCCCCCACGTAAGCGCCGAGCGCCGGCAGGGTCTGCAGGTAGCCGTGTGGGTGGATGTCGAGGCCGACGTCGCGCGCCGCGACGGTGAGCGGTTCCATGAACGCCGGCGTGAAAGGGATCACGGCGAGCGGGCTTGGGTCCACGCCGAGCAGCAGGTGCAGCATCGTCGCGTTGCCCACCACCACCGCCTCGTAGGTGCGCTCCGGCGACACGCCCGTCTCGCGGTAGAGCTCGGCCAGGATCGAGTTCATGGTGTCCACCACGGCGCGCTGGAGCTCCGCGATCGCCTCCGGCCCGTTCATGGCGTGGCTGATCCGCGAGATCACGTCGGCCCCGAACGGGGCCTGGCCGTTGAGGGTCGACCTCACCGACGCGGCCATCCCGGTGCGCAGGTTCATCAGCGTGCCGACCAGCGTCGTGGTGCCGACGTCGAACGCGACGCCGAAGCAATCGGAGGTGGTGTCGCCCGGCTCCACCGCGACGAGGCGCTCGCCGGACAGCACAGCGGTGACGTGGAACTCCGCCTCGCGAAAAACATGCGGCAGCGTGCGCAGCACGGCGACCTCCGCCACCATGTCGTGGCCCTCGACGGTCAGTGCGTCCCGCAGGCGCGCCAGGTCGCTGCGCTGGTCCTCCAGCGAAGGCTCGGCCAGCTCGAAGTAGACCTTGCGCACGTTGGGGTCGAGGATGACCAGGCGCCCGAGCCCCATGGTCGCCGCCTTCGGCACGCGCAGCAGCTGGGGCACCTCGCACGTCATGTCCTCGTGGATGCGCGCCTGGCAGGAGAGGCGCCAGCCCTCCGCGATCTCGGACGGTCGCAGCTGGCGATGGTCTGCGGTTTCCGGATCGCCGATCCCCGAGGTCACGCGCACCTTGCACTTGCCGCAGGTGCCGCGGCCCCCGCACGTCGAGTCGATGGGCAGCCCGATCCAGTGTGCGGCGCTGAAGAGCGTCGTGCCCGGTGGCACGCGGGTCGTGCGGTGGAACGGCTCGTAGGTGACCTCGAGCTTATTCACCCCGCGAAACTCCGAGCACCGGCGAGGTCGGCCGCGGAGCGGACGACGGAGCCGCTCGGCGTGAGTTCGTGTGGTCCCCTTTCTTGCGCGCGATCATGGGCCGGCTGGTTGATTGAGTGCGCCCCGCGCGGCCCCGGCCGCGAGCTCGGCCCGATAGCTCGCGATCCAGCGCATCGCGTACTCGTCGTGGCCGAGCAGCAGGTCGCCGGCGAGGATCGCGCGACGCACCTCGGGCACGAGCGGGTTCGTGATCGCGCAGGTGAGGCCGGAATTCATGGCGAGGGGCAGGAACGCGGCGTTGACGGTGGCACGGTCGGGCAGCCCGAACGAAACGTTCGACGCGCCACAGGTCATGTTGTTGCCGAGCTCATCGCGAATGAGCCGCATCGTCTCGAGCGTGATCAAGCCGCAGGTCGGGTCGGCCGCGACCGTCATCGCGATGGGGTCGATGATCACGTCCTCCCGTGGGATCCCATGGTCCGCCGCCCGCTCGATGATGCGGCGCGCCAGCGCGAGACGTTCCGAAGGCACCATCGAGATGCCGGTCTCGTCGTTGGCCATCCCGATCACGGCTGCGCCGTGCTTCTTGACCAGGGGGAGGATGCGCTCCATGCGGTCTTCTTCGGCCGTGACAGAGTTGACGAGCGCCTTGCCCTGGTAAGCGGAGAGGCCCGCCTCGAGCGCCTCGATGATCGATGAGTCGATGCAGACCGGCAGGTCGCATACCTCCATCACCGCCTCGATCGCCGCCACCAGCAGGGCCGGCTCGTCGACCGCGGGGATGCCGGCGTTGACGTCGAGCATGTGCGCGCCCGCGGCGGCCTGGGCGAGCGCATCGGAGCGCACGCGGTCCATCAAGCCCTGCTTCATCTCCGCGGCGAGGACCTTCCGGCCGGTGGGATTGATGCGCTCGCCGACGATCACGAACGGCCGGTCGCCGGAGACCACGACCTCGCGATTGCGCGAGGCGAGACGGGTGTCCAACTAGCCCTTCTTCAGCGTCTCGTCGATCAGCTTGACCGCCTGCTCGAGCGCGCTGGAGGTCTGGCCCTGGGCGCCGACCAGCGCCTTGGCCATCCGCGTGGCCATCGAGGCGTCCGGCGCATAGCTGTCGGCGCCGACGTGCTTGGCGTACTCCTGAGTCACCGGCGCGCCGCCGACCGCGACGTGGACCTTGTCGCGAAGGCCGGCCTTCGTCAGGGCCTCGATGTTGACCTTGAACATCGGCATCGTGGTGGTGAGAAATGCTGAGAAGCCGACGACATGCGGCTTGTGCTCCTGGACGGCCGCCACGAACTTCTCAGGTGGGGTGTTGACCCCGAGGTCGAAGACCTCGAAGCCGGCGCCCTCGAGCATGATCACGCAGAGGTTCTTGCCGATGTCGTGGATGTCGCCCTTCACCGTCCCGATCACGTAGCGCCCGACGGGCTGGGCGCCCGTCTCCGCGATGAGCGGGCGGAGGATGACGAGCGCGCCCTGCATCGCGCGTGCGGCGATCAGCATCTCCGGCACGAAGAAGTCGCCCTTCTCGAAGCGGCGGCCGACCTCCTCGAGGGAGGGGATCAGGGCCTTGAACAGGATGTCCATGGGGTCCATCCCGAGCTGCAGGGCCTCTTCCGTGAGGGCCTTCACCTCCGGCGCGTGGCCGTTCAAGGTGTGGTCGAACAGGCCGGCGCGGATCTCTTCTTCGCGGCTCATTGGCGGCTCATTTGTTGCGCATCGCCCAACAGATGCTCAGGGCTCAACAGTCTACCCGGCCGCAACGCCTCGAGCAAGCGTAATGTTGCGCTGTGAGCAACGACCCGGCGAAGGAGCTGTCGGTACGCTCGGTGGAGCGGGCGATCGCGATCCTCGACCTCCTCGCCGAGGGTGGCTGGCGCACCGGCGCCGAGGTGGCGCGCGAGCTGGGCGTGCACCGCTCGACAGCCCTTCGCCTCCTCGGCACGCTGGAACGGCACGGCCTGGTCGAGCGCGACCGGCGGACCGCCAAGTACAGGCTCGGCCAGCGGCTTCCGCAGCTGGCGAGCGTGGTCACCGGTGAGCTCGACCTGCGCTTCGTGGCGCGGCCCGTGTGCGAGCAGCTGGCGGATGCGGTCGGCGAGACGGTCACGCTCGACGTCCTGGCGGGCGACAGCATCGAGCCGATCGAGCAGGCCACCGCCTCGACGTCGGTCGTCAGGGTGAACTGGCTCGGCCGGCGCTATCCGGCCCACTGCACCGCGAGCGGAAAGGTG
>Ga0209580_10001346_pt1 | contig 11446 bp, 11 predicted proteins | sample Coa_R1_5_FD_187153 | JGI IMG/M metagenome (GOLD analysis project Ga0209580, IMG submission 187153) | Surface soil microbial communities from Centralia Pennsylvania, which are recovering from an underground coalmine fire - Coalmine... | ecosystem: Environmental > Terrestrial > Soil >...
CATTCGTTGGAGCAGCGACGTAGTAGCGATCGAGCTCAGGCGACCAAAAGGATGTGCCGGCCCCTCCGCGCGTAGGAATCTTGCCAATAATCTCGTAGTGGTCGGCATCCTTCTGTTGATAGACATATGCAAAACCAACCGACAAGTCTCGTCCCCCGGAAACGTATACCCGCTTGCGCCCTGAATCGAAATAGACGCCGTCCATACCCTCTGGCGTCGGCAAATGAGCAACTTCCTTGCCCGACTTCGAGTCCATGGCAATCATTTCAGCAGGCGTGCGGGTTCCAATGAACGGGCGGGAGGTGGACTGGTCAAAGGCGGCATCGCCGGGACGCTAGCTAGTTACCAGCCAAGTGGATAGAACCTCTCGTTTGCTGGTGTCGATCACTTGCAGTCGACTGGCGGCGGAACTGAAAACAAATAGCGTCGTTCCAGCTTTGTCCAGCAAAATTTCAGAGGGATGAGCAACAACTCTTACATCACCGACGACCTTGTGGTTCTGGGCATTGATGATTCCGACTTCTCCGTAGTCTTTTCCTGCGTCCTTACCGCCATAGCCGACGTAAACGAGTTTCGAGTTCGGCTCATAGACGACGCGGTTTGGTCCCGGCTCAAGGTGGATCGAATCGAGAAGTTCCAGCGTGTCGCCCTGGAATATTCGAAGCATTCCGTCATCGCCGCTTGCCACAAACAGCTTACTGAGTTCCGGGACGAACAAGGCCCCTTGCGGCTTCTTGAATCCGGGAATGCTGCGCATCCACTTGCCAGCTTGTAGATCGACCACCTCCAGCGTGCCATTTTCCAGCCCCGCAACGAACAGGCGTTTACCTTTGACATCGACATCCATGTGGTCGAGCCGGCCCTTTACATTTGGGAGTGGAATCGTCTGAAAGAGTCGAAGCGGCTGCTTTCTACCGTCTTGAGAAAAAGCAACCCCGCCGTATGCAATAAGGAAGAAGACAGCAACTAACTTGATGCTAGAAACCCTTTTGACAGTCTCTCCTAATCTTCGGGCGCGTAAACCCATAGGGCAGCTCCTTGTTTCGAACTTGCGGGCACAGCCAAATAGAATCGGTCTCGTTTCTCATACCACAAGCCCGTCCGTGCCCCGATTGTGGTTGGAATTCTTGCGAGTGCCTCGTAATGATCTGCGTCCGTTTGCTGGATGACGGTGATGAAGCCCTCTCCTCCTGGAACATAAATCCGTTTTCGCCCAGCGTCATAGTACGCATCGTCTGCGTCATTGACGCACGGAACACTCGCAACCGTCGCACCATTGTCTGTGTCGATTGCTACTAGCTGGGCCGGCCTTCGCGTCACGACAAAGATTCGGTGATCTGCTTCATCGAGCGCCATTGGGTAGTTCGACTTCCCATTTTTCAACGGCCAATCTGTGACCTTATGCGTATTCCGATCAATGAGCACAACTTTCGCTTTGGTAGCGATATTGGCGTAGATCACGGGCTTTGAGGTAGCAATCTGAAACGATTCGGGGTGGGCATCGAGCTTGGCGACATCCTCCAAGCGCTTCCCAGTGGCGGCATCCAGCACAGCGATGCCGCCACTTTCGTCTCCGCCAAAGGCTACATAGACTTTCTTTTCGGCCGGATCGTATCGCACGTTGTCGGCGTCCTCTCCAATGTCCACGGTATTCAGGAGTTTGAACGAATCTCCATCATAGATTCTGAGCTTTCCATCTGCGCCATTCGCGACGAAGAGCTTATCGAACTCGCCCACGTAAACCACGCCCTGAGGGTTGGCGGCCCCGGCAATGCTGTGTATGTCGCGACCTGCAAACGTGTCTACAACTTCCACCGTGTTGTTGCCGAGAGCGGCTCCAATGACACGCTTCCGTTTTCCGTCGAACGTGAAATGATCGATACGACCTCCCACGTTCGGCAGTAGAACTTGTTGGACTAACAGTAAGGGTGCACGGTCAGGCGCGCTGGGCTGATCCTGTGAAAGTGCTACAGACCCGAAAACCAATACCGTTACACAAAATGCTGCCAATGTTTTCATGTCTCGCTCTCCGTCAAAGACCTTCCTCAGACAAGGGAATCTGAACTCGAAAGACGGACCCTTCACCAACCTTGCTGACGACCGAAATCTTGCCCTGATGAGCTTCAGCGATCCATTTTGCAATGGATAACCCGAGCCCGGTTCCGCCTGACTCGCGCGAACGTGACTCGTCGGCTCGATAAAACCTTTCGAAAATGTGAGGAAGATCCGTCGTTGAAATCCCAACTCCCGTGTCACGAATCTCTGTCACAGCAGTCCCGTCGCTGGTATCCAGCACAACTGAAATGCGGCCTTCGCGGGACGTATACTTCACCGCATTGTCAATCAGAATCAGAAACAACCTCCGCAGAGATGGAGCGTTCCCGCTGACACTGAGTGGCGTTTCCGGAAGCCGCTGGTCGTACTGGATGGACTTTCCTTCGGCGAGAAGTCTGGCTGTTTCCGATATTTCGAGAAGAAGTTCATTGAGATTTGTCGGCGCAACCTGCAGAGGTTCACTGCCAGAGTCAGCACGGGCGAGGGTCATCAAATTCTCAATGAGCGCGGAAGTCCTTTCCAATTCTTGGTGGATGCGAACGATTGTTTCCAGGTAATCGGCTTCAGATCGCTGCTTCCGCAACGTAACCTCAGTGCGCGTGCGCATGAGTGCAATCGGTGTTCTCAGTTCATGTGAGGCGTCGGCCGTAAACTGTGTGACCCGTTTGAACGCACTCTCCAATCTACCGAACATCTCGTTCAAGGTCTCAGAAAGACTCTGCAGCTCGTCTCCCGTCTGCAGGATCGGTAGGCGTTTCGACAATTCATGCTCACTGATTGATTGTGCTGCTCGCGCGATGTCGCCTACGGGAGCTACCGCTTTCCTGCTTAACCAGTAGCCGCCGGCTGATGCAACCAGTACTAAGACAGGGGCCGAAAACAGAAGGACCAATCTGAACCGATTCACCGCGTCATAAAAGTCATCCATCGGAGCGGCGATCTGCACATCGTAGGATTTGTCCGCCACACGGAGTTGTCCGTTCAGGATTCTTAGCGGCATACGCTTCGAATACACGGTCGAAAACTGGAATTTCTCGCCTGGCTTTCCGGACCTCCCCAGATGTAACCCGTAGTGGAGGGCCGAAACAGAGTCGTATGCCCACTCACCGCGTGTTTCAGCGATCTCTAGAATGTCATCTTCTCCTCGAACACTAGACCCGGCAGCCAGCTCGCGCTTCACTTGCTCCGGAGGCCACTGCCGCTCCAGGAGCTCGCGAATGTCGGCAGCCCGGTCACGGAGCCCTTCGTCTACGGCTGAATGAATGCTTCCCCGCACTTCAAAGAAGGCAAGGAACGAAAACATACCGAAGGCGAGGCACAGAACCAAAAAGTACCATGCAGTTAAGCGCACTCTTATTGGCAGTGGCCGCATATCTATGCGCCTGCTCTTAGCGAATAGCCGACGCCTCGAACGGTTCTGATCAGTTTGTCTTCAAAAGGGTCATCGACTTTTCGTCGAACCAACCGGATGAACGCATCCACGGTGTTCTCATTCACCTCGTCGTCAAAACCCCATACCGCTTCGAGGATCGCGTTACGAGAAACCACCACTCCAGGCCGACGCATCAAAAACTCAAGAAGTCGAAATTCCGTCGCCGTCAGATTGATCTCGTGTCGGCCGCGGAATACTTCCATCGTGGCCTGGTTAAGAACTAGATCCGCCACGCGTAGCACACTCGTCGGGTGGCCATCCCGTCGTCGGCTGGCTGCCCTCAACCGCGCCAATAGGACGGCGAAGGAAAACGGTTTCGTCAGATAATCATCGGCGCCCAAGTCAAGCCCTTTAACGACGTCCGGCGCAGTATCGCGTGCAGTGAGCATCAAAATTGGCGTGCAATTTCCCTTCGCACGAAGACGACGTGCGACTTCAAATCCGTCGAGTTTTGGAAGCATTACATCCAGAACAATCACGTCAAAGTTGCAGGCGCGCGCCACCTCCAACCCACTCACACCGTCGAAAGCCAAGCTGACGAGGTGGTTCTCTTCCTCCAACCCCACTTTCAGGACTTCCGCCATCTCTCTTTCGTCTTCGACAATCAACACGCGCATGTGAGCTCATCAATCGTGCGTATCTTAAAGAGTGAACCTGAAATTCTGACTAAAACATCGCTTTTCGGCAAATCTTCATCTTGTGAAACTATTCTCATGTCCTGAATAGCAGAATGAGACTCTCTCTCCCCGAGCCGCGAGCACGCAGAACTTGGGTGTGCGTTGTGACCCTTCTGGCCGTTCCGTCGTCCCTATGCGCCCAGTCGGGGACGACTTCACAAGTGCCCCAGCGGCAAGTGGGGGCGCAAGCACCGCTGCGAACTGCCCAGGCCAGCCGTGTCGACCGGGCTCCGAAGCTGGATGGCACGCTCGATGATCCTCTTTGGCAGCAGGCCAGTCCAATTTCTAACTTCCTGCAACGCGAACCCTATGAAGGGCAGGCCCCGACTGAAACAACCGAAGTCCGTATTGTTTACGACAAGCACGAGGTCTACTTCGGCGTCACTTCCTTCGACTCCGATCCCAAGGGGATTGTGGCCACCGAGCTGCGGCGGGACGTCAGTCAAGAACTGGATGACTACTTCGAGATCATCATCGACTCCTCTCACGATCGCCGCAATGCGTACGTGTTTCAAGTCAATCCGCTAGGCACGCAACGAGATGCTTTGATCACCGAAGAGCAGGCCGCCGAAAACGGTGATGGTGATCCCGGTTGGGATGGTGTGTGGACCTCCGAGGCCCGCATCACGAAGCTCGGGTGGACTGCAACCGTCGGCATTCCGTTTTCGACGCTGAATTTCATGCAGTCGCGAGACGTGATTTGGGGCATTAACTTCAAACGGTTTATCCGGCGGAGGAACGAAGAGGATCTCTGGTCCGCTTGGCAGCGCGTCTATGGCGCTGCTCGAATCGGTCAGGCTGGTGAATTGCACGGCATTTCGAACATCGGGAGTGGCCGTCTGTTCATTGTTAAACCCTACGTACTTACTGGTTTCACTCATCTGCCGCCCAGCGCAGCCGGGACTGGCCTGACGCCAGGAACGAATCCTCTGCTCACAGCTGGATTAGACGTAAAACTCGGGCTGCGCTCAAATCTGGTCGCGAATTTCACTGTCAACACCGATTTCGCCGACGCCGATGTGGACACCCAGCAATTCAACCTCACGCCCTATAAGCTCTTCTTTCCTGAAAAACGCCAGTTCTTCTTAGAGAACGCTGGAGTCTTTAACTTTTCCATGGGAGGGGATAGCGGCAGCGGAGATCTTCTTTTCTTCAGCCGTCAGATCGGCATTGACCCCATCACCGGGATAGAAGTTCCTGTGAATGGTGGCGCTAAGGTGACAGGATCGCTAGCCAACTTCGAAGTGGGCGCAATGGAAGTGAACACACGTCAGTTGGGACCCAATCCGAGCGCGAATTACGCGGTCATGCGGGTCAAGCGTTCGCTGTGGGGCGGTTCCTACGTCGGTGTCATGGGAATCGACAAGCGCTCCGGCAATCCTTTGGACAGCTTCAACCAGACAACCGGCGCGGATACTCGTCTGGTCTTTTTCAACAACTTGGTCGTCAACGGTTATGCCGCACAGACTCGGACACCGGGCTTTTCTTCAGGTCAAACTAATCTTGGAGCAGGAGTCGATTACCAAATAAATTGGATCGAAGTCTTCGCTCAGCACCGAAAAATAGGACCGAATTTCAACCCGGAAGTCGGCTTTCTCGGGCGCACCGATTGCATATGCGACTACCTCGATGTGAACCTCAAACCCAGGCCCAAACTTCCCGGTGTGCGGGACTTGAACTTTGAGGGATTCATCTTTCACGCGCCTGATACTCACCACGTTCTGCAGACACAAGAGTGGCAGAACACCTTTCGGATCGATTTCCGCAATGGTGGCTACAGCGATGACGACATTGTGGACGTCTTTACCCAGCGACTGATCACGCCTTTCAATATCTACAAGAACGTTTCTATTCCAGTCGGCGAATATCATTGGACTCGGCATCAGCTTACCTATGGAACATCCCAGGAACGTCGCTTCATAATGAATTTTTTCGAACGCTTCGGAACGTACTACAACGGGCACCTGAACGAAGCGCGTGTTCGTGTGACCTACCGCGCCAACGAACACTTGTCGTTTAGCTTTAGTGAAGAATGGGACCGCTTTCGGCTAGGCGTTACCACAGACCCTGCAGGCAGTGCATTACCCAGGTCAGCGGGTGACTTCTCGGTCGTGGTTGGCGGTTTTCAAACAAATTACTCATTTTCTCGTTTCCTCACGTTGTCGGCGTTGGTCCAGATGGACACCGCCAACAATCAGGCCGCCAGCGCGAATATTCGCCTGCGCTGGAATTACCGCCCCGATAGTGATCTGTACGTGATTTACACGGCAGGTCAGCGTTTCGCAAGCCTGGTTGCAGCGAACCCGCCACAGTTCTACGAGAACCGCTTCGCCATCAAATACACGTATTCTTGGCGGCCATGAACTGAACATCGGAAGAAGTCCCGAAGTCGATGGAAAGCTAATCGAGGTTTTTGGAGACCTGCAGCCGGGCGATGAGGTCGCATCGCGGGGCACGGACGAGCTGAGGCCAGGAACTCGCGTGAGCGTGAAGCCCGCGCCGGCGGATTCGCAAGGCTCGGCGAAATGAATTTTCGTAACACCAGGTGTACTTGTTCGAATTTGTTTACTAAAAGGAGGTCATCATGACCGCCAGACTACGTTTCTTCACTTTGCTTTGTGTTTTATCGCTTCCCAACCCTCTCCGTGCTCAGGGAGTCACTACAACCCCGATCGATCAGATTTTGGGCAGGTCAGGCCAAAAAACAGGTGATGTTTACAGAGTGAGCTTCCCGAGGACCGATCTCCACGTTTCGATTAACGGACTAGCGATCAAGCCAGGACTGGCGCTTGGCTCATGGGCGGCCTTCCTCGGAACGGACGACAATGCCATGGTGATGGGCGATTTGGTTCTGCTCGAAGAAGAAGTGAATCCCGCGATGGCGAAATTGCGGTCGTACCACTTTGAGATTACTGCGGTGCACAACCACTTGATGGGGGAAACTCCAAAGGTGCTTTATGTACATTACATGGCGCACGGTTCAGCATCGCAACTAGCTACATCGCTGCTCACGGCTCTAGCGGTTTCGAAGACTCCGCTCGAAAAACCTGCCGCCGCTGCCGAGGAACCAGCGCCGCCTGCTTGGGTGAAAACCGTCGAGGACGCGGTCGGACGCAAAGGCATGTTTAAAGGTGGAGTGCTGTCATATGGCGTGCCGCGCAGCGATACCATCACGATGGCGGGAATGACCATCCCCCCCGCCGCAGGCGTCGGGGAGGCCATCAATTTTCAGGCAGCGGATTCCGGCAACGTCGCCACAACCGGCGACTTCGTGCTCGTTGCGGACGAGGTAAACCCGGTCCTGTCCGAGCTGCAAGGGCGCAATGTCTTGGTGACGGCGCTCCATAGCCACATGCTCACCGAGCAGCCTCGCTTGTTTTTTATGCACTTCTGGTCTGTCGGCAGTCCGGAATCGGTTGGCGAGGGTATCAAGGCGGCTCTCACCAAAGTTCATACGAAATAAGAAATGAGCGATCAGGGGATTACGTTCGAAGAAGTGACGTAAAAGAACTACTTCCGGAGCGGGAATTTGAAAGTAGCCGTTCATGCCGAGCCTAGACATGAATGACAATAAACTTCTTCCGCCTGTTGAAGGAGTCCTTTTATCGCGGCTGGCTGCCTATTTTCTTCATCTGGGCACAATCGGGTTTGGCGGGCCGATCGCCCTTGTGAGCTATATGCAGAGAGATCTGGTGGAACACCCGGCAATGGGTATGGTTGTGACTTTTTGGGAGGGGATATGAAGGAGAATGTTATCGGCGCTCGGTTCCTGCGGCGCGCGGCCTTGCTCTTTGTAGGACTGCTGTCAACGATTGCTTCCGGCCAAACGCTCAAACAGGTCGCAAAATTCGACCTACCAGGCCCACCAGGAAAACGCTTCGATTATCTCACCATCGACGAGGACGACCATTACCTGATTTCCGCACATCTCGCAGCTGGACAAACCTACGTCATCGACCTCGGCACAAACAAAGTTGTCGCCACGGTTGCTGATACTCCGGGGGCGGAAGGCGTCGAATACGTTTCCGAATTAAAGAAGTTTTACACGTCGAACGCTGGCGACGACACGATTGGCGTCGTGGACATGAAGCAGATGAAGGTGGTCAAAAAGCTGCCTACGGAGAAGAAGCCGGATGGCAGCACTTACGCCGCCCCATTTCACAAACTCTATGTTTCGGATGAGCGTGGCAAGGCCGAAGCGATCGTGGACGTCACGAAAGATACGATTATCAAAACGCTGCATTTCGATAGCGAGACCGGAATGCCGCAGTACGATCCGGTCGCGCGCAAAGTCTACGTCAACCTGCAAGATCAAAACATTTTTGCAATTATTGATCCGGCAACCGACGAAGTGATCGGACGGTATCCGGTAGGACGCTGCAAAGGAAATCACGGGTTGACGCTGGATCCGGAACATCACCGCGCGTTCCTCTCCTGTGAGGAAAACAATCTCATGACCGTCTTCGATCTCGACAAGCACGAACCCATCGCCTTTCTTCCGATGGCCGAAGGACCGGATGTGATTAAGTTCGATCCTGGACTCGGCCGGATCTATGCGGCCTGTTACAGCGGAGCCATCTCTGTTTTCCATCAGGATGATCCCAACCACTACACTAAGATCGAAGACTTCAAGGTGCCGCACGCCGTCCACACGCTCGCTGTGGATTTACAGACGGACCGTGTCTACACGCCGGAACAAGAAGCGGACGGCAAGCCAGCGGCGCGAATGACTGTTTACGAAGCCGTAGTCCGTTGAGTCGAGGTCTGCGGTTTCGGGTACGAAGCTTCTCGGCTCAAATTTTAAGAAATGGAAGGTGGCTCTATGAAAACGAAAACTCGATGGGCTAGCTACATTCTGGCGCTTGTCCTTGCTTTGAGTTTTGGCCAACTAACTGTCGCAGGGCAAGAGAAAACGACCGGCGGCAAGGCTGTCACCGTGACCGGGTGCCTTCAAAAGGGCGATGAAGCCGGCGAGTACTCGATTACATCCGAGGACGGCAAGCGCTATGGGCTTCGCAGCAAGAGCGTCGGTCTCTCAAAACATGTCGGTCACAAGGTTACCGTCACCGGCACGCAGATGCGCGAAGAAAATGAAGAAAACGAAAAAAAGGAAGCCAAAGAGCCTGGTGGAGGCGAATACGCCGATCTCCGGGTCACCAATCTGAAGATGGTCAGCGACAGCTGCAAGTAACGAGTCCAGGGGCCGAATCGGAAGTGCGGTTCGGCCCCATATTTCTGCGCGGCTACCGGTTCCAGCAGGTTAGTACCGGATAAACCTCCAGAGCTGCTTCCCAATTACGATGACTGCCTTGTTACCTTCCGCGTTTAGGGTTCTGACGCGCGATGGCTGTCTACTGTTTCTCACGCGATTCATGCGCCTATTCGCGTACGGATCGTTATCTGTGGTCTTGGTCTTCTACCTGATCGGCCTGGGGTTGAATGCATCCCAAACCGGGCTCCTTCTGACGCTAACGCTCGTCGGCGATACGGTGATCTCTCTTTATCTCACCACGCGCGCCGACCGGATGGGGCGGCGACGAATACTGATTGTGGGCGCCATTCTGATGGCCGCGGCGGGACTCGCCTTCGCCTGCACCCACAATCTGGTGTTGCTAATCGTCGCCGGCACGATCGGAGTAATCAGTCCCAGCGGCCACGAAGTAGGCCCGTTTCTCTCGATTGAGCAGGCGGCGCTCTCGCACGTCATTCCCGACCGGTCGAGAACGGAAGTGTTTGCCTGGTACACATTGGCGGGCTCGGTGGCGGCCGCGCTGGGCGCACTCTTTGCCGGCATGATCACTCGTGTGCTCGAAAAAAGTACGCTGACACCAGTTGGGATGTACCGGGTTGTGGTTATTTTTTATGCGGTTATTGGGGCTCTGCTGGCAATTTTGTTTCTTCGCCTTTCATCCGCGGCGGAAGTGCGTTCGCCCGAGGAAGCCTCGGCCTTTCCGAGGACGGTGAAGAGTTTTTTCGGTGTGGGCCGATCGCACCGCGTTGTCGCTAAGCTTTCAAGCCTGTTCGCTCTGGACTCGTTCGCGGGCGGTTTTGTGGTGCAGAGCTTCGCGGCGTATTGGTTCTACCTTCGTTTTGGCGTGAACCCGGCAACCCTCGGCGTCATTTTCTTTTGGGCAAATATCTTTGCCGGAATTTCTGCACTACTGGCTGCCCGGCTCGCCGCACGCTGGGGACTCATTAACACCATGGTCGTCACGCATCTCCCTTCGAACATTCTCCTTATTCTTGTACCCCTCATGCCGAATCTCTGGTTGGCTGTTATCGTTCTTCTCGTACGATTCAGTATCAGCCAGATGGACGTTCCCACCAGGCAGTCGTACATCATGGCGGTGGTAAGCAAGGAAGAGCGATCGGCGGCGGCGGGAATAACCGGCGTGGCACGAACAACGGGCGCCGCCATCAGCCCCTTGTTCGTCGGGTTCATGTTTGCCCGGCCTTCTTGGATCAACGTGCCCTTCTTTATCGCGGGCACCTTGAAAATTCTCTACGATCTGTTGCTGTATAGAGAATTTGTGGCTGTCCAACCACCTGAAGAGCAGTAGCAGCCACACCCAAGGATTCGGGGCTAACTTGGCAATTCTGGCTAATTGTTAAGCAAAACCTCGACGCTAAACAGAATCCATCGAGGCAGCCCAAAGGGGTGGGCACGACGACCCGATCCTGGCGCTCTCCTATGCCGAACTTGGCCAGCGAGACCATGCACTTGCCGCAGCAGACCGAGCCGTGAGTTCCACCCGAAATCCGGTGATCCTTTCCCGAATCGCGGTTGCCTACGCGCTGGCGGGGAGGGCGGATAAGGCCCGTGCGATGATCGGCGGGATCGAAGCCCAAGCGCGAGAGCGCTACGTTTGCGGATACAACGTGGCGACTGTCTATGCCGCGCTCGATGATAAAGAGAAGGCCTTTGCCTGGCTGGAGAAAGCCTATCGCGAGCGTTCGGATTGACTGCCCCATGCTGGGGTGGATCCCCGGCTCGACCCGCTGCGAAGCGATCCGCGCTTCGCAGACCTCCTGCGACGCATTGGTCTGTCGCAATAAAGGCTTGGGTATTTTATTGCGCCCGAGTGACGGGCAATCCTTCCATAATCGCGATAAGGGTCGAGTAGCCGGGCGCCATTGCTGGCGCCCAGCCCTCTAAGGTAGGGTCGGGAACAGGCGCGCGCACGGTAGGCGCCGGTGGTGATTCCAGCACTTTCGTGGTGGACCGCAGTCCGGCAACCATAGTCACGTTTCCAGCTCCCGCCACGTCAAACGCAGCATGCGG
>Ga0209580_10001348_pt1 | contig 11435 bp, 9 predicted proteins | sample Coa_R1_5_FD_187153 | JGI IMG/M metagenome (GOLD analysis project Ga0209580, IMG submission 187153) | Surface soil microbial communities from Centralia Pennsylvania, which are recovering from an underground coalmine fire - Coalmine... | ecosystem: Environmental > Terrestrial > Soil > Unclassified...
CGTGCCCAGGGATCCGATAACCCTGCGTGACATGCGAGTGCTCGTCGTGGACGACAATGCAACAAACCGGCAAATTCTGTTGAAGATGCTGACCAACTGGCACATCAATCCGACTGCAGCTGAAAGTGGGGCAAAAGCGATAGTCGCCCTGCGAGAGTCACAGGGTCTCGGAAGAATTTATCCCCTCATTCTGCTCGATGCTCAAATGCCCGAAATGGACGGCTTTGCCCTGGCCGAAACCATAAAGAGGAACCCCGATTGGAAATCCGCCACAATCATGATGTTAAGTTCCGCCGGCCAACGCGGAGATGCCAAACGCTGCCGTGAGCTCGGAATCACCGCCTATCTGACTAAGCCCGTTCGCCAGGCCGAGCTGCTGGACGCTATTTTGACCGCATTAGGGACAAAACCAACAAAGGAGTCGTTGCCTGCCCTGGTGACGCGTCACTCGCTCCGCGAGGCTGGCGATCACCTGCGCATCCTGTTGGCCGAGGATAACGCCGTAAACCAGGTGGTTGCGGTCCGCCTGCTCGAAAAGCGCGGGCACAGCGTGACCGTGGCCGCAAACGGCAAAGAAGCACTCGTGGCTTTGGACAAGAACACATTCGACCTCGTCCTTATGGACGTTCAGATGCCCGAGATGGACGGCTTCGAGGCCACCATGGCGATCCGAGAAAAAGAAAAAACTTCAGGGCGTCACCTGCCCATCATCGCCATGACGGCTCATGCCATGGCGGGAGACAGAGAGCGCTGCCTGAATGCTGGAATGGACGACTACATTTCGAAACCAATTCGCCCGCAGGAACTGAGTGATTTACTTAAACACTATTCGCCCCTGGTTTCGTCGGAAACATTGCCGCACTCCGTGGAAGGGGACGAGTCCGGCTTTGGTCACCCGCAAATCGAGAAAATCAGCCAGGAGAAGGCGTGATTCAACCCGACAGATCGCGCTGTTGGTGTGATTATTCGTGAAGGACAACACTCAGAAGTGAACTGTTAACTTGCAGGCCGCCATTGTACTTAATGAAGCCCATTTTCTTGAATTTGTTCATGAACAGATTTACGCGCGGGCGCGTCGTGCCGATCATTTCCGCCAGCGTTTCCTGCGAGACTTTCGGAAGAACCTTTTGCGGTTGGTCTTCCTTGCCATAACGGGCAAGCAGCAACAACGCCCGCGCTAATCGCTTCTCGGTCGAGTTAAATAACTGATCAACCAGGTCCGCCTCAATCCGGATATTTCTGCCAAGCATATAAGAGATGAAACGGTCGGAGAATTCATGCTCCCCATGAAGAACGTTCATCATTTCGTTTTTTTCGATGACGAGCAGAGTAGTGGGTGTAATCGCGGTGGCCGTCCCCATGCGCAGTGGTTGACCTGCGAGGCATCCTTCCCCGAAGAAGTCACCTGATCCCAGAACTGCGACCACCGCTTCTTTTCCGATCCCGTTGACCACCGAAAGCTTTACGCTGCCCTGTTGAATGTACATAACCGTCTTGGCGGGATCACCTTGGGCGAAAACGGTTGCTTTCTTCCGAAACTCGACAACCTTCCTCGACACTCCGGCCGAGTCAAGAAAAGTCTGAACGCTAAAAGAAGTCTTATCATTCATCTGAATACTTCACGTAACGGCATTTGCTTTAGTGGTCGTAATTTGTATGTTAGCACTCGGCGGGGATTGCGCAACGGAATACGCGAGTGTGCAAAAGTGCACAATTCACCGATCCACAAAACAAGAGTATGAGAAGACTCAAACTTGCTGAAGAACTGCCCCTGAACGGAACAATTTGTGTCCGCAACGGTACAGACAGCCGCGTCCAATCCCATAAAGTCAATTCAGCCCCTCTCGTCTGTATTTGGTCACACGATCAAGCAGGCTCGCTTTCCGGCAGAGAGCAGGCCTGTTCTCCGCTCGAAGAGGCGCGAACGTAATGATTCGCAATCGCTCTATCTTGCTGCTCGGAATCTTTCTGGGAGCTCCCATGTTGACCGCGGCACAAACATCAGCGCAAGAGCTCGCTGCGGTGCTAGAGCGTGTTCCGCCGAAGATCCCAATATCGCCAGCGATAGCTGCGCGCTTCTATGTTTCTTCCCGCCCCGTTCCCCGGAACACCGGGCAATATGCTGCCAGTTCCCTGTCCACGGACGCCTACGCACCCGCTCAGAATTTGTCAGCTCTTTCTCCCATAATCGAGGTCAAGACACTGTTTCTCACGCAGTCCAGACTGCCCCTCGTGCGACTTTGGCACGGAAGATTGCATTTCGACGGTTTCACCAGCGAAGTTCACACGCAGAACGTGCAACTGGGCCCCTCCGGTGGCGGCGGACCGCAGGACTTTCACCCCGCGCGCCAGAAGTATCCGTGCGCGCCACGTTCGGTTTACCTCTACGGCTTCAGCATAAGCTTCCACTTCGGGCGTACTAGCAAGACAGCAGGTTCCACTCAGATATGGCGGCAACTCGCGCGTATCGTCCCTTAAACACTCCCGAGGAAACGTCCCCTAACGGACAGCATTCGGACTCCGAAATGCTCAATACTCAAATCCTCGAAGAACTGAAGGAGACACATGAAAAAGATTTCGATTTCGACGGTTGTCTTGGCATCCTTTATGGTTTTTGGCGCCTCAGCGCAGGCCCAGAACCAGAACGCAATGGACTCTAATCAACCGCGCGCCCATCGGGCGAGCGTGGTGAACCGCACGACGCGTGCCATCAAGTACGCGCACCGCAGCGGCGCAACGAAGATCAATTTCCGCGGCACGGATCTGATGCCGGCAGCGGCAGGGCAGGCAAAAGTAGAGAGCAAGCGCGGTGCGATGGAAGTCGAGGTGGAATTCAGCGGACTCGACAGACCAACCGCCTTTGGTAATGAATATCTCACCTACGTCTTGTGGGCTATTTCTCCAGAAGGCCGCTCCGTCAACATTGGTGAAGTGCTGGTTGGAAGCAACCATCGCAGCAAACTCGATGTGACCACGGACCTTCAGGCCTTTGCCCTAATCGTGACTGCCGAGCCGTACTATGCAGTGCGGCAACCCAGCAACGTGGTGGTCCTGGAAAACGAAATCCGACCGGACACAGTTGGCACCAGCGAAGCAGTGGACGCCAACTATGAACTCATCGATCGCGGCGGATACATTTCCACCGGCTATAAATTCGATCCAGTCGTCTTGAATTCAAAATTGCCGCTCGAGTTCTTCGAAGCGCGCAACGCAGTGCGCATCGCCAAGGCCGCTGGCGCGGATCAGTACGCCACGTCCAGCTATGATGACGCGGTCCACCAAATGAAGCAGGTGGATGACCTCGCCACCCAGCATCGTGTCGACAAAAAACCTCTGATTTCTCTGTCTCGTCAGGTTGTACAAACGGCAGAGGACTCTCGCGAAATTGCGATGAAGAATATGGATACAGAACGTGCCGACGCCGACAGGAATGCGTCGCAGGCTCGCGAAGACGACGCCACCGAGCAGTCGAGAAAAGATAAGCAGGGTCGCCTCAATGCTGAAGCGGCAACGGCAGATGCCAACCGTCGCAGGAACGATGCCGATCAGGCCACTGCTACAGCGCAACAACAGCAACTGAATGCTCAAGCGGACTCAGAACGCAGTCGCGATGCCGCAGCAGACGCCAATAAAGCGGCCGTCGACGCTCAGCAAGGCCAGAAAGACGCAGAAGCAGAGTCAGATCGAAATCGAAGCGCTGCTGCCGACGCTCAGCAGAACCAGAAAAATGCCGAGGCAGAATCGGAACGCAACCGCGCCGCTACTGCAAACGCTAAACAAGGCCAAGAAGACGCGGAGGCAGAATCGGCTCGGAACCAAGCCGCCACCGCCGACGCTCAGCAAGGCCAAAAAGTAGCAGAGGCGCAATCGGATCGAGACCGGGCCGCCGCTGCATCCTCGGACCAGCAACTCCAGCAAAGCGTTCGCGACCGTGAAGAACTTCGCGCCCGCCTGCTGCAACAGTTCAACGCGATTCTTACCACTCGGGACACCGCTCGCGGCCTCGTCGTGAACATGTCGGACGTTCTTTTCGACACTGGCCAATACACGCTTCGTCCGCAGGCTCGTGAGAAGCTCGCCAAAATATCCGGTATCGTGCTTGCTTATCCCGACCTCAGACTTGCCATCGAAGGCAACACAGACAGCGTTGGCGGCGAAGCCATGAATCAGACCTTGTCGGAAAGACGTGCCGGCGCCGTGATGGATTACCTTGCAAAACAGAACATTCCGGCGGCTTCCATGACGTCTCGAGGATTTGGAATGTCTCAGCCGGTCGCCTCAAACGACACTGCGGAAGGACGCCAGCAGAACCGCCGCGTGGAGTTAGTGGTCTCCGGTGATGTAATCGGCACCACCATCGGCGTACTGCCGACAGGAGCGTCCGACAACCGTCAATAGCACGTCATTCGTAAGCACGGATGGTATCCGTCTGCCCAATTTTGCAGACGGGTACCATGCACCAACCCTTCGTAGTTCGCAGTCAAAATTCTGATCATGGAGGTCAGCGATGATACGTAAGTGTGCCTTCGGTGTGTGCCTTTTCCTGGTTACCGCGATGCTGTACGCGGCCAATAAAGAGCAAAGACGTCTCGCAAACACAGGTGTGGTCATGCAGGAGATAATGGATATACCCGACAACATTCCACAGGAAGTATTGGAAAAGGCGGAATGCGTAATCGTTTTTCCAAACCTTCTCAAGGCCGCGTTTGGTATCGGCGGAAGTTACGCCCGTGGCGCGATGGTTTGCCGTACAGGCAAGGAATTTAGGGGACCCTGGGGCGCTCCAGCCATGTATGCACTCGAAGGCGCCAGCATCGGTTTCCAAATCGGCGGACAATCCACTGATCTCGTTCTGCTGGTCATGAATCAGAGAGGCGCGAGTTCGATTCTCAGCAGCAAGGTAAAATTAGGCGCCGATGCCTCTGCAGCGGCAGGCCCCGTCGGGCGTGACGCTTCAGCAGACACGGATGCTTATATGCGCTCCGAGGTCCTCAGCTATTCGCGTTCGCGCGGTCTTTTTGCCGGCATTTCACTCGAGGGCTCCACGCTTCGTCCCGACAATGACGCCAATCGGGATGTTTACGGCCGCAAATTAACGGCGAGAGAAATCGTACTCGGCGGGCGCGTCGGCACTCCGGAATCTGGCCGCCACCTCGTCGAAGTCTTGGAAAAACATTCACCACACAATGACTCAAAGGCTTCGGACTCGGACCGCGACTAGTTTCCGCTGCCTCAGCTTCAATTCTTTCCGTAGCTCGGGTCTGGTTCCCGGCGCTCTACGCCGGGACTGACCTGAGGCCTTCTCAGATCTCCGGCCGGCGCGCATTTGTACTGTCGCGAAACCGCGCCAGTTCGGCAATGATCTGCTCGCCGTAAAGTTCCACCTTACGCTCCCCGAATCCGTGAACCCGCAGAAGCTCCGGAAGCGACGCCGGCCGCACTCGACAAAGCTCGTCGAGCGAAGTGTCATGCATCACCACAAAAGCTGGCACACCTTGTTGCTTCGCGGTAACTCTGCGCCACTCACGCAGACTTTCGCGCAACTCTGCTCCATCGGCGGACGCAGCCCCCGCCTTGCCAGCCGCCTGAGATGTTCCCGATGCGCTCTGCCGCACACCAGGAACGATCGTCGTGCGCGCGGCGGCAGGCTGTGCCGTCGGCTGAAGTGACAGCCAATCAGGTTCCGACCCGCACACGTCGCACGCCCCGCAAGACTTCCACTTCGGATTCTCCCCAAAATGCATGCATATCTGTAGATGGCGGCAAATTTTCGACTCCACGAAACCGCGGATTTCGTCGTATCGCTCCCACGCGCGTTTTTTCTCCACCGCGTCTTCGATTTGCCCGATGAAGTAATTCAGCAGGCCCGCGTCGCGTTTTTGCCAAAGTAGCACGCAATCCGCGGGCAGCCCGTCGCGCCCCCCGCGGCCCGCCTCTTGATAGAATTGCTCGATCGACTTCGGCAGCGCCAGATGAATCACTGCGCGCACGGCCGCCTTGTTGATGCCCAAACCGAAGGCCAGCGTGCCCACCAGAACGCGCACCTCGTCAGCCATCCACCGCTCCTGATTCCGCCTTCGAACGTCCGCGGCCATCTTCCCGTGATAACCGATCGCGGCGATTCCCTGCTCTTCCAGAAACTCTACCGTCTCTTCTACCCGCGTAATCGTCGGCGCATACACGATTACGTTGCGCTCCGCATAGCTCCGGAGCGCTTGCAGCAGCAGGCCGCTTTGCGTGCGCGAATCGCACTGCTTCACCACATATCGCAAGTTCGGCCGATGAAAGCTGGCGATGCACTTGTGCGCATCGCGCAGCCGAAGCTGTTCAACAATGTCGTGGCGAACGCGCTGCGTCGCGCTCGCTGTGAACGCCGCAATGGGCCGATCCGGGAAATGAGCGCGCAGCGAACTCAACTGGCGGTATTCCGGGCGAAATTCGTGCCCCCATTCCGAGATGCAATGCGCCTCGTCGATGGCGAAAAACGAAATCGGGACGCTCTTGAGCCACGCAGCCGTATCCGCCCTCGCTAACCGTTCCGGCGAGAGATACAGCAAACGGTACGCGCCCTCGCTGGCGTCGCGCATAATCCGCGATTGCTCATTGGCCGCCACGGAACTGTTCAGAAGCGCTGCGGAGATTCCCATTTGTGCGAGCTGCGCCACTTGGTCCTGCATCAACGCAATTAACGGTGAAATCACGATCGCCGTCTGATTTGACAGCAGCGCCGCCGGAAGCTGATAACACAGCGATTTGCCGCCGCCCGTAGGCATCACCACGCAGGTGTCGCGGCCTTCCACCAGGCTTCGCACAATGCTCTTCTGCAACGGGCGAAAGGAATCGAAGCCCCAATATCGGCGCAACGCTCCCAGAAGTGTGGATTCAGAAATCACACAGGCAGTATAAGTTCGCGGAGGACCGCAGTCCATGAAGGAAGTCAGCGGCGAGGATAAGGCGGATAAAATCGGATGCGCTATCTTAGGGAACAAGACGAGGTGGAAAAATAGTCGCTAAAAAAAGTAGCCGGCGGATGTGGCTGAGGGACCCTCACCCGCCGGCGTTTTCCCACCCATCTCCGAAAAGATTGGGCAAGAACTTTGGTGGCGGCTCCGTTTGAATTTTCCTGATCGTGATACGAAGAGTCAAAATTCAAACGGGCCCATTACCAGAACTCTTTACAGTGGGCCCTCGCCGTCGCGAAGAAATTCGTAGCGCTCGATCGCCGCCGCCACTCCAATATCCTGCGGACGCGCCAAATCGGTGCGAACCACGTGGCCCAAACAGCGGACCTTCACTGGACCGGCCAGCGTCACCTCATGCGGCAGAGTCATGACGATTTCCAGCGGGGCGCCGTTCTTCAAATCCTTTGGCAGAAAAAAGTAAATCCCACGGGAGCTGACTTCCTTGGTTTCGGTCGACGCCTCACCTACGGAGGCTTCGTTGGTCCAACGAACTTTCAACGGCAATCGCATCATAAAACGACGTGTCGACCTTCGTTCTTTTTGAGCCAAAAGTCACCTTCCGCTTGAACAATATCGACAAGCATAGGGGTGGAGAGGTTCACACTCAATAGACAGCAAGCACCATTTTGCAAAAGATTCTTCTGGTACGAAAGTACTGGACTGCGAACCCTCGGTAAAATCAGGGCTTACGGTAGGCCTCCAAAATATCGTCGACGGATAGAATCCCTTCCAGCTTTTCCAGATTGGCGCGATTAACCACCGGCACAACGGGCCAATTCCCCATCAACCGCAGCGCTTCATCCAACGGCTGATCCGGGTAAAGCTGAGGCAAGGGCCCGCGTCCGGGCGCTCCCTCTGTCGATTCGCCTGTCGATTCCGTCACTGCCTGCTGGCGAAGTTCTTCTTGGGAAATGGCGCGCCAGCCATTCGCGTCTCGCCACACCAGGAATTGCGACGACTTCGACGCTTCCGCCTCGCGAAGCAGTTCGGCGGAATCCCCATCACCCAGAACGATTCCCGCCCCGGGCCGCATCGCGTCTTCCACGCGCAACGCCGTATGCTCGCGCATCTCTTCAATCGACGGCAGGAAGAACCCATCCTGCCGCGCCAGAAAATCGAATAACGCGACGTGCTGATACCGCCGGGAAATAAAATACGCGATCATATTGGCAATGATGGTCGGCACGATAATGGAATAGTTCCCGCTGAGTTCTCCAACCATGAATACGGACGTTATCGGCACGCGCAGGAACCCCGCGAAAAACGTGCCCATCCCCACCAGCGCAAACGCGGCCACCGATTGCGCGGGACGATGAACCAGCAAATGCTCCACTCCTCCTACCGCGCCTCCGAGCATCGCACCTATGAAAAGAGTCGGCGCAAACATTCCGCCCGGCGTGCCGCTCACGAATGAAATTCCAGTCGCCAGAATTTTGAACAATCCCAAAAGTGAAAGCATTTTCCACAAAAATTGATCGTGCAAAGCCTGGTCAATGATCGGATAACCGCTTCCCATCACTTGCGGCAGCCATATACCGATAATGCCAATGAGCATGCCCGCCGCGGCCGGCTGAATGTATTGCGTCCATCGCGGCAATTGCTTCAGGCGCGGGCGAAAATAGAGGATGAATTTCAGAAATGACAGGGAAGCAACGCCGCTGATTACTCCCAGCACCGCATACCCGATCAGTTCAACGGGGCTCCGAAACTCCATTGCGGGGACGCGAAACATCGGAGCGCTTCCCAGAAAATTGCGCATCACCACGACGCTCGAAATCGCCGCCAGGATTACCGCGCCCAGCACTCCGCCACTCCACGTACCGATAATTTCTTCGATCACAAAAATCACTGCGGAAATGGGCGCATTAAACGCCGCCGCCAGGCCCGCGGCTGCTCCGATCGGCGCGATCAAACGCTGCTTTTCGCGAGACAGCTTCAAGCTGCGTCCCAGCGCCGACGCAATTCCCGCGCCCATTTGCAGCGAGGGGTCTTCGGGACCCAGCGATTGCCCGCTTCCAATCGCCAGCGCGCACGTAATGAATTTCCCGATCACCGTGCGAAAAGGCACGTAGCCGTCAAAAATAAAAACCGCCGCCTTTGTTTGATTTACGCCGCTGCCGCGCGATCGCTTGAAAACCAAAATCACCAATAGCGCCACGCCAAGTCCGCCGAGCGTCGGCGCCAGCAGCACGCGCAAATGCGACGGTTCCATCGAGGAGCCCAGCAGCCAGAATCGCGTCCACTCAATCGCTATGCGGAAGCAAACGACGGTCAAACCGGAGACAATGCCGATAATGACGGCCAGCAAGAGAAATAACTGGCCTTCGCGCAGAGTCAGCGTCTTGCGCCGCCAGACGTTCCACAGCCGCACGAAACGATTCGCGGCCTGCGCCGCGGAATCTGTCGGCGCTGGCACGGTAGCCGCATCGTTCGCGGCGTTCATCGTTCCCCGCCCCGATGGAATTTGCCCATTAAAGTCAACGCCTCGTCCATTCCTTGCGGCGCCCCGCATTCTTTCGTGACCGCATCTTCCATCACGAAAACTAAATTCATCGCCACGTCTATCTGGCCGGGATGTCGTCTTAGGTTTTCTCTCGTTAATTGCGGTTCCAGCGCCTTCGCCTGCGTGCCCAGCGTTACCAACTCCGATTGCAGCGCCCCGCTCGCGAAAAGATCGATGCCGCGGCTTCTCGCGCAGGATTGTAAGCGTCCAAATGCTTGCTCGAAATCCCGGCGCGCGCGGTCCCGGCGTTCAGCCTCGCTCAACCCCGGCGCATACGGGTCTGCGGACGTGACCACCCGTGAGATGTCAAGGGCTTCGGAAACGTCGGCATCTTTGTTATTCAGACGACGCGCACGGTCCAGGTAGCGTTCTGCCTGTTGAAATTCGCCAATTTGATAGGCCGCAAGTCCAGCGCCCCGCAGCGCGTCCGCTGGCGGATGCGCCACGGTCAGCGCACTGCGAAACTCCGATAGCGCGCGGGCCGCGTTCCCAATGCTCAGAAAAAGTTCGCCGGCTTGAGCATGCAAGGAAGCTCCATTGCGTTCCGGAATCTCCGAGGCCAGCGCAATCAACTCAGCCTCCGCAATGGATGTGTCGCCGCGCGCAATCAAAAAGCGGCAAAGCTCAAGCCGGGCGTTCAGCCGCTTCGCTTCCGCCTCGCTGGGCCAAACCCCATATATCGCACCATGGTAGTAGCGCACAGCGTCCGCTTCAGAACCCGCACCGGCCGAGATGCGAGCGAGCGCGAGATTAATCGGAGCGTCCGATGGCGCATGCGCTTGCAATTCGAGCAAATAGGCCCGGGCTTCGCTATTGCGTCTTTCGGCGGCCAGAGCTTGCGCAAGCTGAAACTGAATTTGAGTATCGTCGGGACTGTAGACCAGCGCCGTGTGAAAATCGGCGAGCGCCTCGGCGGCATTTCCTGATTTCAGTTGCTGCTCGCCTGCCTCGAACCATTGCCTCCCGAGCGCGCCCAATTTTTGATGATAACCACGCGTAATAAATCCGGTAAGAAAAAACAGAACGATAACGATGGCGGCCGTCAGTGACAGCACTATCTCCCGGGAGTGAAGGAGCACGAACAACCCGTTGTCGCAGCGCGGACACTCGGTCGCGCCCGCGGGAAGAGGGTCACCACACTGCGGGCACGTTCGCGGATTATCCTCTCTAGCCATCGCGCACATTCGATTCTAGGGTATTGCGGCACGTCCGGGCCCGGAACATTTTATGCCCTAAGTTTGATGAAATAGGAGTAAGGAAGGGTGGCAGGTCGGCACAGTTGCTTGCATCAGGCCTGGTCGATCAGCCGGTGGTGAATCGCATACAGCGCGAGTTCGAGTCGATCGGAAACACCAAGCTTATCGAAAATATTGTGCAGGTGATTCTTGACTGTCTGCTCGCTGATGAAAAGCTTCTCGCCGATTTCGCGGTTCCGGAAACCCTGTGCGACAAGCTGAACGATTTCCTTTTCGCGATCGCTGAGCAGCGGTTTGTCACGCCGTTGCCCGGTTTCTGCGGAACGTTTGAAAGCGTCAATCACTTCGGCGGTCATGCGATTATCCAACCAGATTTCACCGTCGTGAACTTTCTTGATGCTCTTGAGCAGCAGATCGCTGGCCGACTGCTTCAACACGACTCCGCGCGCGCCCAGACGCATCGCGCGAACAACGTCCCGGTCATCCTCGGCGGCCGTCAACACAATCACGCGCGTCGTCACGGAGTCGAAATTGATCTCTTCCAGCACTCCCAGTCCGTCCTTCTCTGGCATCCGTAGGTCCAGCAGCAAAATATCAGGCTTGAGCTTTGCGAGCATGCGTACGCATTCATTCCCATTTGAGGCTTCACCGACAATCGTCACTTCATCGGTGCCCTCAAACAGTTTGCGCAGGCCATCGCGAAAAATAGCATGGTCGTCTGCGACCAGAACGCGGACAGGCGTTTTGCTTTTTACCATTTCAGTTCAATGGGAT
>Ga0209580_10001350_pt1 | contig 11429 bp, 10 predicted proteins | sample Coa_R1_5_FD_187153 | JGI IMG/M metagenome (GOLD analysis project Ga0209580, IMG submission 187153) | Surface soil microbial communities from Centralia Pennsylvania, which are recovering from an underground coalmine fire - Coalmine... | ecosystem: Environmental > Terrestrial > Soil >...
GGTGGTTGTCGGTGAGGCAGTGACCGCGATTTTCAAGGAAGCTCGCCAATTCTTGCAAAGGTGTCAGCGACTTGAGATACCAACCCTCGGCCTTCTCGATGTCGCTCCACGGCGCAGGCCAGGTTCGGTAATAATCGTCGTCGTGCGAACCGATGCCATTGCCCGTGCCTTCGATGTTTACGACGTCTGGTATGCCGAAACACTTCCCTTCGGGGTCGTCCCAGCGAAAAAAGAGATGTTCCCGGGTCTGAACCAATTTGAGCGGGTAACCGAGCCGACGGCCCACCGCGACATAAAGGACCGGCATCGAACAGCATGTCCCGCCTGGTCCGTCTATTAACCCATGAATGAACAGGTCGCGCGAGTCGCTGAAATCAGGCTTAATGCAGTTCGGGTCCTGAAAGGATTTGTCAATAATTCGAGCGGGATTATAGCGGACGCCGAAATCCTCTTGAAGCGTTTGCAACAAGAAGTAGCAGCAAAAATAACCTGGAGAATTCTTATAAAAGCCCGGGTTTTCGTTGAATCGGTACCAGTGACGGCGCGTGTTGAACATGACCGGTCTGGCGGCCTGATCAACCCAACTAATGAGCCGCCCTTCGTCCAAGTTCTCGGCGCAACGCAACCCTTGGGCGCAACGTACATTTAAGGCGGCCACATCGTAAGCTTCCTTCGGCCCGATTGGGCGGCCAATGAAATGGGCCAGCTCTTGCATGGCGACACCCGATTGAAATGAGGTAGCAATAGTCTAGCCGCTTCCGCCTGGCCGGTCAACGGCGTGCTTCCAGCTCTTGCGGCTTGAGAGCGATTTGCACATTTTCTCAAAAATTCTCCGCACTGTCGCTTCACCTGCACCATTTTTGAAGGCAAGCTCACGACCGCCGTCATCGTCCCTTGCGGCCGTTGCGGCGCTGGGTGCGCGGCTTGGCGAGCAATTCCTGCCAGCTTTTCGCTTTGCTGATGCGCTGGATCAGCTCTTCCAACTGTTTCGGATCGATCAGCGCGGCGATAGCGGTTTCCGTTGCCGCATTCGGTTGGCCGAAGGCGTCGGTGCCCAGAATCAGCAGAATCCGGCGTGCTTCCTCGAGCTGGCCCTCAACCTTGCCTTCGGCCTTGCCTTCGGCCTTGCCTTCGGCCTTGCCTTCGGCCTTGCCTTCGGCCTTGCCTTTCTTGATGATCTCTTGATAAGTCACGGATTCTTCCATTTCGCGTATTCCTTTCAATATCGTGTTGGCCAGGGCCTGGTCGTAGCGCAAACCCATAAGCACGTAAGTCTCTGTCCAAATGACTGCTTGCTCACTGGCGGTGGCTTCAACCCCCAGCCGTTGCTTCATCTGCTGAATGACGCTGGGCAACTCGGCCGGTCCTACTTCAGCCAATGGCACCAGCGGCAGCGTTCCCACTCCGGCCGCCAAGACCGCGCCGACCGGTTTTCTCCAGAGGCGCATCACTCCATATTGAAATTCCAGATACGGCTTGTTGTCCAGCAGATGCCGGACCAGGCCGGTCATTTCCGGCCCGTCGGCCTTGGGCCGCAGGAGAATGACCATGCTTCGGACCGGCAAACCGTGCCGAAGTCTCAGAAGGACATTATACCGCAACATCCGCTGGGGAAGTTCGCCATCGTAGCTCGCTTGGAGTTCAAAATGCATCAGCCACGGTGCGCGATCGTTAATTCGTAAAACCTTATCAGCCTCGGCGCTGACGGTGGCCAAGTCGGCATCGATCACATCAATGGGCGAATTCGTGGGAAGATCAACCAACCGCAGGTAGTCGGCCGGGTGTGCTTCCAGCAAGTGTTTCAACGCCGTGTCAAATGGCTTCACCATGGGAAAGCGCGCCACCACCCGAAATCTTTCGCGGCATTCTACTTGAAATCACGTTCGCAGTGCCAATCAGCTCAGGCTTTTTCCGTCAATTCCGATTTTTCTCAAAAATTCTCCGCACTATCGCTTGACCTGGGGATTTTCCGATCCTATATTCGATAGTGTACTAACGATCACTAATCCTTCGACGAGGATTTGATCATGAAAACGGGCGGCGGACCTCGGTTCCAGACACGTTGACGAAGCATTTCTTTTCAGCCGGGCGGGTGGCGAAGGCTTGAACGGCGCCCAGCTCCCGCCCGGTCATGCCTCTCGGCGGGTGTTCTCATGATCCCTCGCACCGACGGCTACTTCGAAGAGAATTTCCCCGGCAGTTCGTTTTCAGAGGATGAGGTCGAATTCATGATGGCCATGGAGCGCTACAAGCGCAAGCACCGGCGGCCGTTTCCGACGTGTCACGAAGTGCTGGCGGTGCTGAAGTCGCTGGGCTATCGGAAGGTGCCGCCGGAAGAAGGGGATCAATCGACATGATGTAGAACGGAATTTATTCCGTTCGCGGCGACGTGTCGAACGGAATAAATTCCGTTCTACGTGGAAGAGAGCGGAGGGATCAATCATGTTCACGTTGAAGCGCCTCACCGGCATTTTTCAGCGCTCGCGGCCGGCAGCGCCGCCGATTGCCAACCTGTTCGCGGTGCCGGTGCCGCCGCGGCCGGCGGGCTGGTGGCGCAACGATCAGGTCGAGCAGCTGCGCAATTACCAGTCGTGGGTCTACGCGGCGGTCAATGCCATCGCCCAGGAAGTGGCGCATCAGAAGCCGTTCGTCTATCGCAACACCGGCCAGGCCCAGCATGATCAGATTCCGCTGCCGCACACGCATCTGCTGCTGCGCCTGCTCGACAATCCCAACCCGTGGATGACGCCGTGGGAATTGTGGTACCTCACGGTGGTCTATCTGGAACTCACGGGCAATTGCTATTGGTACACCGCGCCGCAACGGGTGGGCGCCAATCGTATGGCCGCGCCGGGCGAATTGTGGATCATTCCGTCGCCGTGGGTGCGCGTGCTGCCCGATCCGAAGACATTTGTGCACGCGTATGAAGTCGGCGTGCCCGGCGCGCCGCTGGAATTCTTTTCGCCGGACGAAATCATTCACCTCAAGTATCCGAATCCGCTCGATCCGCATTACGGACTGTCGCCGTTGCAGGCAAACGCGCTCACCGTGGATGCGAACACGGAATTGCTCAAGAGCCGCTACCAGGCGTTCCACGCCGGCCAGCGCCCGGGCATGGTGCTGCAAACCGACCAGGTTTTAAGCGACCCGACCGTGAAGCGCCTGGAAGAGAAGATCACGTCACGCTTCAGCGGCCGGGAGAACTGGCAGCGGCCACTGGTGCTGGAACAAGGTTTGAAGGCATCGCCGTGGACGCTCACACCGGCCGAAATGGATTATCTGAATTCGGCCAAAATGACGCGCGACGAGATCTTCGCGCTCTTCCGGGTGCCGGCCCCGATTGCCGGGCTGGTCGAAAACATGGGCCTGGGCGCCGACATCTGGTTCGGGGCGCGGGTCATGTTCTGCGAAGGCACCATTCAGCCGAAATTGGAGCTCATCGGCCAATCGCTCACGCGCGCCCTCGGCCATCGCTACGGTCCGGATGTGGCGATCAGCTTTCCCCCGTGCAGCCCACGCAATCAGGAGCAGCAACGCAAGGACGACGAGCTCGACGCGAAGATGGGACTGCGCACGTACAACGAGATTCGCCGCGGCCGCGGCTTGCACCCGTTTGCGGACAAGAAGTTCGATGAGCCAATTTTGCCTGGGATGCAAGAAGTAAAACCAGCCCACGGATGAACACGGATTGCAAAACACGGATGAACACAGATCAGAATGGTCAAAGTAAATGAATTGATTTCTTGATTTATCCGTGTTGATCCGTGTTACGAAGTCCGTGTTCATCCGTGGGCTAATTCAACGAGAGTCAACCATGTCTACCCCGCACATTCGCCAGTCGCCGTCGCAACTTCATGTCGCTGCCGATCCAAGCACGCTTACCGTGCGTGCCGTTATCAGCACGAATGACGCCGATCGCGCCGGCGATGTGGTGCTTCCACGTGGCCTGCGCAACTCCGACGAGTTCCTGCGCAATCCGGTCGTGCTGTGGGCGCATCAGCGCTCGTTGCCGCCCATCGGCACCTGCAAGAAGTTGGAGGTTCACGACAACCAGATTCTGGCGGAGACGCAATTTGCGAAGGGCGTGCCGTTCGCCGAAGAAGTTTTTCGGCTTTACGAACAAGGGATTCTGCGCGCCTGGTCCATCGGCTTCCTGCCGGTGCGCTCGCGGCCCGGCGCCCAGGGCACGCTCGTGGAAGAATGGGATTTGCTCGAATACTCGGCCGTGCCGGTGCCGGAGAATCCGGCCGCGCTGACGTTGGCCCTGCGCAAAGGGCTGGTGCAGGACGAAACGCTCAAGCGCTGGTTTGAGCCGCTGGCAGTGGATGTATTCGCGGATCTGTTGGTTTCCATTAACCACAGAGACACAGAGAGCACAGAGAAAGCCTCAGAGGCATATTTGGCAGGGAAATCATTTTAATCCTCTCGGCGTTTTGTCGGTGCTCTCGGTGTCTGTGTGGTTCAAATCTTGCTTCCTTTCCCCTTTCCTCAGGAGAGTTTCTCATGTCTGAAACAGTCGAAAAATTCCAGTCGCGCGCCGAGTTGGCACAATTCATCGAGCAGCAAACCACGACGGCGGTGGAGAAGGCACTCGCGGCCACGCCGCAAGTCGAGCGGCGGGTGCCGTGGGTTACCAGCGGGGCGGTCGGGCAAGACTCGGCCGGCTATTCGGTGCTGAAAGCAGCCGCTTTCGCGCTCGGCATCGTCGGGCCGGATCAGGCCAAGGAAGAGCTGCACGTCCATCATCAGCTGCGGGAACTGTATTCGACGTACGGCTTCGTGCCGCACTGCGGTCATCAGTCATTCCTGGTGCCGTTGGCGAGCCGGCACTTGCCCGCGTTTGAGCCGCGCGGCCAGCGCTTGCAGCAGGAGATTCGCCAGAAGATGACGGCATTTCAGGATCGCTTCGATGCCGACGAAGCCGCGTGGATTGCCCGCAAGCTGAACATGAAGACGAAGGCGCTCGGCGCCCTGAGCGATATTGCGGGCGGCACTTTTGTGGCCGGGCCGGTGCTGGGCGAATTGATCGACATGCAGCGGAATATGGAGACGTTCGCGAACGCGGGCTGCCAGGAGATCGCGTTGCCGCCGAATGGACGGATTCAATTTCCGAAGCTGACCGGCGGCTCGACGGCGTATTGGGTCGGCGAAGGGACGGCCATCACGGAAAGCACGCCGGCCACCGGCAACCTCGATCTGCAAGCGAAGAAACTGGGCGTGTTCATCAAGCTGAACAACGAGTTGCTCCGCTTTGCCAGCGCCTCGGCTGAAGGCCTGATCCGCTTCGACATGGCCCGCGTGGCGGCCCTAAAAGCCGACCTGGCCATGCTCGAAGGCACCGGCGGCACGCAGATCAAGGGCTTGTTGACCTATTCCGACATCTCCACGCTGACGGCTTCGACGACGGGGGCGAACGGCGATACCTTCCAACCGCAAGATGTGGCGAAGATGGAAAGCAAGCTGCCCGATGCCGTGGATGCGCCGACCGCCTGGCTCATGCGCAAGGATTTCTATGCGGTGATCATGAACCGCCGGGCCGATGAAATCACGGCCGGCGATCAGGCAGGGCCGTTCTTGTTTCACCCGATGCGTTCGGCCGCCGACGCTCCGCCACACGAGATTTACGGCACGAAGGTGGTGCGCTCGGCGCAGATCTCGAACACGCGCAGCAAGGGAAGCGGCAACAACCTCACCTACGTCATCCTTGGCTACTTCCCGGATTGGATCGTGGCCCGCATGGGCGTGATGGAGTTCCTGGCGTCCGGCCTCGGCGACACGGCCCTTCAGAATGATCAGACCTACCTGCGCGGCATCCAGCACATCGACGCCGGCCCGCGGCACGCGGCGAGCTTTGTTCTCTGCGACACGCTGTTGATTGCCTAACAGAAAACTGATGAACCAAGTTCGAATGCGGAATTCGGAATGCGGAAGGCGGAATGGAAGACATTTTGAATTGATTTCGAATTCCGCATTCCGAATTCCGAATTCTGATTCTTTCCCTTTCCCTCATATTCACCGGAGAATTCTAATGTCTACCAAACTTCACGATGTGGCTGATCAGATGATTCTTGGCGACGGGTTGCCGCCGCAAACCATCACGTCCACCACCAACGGTTCGAGTGCCGACATGATTAACGGCGATGGTTCCTGCTTTGCCATTCAACAAGTCGGCACCGTCAGCGGCACGTCGCCCACCCTGGCCGGCAAAATTCAGGAGTCGAGCGACGGCAGCACGTGGAGCGACGTCACCAACGCGACCTTTACCCAAGTCACGGCCAGCAGCAATTACCAGGCCATCTCCTTCGAGCGCACGAAGCGCTATCTGCGCTATGTCGGCACCGTCGGCGGCACCAGCCCCAGCTTCGCCATCGCGGTGGTGATCAGCGAGCAGAAGAAGCAGATCTAATTCGGAATGCGGAACTCGGAATGCGGAATCAGGGAATTGCATTCTTATTCCGCATTCCGAATTCCGAGTTCCGCATTTCAACATCGGAGTTTTCCCATGTCTCTCGATACTCTCGCCAATGTCAAGACGCGCCTGGGCATCACGACTTCGGCCGATGATACGCTCATTGGGTTGCTTCAGGATTCTGCCGATTCGTGGATCGGCAATTACTGCGGCCGGGATTTCATTGGCGGCACCTACACCGAGTATTTCCCAGGCAACACGGAATTTCTGACGTTGGCGAACTTTCCAGTTACATCGGTAACCAGCGTTAACGTCGATCCGGCCGAAGTATTCGGCTCCAATACGATCATTGACCCAAGCACCTATGTCGTTCACAGCGAGCGTGGCGTGATTCAGTCGAAGGTAGGGCCTTTTGTGGCTCCCTATCGGAACCCGGCCCTGGTCAATGCCGACCGGGCAATCTGGACGCGCAGCCCGCGCGCCGTGCAAGTGATTTACAGCACGGCCACCGGCAATGTGCCCAACGACGTTAAGGAAGCGTATGCCCAGATCATCAATCACTGGTATTGCCAGGTGAAAACTCAGGTCGCGGCCGGCTTCCAAAACCTTTCCGAACTCAAGCTTGACGACATGACGTATCGGTTCGACCAACTGGCCCATTTACCCATTCCGCCCGAAATCGAGCGCCTGCTGGCGCCGTATCGGACGGCCAACATTTGACAGGAGCGAGTGGTGAGTGGTGAGTGGTGACCCGCGGGGCTCGAAGACTCGCCCCGCGGCTTGCGAAAGAACTTACCAGTCACCACTCACCACTCACCAAACCCATGTCCATTCCATCCGCTTTCTTGACCACCACGTTCGCTCTGTACCGTCCGTTTGGCGCGGCGACGCCCTTGGCAACCGGTATTGCTTGCCGGTTGGTGCCGGACTTGGCGCGCGGCCGGGGCATGGGACCGGCCAGCGGCACACTCATCTGGTCGCACTTTATCGACATGGATGAGAGCGTCGATATCCGCGACGGCTGCACCCGATCGGGCGGCATTGACGCGCCGGGCTATGCCGACGGCGACGAGGTCCGAATGCCTGATTCGAGCGGCAGCATTTATGTGGTTGTCTGGGTGGAAATGCGCGGCCGCGGAACCGCCGGGCAATTCAAGCGAGCCTACCTCTTGCGCGATTCAGCCGTCTGGCCAGGGCCGTGATAGAATCCGAATTGCTTGGTGAGAACCGAGGGGGGGAATCATGAGTTTTCCGCGCCCCCGGTTGTTCATTTTTGCCTAAACGGGCGGCATCGCGGCCTTTTATTGCAGGTACCATTCCGCCGGAACCAAACGCCCTCAATTGGGTTTATTAATACATTAGCACCAGACGGTTTCTCGTTGCCGATTCTTCCCGCTTAGATCGCTTTTCGCCCACCTGTCGAGCAGGAGTCCCACTTATGCTTTCCAAACCATCGTGTTGCGGAATCCTCTTAGTGACCGCCATGTTTTTCGGAGTCGCTTCGGTGCGGGCGGACGATACCCCGGCCGAAGCGAAGGCCAAAGCCAAGCTCCTGGCACAACAGAAAGCCGAAGCCGAGAAATCGAAGCGCGACGAGGGGAAGAACACCTCGGCCAGCATTGCCATACGAGTCGTGATGTCTGCCGCCGCGAATTCAGCCAACGTGGTCAAGCGGAAAGTTCAAACCGAAAAGCCCAAGACAGCCGAAGAACTGAAAAAGGAGGCCGAGGCCAAGCGCATCGAAGAAGAAAAGAAAGCCGCGCAGGCCAAAGCCGCCGAGGCGATGCTGAAGGAACGCCTGGCCAAAATGCCGACTGCTCCGCTGACGAAAAAGATCGACGAGGCAATTGCCAAAAAGCTGGAGGAGGAAAAGCTTCCCGCTTCGCCAAAGGCTGATGATGCCGAGTTCTTGCGCCGCGTTTACCTCGACCTCACGGGCGTGATTCCGAACGTGGAAAAAACGAAAGCATTTCTCGACGATAAAGATCCAAACAAGCGTGCTAAGTTAATCGATGAGTTGCTCGCCAGCCCCGTCTTCGGCAAGCACGAAGGCGATGTTTGGACCAAGCTCATGTTTCAGCGGCTCACCGAGAACCGCGGCATTCGCGTCGATCCGCTGCGCGAATGGCTGGAAGACAGGTTCGTGCAGGGCGAAAGCTGGGACAAGATTGTCACGGGCCTGCTAACCGCGACCGGGACACAAGAGGAGAACGGCGCCTCGACCTATTTCTTAGCCGCCCTTTCGGCCGACAAGATGACCGACTCCATTAGTCGGCTCTTCCTCGGCGTGAAAATCGAGTGTGCTCAGTGCCACAATCATCCGTTTGTCAGCTACAAGCAGAACGACTACTGGGCACTGGCCGCGTTCTTCATGAAGGTGCGCTTGGACGGGAATCCAAAGAACCCCAATCCTAAGGGTCGAGTGCCCTCCATCGTCGAGATTAGCGCCACCCAGGGTAAAGGCGTGGCCCGGCAAAAGAACCTGCCGGAAGCCGCGAAGTTCCTGCCGCCGAAGTTCTTGAAGGGCGAGCAAGCCAACGTCGAAGATAAGGAACCGTTACGGCCGGTCTTCGCCAAATGGCTGACCGAGAAGGAGAACCCATACTTTGGCCGGGCCTGGGCGAATCGCGTTTGGGGCCAACTTTTCGGTGTCGGCATTATCAATCCGATCGACGACATGCACGAGGAGCGCGTGCCCTCGCATCCAGAATTGCTGGACGAACTCGCGAAGGTATTCGTCGCGCAGGATTTCGACGTGCGCTTCCTTTACCGGGCCATTTGCAACAGCGAGACTTATCAGCGAACGAGCATTCCGGTGGCGGGCAATGAAGCGGATCGCACGTATTTCAGCCACATGCCGATCAAGGTGCTGACCGCTGAGCAGCTTTATGACTCTCTAAACGCAGTGGTGAGCGTGGCGAATTTGGGCAGGGAAATCCCCAAGGACAAAGCCGCCGCCTTTGCCGCGGCACAGAAGCGCGGGGCCCTGACTGCCCGCGATCAATTCGTTGCCTTCTTCGATGCCGGCGAGACGCAAGCGATTTCTTACGAATCGGGCATTCCGCAGGTGTTGCGGCTCATGAACTCGCCGCAATACGCGCGCGGTGCTTCGCTGGTGGCCCAGAACTTGACGCGCGGCCTGGCCAAGGATCAAGCCATCGAAAAGCTGTACCTGACCGCTTTCTCCCGCCGACCCACGAGCGCGGAAATGGAAAAGATGACGAAGTATGTGGATGATCATCCCACGGATGGTTTCGGCGACATCCTGTGGGTGCTGCTGAATTCGAGTGAATTTGCGTTGAATCGATAACTTTCCCTCGCTAAGCCGCAAGCGGCTATTGCTTCAGGAGAACATACCGTGAACTTTATCCCCCCGCATTCGCGTCGTGAATTTCTGCGGATCGCTTCGGCCGGAGCACTCGGCGCTTCGCTCTCCGGCTGGCTCAACGTCCTGGCCGCTCGCGCCGCCGAAAGCAAGGTCAAGCACAAGTCGTGCATCCTGCTGTGGATGGACGGCGGGCCGAGCCATAAAGACACTTTCGACCTGAAGCCGGGGACGGCCGACGGCGGCGAATTCAAGCCGATCAAGACCAGTGCCGATGGCGTCGAGATTTCCGAGCACTTCCCGAAGTTGGCGCAACTCATGAATCATGGCGCGATCATTCGCGGCATGAGCACGCAGGAAGGCGCGCATGGCCGGGCCAAGGTTTACCTGCACACCGGCTACAAGGAAGGCATCGGCGGGCTGGTGTATCCGAGCCTCGGCTCGATCGTGTCGAAAGAACTCGGCGATCCGAATTTCCCGTTGCCGAACTTCGTGACCATCGGCCCGCGCAGTTACGGGGCCGGCTTTCTCGGACCGAAGCATCAGCCGCTCGATGTGGCCGACCCAGCTCGTGGCGTGGAAAGCCTCCGGCCGCTGGTCAACGAGAGCCAGTTCCAGAACCGCACCGGCCTGCTCGAAGACATGGAGGCCGGCTTCTACAAGCAATACCAGGGCACGGCCATCAACGATCATCGCACCACCTATCAGCGTGCTATTCGGTTGATGGAATGCAAAGAAGCAAAAGCCTTCGATCTGGCGCTCGAACCGGAATCGGGCAAGAAGCTATATTTCCCGAATCAGCCGGCGCAATCGTCGGAACCGGCTCGCAAGGGCGGCGGCAACAACAATAACAACAAGTTCGCCGAAAGCTGCCTTCTCGCCCGCCGGCTTATCGAAGTGGGCATCCCGTTCGTGGAAGTGACGCTCGGCGGTTGGGACACGCACCAGAACAACTTTAGCCGCGTGAAGCAGCTTTCCGGAATCGTCGATCAGGGCCTGAGCGCGCTGATTAACGACCTGAAAGATCGCGGCCTGCTCGACAGCACGCTGGTGATCTGGATGGGCGAATTCGGCCGCACGCCCAAGATCAACAACCGCCAGGGCGCCAACGGCGAACCGGGCCGCGACCACTACCCGCGCGCCTGGAGCACGGTCTTCTTCGGTGGCGGCATCAAGGGCGGCCAGGTCATCGGCAAGACCGATGCCGAAGGCGCCACGGTCGTGGATCGCCCCGTGCCGGTGATCGACTACATGGCCACGATTTGCAGTATCCTGGGCATCGATTACAACAAGCAGAATGAAACGCCGATCGGCCGGCCGATTCGCGTTGTGGAGAAGGGCGCCAACCCGATCAAGGAATTGCTGTAAAATAATGTGGGATAGGATTCCAATCCTGTCCGATTTCAACAATGCGGTTTGGTCAGACGATGCCGGGCACAGGCCCGGCATTTTCATTTCTTGACTCTTTTTAACTCGTAGGTGTCGCGGTCCCCCCAATTCAGTAACAGCGTAAGGTCGTCGTCGGTTAATGATTTAATTTCAATAACCTCATCTGAACCTTTATCGCCCATAAAGCGGTAGACAAATTTGATTTTGTTCTTTTCGATCTTGTAATCGAATTCACCAAGCGCTTCACCTGGTTTGGACCAGATCATTTTCCCATTCTTGGTGAATTCGAGCCATCCGAAGCCTTTT
>Ga0209580_10001352_pt1 | contig 11407 bp, 12 predicted proteins | sample Coa_R1_5_FD_187153 | JGI IMG/M metagenome (GOLD analysis project Ga0209580, IMG submission 187153) | Surface soil microbial communities from Centralia Pennsylvania, which are recovering from an underground coalmine fire - Coalmine... | ecosystem: Environmental > Terrestrial > Soil >...
TTACGGGGATGCAGCGGTCACAGTCGCGGTCGGCGATTCGGTTTCACCCGAGCGAAAGAAGCTGATGGACGTCACCGAGCAGTCGCTGTACAAAGCGATCGAACAGGTGAAGCTGGGTAACAGCATCAGCGATATCGGCGCGGCGGTTCAGGAATTTGTCGAAGCCAACGGATTCAGTGTGGTCCGAGAGTTCGTCGGACACGGCATTGGAACCAAGTTGCACGAAGAGCCGCAGGTCCCGAATTTTAAGGTCCGCGGCGCCGACACGCGATTGCGCGAAGGCATGGTGCTGGCAATCGAGCCAATGGTGAATTCGGGCCGTCCCGAAGCGAAAGTTCTGGATGACAAGTGGACGGCGGTCACCGCGGATGGCAGTAGCAGCGCGCATTTCGAGCACTGTGTGGCAGTGACCAGGAATGGGCCACTGATTTTGACGCAATAAAAGCGTCGTCGGTCGTACGTCGTTAGTCGTTGGCCGAACTGCCTGAACGACAACGGACTGACGAACGACCAACAGCCAACGACGAATTCTTAGGAGCGAATGAGCAAAGAAGACGCGATTGAAGTGATGGCAACGGTCGTAGAACCGCTGCCAAACGCCATGTTCAAGGTGGAATTGGAAAATAAGCACCAGGTGCTGGCGCACGTTTCCGGAAAGATGCGCAAGAATTTCATCCGCATTTTGCCGGGAGATAAAGTCGCAGTCGAGCTCTCGCCTTACGATCTGAATCGCGGAAGAATTGTTTACAGATATAAATGAGCCTCGCCTCACGCTGATGAGGTTTTTCTGACAGCTGATGGCGGATGGCTGAAGGCTGGTTTATGAAAGTTCGAGCATCGGTTAAGAAAATTTGCGACAAGTGCAAGGTCATCCACCGCCGCGGCGTGGTGCGGGTGATCTGCACGAACTCGAAACACAAACAACGGCAGGGATAATTTATGGCACGAATTGCAGGCGTCGATCTTCCGCGCAGCAAACGGGCATTCATCGCACTGACCTACATCTACGGAATCGGGCAGCCGCGGTCAACGCGCATTCTCGCGGAGGCAAACGTGGACCCGATGAAGAAGGTGCAGGACCTCGGCGAAGACGAGGTGAATCGCATCCGTCAGGTGATCGAAGGCGAGGGCTTGGTCGAAGGCGACCTGCGCAAAGAAGTGTCGATGAGCATCAAGCGGCTCATCGAAATCGGCTCCTATCGCGGGTTCCGTCATCGCCGCAATCTGCCGGTCCGTGGACAACGCACGCACACCAATGCACGCACCCGGAAAGGGCCGCGCAAGGGAACGGTTGCAAACCGCAAGAAAGCGGCGGCAAAAACATAAGGACCGTCGTCGGTCGTTGGCCATCGGTCGTTGGCCAAAACCGATGGCAGGCTGTAGAGCTTTTGCGAACGACGAACGACCAAGGACCACTTTATGGCAAAACCAGCAGCAGCAGCGGCCGGCACAGCCGCGCCGGAGAAGAAGGGTAAAAAGAAAACCTTCAAGAAGAAGGAACGCAAGCACGTCTCGTTTGGCGTGGTGCACATTCAAGCGTCCTTCAACAACACGATTGTGACCATTTCTGATCAGGCCGGGAACGTGCTCTCATGGAAGAGTTCGGGATCGCTTGGTTTTCGCGGATCGCGCAAAGGCACTCCGTTTGCCGCGCAGCAGGCTGCCAGCAATGCCGCCAATATGGCGCGCGATCATGGCGTGCGCACCGTGGAAGTGCGCGTCAGCGGCCCGGGTTCCGGACGCGAGTCCGCCATTCGCGCGCTGCAGGCTGCCGGAATTGAAGTCCGTGCGATCAAAGACGTCACGCCGATTCCGCACAACGGCTGCCGTCCGCCGAAGAGAAGGCGAGTGTAGACCGAGATTTTCAGATTATTCGTCGCAAGTCGCACGTTGTGCGTTTCACGGTTTTAGCGAACGACGTGCGACGGACGACGCAACGATGTTTTTCAACCGGGACGAAGGGACGCCAATCCTGTAAACCGGTTTCATTAAAGGAGAAGAAAATTTGGCACGTTATACAGATGCAGTGTGCCGTCTATGCCGCCGCGAGGGCATGAAGTTGTTCCTCAAAGGCGCCAAATGTTTCACCGATAAGTGTCCCATCGAGAAGCGCAACTTTGCTCCCGGCCAGCATGGCAAGGACCGCAAAGCGAAAGTGGTCGGCTACGGCCTGCAACTGCGCGAGAAGCAGAAAGCCAAGCGCATTTACTTCACGCAGGAAGGCCAGTTCCGCAACTATTTCGAGAAGGCTGCGCGTTCAAAGGGCGTGACTGGCGAACTGCTCTTGCAGCAGCTCGAGCGCCGCTTGGACACCGTCGTCTATCGCATCGGCTTTGGTGTGTCACGGCGTCAGGCACGGCAACTGGTTCGCCACGGGCACGTCGCGGTTGACGGAAGGAAGGTGAATATTCCGTCGTACCAGGTTAGCGTGGGCGAAGAAATTTCGATTCGTGAAGGCAGCCTCAAGCTGCCGATTCTTGAGCAAGCGAAGGAATTCGCCGCGCACGGAAACCCGCCGACTTGGCTGGAGATCGATCGCGACCACTTCAAAGCTCGAGTTAGCGCATTGCCGAAACGCGAAGATATTCAGCTGCCGGTAAATGAACAGTTGATCGTGGAGTTGTACAGTAAATAGCAGCCCGAGTAAGAAGGTTTCAAAGTTCGAAGGTTTCAAGGTTTCAGCGGGATCTCGGGTTGACTTTGAAAACGTGAAATCTTGAAACATGGTCTTTAGCTTTTCGTGCCAGATCAGCCTTTGCTGACATTGACCTGAGTTGGACCACTCAGCGAGTCAACATTGAGCCGCATGGCCGAAGGAGAAACAAATGCTTTGGAAAGGTTTTCAAAAACCAAAACGTCTCGCAGTTGACACCTCAACCCTCACTGACAAGTACGGAATGTTCTGGGCGCAGCCGTTTGAGCGCGGCTTCGGCACCACCATCGGCAACGCGCTTCGCCGCGTGCTGCTCAGCTCGATCGAAGGCGCGGCCGTAACCGCCGTCAAGATCGAGGGCGTGCTGCACGAATTCCAGTCGATCCCTGGCGTAGTTGAAGATGCGACCGACATCATCCTGAACCTGAAGCAGGTCCCGTTCAAGCTCAGTGGAGATGCGCCGAAAGCCATCTACCTGCGCGCCGATCAGCCGGGCGTCGTCACCTCCGGCATGATCGAAGCCGACGCCGATGTCGAAGTCCTCGACAAGGACGTTTATATCGCGACTGTCAGTGAAGGCGGGCGTCTCGACATGGAAATGCGCCTCAAGCGCGGCCGCGGCTATGTTTCCGCCGACAAGAACTTCGACGAAGATCTCGGCATCGGATTTATTCCGATTGACTCGGTCCACTCTCCGGTGCGCAAATGCAATTACACCGTGGAAGCCGCGCGTCTCGGCCAGATCACCGACTACGACAAGCTCAACATCGAGCTGTGGACGAACGGTTCGATCATTCCTGCGGACGCTCTCGGTCTTGCGGCAAAGTTGCTGAAGGACCACATGAATATCTTCATCAACTTCGAGGAAGATATCGAGACGGGTACGGCAACCGAAGACCGCAAGCCGGAAATCAAGAACGAAAATCTGAATCGCTCGGTCGAAGAGCTGGAGCTTTCGGTTCGTAGCTACAACTGCCTGAAGAACGCGAACATTCAGACCATCGGCGAACTGGTGCAGAAGACCGAAGCCGAGATGCTGAAGACGAAAAATTTCGGCCGCAAGTCGCTGAACGAGATCAAAGAAATTCTCGGCACCATGGGCTTGAGCCTGGGCATGAAGATCGACGAGCACGGGAACGCGGTCCCCGGCCCGACTTCAAACCAGGTGCTGCCCGCGTCAGCCTACGGGCCGGACGATTACTGAGACGTAGATTGTCGAGGATCGGGCGTCCTCGCCCGTGCACTGATTACGAATACGACAGGTTTCAAGGTTTCTGAGGTTTCAAGGTTTCATGCCTTGAAACTTTGAGACCTTGAAACTTCGAAACTGGGGTTCAACATGCGTCACAAAGTTGCTGGATTCAAACTCGGGCGTACCACCTCGCACCGCCGCTCGCTGCTGCGGAACATGGTGACTTCGCTCATCATCGAAGAGCGGATTGAAACCACCGTGCCGAAAGCCAAAGCGCTGCGGCCGTCCATCGAAAAGATGATCACGCTGGGCAAGAAGGGTGATCTGGCGGCGCGCCGCAAGGCCGCTGCTTACGTCATGACCGACGAGGCGCTGACCAAGCTGTTCGATACGCTCGGACCGCGCTTCGGCGATCGCGAGGGCGGCTACACCCGCATCATTCGTGGCGGATGGCAGAAAGGCGATGGCGCCGATAAGGCGTTCATCGAACTTCTCGGCAGCGAGAAGATCCTCGACGAAAAGCGTCAAAAGCGCGCCGAAACCCGCGCCAAAAAAGCCGAAGAAACCAAGAAGGCGATGGAAGAAGCCGAAGCCCAGCAGCAGGCGCAAGCCGGCGCCGCTGAGCCGGAAGCGAAAGAAGAAGAAGGGAAAGAGTAGCGGGAATCCTGTGTGGCGCGGGCGCCCTGGCCCGCGAGTTTGGTTTTTTTGTGTGGGTCGGACATTCCTGTCCGACCCTTTTATTTTGCTTACAGGTGGCCCACTCAAGCCTGCTTCTGGCTTGAGTGGGTATGAGCTCTACGGCTGAACACAGTCTATCCTCGGCTGGTTCACGCCTTCATGCCGCTCAAGTCTGACTCCATCGGCCCCTCAAGTCTCCCAATCAAGCCAAAAGCAGGCTTGAGTGGCCACCGCCCGCTTTACCTAATCGCAAGCTTCCTTATAAAATCGTTAGTTTGCTGCCGCGAGCCATGTAGCCGCAAGCAGGTTCCCCCACGCAAGTTCGAAAACGCGATTCGAAAAGCTGAATGAAAATTCACGAATATCAGGCCAAAGCAATTTTGAAGAAGTACGGTGTCGACGTGCCGCGCGGCGAGATGGTAGAGAATCACCAGCAGGCCGAAGCGGCTGCGAAGAATCTATTCGACGCGGGCGCGAGCGGAGTGGTGGTCAAAGCGCAGATTCACGCCGGCGGACGCGGCAAAGGCGGCGGTGTAAAGATTGCCAAGTCGGTCGAAGAAGCAACCGAACTCGCTTCGAAAATGCTGGGCATGACGCTGGTCACGCATCAGACCGGCCCCGAAGGCAGAGTCGTGCGGCGCCTGCTAGTGGAAGAAACACTTCCGATCGAGCGCGAGCTTTATCTCGGCATTGTGATCGATCGCGGAGAAGCCAAGCCGGTGTTCATGGCCTCGCAAGCCGGTGGCATGGAAATCGAGCAGGTCGCGGAAGAAAATCCCAACGCGATTCTGAAGGAATACATCACGCCGGGCCTCGGCTTCGAAGCTTTCCAGGCGCGCAAACTGGCCTTTCAACTCGGTCTCAAGCCCGAGCAGATCAACCAGGCCGTGAAATTCATGACCGGCTTGTACAAAGCATTCGAAGAAACCGATTCGTCGCTGATGGAGATCAATCCATTTATCACCTGCGGCGACGGCCGCCTGTTTGCGCTCGACGCAAAAATGAATTTCGATGACAACGGTCTCTTCCGCCATCCTGAGCTGAAAGAACTGCGCGACATTACCGAGGAAGATCCGCTCGAAGTCGAAGCCTCGAAGTACAGCCTGAATTACATCAAGCTCGACGGCAACGTCGGCTGCATGGTGAACGGCGCTGGCCTGGCGATGGCGACCATGGACATCATTAAATACGCAGGCGGGATGCCGGCAAATTTTCTCGACGTCGGTGGCGGCGCGAATGCGGAGCAGGTGACGCATGCGTTCGAGATCCTACTGAGCGACAAGAATGTGAAAGCCGTGCTGATCAACATTTTTGGCGGCATCCTTCGCGTGGACACGCTAGCACGCGGAGTGGTCGAAGCCGCGAATAAAACGCATATTCAACTTCCGGTTGTGCTGCGGCTGGAAGGGACGAACGTCGAGCAGGGAAGAGAAATTCTGCAGCAATCCGGTTTGAATTTCATTGTGGCAGAAACGATGAAAGATGCGGCAGAGAAAGTGGTCGCAGCAGCGGGTAAGGCATGAGCATTCTGGTTGATAAATCGACACGCGTGATCGTTCAAGGCCTGACCGGCCGCGAAGGGACGTTTCACGCCAAGGCTTGCGCCGAGTACGGTACGAAAATTGTCGGCGGTGTCACTCCCGGCAAAGGCGGCACTACGCACGAGGGCTGGCCGGTGTTCAACACTGTGCAGGAAGCCGTTGACAAAACCGGCGCCGATGCTTCCGTCATCTTCGTTCCTCCGCCGTTTGCCGCGGACGCGATCATGGAAGCCGCCGATGCCGAGATCGAACTGATCATCTGCATCACGGAAGGGATTCCGGTACTCGACATGGTGCGCGCATGGGAGTTCCTGCAGACGCGCCGCGCGCGGCTAATCGGGCCGAATTGTCCGGGAATTATTTCTCCGGGCAAATGCAAGATCGGCATCATGCCAGGACGCATTCACCGCGAAGGCCCGGTCGGCATAGTTTCGCGCTCGGGAACGCTCACCTATGAAGCGGTATATCAGCTGACGACTCGCGGGATCGGGCAATCCACTGCGATCGGAATCGGCGGCGATCCCATCATCGGCACGAATTTTGTAGATGCTCTGGACCTGTTTAATCGTGATCCGCAGACAGAAGCCGTAATCATGATCGGAGAAATCGGCGGCAATGCTGAAGAAACAGCGGCGGAATTTGTGAAGGCTCGGATGAAGAAGCCGGTGATTGGATTCATTGCCGGGCAAACCGCACCTCCAGGGCGCCGGATGGGCCACGCGGGCGCGATCATTTCCGGCGGGCACGGCACGGCTTCTGAAAAAATCAAGGCGCTGGAAGCTGCGGAGATCCGTGTCTGCAATTCGCCCGCTGAAATTGGTGAAACTGTGGCGGCAGCGATCGGAGTCAAAGCAGGCGTATGATCCTTGGATTCCTCGGCGAGGTCCCATACCGTCTGCGATCTCTCTGCGGCGAAGAGCTTTTAACCGCAGAGAACGCAAAGAAAAGGCGCGCAAAGGACGCAGAGAAAATCTTTTTGACCGCGTACGCGTGATGCTAGAGCCCAGAGCCTAAAGCCTGGAGCCTGAACTTATGAAAACTTTAGAACGCACTTTAACCATTGTTAAGCCCGACGCGGTGCGCCGCAACGCCATCGGCGACATTATTGAGCAGTTTGAGAAAAATGGCTTCCGCATTCTTGCGATGAAGATGCTCGAAATCACAAAGCACCAGGCAGAGCAGTTCTACGCTGTGCACGCACACCGGCCTTTCTTCAATTCCCTCACCGATTTCATGTCGAGCGGCCCGATCGTTGCGCTGGCCCTGGAGAAAGAGAACGCCATCGCCGATTTGCGCAAGCTCATGGGTGCGACGAATCCTGCACAGGCGGAAGAAGGCACGATCCGCAAAAAGTGGGCGACGAGTATCGAGCACAATGCCATCCACGGCTCCGACGCCGACGACACAGCGCGTTTTGAGTTGAGCTTCTTTTTCGCGGGATACGAACTAACGCAATGAAACAGGCCTGAGGCTCTAGGCGTCGGGCTTCAGCGGAAGCTACTCGTAGACAAAAAACTTGGCGTCGGAGGCTAGTCCTTCATCCTAACGGTTCGTACAAGTGCCCTTCCACGCGATCGGCAACCTTCGGCAATTCCTTTTTCGCATATTGCAGGAAATGCGGCGCGGTTCGGTGTGCTTCGAGCGCTGCATCATCTTTATATTGCTCGTAGATGAAGAAGCGCCGAGGCTCAGTGCGGTGCCGATGCACCTGGTACATCACGCAGCCGGGTTCTTTACGCGATTCTTCGGTGAGTTTGGAAAACAATCCGGCAACTTCCGTTTCCCGCCCCACTTTTGCGACCCACGTCACTGCCAGTACGACCATCGTTAGCTCCGTGCTCCTTGCTTTACTCGCCCCCTGGTTTTGTTCTTGTTGAGCGAGTGCAATTCATCCGCGAACTCATCCACAAAAATCGTTTCTTCGCGCCCCGGGCCGGTCGAAATCATTCCGATGCGCGCGCCAGCTTCTTTCTCAATGAACGAGAGGTATTCACGCGCCGCTTTCGGCAGCTTTTTGATTTCGGTGATGCCCTGTGTTGCCGAATGCCAACCGGGCATGGTGCGATAAAGGCATTCGATCTTGTCCCAGCCGCTGGCTTCCGCCGGAATTTCTTCCGTGGGCTGGCCGTTCACTTTATATCCGATGCATACGGGAATTTCTTGCAACTCGTCTAGCACGTCAAGCTTCGTGACCACCAGCCACGATGTTCCATTGATCATCCCTGAGTAGCGCAGCAGCGGGAGATCGAGCCAACCGCACCGCCGAGGACGCCCGGTAACCGCGCCGAATTCGTTGCCACGCCTGCGAATCTGATCGCCGACAGCATCGAACAGCTCCGTGGGAAATGGCCCCTCGCCCACGCGCGTGCAATAAGCCTTGGTCACGCCGATCACGGAATCAATCGCTGTGGGTGCGACGCCTGTTCCAATCACCGCGCCGCCCGATGTCGCGCTTGACGAGGTCACGAAAGGATACGTTCCATGATCGATGTCGAGCATCGTACCTTGCGCGCCTTCAAACATGACGGAATCACCATCCACAATGGCACGGTTCAGGAGCACGCTTGTGTCGCACACGAAGGGAGCAAGTTTGCGCGACGCCTCCGCATACTCCTCGTACATTTTGTCCGGATCGAGCGGCTCCGAGTTAAACAAGGCATGCGCAATCATGTTCTTTTCACGGCAAGCATTTTCGATGTGCTTGCGGAGTAGATCGAGATCGAGCAGATCGATTACGCGGAGTCCCCGGCGGCCAGCTTTGTCCTCATACGTCGGACCGATGCCCCGAGAAGTTGTTCCGATCTTCACCCGCCCCGGCGCATTCTCCGAAGCCAGTTCGATCATGCGGTGATACGGCAGGATCACGTGCGCACGATTGCTGACAAAGAGATTGCCATCAACCTTTACTCCAGCGTCGCGCAGCGCAGAAACCTCTTTCAGGAATGCGATGGGATCGAGCACAACTCCATTGCCGATTACGCTGCGGCACCCCTCGCGCAGAACTCCACAAGGCACGAGCTGCAGCACGAAGCGCTTGCCCTTGATGATGACCGTGTGCCCGGCGTTGTGGCCGCCCGCGTACCGCGCGACCACCGAGAACTTTTCCGAGAGCACATCGACAATTTTGCCCTTGCCTTCGTCGCCCCATTGGGCGCCTACGACCACGGCTGTCTTACCGTCTGGCAATCAGATCTTCTCCTGAAGTACTCAGGCCTTTCCTCTGGCGACACCCTTTTTCACACACACCCGCAGGGCTGCATTGAAAGTCAAAAAATCAGGGATTAACCGGAGCAGGGGTGTACCAGAAATCATAACCTGTGGGCGGGAGGGAGAGCCAATAGTTTCTTTTTCTGATAGGTTCCGATCTGGGCTTGCGCATAGTCGGTTTTGTTAAGTTCGATTGACCATGGCCCCTGTAAGATGCTATAAAGATTGGTCTTGTGTGAGTCTGCCGGGCAGGACGCCCAGCTCCCAGTTGCAGGCAGACTGCATCAAAACGTCCGACGCGGCCAAGCTCAGCACCCTTCAATTGCGGTGGAAGCGTGTTCGGAATGCGGCATTGCTGGGTGGTTATTTTCAAAGCCGCAGAGAATCGTCCGAAACTCGTTAATCATTGGAAGATCATAAGAGGGAGGAATTCGTATGCGCATCTGGCCTGCCAGCTTTGCGTTTCGCCGGTCCCGAATGTTTAATTTTGCCGCACTCACATTCTCATTCCTAACGCTTCTCGCCTCCGCCGCTTTAGCCCAGCCTGAACAGGTCAGTGGCGAAGCGAACCTCAAGCTGCCTGATCTTTCTTCGGTGAGCTTTCTCGGCGTGGATGGTCACCGGCTGCTGATGATCGGAATTCTGTTCTGCATTTTCGGGCTCGGGTTCGGCCTCGCAATTTACTCACGGCTTAAGAATCTTCCCGTTCACCGTGCGATGCGCGAGATCTCCGAGCTGATCTACGAAACCTGCAAGACCTACCTCATCACTCAGGGAAAGTTTCTGCTATTTCTGTGGGCATTCATCGCGGTCATTATCGTTCTCTACTTTGGCGTTCTGGCGCCGGTTCCCGGTAAGTCGGTCGGCGTCACCCTTCCGATCATTCTGGCATTCAGCCTTGTCGGTATTGCCGGCAGCTATGGCGTGGCATGGTTTGGAATCCGCGTCAACACCTTTGCGAATTCACGGACGGCGTTCGCCAGCTTGGGCGGCAAGCCTTATCCCATTTACCGCATTCCTCTGTCCGCCGGCATGAGCATTGGCATGATGCTGATCAGCGTCGAGCTGCTGATCATGCTCATTATTCTTTTGTTCGTTCCTGCCGACTATGCCGGCCCATGCTTTATCGGCTTTGCCATCGGCGAGTCTCTCGGCGCGGCCGCGTTGCGTATTGCCGGCGGCATCTTTACCAAAATCGCAGATATTGGCTCCGACCTGATGAAGATCGTCTTCAAAATTAAAGAAGACGATGCCCGCAATCCTGGCGTGATTGCCGACTGCACCGGCGACAATGCCGGCGATTCGGTTGGACCGTCGGCCGATGGATTCGAGACCTACGGTGTAACCGGCGTCGCGCTGATCACGTTTATCTTGCTCGGCGTGAAGAGCCCCTACGTGCAAGTCCAGCTGCTGGTCTGGATTTTCGTGATGCGTGTTGCCATGCTTGTTGCCAGCGCGCTTGCCTACTTTGTTAATTCGGCCATAGCCAAGTCGCGATACGCCGACAAGGATGAGATGAACTTTGAGGCGCCGCTGACCTCGCTAGTTTGGATCACCTCGCTAATTTCGATTGCTCTGACCTACGTGATTTCATACAAGATTATTCCGGACCTCGGTGGCGATAGCAGCCAGTGGTGGAAGCTGGCTTCGATCATCTCCTGCGGTACTCTCGCCGGCGCGGTCATTCCGGAATTGGTGAAGGTCTTCACCTCGGTTGAGTCTCGACACGTGAAGGAAGTTGTCATTTCGGCGCAGGAAGGCGGCGCCTCGCTGGGGATTCTTTCCGGCTTCGTCGCGGGCAATTTCTCCGGATATTATCTGGGCCTCACCATGGTAGTCCTAATGGCGACTGGCTACTACGTCAGCACCATGGGCCTGGCGGCCGCAGCCAGCATGATTGCCGCGCCGGTGTTCGCCTTCGGCCTGGTCGCATTTGGATTTCTAGGCATGGGGCCGGTGACCATTGCTGTGGATTCCTATGGCCCGGTCACCGACAACGCGCAGTCAGTGTATGAGCTTTCCTTGATCGAGCAGGTTCCGAATGTTGAGGCTGAGGTTAAGCGGGACTTCAACATAGACGTCCGCTTCGAGCGCGCCAAACACCTGCTGGAAGCCAACGACGGCGCGGGGAACACA
>Ga0209580_10001354_pt1 | contig 11401 bp, 8 predicted proteins | sample Coa_R1_5_FD_187153 | JGI IMG/M metagenome (GOLD analysis project Ga0209580, IMG submission 187153) | Surface soil microbial communities from Centralia Pennsylvania, which are recovering from an underground coalmine fire - Coalmine... | ecosystem: Environmental > Terrestrial > Soil > Unclassified...
TCAGAATCGCCTTTTCGAACTTGACCAGAGATTCCGGTTCGAAGCCAAGCTTGGTCATGTCCAGCCGCAGGTTTTCCTTGTCCAGCAACCGGAGCACGATTTTTTCGCCCCATAGAGTCGGCAACGTGCTCACGCGGAAATCAAGCTGTTTTTTCTTGCCGCTGATGTTCATCTTCAGCATGATGCGGCCGTCTTGCGGCAGCCGCTTCTCGCTGATGTCCAACTTCGCCATGATTTTCAAACGCGAGGTAATGGCATCTTTCAACTTAAGCGGAGGCGACATGATTGACTGCAGGACGCCGTCAATACGGAAGCGCACGCGAAATTCTTTTTCGTACGGCTCCATATGAATGTCGCTGGCGCCGCGCTTCACCGCATCGGTGAGCACCAGGTTCACGAGCTTGACAATAGGAGCTTCATCCGCAGCCTTCTCGAGATCGGCAAGATCCATCTCCTGCTGCTCAGCTTGCAGCTCGACATCGGTTTCCTCCAAGTCCGACATCGACTGCATGACCTGCTCCAGGTCTTCTTCCTTGCTGGTGCCGTAAGCTTTTTCAATGCCTTCGAGAATCGAGCTTTCCGCAGCGACTACCGGCTCAATATTGAAGCCGGTCATGAACTTGATGTCGTCCATCGCGAACACGTTCGTGGGATCGACCATAGCGATGGTCAGCGACGCGCCCACGCGGCTCAAGGGCAGAATCTGATAGCGCTTTGCAGTTTCGTACGGAATCAGCTTAACTACCGATGGATCGATTTCGAAGTAGGAAAGATTAATTGCGGGAACGCCATACTGGCGCGATAGGAAATTGGTGACATCCTCATCGTTGAGGAAGTTGAGCTTCACCAAGGCACTGCCCAGGCGACAGTTGGTCTCTCTTTGTACCTTGGTCGCCTGCTGCAACTGCTCTGGGGTGATGATCTTCTCTTTGACGAGAAGGTCTCCCAGCCTCTGGGACATTTTCAGAGCTCCAGTCTGCGGAAAACATGGTCCGGGAAGTTCTGCCCGGCGCGGAAGTGTGGCTCATTGGGGGGAGATAGGGCCACAATCTCCGGTGACACAAATTGTCACCCCGATTGAGTTACTGCAAAAGTAACCTAAGTACCTGTACCTACACGCGAGCGCCTTGGAAACGAGGTCGAATTGGTTACGATGTATGGCTTCTCCGCAGGATTTTCGAATAGGTAGCCGTGTTACTTTGGGTACACCGGGCAACAGCTTTGGGACGAGAGACATGCGGAGCATCCCGCCTGAACAACAAATTGCCACCATCTACTCCACTCTGTACCGAGCGTGGGGACGCCAGCACTGGTGGCCCGCACAAAGCCCCTTTGAAGTCATAGTCGGGGCGTACTTGACGCAGAACACCGCTTGGCGGAGCGTGGAGATTGCGTTGAAGAATCTGCGTTCGGCGAAGTTGTTGAGCGTTGGAGGAGTGCGAAAGGTTCCAATTCGCAGGTTGGAACAACTGATCCGCTCGTCAGGCTACTTCCGCCAGAAGGCAGCACGCCTAAAGATGTTTGTGAAGTTCCTCGACAAAACTTACGGCGGCTCTTTGACAAGAATGTTCGCCCAGCCAAGCGCTGAATTGAGGGAGCAATTACTTTCGTTGAACGGAGTCGGCCGGGAGACTGCCGACTCGATTCTGCTCTACGCGGGCCAGCACCCAATCTTTGTGGTGGACGCATACACACGGAGAATTGCAGAGCGTCACCAAATCGCATCCGGCACAGCGACCTACGACGAGTTGCGCACGCTGTTCGAGCGGAGTCTCGCTGCGGCAGAACTTCCCGAAACGTCCCCGGCGTCCCCAGGCCGCGCGTCGCATAAACCCTCGCGCATGAGCCTGGCATCGCGGGTTCCTTTGGCGCAGGTGTTCAACGAAATGCACGGATTGATTGTTGGAGTGGGAAAGAACTACTGCGCGAAATCGAAACCGCGATGCGACGAGTGCCCGCTGAAGCAGCTGCTGCCAACACCGCAGACCAGCGTGGTTTCTGCCTTGTGAAGGGGTACCTTTTTCTCGCGAGAATATAATGTGGAAAGCGCTCCTTGTTTCAGATAACAACGGACTGTACGTCTGCCATGGCTGCGAATAGCTCACAACCGCCTACCAAGAGCAGGAAAAACCTGATTATTGTCCTAACTGTTCTCAGCGTGGTTTTGTTCGGTGTCACTCTAGCGCAATCGTCGTTCGACCTGCCTTTCATCAACCCCACCAACAATCAACAGATCGTGTTCCTAGTGGCGCTTTCGGCGATTGTCTTTCTGCTTTTCGTCGCTCTGACCTTTGTGCTAGCGCGCAATCTGATCAAGCTCTTCGCCGAGAGACGTCTAGGAGTTTTAGGGTCAAAATTCCGAACCCGGCTGGTGGTTGGAAGCTTGCTGCTCTCATTTCTTCCCGTGATCGTGATGTTCTGGTTCGCCTACGGTCTGATGAACCGGTCCATCGATAAATGGTTTTCGACTCCCGTGGAAGAAGTCCGGCAGGACACGAGAATCATGGCAACGCTGCTCTCGAAGTACGCCGCCGCGAATGCGCATGCCGAGGCCGAGGCCATCGCGTCTTCTCCGGAAACCCAGCGCGCCTTTGAAGGGCATGGATTCTCGGCCGTTTTGAACGAATTTCGCCGCCATGAGGCGACGTTGCAGGGCGGCTTTGCGATTGCAATTGAGTCCGGGAATGCCGAGGCCAGTTTTGGCGCGCCCGTCGCGTGGCCATTGCTGAAGCCGAGTATTCCCACTGGGCCTGTCAGTCCAGAACGCCCGCAACGTATTTCCTGGAACGGAATTGACTATGTGCTCGGCAGCGCTGCTGTCGGCAACCGTGGAGAGATTCTTGTTGCCATGCCGCTGCCTAAGAATTTTACCGACGCTCAACAACAGCTCGAAGCGAGCCAGCAGCGCTATCTGGAGCTGGCGCGCGCGCGACGGCTCGTCCGACGGCAGTACATGGGATATTTGTGGCTGCTTACAGGCATGGTGCTGTTTGCCAGCATGTGGCTGGCGCTTTATCTTTCACGATTGGTCACGCGTCCAGTGGTCGCGCTTGCCGAAGCCACTCAGGAACTTTCCCGTGGCAACCTTGATTATCGCGTGGCCATTCCGGCCGCTGATGAATTGGGTGACCTTGTCCGTTCCTTTAACGAAATGGCCGGTGAACTCCAGACGAGCCGGCAACAGATCGATGCCTCAAGCCGCGAGCTCAGCGCCGCCAACGCCGAGCTGGAACAGCGGCGGCGGCACATGGAAACCATTCTCGAAAGCATTCCCACGGGCGTGCTCTCCCTTGACGCTGATTTCCGCGTCACTCACGTGAACCAGGCACTGCTGCGCCTGTTGCGGCCTTCCCACGAACCGGTACAACTTACCGCAACATTGATCGGAGCATCGTTAGCTGACCTGTTCCTTCCCGAAGTGCAGGAGGACCTCGTTCCCCTGCTGCGGCGCGCCGATCGCATGGGCACCACCACAACGCAAATGGAACTCTCCGTCCAGGGACAACGCCTGAATGTTGCGGTGACGGTTGCAACGCTGCAACACAAGACTACGCGCGCCGGATACGTGGTCGTGTTTGAAGATCTCTCCGATGTGCTGCACGCGCAAAAGCAGGCGGCCTGGCGCGAAGTGGCCCGTCGCGTCGCGCATGAGATCAAGAATCCGCTCACGCCCATTGCGCTTTCAGCGGAACGCATTTTGCGACATCTGGGCCGCGACAAACAGCTGGATTCAGCTTCCACCGACATCGTGCGCACCTGTGCCCAAAGCATCGAAGCGGCAGTCGAGACGGTCCGTTCGCTGGTGAACGAATTCGCAACTTTGGCCCGTTTCCCCGCACCGCAACCGCAGCCGGCTGATATCAACGCAATCGCCGACAGCGCGCTCTCGATGTTCAACGGACGCCTCGACGGTATTCGGCTGCGAACGGCCTTCTCCAGCAACCTGCCAAAGGTCATGGCGGATTCCGAAGCGATCAAACGCGCGCTGGCCAACCTGGTGGACAATGCGGCCGAAGCCGTACAAACTTCCATGCTGAAGGAAATTGAAATTTCTACGACGCTGGTCGCCAGCCGTGATGCGGTTGAGATCAGCGTTGCCGACAGCGGCCAGGGTGTCACCCAGGAAACCAAAGAGCGGCTATTCCTGCCATATTTTTCGACCAAGAAACGCGGAACCGGCCTCGGTCTCGCCATCGTGAGCCGGATCGTTGAAGATCATCACGGCTCGATTCGCGTTGAGGAGAACCACCCGGCAGGCACCCGTTTCGTGATTGAGCTGCCCGTGGCCTCCGAAGCTGTGGCTGCGCCGGCCCGCACCTCCTATGTATAACGTGCTCATCGTTGATGACGAGTCTGCCATCCGGGAATCGCTGGGGGGTATTCTCGAAGACGAAGGCTATCGGGCTTCGCAAGCTGAGAGCGGCGAAGCCTGCCTGGAATTATTGCGCAAAAAATCCTTCGATGTCGTGCTGCTCGATATCTGGCTGCCGGGAATCGATGGGCTCGAAACCCTCGAGCGCGTTCGCGAAATAGATAGCGCGCCGGAAGTCATTATCATTTCCGGCCATGGCACCATCGAGACCGCGGTCCGAGCAACCAAGCTGGGCGCATTCGACTTCCTCGAAAAGCCACTTTCACTCGAAAAGACTCTGGTGTTGGTAAAGAACGCTATAGAGGCCAAGAAACTACGGCAGGAGAACCGTGACCTGAAAAAGCAGCTTCTGCCAAAAAGCGTGATCGTAGGCAATAGCATTCCCATGAAAGCGCTTCGCCAGCAAATCCAGCTGATGGCCCCGACTAATGGACGAGTCCTGATCTTCGGTGAATCCGGTACTGGCAAGGAGTTGGTCGCGCGTGCCATTCACGCGCAAAGTCCGCGTAAGGACGAAATGTTTGTGGAGGTCAATTGCGCGGCTATTCCCGAGGATTTAATCGAGAGCGAGCTCTTCGGGCATCGCCGCGGTTCGTTCCCCGCTGCGAATACTGACAAAGATGGCAAGTTCCTCAAAGCGCATGGCGGCACGCTCTTCCTCGACGAGGTTGGCGATATGAGTTTGAAAACGCAGTCCAAGGTGCTGCGCACGCTCGAGGAGCAAAGCTTCACGGCCGTCGGCAGCGACGAATTGGTCAGAGTGGATGCGCGCGTGATCGCCTCGACTAACAAAGATCTGGAAGAAGAAATTTCAGGTGGCAATTTTCGGGAAGACCTGTTTTATCGTCTGAACGTAATTCCCTTCTCGGTTCCGCCGCTGCGCGAACGCAAAGAAGATGTTCCGTTGCTGGCGCGCCACTTTCTGAAAGAGCTTTCAAGCCAATATGGGCGCAAGCCGCGAGAAATCACCGACGACGCGATTGACGTCTTGATGCGTTACTCGTGGCCGGGAAATGTGCGCGAGCTCCGCAACGTCATCGAACGTATTGTGATCATGAATCCTACGACCGGCCGTTTCGAGCGCAAACATCTGCCGCCGCTGGTGTATCGCGATGGTAGCCGCCGCACCGGAGGCGAGTTCCTGACTTTGCATCAGGCACGCGCCGCCTACGAACGTGATTACATTTTGAAAAAGCTGGACGACAATCACGGCAACATCAGCCGCACCGCGGATGTTCTTGGACTCGAGCGCAGCCATTTGTATCGAAAGATGAAGACACTGGGAATTGCGGTGAAGGAGTAAGGCTGTCATCCTGAGGGACCTTCAGGCCATGAAGGATCTATGTAACGCGTTTCGCAACGCACAGGTTTTTCGCCTCGCTCAGGATTACAGAAAGTTAATGCTGGAAACTAATTCGATTTGCGTGACTCCGTCGTGACCAGATTTTCCAGCTGCCGCCGCCAGTCCAGTTCATCTACGAACGCCCTTGACTCGCGCCAGTTCGGGCGGACCTTCACAAACAGCTCCAAAAAAACTTTGGTCCCCAGCATCTTTTCTATCTCTTGCCGCGCGGCGGTACCAATTTTCTTGAGCATCTGCCCGTGTCGGCCGATCAGAATTCCCTTTTGTCCCTCCCGGTCGCAAACAATGGCCGCGGCAATCCGCGTGAGCCTCTCGCCTTCCTCAAATTGTTCAATTACGACCGTGACCGAGTGCGGAACTTCTTCGCTGGTCGCCAGCAAAACTTGCTCGCGAATGAGTTCTGCCGCCATGAATCGTGCCGGCTGGTCGGTGATCTGGTCCTCGGGAAAATAGCGAGGCCCTTCCGGCAACACCGCAATGAGTTTTTCCAGCAGCACGTCGAGACCTTCACGCTTCCGCGCGGAAATCAGGAGGATCTCGCGGAATTCATGCAATCTGGAAAACTGTTCTATAAGCGGAAGCAGCTTGAGTTTGCCGCCACGAAGTAGATCAATCTTGTTAAGGAGCAAAAATGCCGGCGTGTTCGCGTCTTTCACAAGACTAAACAAAAACTGGTCAGCCTGATCTCTCTTCTTGGCGGCATCGACGATCACCAGCACCAGATCGCATCCTTCCAGCGCCTCGCGAACTTCGGTCATCATCTTGCGTCCCAGCGAACTGTCGGGCCGGTGCACGCCAGGAGTATCAAGCAAAACTACCTGTGCTCCCGGACAGCCTTTCTTCTGAGGAACATTAATCACGCCGAGCACGCGGTTGCGCGTGGTCTGCGGCTTGGGGCTGACGATGGCCAGTTTTTCGCCGGCTAGTGCGTTCAGTAGCGTGGATTTTCCCGCGTTTGGCAGACCGAGGATGCACGCGAAGCCAGAACGAAATGACATAGGCTAGATCAGCTTCATCTGGCTAGATTGGGTCAGCGACACGCGCACACGTTCTACACGGCGATCGCTGGATTGCAACACCTCGAGGCGAAGGCCATCTTCCTCGATTACTTCGCCTTTTTGCGGTATTCGTCCGGCGAGCTCGCTTACCAACCCCGCCACTGTTGCCGCGCCTTTGCGCTCGGGACGCACACCCAGCAATTCTTCCAGTCGGTCCACATCCATATTTCCAGGCACCAGATAGGAATATTCGTTTTCCCGGACCACCTGCGCAATTTCATGCTCGTCGCTGATTTCACCGACGATCTCCTCGACAAGATCTTCGATCGTCACCAGTCCGGCTACTCCGCCATACTCGTCAATCACGATCGCCATTCGAACTTTATTTCTTTGCATCTCACGGAGTAAATCGCTGGCCAGCTTGGTTTCCGGGACAAAGTAAATGTCTTTTCGCATGAGGGAGCCGACGGTGCGGGTGTGCGCCTCAGAGTCGGGAATTTGGAGTACATCCTTGGCGTAAACCAAACCAACAATATTGTCGATACTGCCTTCAAAAACCGGCATGCGTGAAAACGACCGCGTACGAAGCAACTCAATCAAAGTCTCAACCGTAGTGTCGGCAGCCACCGTGACCATTTCCGGACGCGGCTTCATTGCGTCACGCACGGTTTTCTCGCTGAATTGCACTACCGATTGAATCAGGTCGCGATTACTCTCGTCGAGAATGCCTTCTTCCTGGCCTGCCTCGATCAAAGCGTCCACGGCTTCGGCTTGAGTTTCCGGTTGCGGCTCAGAGTGCTCCCGGGTCAACGATGTGACCGACTGCAGAAAACCAAGAACGAGGGTCACCGGCAGCACTAGATAGATAAGGACGCGTAAAACCAGCACCCAGCGACCCAACCACCTTCCCGCCGTCCGTGAAAAGAAAACGTAAGGCAAAAAACGATTGAAGACGATAACGATGAGCAGCAGTGCGAGGACGGCTTCCAGAACCTCGTCCACACTCCAACTGCCGTCGCGAAACACGGCGAAGCCCATCAGCATGGCGATCGCGGCCATGAGCAACTGCGTCAAAACCGCCATGGACAGCGCCGCCCGAGAGCGGCCCATTTTCAGTTTGGGCTCAACCTGCTGTTCGAAATTGTCGATGTTCTCTTGAAACTCGCGGGAAAGAAATTTTCCGATCTCCGCATAGACCCGCTCGACGTATGCCGATAAAGTCAGCAGCGCCAAAAGCACCACAAGCGCGATTGCAATGGCAAAGTTCATACGCGTGGTCGTGTTCGGGACAGCTTACTTGGCGTGCGCGCGTCAGATGCTCGCTCGATCAAAGCCACTGGCAATTTTAGCCTGCGTCGCAAAACCATTTCCTTCTCCGCCATTTCGCCGCGGTCGCGTTCATGATCATACCCTGCCAAGTGAAGGATGCCATGCAGAATGAGAATGCGAATTTCGTCGGCGGTGGAATGCCCCAATTGGCGGGCGTTTCGGGCGGCAATATCCACGGAAACTGCAATGTCTCCGGCAAAGCCATCGCTAAACGGTGGCGGGGGAAATGAAAGAACATCGGTCGCGCGCTTCTCATCTCGGAAGCGCACATTTAACGCTCTAATCTCGCGGCTCCCGGTCACAAGCACGGTTATCCGGCCTCGCAAACCAGCAGTCCTGCAGGCCCGAGCTGCGAAGCGCTCCAGCGCCTGCTCACTCACTCCTGCCACGCGGCGTTTCAAGATGATGGTTGGTCGCATTCGCAAAAGAAAAAAGGAGGGCTGACTACTCGCCCTCCTTTCACTGCCATTCTATTCCTGGGTTTCGCTCAGGCTCGAAGCGCCTTGTGGCTCGACGGCTACACCGTTTCCGTTCGCCGCCCCCTTAGCCTCGAGCAACTCCATCTGTTCCTCCGCAACTCTCGCCTTGTGCTCGTCGTAGGCACGAATAATGCGTTGCACCAGATGATGGCGCACCACGTCGGATTCGTCGAAATAAACAAAACTCAATCCCTGGACGTTCTTCAACACGTCCACCGCTTCCAGCAATCCGCTGCGCCGCGCGCTGGGCAGATCGATCTGTGTAACGTCTCCAGTAATGACCGCCTTGGAATTGAATCCCAGACGCGTGACGAACATTTTCATCTGCTCGGAGGTGGTGTTCTGCGCTTCATCCAGGATCACGAAAGAATCGTTCAAAGTGCGTCCGCGCATGAACGCAATGGGCGCGATTTCAATGACGTTCTTCTCCAGATAACGGTCTACACGCTCGGGATCGAGCATGTCATAGAGCGCGTCATAAAGCGGCCGCAGATAGGGATCGATTTTTTCCTGCAATGTCCCTGGCAGAAACCCAAGCCGTTCGCCGGCTTCAACCGCTGGCCGCGCCAGAATGATCCGGTTCACGCGCTTCGATACCAGCGCAGAAATCGCCATCGCCACGGCTAAATATGTCTTACCTGTGCCCGCCGGGCCAATGCCAAAGACCATGTCGTGGTTCTCGATGGCTTCCAGATACCGGCGCTGGTTGCCGCTTTTCGGCTGCACGGTGCGTCGGCCGAACGAGCGTTGGCGGCCTGCTTCGGCTAGCCCACGAAGTGTGACTTTTGGATCAGCGACCAGCACGCGCAGCATGCTGTTTAAATCGCCATTGTTGAAAACATGCCCAGCGCGCTGCAGTTGATCGTAATCGGAAAAAACTTGTTCGGCGCGAGCCACATCGCGAGGCGTGCCTTCCAACTCGAGCGAGTCGGAACGAAGGTCAATGTTGATGTTTAAGCCGTCTTCCAGTACGTGCAGATTTTCGTCACGTGTGCCAAACAGGGTTTCGATGTTCGGTGTGATCTCAATGCTCTTTTTCATTCAGCTTTGCTGGTTTACCTCGAGCGCAGTGGCGCCGCTCTTCTTCTTTATTGCGCTTATTAGATGTCGCAAGGAGGATTCGAGAACGCCAGCCTGGGGCGTCCCACTCCGGATTGTACTTCGCGGCATGCGGAAGGCAGATTACGTTTCTGTTAAAAGCCTACCCCCAGGCAGCGGCAGAGTCAATGAGCAGGATTATGCAAACAGAGTCGCAACCGGTATTACGATATTGCTCAGGTTATGGCCAACAACCGAGGGCCAAACGCTGTCAGTACGCTCGCGCACCCATCCGGAAACCAGACTTGAGAGGAGCGGGGCGATAGCCGCCGCCGGAATGATACTCGGATGAAATGCGGCATCGACCCTCATCAGGCCGTTAAATCCGGCGAACAGTATCGAGGTGATGACTAATCCCCATCCGAACTCCGCGCCAGCCAATCGCCACGGTTTTCCGAAGACCCGGTTCAGCAAGGATTGAAATACGCCTCGAAATACAAGTTCTTCGGCGAGACCTGGCATAATCAGCAGAAAGGCCCAGCCCTCGGCATCCAGTTTCTTGCGAGCTCCGAGAACAAAGAACACGGCAGGCACCGCCAGAGCAACCATTCCCGCGACGATTGAAGGCTTCAGCCAACCCCGGCGCAAGCGGGATGCGACGCCAATTGACGCCAGTGAAATCGCGGGAACTAGCGCGACCAGCAGAAATGGCCATGCTGTGGAGAGGAGAGATTCCTGCCAGCTCCAATGCAGACGCTGGAAGCCGTCAACCCGCGGTATTTCCAGCACGCAAGCCTGAATTAGGACCAACAACGCAACGAAAAACAGCAAGCCCCACCGGCGTGTTCGCGAGTGCCATATCGCTATCAGCAGAAGTGGCAGAGCTGACGCCAAGGTCAACCCGGCTAATATTGTGGCTCGCCCGATGCAGGCAAGGATCTGCACGCGATCATTCTAGTCGGAACAACTGCGTGTGTCCCTGGAAGGTCTTGTCTGATAAAGACCTCTAGAGGTAGTCCCTCTCCCCGACAATCAGCCAAAGACGACATCGTCTATTGATAGCGGAGCGCCACCACTGGATCGACACGCGCCGCCCTCCGCGCAGGGATCCAACACGCGATTACTGCGGTGATAGTCAGCAGCAAGGTCGTCGCCGCAAGCGTCTCGGGATCGTACGCCCTAACACCAACGAGCTCGGTTCCGATCACGCGCCCGAGCGTCAAACTTAGCGCCATCCCGACTGCTATCCCCGCCCAAACCAGTCGCAGCCCCGTCCTGACTACCATTCCGAGAACATGCCTGCGTTCTGCGCCTAAAGCCATGCGGATTCCGATTTCCTGGGTTTTGCGCGCTGTCGCGTATGCCAGGACGCTGTAAACACCAACCGTTACGAGAATCAGCCCTACGCATCCGAAGATTGCCATCACCGCAAAGCCAAACCTGGGCCCTGCATAGACGTAATTGCTGAGACGGTCCTCCAAAGTGCTGGTATCGGCCAGAGCTATTCCTGAATCCGCTGTCCAGATTTCTTTCCGTACTGCGTCCATCATCGTCGCGGGGTCCTGGGCTGTGCGCAGGAGCAGGATTCGTCGGCTTGCACTGACGGTGTAAGGCATCCAGAATTCCGGTTCAATCGGCGTTTGCAGTCCGTTATTCGTCACATCTGCGGTCACTCCGACTATTTCAAACGACGCAGCGGGAGCGACGTCAGCCCTTAACAACCGCACTTGCTGCCCGATTGGATTTTCATCGCGTAGAAATTTGCGCACGAATGTTTCGTTGACCACAGCCACTTTCTGCGCATTGTTGACCTCGGTCTCAT
>Ga0209580_10001355_pt1 | contig 11401 bp, 12 predicted proteins | sample Coa_R1_5_FD_187153 | JGI IMG/M metagenome (GOLD analysis project Ga0209580, IMG submission 187153) | Surface soil microbial communities from Centralia Pennsylvania, which are recovering from an underground coalmine fire - Coalmine... | ecosystem: Environmental > Terrestrial > Soil >...
CGAGACGTAGAAAGGAAGCGAGTGGCGCAGCATCCCGCCCTGCTCGCGCAGCGACGCGAACATGCGCGGCGGGCGGATGCCTGACGGCACCTGCGCGAGCACCGGGGCCGGCTCCTGCGCGGCCGCCGCCGGCCCGGCCATCGCCTTCAGGTAGACGGACTCGAGCGTGGTCCTCTCCTCTTCGAGCTGGTGGAACGGCGCGCCCCCGTCGTCGAGCCGCGCCTGCAGCTGCGCGGCGAAGGCCGCGCGGTCCCTCGCGTCGGCCTGCCAGGGCAGGGTGTAGCTGAGGTGGTCGCCCTTGAGCCGGAAGCCAAGCGTGTGCTCTCGCAGCCAGGCGCGAATCGCGTCCGGGTGCTCGGGTGCCGCGCCGAGTCGCGCGGCGAAGCGGCGACCGGCCTCGGCCGCCTGCCGCAGCTCCTGCAGCGTCCCGTGGGTGACGATCCGGCCTCGCCGCATGATCGCGATGCGGTCGGCCATCAGCTCCGCCTCGCTGAGCACGTGCGTGGTCACGATGAGCGCGGCGCCGCGTGCCTTCTGCTCGCCGAGGTAGTGGCGCATGTCCGCGGCGGCCACGGGGTCGAGACCGGCGGTGGGCTCGTCGCAGAAGATCCAGTCCGGCTGGTGCAGCGTGGCCCTGATCAGCGCCACCTTCTGCGCCATGCCGCGTGAGTACGCCGCGAGGATCGTGTCGCCGCGGTCCGCGAGCTCGAAGCGCTCGAGCAGCTTCGCGATCCTCTCGCGGCGGACCGCCGCCGGCACGCCGTAGAGGTATCCGAACCGTTCCAGGTACTCGGGCGCCGTGTTGCGGCCGTACAGGCGAGCCTGGTCCGGCACCACACCGAGCCTGGCGCGAACCTCGTCGAGCTTGTCGGGCAGGCGCAGCCCGTCGAGCTCGATGAGCCCGGCGTCGGGCCGCAGGATGCCGCCGAGGCAGCGCAGCGTGGTCGACTTGCCTGCGCCGTTCTGGCCGAGGAGGACGAGGATCTCGCCCCGCTGGACCTCGAGGTCGACACCGTCCACCGCGCGGACGTCGCCGAAGCTCTTGCGCAGGCCGCGGACCCTGATCATGTGACGTCCGGGCTCAGCTCAGATCTTTTCGAACGAGTCCACCGGCACCACGAAAACTGTCGCCCCGCCGACCTGGACCTCGACCGGAAACGCCATGAACATCTCGCCCGGCTCGGTCAGCGGAGGCACAGGCGTCAGGTAGCGGCTGCGTTCGTGGCAGTGCTCGTGGATGAGCCGAAGCGCGTCGGCGACCTGCGAGTCGTCGACGCCGATCATGAGCGTCACATTGCCCTGCTGGAGGAAACCGCCGGTCGACGAGATGCGCGTCGAGCTGATCCCTTTGCCGCCGAGCGCGGCCACCGTCTTCTGGGCGTCCTCTCCCTGGACCACGGCGATGATGAGCTTCACTCCACGCCTTCGATCAGCGTCTTGAGATGGTCGCGGACCTGGAAGTGGATCTTCTCTCGCGAGCCCGTTGCGTCGAGGCGAACGAAGCGCTTCGGTTCCGCGTCGGCCAGCCGCTCGTAGGCCTGTGCGACCTTGCGGTGAAAGTCCAGCGACTCCTGCTCCATCCGGTCCTTGGGCTTGCCGGCCTCTTCGTGTCGCCCCAACCCGGTCTCGACGGGGCCTTCGAGCAGGAACGTGACGTCAGGTCGCGGAAACGTCGACGGCCAGATCGCAGGGACGCCGCGCGCGCCGCCCTGGTAGGCGAGCGTCGAGTCGTGGTAGCGGTCGGCGATGACGATCTGCCCCTGGGCCAGAGCGGGCGCGATCACCTCGGCGATCAGCTGGCGCCGTGACGCCATGAAGAGGTACATCTCCGCCTCCGCGTCGATCTCCAGCCCCTTGTAGAGCACCACGTCGCGGATCTGCTCGCCAAGCTCGGTGCCTCCAGGCTCGCGGACCAGGACCGGGTCGCGCGACTCGAGCCAGCCGCCCAGCAGCTCGGCCTGCGTCGTCTTGCCCGAGCCCTCGGTGCCCTCGAACGTGATGAAAAGGCCTCGGCCGGTCATGTGCCGGGACAGAGTACGACTCGGCGCGGTGGGCGGGAGCTTTCGCGACGTCACCGATGATCCGGGCGATCTCGCCGAGACGCGACCGTATCGGCCGGTGACGTGTGGGCGGGTCGACGCAGGCGGTCGTAAGGGGAGGGGCTAAGCGGGCTCTTCGGGGGACGGCGTGATTCGCAGGCGGCGCTGCGGCTCCTTGCCCGTGCTGCGCGCCGACAGGTCGTTCTCCGCCACGAGCTGGTGCTGCAGGCGGCGCAGGTACGCGTTCTGGGGCGAGATCTCGACCGGCCGCAGCGTGCTCTTCACGGTCTTGATCGCCGCGGCGGCCTCGGCGAGCGCGCGGGTGGTCGCCTCGTCCTGCTTGTCGACGCCGTAGATCCGCGACAGCGCGTCGCGGACCTGCCCGACCGAGTTGCTCTTCAGGATGTGGATCGGCAGGCCGCGGCTCTCGGCCTGGCGAAGGCTGTCGGGGCGGCGGCGGTAGTGGTTCTTCAGCGTCAGGACCACGCCGGCGCCGTCCAGGTTGCCCAGCACCCTCACGGGCAGGTCGAGCTCGCGGATCGACTGCTCGACGTGATGGCGGCTCACGCCATAAGGAAAGATGCCGAGGGGCTTGCTCGAGATGGTCGTCGCCGGCGCGGGCTCGGACGCGAGCACGACCGGCGTGTCGACGTTGGAGATGACGCGGCCCTCGCGCGTCCGCATGCGGATCTTCGGCGTGAGCATCGGTCCGCGCAGCGCGGTGTCGACCACGTCCGCGAGCGGCTGATGGATGGCGACGCGGTCGCGGTCCTGGATCTCCACGAGCACGTCGAAGGTGGGCGGGGCCTTTCGCTCGAGCACAGACTTCTGGGTGCCGCGGCGCCGCGCCTCCTCGTCCGACAGCGTCACGCTCTGGATGCCGCCGAGCAGGTCGTTGAGCGTCGGGTTCACGAGCAGGTTCTCCAGCGTCTGGCCGTGCGCCGTGGCGATGAGCTGCACGCCGCGCTCGGCGATCGTGCGCGCAGCGGCGGCTTCGAGCTCCGTGCCTATCTCGTCGATGACGATCACCTCGGGCATGTGGTTCTCGACCGCCTCGATCATCACCGAGTGCTGGAGGAGCGGCGATCGAACCTGCATGCGGCGGGCGCGGCCGATGCCGGGATGCGGGATGTCGCCGTCACCGCCGATCTCGTTCGACGTGTCGACGATCACGACCCGCTTGCGCAGCTCGTCGGCGAGCAGCCGGGCGCACTCGCGGAGCATCGTCGTCTTGCCGATGCCCGGACGGCCGAGCAGGAGGATGCTCTGGCCGCTGACCACGATGTCGCGGATGATCTCTCCGCTGCCGGTGACCGCGCGGCCGACGCGCATGGTAAGGCCGACGATGCGTCCCGAGCGGTTGCGGATCGCGGACACGCGGTGCAGCGTCCGCTCGATGCCGGCGCGGTTGTCGTCGCCGAACTGCCCGACGTTGTTCGCGACGTGGTCGAGGTCGGACGTGGAGACCGGGTGGTCGGCCAGCAGCACCTCGCGGCCGGGCACTCGCGCCTCGGGTTCCCGGCCCAGGTCGAGCACTATCTCCAGCAGCTCGCCCGGATGGGTGCGCTCGTGGAGCGCACGCGCCAAATCAGGCGGCAGCGCACGGGCGAGCAGCTCGATCTCTTCGTCCCAGTTCGCGGCGCGCGCGGGCTGTCGGTGGGCTTCAGCCGTCATCCGAAGGACGGTACCAGTCCCTTCTCGCGCACCGGCACCCGGACCGCCAGCTCCTTGACCAGCAGCAGCTGGGTGAGCAAGACGCTGAACCCACGCCCTCGCAGGGCGTCGATCATGTGCGAATCATAGTGGCGCAGGCTCGACCAGGCCGGCGATTCGGACTCGCCCAGCATCGACAGCCCGAAGTCCGCCAGCTCGGCCGGCAGCGGGTCCTCCGGGACGGCCATGAAGTTGAGCGTGTCCGGCCGCGTCCCTGAGCCGCGCTCGACCTTGACCCACCCGACTAGCTCGACGCGATCGACGACCTGCTCCTGCTTGTCCGACCCGCGCGCGGCGAGCCTCCCCGTCCACTCTCCCCCATGCAGCGCCCTCCACTCACGGTACGTCGGCGCCTCGAGCTGCGAGACACCTTGCGGCGTGAGCTTTCGATAGAGCTGGTAGAGCCGCCGGTCGTCGCCGCGCTTGATCGGCCGGCTCCCCTCGGGGACCGCGTCCGAGCGCCGCGCCGGCCTGTCGGCGTAGACGACGACCTCCGTCGCGTACTGCCGGAATCCCTGCAGCCGGAAGGCGGGCAGGAGCGGATCGCGGTCCGGGAGGCGCACGAACAGCCGCAGCGCGCCCTTCTCGAGCGCCTGGTTGCACAGGTGCTGGACCAGCGCCGGCGCGACCTCGTCCGGGTCAGCGCCGTCCGCCACGTTCAGGTTGAGCACCTGCAGGACGCGCGCCCGCCGCAGGTCGAGGCTCCACGGCTGCCCCGACGCCTGGATGAAGCCGATGACCTTTCCGCCGTCCTCCGCGACGTAAAGCAGCGTCTCCTGCGACAGCGGCAGCAGCGCTGAGAGCGTCGAGCTCAGCAGCGACCAGAGCCTGGCCGCCGGCGGCGCCGCCTCGCTCAGCTTCATGTCGGAAGAGCGGTGCATCTCCTCGATCTTCGCGAGGTCGAGCAGGCCCGCCGCGCGCAGCTTCACGCGTGCTCCGCAGCGAGGCGCACGAACTCGCGGTGCAGGCGCAGGTCACGCGTCAGCTCGGGGTGGAAGCAGAGCGCGACGATGCGACCCTCCCTGACCGCCACGGGGCGACCGTCGAGCGTCGCCATCACGGCGGCGCTGCCCGTCGACTCCACCAGCGGCGCGCGGATGAAGACTCCGGGAAACGTCTTGCCGTCGAGCCCGTCGATGTGCAGGTCGGCCTCGAAGCTGTCGACCTGGCGGCCGTAGCCGTTGCGCCGCACGGCGATGTCGAGCAGCCCCATCCCACGCTGCTCCGCCATGCCGTCTGTAACGTCGCGCGCGAGCACGATCATCCCGGCGCATGTCGCGAGCGTGGCGAGGCCGCCCCGGATCGCCTGGCCCAGCGGCTCCAGCAGCCCGACTCGCTCCATCAGCATCGTCATCGTCGTGCTCTCGCCGCCCGGCAGCACGATGCCGTCCAGGCCGTCGAGGTCCTCCTTGGTCCGCACGAGGCGCGTCTTGGCGCCCGCAGCTTCCAGCGCGCGCACGTGCTCCGCGAAGGCTCCCTGCATCGCGAGGACCCCGATGAGGGGCGTCCGGCCTCTGGACCGGGGAGAGCTACCAGCCTCGGGCAGCGAGCAGCTCTTCTTTGGGGATGGCCGGGATCTCGAGGCCATGCATCGCCTTACCGAGCCCGGCGGACACCTCGGCCAGCACTTCCGGCTTGTCGTAGTAGGTCGTCGCGGCGACGATCGCCTTGGCACGCTTCAAGGGGTCCTCGCTCTTGAAGATGCCCGACCCGACGAACACGCCGTCGACGCCGAGCTGCATCATCAGGGCCGCGTCGGCTGGCGTGGCGATGCCGCCGGCGGCAAAGTTGACGACCGGGAGCCGGCCCAGCTTCTGACATTCGGCCAGCACCTCGACCGGGGCACCGATCTGCTTGGCCTCGTGCACGAGCTCGGCGTGGTTCATGCCCTGCAGCTTGCGGATGCCGGCGTTCACCGCGCGTGCGTGGCGGACCGCCTCCACGACGTTGCCGGTCCCGGCCTCGCCCTTGGTGCGGATCATGGCGGCGCCTTCGGCGATCCGGCGCGTCGCCTCGCCTAGGTCGCGGCAGCCGCAGACGAAGGGCACCTTGAACGGGTGCTTGTCGATGTGGTTCTCCTCGTCGGCCGGCGTGAGCACCTCCGACTCGTCGATGTAGTCGATGCCGAGCGCTTCGAGGATCTGGGCCTCGACAAAGTGGCCGATCCGGCACTTCGCCATCACCGGAATGGTCACCGCGGCCATGATCGAGCGGATCAGCTCGGGGTCGGACATGCGCGCGACGCCGCCTTCCTTGCGGATGTCGGCGGGCACGCGCTCGAGCGCCATCACGGCGCAGGCGCCGGCCTCCTGCGCGATCTGGGCGTGCTCGGGCGTGACGACGTCCATGATCACGCCACCCTTCAGCATCTGGGCGAGCCCGGCTTTGACCTTGAACGATCCCTTCGTACCCCGCGAAATCGGAGGCTTCGCCGAGATCTCGCGGGGGCCCCTTGCCGAGCCGTTTCCATTGCGCGAACCGTTGCCTTCGGCCACGCTCGGAATTCTACGCCGGGGGTTGGCTCCCCCCGGACTTACAGCCGCTCCAGGACCAGCGTTCGCTTCGACGCGTACTCGTGGTCGGAGAGCAGGCCGTCGCGGTGCAGGCGCGTCAGCATGTCCATCTCCTCGAGCACGTCGAGCAGCGGCGCCATGGTGCGCCTCGCGAGGTAGGCGTCCGAGGCCGTGCCGGCCTCCTCGCCGCGGGCGTCGAACTCCCGGATGAAGAACAGGGCCTTGACCGCCGAGAACGGGATGCCCAGCTTGCGGATCGGGCTGTCCGCCTGCTCGGCGTGGAGGTGCAGGACGACACCGTAGCGGTGGCGCTCGAGGGTGCCGTCCAGGTGACCGCGCAGCACCTCGCCGTCCAGGAACCGGATCGCCACCTTGCGCGTGGGCGTGTCGGAAAGCTCCTTGTCGCGAGGCAGCTCGACCCACTTGACGGCGGTGAGCGGGATCCAGGCGGTCTCGTTGTTCTCGAGGCCGCCAGCGTCGTCCACCTCGACCAGGAAGTCGGGCTCGTCGAAGTCGAGGTCGCGCGCCACCCCTTCCAGGGTCTCGTCATCGAAAAAGCGCACGACTACCTTGGCCATCTCACACCTACTGTACTAACCCTCATACCTCGACACTCCTGCGTCAGCCCCCGGAATCGGGGGCTTTTGATTTGGCTACGGCGGCGGCCTTGACCCGCCGCCGCCCGATCCGGCGGGCGCACTTCACGCAGACGGCGATGTGATCTCGAACGGCCTCCGCCTGGGGCCGCCTGAGCTTCCCGGCCAGATAGGGCGCCAGGAGCGGGACGGCCTCGTCGTGAGTCAATTCCCCCTCGGTCTGCGAGGCCAGGTACTCCTCCTTGAAGCGAAGCCGGGCCCGGTAGAGCAGCGTCTCGACGGCGCTCTCGGACATCTTCAGGGTCTTGGCGATCTGGCGGTAGCTCATGTCCTGGAGCTCGCGCAGCGTCAGCACGAGGCGGTACTTCTCGGGCAGCCTTTGGGCCACCCGCCAGACCTGCCGCCTGGTCTCGTTCGACTCCTGGACCAGCACCGGGTCGAAGCTTCGCGCAGTCGACGGCAGGTTGGCCATCAGCTCGGCGTTCTCCTCCTCCTCGCTCGCGGTGTCTGCGCGCAGGTCGCGCTGGCGGCGGCGGAGCTCGTCGAAGCAGAGGTTGCGCGCGACCGTGTGGACCCAGCCGCCGAAGTTGAACGAGTCGTCCACGCGGTCCATCATCCGCAGGGCCTTCATGAAGGTCTCCTGCGCGATGTCCTCGGCCAGCAGGGCGTCGCCGAGCTTGCGCCTGACCAGGCGGTAGATCGACGCCACGTAGCGCCGGTGCAGCTCCTCGAAGGCGTGGGTATCGCCCTCGCGGTACGCGCGGACCAGCTCGACGTCGCTGGGCTCGACGCCCTCCTTACCCGGCGGTTTCTCCCCTACCTCGTCCATGAGTGACTGCGGCAGGCTACTACGGCGGCCCGAAAAAGAGCCCCTTCCGCGTCACGCATGACCTCCCGCGGATCCTCTCCTTCCTCTCCAAGGGTCACCACCGAGGTGACGCCCAGCGAGCTCAACGTCTCCCAGCCGGGACCCTTGCTCCCGGCGATCAGGACCACCGGGACGCCCGCCGCCTTGGCCCTCCGGGCGACCTCTCCCGGCGCCTTGCCGAACGCCGTCTGATCGTCGACCCGCCCCTCGCCCGTGATCACGAGCGAGGCGCCGGCAAGCTTCGAGTCGAACCCTGCCGCCTCGACCACGAGAGGGGCGCCGGGAACCAGCGAAGCGTCGAGAAACGCGACCAGGCCGGCCCCCGCCCCACCCGCGGCGCCGGCGCCCGGAAGGCGGTCGACCCGCTTGCCCAGGTCGCGCGCGACGACCTCGGCCAGGTGCACAAGCGCGGCGTCGAGCTCCGCGACGGCTGCCGGGCCGGCACCCTTCTGCGGCCCGTAGACGGCGCTCGCGCCCAGCGGTCCGGTCAGCGGATTGGTCACGTCGCAGGCGACACGGACGGGCACAGACCGCCAGCGGCTGTCGACGTCTGAGGCGTCGATGCGCTGCAGCCCGATGAGCGCGGCGCCGCCGCGCTCGAGCTCGGCGCCCGACGCGTCCAGCAGGCGGTAGCCGAGCGCCTGGGCCATGCCGGCGCCTCCGTCGTTGGTCGCCGAGCCGCCGATGCCGGCGATCATGCGGCCCACGCCGGCCTCGAGGGCGGCCAGCAGGAGCTGGCCGAATCCGTACGTAGAGGCCCGGCGCGGATCGCGCCGCTCGGCTGGGATCAGGGCGAGGCCGCTGGACTCGGCCAGCTCCACGACGGCCGTCCGTCCGCCTTCGATCAACCCGAAGCTTGCCGTCACGGGGTCCCCGAGCGGGCCTTCGACCTCGACCGAGCGGCGGTCGCCATGGTGGGCACCGACCAGCGCCTCGGTCGTGCCGTCGCCGCCGTCGGCGACGGGAACCTCGACGATGTCCGCGTCGGGAAAGACCTCGCGCACGCCGCGCGCGATGGCCGCCGCGGCCTGCGGGGCGGACAAGGTGCCCTTGAACGCGTTGGGCGCGACGACGACTTTCAAGGGGGACGCAGGCCTCACCCTTGGAGCCCCCTACGGCGCAACACGATGCCTGGCGGCGATTGGTGGTACACGCCCTCTTGGCGGCCGGAATGAATCCCGCCTACAGGCGACCTCCCACTAATAGACCGGAATCGACCAGTCCTTGTATTTGGCGATCTCGCCGCGCACGGCGCCGAAGTAGATGTTCTGCAGCTCCTGGGTGAACTCGCCGATCTTTCCGTTGCCCACCTGCCGGCGATCCACCTCGATCACCGGCGAGATCTGCGCGCCCGTGCCGCACAGCAGCACCTCGTCGCAGGTGTAGAGCTCCGTCCTGTCGATGCTCCGCTCGAGCACCGGCAGTCCGAGCTCGTCCTTGATCACCTTCATGAGGAGCAGCCGTGTCACGCCCTCGAGGATGTCGTCAGTCACCGGCGGCGTGACGAAGACGCCGTCCTTCAACATGAACAGGTTCTCCGCCGAGCCCTCGGAGACGTGGCCCTGGACGTCGAGCACTATCGCCTCGTCGTAACCGGCCTCCACGGCCTCGGACTTCGCAAGCGCCGACTGCGCGTACGAGCCTGTGATCTTCGCTCTTGCGGGCAGCGACTGGTCCGGCACCCGGCGCCAGGTGCTCACCATGCACCTGATCCCGGACTCGATGTCGACGTACTGGCCGAAGGGGGTCGCGTAGATGAAGAAATCGTGCTGCAGGTTGTGCAGCCGGACCCCGATCTCCTCGCTCGACGTGTACAGGAGCGGCCGCACGTAGACGTCGGATTTGAAGCCGTTGCGACGCAGCAGCTCGAGGGTGAAGTTGACGAGCTCCTCGGTGGAGTAGGGCAGCTTCATTCGCATGACGTTGGCCGAGCGCTTCATGCGCTCGTAGTGGGCGACGGCCTGGAGCAGGAAGAGCTGCTGCGCCTTGGCGTTCCAGTAAGCGCGAATGCCCTCGAAGACGCCCGTCCCATAGTGGAGGGCGTGCGTCATGACGCCGAGCTTCACGTCGTGGTAGCGCGCGAACTCACCGTCGTGAAACACCCACGTGTTGGGATGCGTCGCGGGGGCCTTCTTTGCCGCGGCCTTCGACTTCGTGTCCACACCCATCGCAGTAAGTGTATTAGGAGAACGTCCAGGTGACCTGCACGCACGCCTCCCATCCGGCCGGGCGCTCCGCGCCGGCCCACATTCCCATCACAGCGGGGACGCCTCGGGTTCTGTTATGAATCCGGCGTGAGCCTCTACGGCATCATGGCGGACCTCCGCCGCGAGCATCCCGGCGCGGCCACCCTGCAGACGCTGGACATGGTCGTGGCGGAGCTCGGCAAGACCCGCGACAACCTGAAGGACGCGGTCGCCAACCTCGAGGGAAAGCCGCTGCCGCCTGGCGGCAAACCGGTGCTGGACGAGCTGCTCGAGCGGGCGCGCCAGGAAGGGGTCTACGACCTCGACTATGGGCCCGACCCCTACGACAGGCCGCCGCTCGAGGCCCTGGACGAGGGGACGGCCGGCATCGGCGCCCTGCTCGCCGTCTCGTCCCTGGTCGGCCTGCTGCTCGCGATCGCGGCCACGGTCCTCGGCCTCAACGCGATCTTCAACACGCCCAGTGGCTGAGTACTCGTTCGACGTCGTCTCGGAGTTCGACGCGTCCGAGCTGACGAACACGATCGACCAGGCGCGGCGCGAGGTGGCGACCAGGTTCGACTTCAAGGACACGGCGACCGCCTACGACCGCCAGGAAGACGTCATCTTGATCGAGTCGGCCAGCGAGGAGCGGGCCAGGGCCGCGCTCCAGGTCCTGCGCGAGAAGGCGGCACGGCGCCAGCTCTCACCCAAGCTGTTCAAGGCGGGCGACCCGAAGACCGTGGGCAAGGGCCGCGGCCAGATCGAGGTGCGGCTCAACGCGGGCATCACCGACGACCTGGCGCGCGACTTGCGCAAGCGGATCCAGAACGTCAGCCCGAAGGTGCAGGTCAGGATCCAGGGCGACCAGCTCCGGGTCGCCGGCAAGGACAAGGACACGCTGCAGCTGGTCATCAAGTCACTCCGCGAAGCGGAGGACATCCCGGTCCCGCTTCAGTTCACCAACTACAGGTAAGAGCGACAGCTGGTCATCCCGGCGATCGACATCCTCGGCGGGCGCTGCGTGCGCCTCGTCCGCGGCGACTACGAGCACCCGACGGTGTACGCCGACGACCCGCGTGAGGTCGCGCGAGAGTTTGCCGCCGCGGGGGCCCGCAGGGTGCACGTGGTGGATCTCGACGCGGCGAGGGGCGCGGGCGAGAACCGAGCCCTGATCCGGGACATCGTGCTCACGGCCGGCCTCGAGGTCCAGGTCGCCGGCGGTGTGCGCAGGGCCGAGGACGTCGCGGCGCTGCTCGAGGCCGGCGCCCACGCCGTGGTGATGGGCACAGCGGCGGTGCGCGATCCCCGCCTGCTCGAGCGCTGCGCGCGCGACCATCCGAAGCGGGTGCTGACCGCGCTCGACGTCCGCGACGACAGGGCGGCGGTCAGCGGCTGGACGGAGTCGGAGCCGGTCCTGATCGGCGCCCTCGTCGGCCGCTGGGACGTGCTGCCGCTCGGCGGCCTCATCCTCACGTGCATCGACCGC
>Ga0209580_10001356_pt1 | contig 11400 bp, 11 predicted proteins | sample Coa_R1_5_FD_187153 | JGI IMG/M metagenome (GOLD analysis project Ga0209580, IMG submission 187153) | Surface soil microbial communities from Centralia Pennsylvania, which are recovering from an underground coalmine fire - Coalmine... | ecosystem: Environmental > Terrestrial > Soil >...
TGGGCATTAATGAGATGGTCCGCCGCCGAGTAGGATTTACGGCTCGGCATTCCACATCCGGAGGATCATCGTCATGCAAATCGCATCAGTTGGAATCGATCTGGGTAAGACCACCTTTCACCTAGTTGCATTAGGAGAGCGCAGCAAGGTTCTGGTTCGCAAGAAGTTCTCCCGTGCACAACTGCTGGCTTACACCGCAAACCTACCATCATCTTTAATCGGTCTTGAGGCCTGTGCCGGATCGCATTGTTTGGGATCCGTGCTGCGCGAGCAGGGACACCAGGTACGACTGATCCCTGCACAATTTGTAAAGCCTTATCGGAAGTCGAACAAGAATGACTTCATCGATGCCGAAGCAATCGCGGAAGCTGTCACCAAGGAGAACATGCGCTTCGTGCAGATTAAGACGCAGGAGCAGCTCGATGTGCAAGCCATGCACCGTGTCCGGGATCGGTTGGTACAGCGCCGCACGGCGCTGATCAACGAGATTCGCGGCTTCCTGCTGGAACGCGGGATCACCTTCGCGGCCCAGCCCATCCACCTGCGCAAGAACCTCCCCGCCGTGATCGAAGATGCTGAGCAGAACCTGAGCCCGCGGCTGCGCTGGCTCTTGGATCGGCTGTGGCAAGAATGGAAACAGATCGAGAGCGACGTGCAGGTGATTACCGACGAGATTGAACGCATAAGTAATGAAGATGCACGCTGCCGGCAACTCCGTCAGATCCCCGGCTTCGGTCCACTGGTCGCGAGCGCAACCGTGGCCGCCATCGGCAATGGAGCTGGCTTTCGCCGAGGGCGTGACTTCGCGGCTTGGGTCGGTGTCGTGCCCCGCCAATACTCGACTGGAGGGAAACACAAGCTGTTCGGCATCAGCAAGCGGGGCAACATCTATCTGCGTCGCATGCTGATCCACGGTGCTCGCGCAGTCCTGTTTCGCATTAAGCACGATACCGGAGGATTTGGGCAGTGGGTGCATCGCCTGGCGCAGCGTGCTCCGCACAACAAGGTCGTGGTCGCGATCGCTAACAAGCTGGCTCGTATCGCTTGGGCGGTGCTATCCAGCGGCCGGAACTATCGTCATCAGCCACTGCAGCCCGTGGTCGCTTGATGACATTGCAAAAACCCTTTTCCACCGCCATAGCAACGCAACTTAGACTACGTTTTCACAAGGTCTGCTGAGGAGAGAAGAAGACGAAAAAACAGTCCAACGGCGTGCCGGAAAACCTGATCACTCAAATGCGTCCTTAGTGACCGAGGCATTTTGAAGGACCGACACGCGCGTATCATCATCGAGTGCCGGGAGAGCGATTCTCCACTTAGAGGCCGGATACATTTACGCAGACTGTTGCTTCGCTCAACTTCAAACCTCTTGCAGTTCGGCGGCGGACCATACATTTTGAGTGCTACGGGTATTTAACAACAGCGAATCAGTCACCAATGAAAAAAAGCCTCGTCAGAGACGGGGCTGGAAGTGTCTAGAGACTTCAGACTCACTGTTTCGGTTCTAGCACTATCTCGCGTGCGAGGCGGCTGCCGATAATGTCGCGATAGGAAGACCGATCCGTGTAGCCGGCCTCGATTTTCGGCATCCCCCCAAAGAGTGCCTGGCCGAGTTCTTCCGCTTTGTCCGCGTTGGCTTCCATGGTCGCCAAGTCCTTGTATTCCGTCATCAGGATCACGTTGCAGTCGGTCGGGTTGTGCGCTTCCGTTCGTATCGCTTTGTAACTGAGCACGTACCCGGCTTTTTTCATGGCGTCTTGCTCTTTCTTCCAGTCGCTCGCCAGGTAACGAGCGTACCGATCTTCCATGCCACCCTTAACGTGGATGCATTGCATTTCCCAGACAGATCCATCGTGGTACGGCTTTGACTGTGCCAGCAAAGGCAAAGCAAATAACAGCACGCATGCTGCGACAAGCGCCGAGGCAATTCTTCTCATCTTGGTCTCTCTCTTTCTGAAGTGGAAATCGCGTGGTTCAGAGTGGGCTCGTATGTCCGAACCGCCCACGCTTCGATCGACTATGGCAGCTTCGAGGACCTCGGACTGTTCGCTATTGACCACTTCCAGAGAAGAATGGGAAATTTGTCAATTGACGAAATCAGATTTATCAACAGTTGTCCAGTTGTGAGACACTGACGCCCTACAGCGAAACGTCATTTCCACGGGAGCGCGTCGCGCATGCGGAGAATTCGATATGGAGTCGCCGCGAGTTTGGATGGTTTCATCGCAGGCCCGAATGGGGAGGTGGACTGGATCACTCTGGACCCGGAAGTTGACTTTGCCGAGATTTGGGCGCAGTTTGACACGCTCTTGATGGGCAGGCGCACTTATGAGGTCGCTGTCCAGCGGTTGGGTGAAGCAGCTTTCGCCGGAATTACGAGCGTGGTCTTCTCGCGCACTCTCAAGCAGGGGCAGCACCCAAAAGTGAAGGTAGTGCCGGAGTTGACACGTGAGTGGGTGACATCCCTAAAAGCTCAGACCGGCAAAGATCTTTGGTTGATGGGTGGGAGCAGCCTGTTTCGGTCCTTCCTCGACTGCGGTTATGTGGACAGAATCGACGTGATGGTTATTCCGGTCGTACTGGGTGCGGGCATTCCCATGCTTCCGCCTCCGTACAGCCCTACAAAGCTAAAGCTGCTCAGCAATCGGGTTTACCGATCAGGCAGGCTGTCGCTGGCCTACGAAGTGCAGCACTAGCCGCTGCCCGTTGCACAAAGAATTCTTCCAAATGAGTGTAATAGAGATTTATCACCAACAAGCTTGGATTCATCGCGCCGTGGCGGCATCCGTCAATTTCTTGGCAGGTAAGACAACTGTTACGATGATCAGGGCCGCTATTCCAACTAACGCCCGCCTCACAATGCGAAAAGCACTTGGGTACGTACAGTAGCCAACGCCACCGTGCGCGATAACGTAAACATTCATTCCAGCAATCGCTAGTGCGACTAGCCCGAGCAGTAGCAGAGCCGAATTCCGAAAATCCAGATGCTTTCTTCCGCGCAACAGAAAATCGAGCATAAATAACGACCCCAAGAGCACGGATGGCACGAGTTCCACGTATTCGAGTTTCGTCACTATGCCGGATTCAGTTCCGAAAAGCGCCAAAGCCTGCTTCGCATCATCACTGCCCTGCTTCGCGGCTTTGATGTACCAACGTCGGGCCTGAGCGTAGTCCTGCACCGTCCCCGCGCCCTTGTAATACATGCAACCGAGATCAAATTCAGCTTTTGCATAGCCTTGTTCGGCGGCGCTTCGATACCAGGTGAATGCCTGAGCATAGTCCTGCGGCACGGCCACGCCAGCGTAATACATGTATCCAAGGGCGTCTTCAGCATTTGGGTATTTCTGGTCTGCGGCTTTGCGGAACCAGCGGTAAGCCTCGCCGTAGTCCGACGGGACCCCGATGCCCTCGTTGTATATAGTTCCCAGATCGAACTCTCCCTTGGCGTCACCATGCTCAGCTGCCCTCTTGTACCAGTGCAACGCCTGCGCGTAGTCCTGCGGCGCTCCTTTACCCTTGACGTACATGTATCCGAGGCCATCCTCTGCGTCCGGCTCGCCTTGATCGGCTGCCATTTTGTACCAGCGAAGCGCCTCCGCATAGTCTTGAGGAATGCCCTTGCCGCGATAGTACGCGGAGGCGAGCTTAAACTGCGCCTTAGGGTCACCCTGTGCGGCGTGTGCGCGCAGAGCATTTATACGTTTAACGGGCCTAAGTGTGTAGTGCCAGTACAAGAGCGATGCGGCGCAGACCAACACTAGGCAGGCAATCGTAATGGTAGACTTCCGACGCATTCTCGTAACCGCTCTCGGCTGCTTCTGGGGATGTCTGATCGACGCGGAAGTCTACCACGTTCGGCCAGATGGCGAAATCAGGCGATAGCGCTCAAAATACCCCCTCGCGGAGGGGAGCCTCCCAGCTGCAGGTCGTGGTTCGAGAGACTATTTCGCGAAATGTTTCTCGAACAGGGCTTTGGATCGTTTCACGCCTTCGTCCGTCAGCAACACGGATTTGGCCTTGCTCCGGGGATCGTCAATGTAGCCGCTCTCATGCAACCGATCCAACACATCCCAACAGTGACTTTTCCACGCTCTGCATCCCCATTTGTCTTCGAACGCGGTCAGGTACAGCAGTGCGAGCGAAATCTCATCGACCTTCTGTTCGTCGATCTCCATCAGGACCTCCACGGCCTCTGATTCCACCAGCTACTGTTTGCAATCCCATTTAGTACGGCAGCGGAGGCCGTCAGAAATGGGTCACAAGAGAGCCAAAGCAAATTATCGTCGCATCGTCCTGCGATTGCCAGATTTGGACCATTCCAAGATGGCCGTGCTCAACAGCCTGACATCGCCGGCCTCGCGCCGAGTATACAAGTACGCCATCGAGAAATTTGTGGCCTGGTACTGTTCGGAGCCGCGAATCGCTTTTAATCGCATCGTCGTGGTCCGCTACCGCATACACTTGGAATCTCTCTGTCTGGCCGCTAACACCATCAATCAGCATCTCGCAGCGGTGAGGCGGTTGGCTCACGAAGCCGCTGACGCAGGTCTTCTCAGTCCAGACCTCGCCGCGGGCATTGCTCGCGTGAAAGGCGTAAAGCAGTTGGGTCAGCGCTCCGGCAACTGGCTGACTCAAGACCAAAGTTCGGATGTGCTTAGACGATCACGCGGCGAGAGCCTACGCGCAAAGAGGGATTATGCAATGCTGGCGATGTTGTTCGGTTGCGGTCTCCGGCGCTCGGAACTGGCTGGACTGGAGATGGACGACATCCAAACGCGGCAGGGGCACTGGGCCATTGTCGATCTAATCGGCAAGGGCGGTCATGTTCGAACGGTTCCAATTCCGCATTGGACAAAACAGGCACTCGATGAGTGGGTCTCGGCAGCCGGGGTTACAAAGGGAAGGGTCTTTCGAGCGGTCGCCAGAGGTGGAAAGGTCTGGGGTTCTGGCATCTCTGAGAACGTCGTCTGGTATGTAGTGCGAAGTTGTTGCCAGCGAGCAGGACTGGAGCATATCGCGCCGCACGATCTACGTCGGACTTGTGCGAAGCTGTGTCACACAAACGGTGGAGAGCTGGAGCAAATTCAGTTCCTGCTAGGACACGCATCGGTTCTGACTACAGAACGCTATCTCGGCTGCAAACAGAATCTCGGGCATCCAGTCAACGACCTCTTCGACCTTAAAACGAATGTCCAAGCGCAAGAGAACGGTGCTGGCCCTGCTACGTCGCAAGCCACAGCCGTAAAAGCAGCGTCTGCTGAAGAAGCAGGCTGTCGGCAAGAGGATGGCGGCGACTTGCGGAAAGCTGCGTCAGACGCAGTCCGTGGGAAAGAACCGCATGCCGGGCATCAGGATCAGTCTGAACCGTCCGAAACTAATAGCAGGTTGCTGGCGGAGTGGGACGGAGCTGCATGATTGGGGTTTTTGAGCGCTATCGCCTGATAACATAAAGCAGCCACTTGAAAAGCGATATTCAGCACCCAAAGAGCGCAATATTGGGCTCGGGGTTTCTGCTTCTGGCATGAAATTTCCTGTAACCGCCACCGGGATAATCTTACTTTCGTTAGTTCCATTGTTCGCGCTAGCGCAGGAGATCGGATACATGGACCTAACAGACAACATTTTCCGCGAACGTTCCCGGCAGACTCGGACAATGGGTGGTGGTTGTAGCGGCAGTCCTCACGGTATGCCAGATTCTCGATCCCGGGTGACCGTCACGGTTGTCTCATTGGATAAGACGCGATATCGCATTGGAGAAGAAGTGACCTTTGAGATAACGGTAACGAATAGCGGCAAGAAAACTATCGTCGTGCCGTGGACGCCCCATTTGGGCGACCTGGAGCTCGCCGACACGCGTTCTTCCTACAAATATCGAGTGGGTGTTGTGTTGCTTCTGTTTAGAGACCCTGAAGGTGTCCAATTCCCCATTTGGGAGAGTCTTTACGGATCACTGAACGTTGCCGGTACTCTTCGGGAACTTTCACCGGGCGAATGGTTCACAGTGAGAGGTCGGAAAAGACTTGAACCCTACGATCAGAACTGGGGGAAGAAAGAGCTCCGGGAGTCTGGGATCGTTGTGGCAAATGTCAGCGGTTTCTATCGGCAAGATAGAGGCACGTACTTCCCAAAGGATGGCGGGAGTGATAGTCAGGGGTGTATCCCCTTGCTCTCCCAAAAGGCCAATCAGGTCGACGTCGTCGTGGAACAGCCTTAATGGGCTGATTGTTACATGTGGCTCTTGTAGCGTGTAGCAGACAACCACGCTAACGACGGGGCATTTCGGGCCGACAGGTAAATCAGCTTTTTGACCTTTGCCTTCTCTGGCCAGAACTTGTCATCAGGAATATCGGAATCATTCCTGTCCAGCTGATCATGCCAGTCAATGCTCATCCAATCAAAATAGGTGTACCTCACCACTTGCTCGGGAATTCGAGTTCCCTTGTCAGGCGCATAGTGGCCCTGCACGTAAGCATAGAGAGTGGTCTTTCCTTCTTCTCGCTTCAGGACTTCGCCCGTGGGCTAGTTGCACGGTGCCTTTCATTGCCCAGAAATGTCCTATTTCTTTAATGTCTTGCGCTCCGCAAGTGAAGCGGATGCAAAATAAAGAGGACTACAGCGAAAGCTAAGGTTCTGATTCCCGTGATCCGTACGTCGGCTAACATCACTGACCTCCAAAATCTTTGTCGTGAACCATCCAATCCCGAACATGCTGCGGCGGGTGGCCCAGCCTATCTTCCCACTTCTGAGGGTGCCCCGTTCAAGCTCCGGGGCTGGCCCAGCTTTGCCTTTTACGCGCACCAACGAGAAAGGCTGCCCCAGCTTTGCTGGTTTTGCAAAGCTGGGCACCACGAACCGCGTGAAGAATCAAGTTGAGCGATAATCTACCGATCAGCAACCCTGAGTGGAAAGACCTGAGATTTTTTCATTCTGTCATGTTCAAACGGCCCGGAACTGCGCGAGAATCTTCAGCCAGCAACTCTAGTTTAAAGCGATGACTTGGCGTAATCAGATTGCGGTGGTTTCGGCTATCGTACTCACGTTTTTTCTTTGCGGATGCGGAGGAGGGAGCTCTTCGACCAGCGGAGGGAATGGCGGGGGCGGTGGAACTGGTGGAGGCGGGGGCGGAACCGGCGGGAGCAGCGGCGCGTCAATTTCTCTGCTCGCGCCGTCCAGCATGATGACCGGAATTCCACTCGGCGAAATAACCATCTTTGGCACAGGATTGTCGGATACCACGGCGGTGCTGCTCGACGGCGCGGAGATGGCATTCAATGTCGTCGACTCCGGCACGGTTCAAGCCCAACTTCCGGATTCTCTTCGGAATGCCGTTGGCGTCCATCAGTTCAGCGTGCAGAGCGGCGGGAGCACAACCAATTCGCTGCCGTTTACTGTCGATAACCCACAGCAGGGACCGCAGGTTATGCAGGCAATTCCTGGCTTTCTGGTAGGCAATTTTGCGCCATCCCCAACGTTTATTGTCGCCGCCGACACGAATGGGGACGGTCTCGCCGATGTTATCGTGACCGGCCCTGCAGTCCAGAATTCCCCAAGCATTGCGATTCTCGATGGCCAGTCGGACGGCACACTCTCGGTGCCGCAGTATGTGCAGGTGTCGGCAACTCCTTACACGCTCGCCGCAGGAGATGTGGACGGCGACGGCAATGTTGATCTGGTTTCGATCAGCAGTGACAATGCCTCCAGCACCACAGTGAATGTTCTGCTTGGTGATGGGCGCGGAAATTTTCAGCAGATTTCCGCGCGGCAGAGCTTTAGCGGAATTTTTCCTGGCCCGGCGTATTTAGTTGATCTCGACGGCGACGGCAAGCCCGACTTGGTACTCGCAACGGAGAATACTTCGAGTGTCGGCTCAAATCTGATTTGGTTAAAAAATGTCGGCAACGGCAGTTTCGCTGCACCAGTCTCGTTGGCTGCGCTGTCGGCTCAGACATTCTCAATCGCGGACTTCAATGGTGATGGGAAACCCGATCTTCTCTATACCGCCTCAGGTTCGCCCAACGCTCTGCACTTTCTTTTCAACCAGGGCGGTGGAAGTTTCAAAGATCAGGCGGTTGCTGGACTGAACGGGATCGTTGGCCCGGCGACGGTCACAGATTTCAATCTGGATGGAATTCCAGATTTAGTAATCCAGGTACAGCAGACACAGAACATCGCTGTCTATTCATTTGCAGGCAAGGGCGACGGGTCTTTTACTCAGGTATCGAGCACGACGGTTCCGATAGGCCCTATTGAATTTGTGACGGGCGACTTTGACCACGACGGATTTCCCGATTTGGTTGGACCATCAGGAACCGAGCCATCTGAACTCTTCTATTTGTTCGGCGATGGGCACGGCAACTTCACTGTGCAGCAGGTAGTCGGGCCAGAGGGCTTTTATGTGGCGACTGGCGATTTCAATGGCGATGGTTTGCCGGATGTTGTCGTTCCAGATCGCTTTAATTTCGTATCTCTGGCGCTTGGCCGGACTGACCGGAATTACCCGTCAGCGTTCGCTCTGAGTCCCGCAACCATAGATGGACTTTCTGCGGGCGATATAAACGGCGATGGATTGCCAGATTTATTCATTGGCGGTGCCTCAATTGCTGGCCTTCCAGGAAATGTTTTCCTGAATCAAGGAAACGATTCGTTTCAGTTCGCCGCGAATACTGATCCAAGTTCATTCATGGCAGCGGATTTGACAGGGAGACGCGTAGTGGACTTGATCGGACAGCAAGGTTCGTCTTTGGTGATCTGGCCGAATAATGGCACCGCAGATTTTTCTTCTTCTCCGATCACAACCCCTGCGCCTGCAGAAGGGCCACTCACGGTTGCCGACATGGACGGGGACGGCCATCCCGACATTGTTGCGCCCGGAGTAATTCTTTATGGAAACGGTTCCTATCAGTTCACGGCAATGAACCTGAACATGCTACCCGGTCCTTACGTGATAGGAAGCTTCACCGGAAGTGGCAGGCTGGATATTGCCTCCGGAGCAGACGCATTTATAAACATGGGGAACCGAACATTTCAACAGGTTGTCAGTAGTCTCCCGCTACAGAATGGCGCTTTGGCGGTGGTTGGTGATTTCAACGGCGATGGAAAAGATGACGTTGCGATCAATCTTCCTGGAGATGGTTCGATCGCGATTTACTATAGCCGCGGGGACGGCACGTTTTATCAAGCAACTCAGGTTGACCCCGGACAAATTCCTAAAGCGCTCGCAGCCGGGGATTTCAACGGTGATGGTAAGGTTGATCTTGCCGTGGGGCTGGAGTTAAGTCAGCAAGCCTGCATTTTCTTCAACAGTGGGAATGGCCAGTTCACGCGCTCATTCTTCGCCTCAGGAGCCGATACAACAGCCATGATCGCCGCCGATTTCAATCACAACGGCAGACTCGATCTTGTGTTTGCGAATTTCCTGCTCGATTTCGAACCACCTAACGTGGATGTGGTTTTTCATAAGTAACTTTGTGGAAAACGGCTGAACCAACTTTGGCGGAGCATCCAAGAGTTGTGTTTACGTTTTAACGCGGATTCGATTCCTTCCGCGCTCACGAAAGCTCCCTACCCGAGATATCTGATCAACGCCGGAATGGACCGTCACGACATACGGGAGGAACCAGTGCGAATGCGGCGACCAGCGGGCACACGAGAGGCACTGGGTCTCAGCCCATTGGTATTCCGATTGATCGCAGACAAGATGCCCAAAACCCTGACCGCCGCATCCGCGCAACATGGGCAAATGACATTAACACCCGACGACATCGTGACGATTTGTGCCATTAGCGTCTTCGCAGGAATCGTCACGAACATCCTGCACGAGGGCGTGGGTCACGGCACCACGGCTTTGCTGACGGGGGCAAGCTCCGGTGTGCTCACGACGGTAGCATGGTCGAGTGCCTTCGATTCCCGACTGGTAGAGGCGGGCGGAACATTAGTGAATCTCGCGGCTGCGCTAGTCTTCTGGCTCGCTTTGCGCAGAGCCAAGCACGGATCGGTATACATATGTCGCAATGCCTCCAAACCATCCGACTGCGCGAAATTTCCAATACAGGATTAAAGGCGAGTGGCATTAAGGGCCTGGAATGCCGTAACCAGGAAGATCAACACAAACCTGAAACCTTAATTCCCAACGAAAGCATCCTAGAACAACAGAGGGAATAAAGCTCAAGTGCCCTGATAGTAACCATCGAGCTGAGCAGGGTTGCTGTATATTTTTGTGGACTGGTCAACTACGTCTAAGCGCGTAGTCTCGACTGATTCAGTTCAAGATTAATCTCTACATTTGGGCGTCCCCAAGCGGACTGCAGAGTGTAGAGGAATTTCCGATAGTCATATGTGTAATACGACCTTGGGCTTTCGCTGCTGCGGTAGCAATGTCGATTGCAAATTTTAGATGCATTCGAGCGCTATCGTCCGAGTGGTGTAGACGACAGGATTGATATATATGAAAACCAGTCTTAGGCAGAAACTTGACCAGCTAGGGGAGCGGATTGCCCTGATATCGAAAGAGCCTGCTGACAGCAAAGCTGGCTCCGATCCAAGGATCGTTGAGGCCACTCGTAACCCTTTTACCTGGGTAACCCGATACGCGAAAACGTATAACGAACACTGGGTTGAAGAGGGGCGTTCCGAACCCCATGAGCACTTCCCGCCCTATGCGTATTTTCAAGACTTGTTCGATCTTCTAAATCTTCAAAGAGTCAACTGGTTTGAGAAGTCGCGTGACCTGATGATTTCCTGGGCATGTGTGGCGTACCTGACACTCGAGGCCATGAAGACTCCCTTCCGCGGCGTGCTTTTGCAAACGCAGAAGGAAGACAAGGTGATCCAGCTCGTAGAGTACGCGAAGTGTCTTTACAGGACGCAACCGCGATGGTTGCAGGATGCCTTTCCTTTGAATAGCCCAATCGAAAGACAGGCAAGCTTAGAACTGCGGTTCGCGAACGGCAGTTACATAACAGGGATTCCTGGCGGCGCCGATCAAATTCGCTCTTTCCACCCCTGGGCTTATCTGAACGACGAGTCATCTTTTCAGCCGGAGGCGGGGGAGTGCTACAACGAGGCGCTTGCCGTCGTAAAGGGCAAGATCATCTTCAACTCTTCCGCCGGACCAGGGTGGTACGCGGATGCGCGGCACGATGTCATTCGAAACGAGGAGCAATGAGCAAAGCTCAAGATGCGGCACGAAAAACGAAAGAGTTGCCTGCGCAAACTGCCGTTGAAATCCGTCGAGGTGTAAGCACACGCAGAACCGCGGGCGGCATTCAAGTCACCCGTTTCCACTATTCCGCGCATCCCGAGCGCGACCCGGAATTCAATCCCGACTGGAAGGGTGCAGAACGCAAACTCTACACCTCGGAAGCAGCTTGGCAACGTGAACAAGAAATCGTTGACGAAGCC
>Ga0209580_10001357_pt1 | contig 11397 bp, 6 predicted proteins | sample Coa_R1_5_FD_187153 | JGI IMG/M metagenome (GOLD analysis project Ga0209580, IMG submission 187153) | Surface soil microbial communities from Centralia Pennsylvania, which are recovering from an underground coalmine fire - Coalmine... | ecosystem: Environmental > Terrestrial > Soil > Unclassified...
CGTGTTGGCGCCGATGCCGAGCGCGAGTGATCCGGCGGCTACGAGCGTAACGGTGGGCGTTCGCAGGAGACCATGCACGGCGTAGCGGACGTCGGCCAAGAGTCGATCGGTCATGGGGATCCCTCGACGGAAACAAGGAAGACGATGCGCGGCGAGGTGGCGCCGGCCGCGCCATGTGTCGACTAGGAGCCGTCGGCATGTGGCCCATGTCGCGCGCGCGGAAGATCGACCCTGGCTGCGTTCGCGCCGCCAGAGGTCCTCGGCGACCTCGACGAACGAGGAGGCGTACGCGCGCCGAAAACACGGCGGATAGAGGCGGAGCGCGAGCCGAGCGGTCGTGCCCACAACCCGTAGACCGGCAGACTCGGTCGGGCCGGGTTTGCTGGTTTCTCGCCCGGTCATACTTGGTCCATGAGTCGCCGCGTCGCGGCAGCCTCCACGAGGATGCGGAGCCGTGCAGCTTCGGCGCGCAGCGCCCGGTCGCCGCGCGGCGTCAGCTTGAAGAACCGGCGCCGTCTGTCTGCCTGGTCCGGTGTCGGCGCCTCGCATTCGCGAATGAGTCCATCGGCAGCCAGAATCTGAATCGTCCCGTAGAGCGTGCCGGGACCAAGCTCCACGGAGCCGCTCGTTGCGTTTTCGACGCGGGTAATGATGCCGAGACCGTGGCCCGGGCCGTCGGAGAGCGCGAGCAGGATCAGGAAGGCGGATCGAGGCAAGCCGAAATGATCGGACATCGATATATTATGACTTACGATCGTTCTTGTGTCACAGGCGCTCGATTCCGGCCACAGGCGAGGGCTCCGCGATTGGACCTCGCACGACTTGGAAGTGTTGGGTCGCCACCTAGCGGTCGCTGGCAGTCACTTGCTTGTTACGAGATCGGTGCTCGGAACAATTGCCGCAACGATTAGGAATCAAGGGCGACGGATGTTACACGCCGGCGACACCGGGCGCCGACGGCTGATGATTGCCTACCACGAGTCATCCATCTCTCAACACGACGAGCGGATCTACTCGCGTTGCCCGCCACGCCGGGACCAAGCATGCGACTGCGGCGACGATGGCCATGACACCGCAGACCAGCGCGAGCGTCGCCGGGTCAGTCGGGGCCACGCCAAAGAGCAGCGTGCGCATCACTTTGGTGAGAAGAAATGATGCGCTAAGGCCGGTCAGAAGACCGATGCCAGCGAGCGTCGCACCGCTCGATACGAAGTGGCGCAGAATACTGTTGCGATCCGCACCGAGCGCCATGCGAATGCCGATCTCCCGCGTCCGCTGTGTGACGAGGTACGACATGATCCCATAGGTTCCGACGGCCGCCAGCGCGAGCGCTAGCACGGCGAAAATGGCCAGCAGGGTCGTCAGGAATTTCGGCCGCGCGACGGATTCGCCAAACACGTCGTCCATCGTCTCGAGTTTGACGATCGGCAGCGTGGGATCGAGATCGCGTACGATCTGCCGAATCGGACCCGCCAGCGAGTCGATCGGCGCGGTCGTTCGCAGCGCGAAGTACATGTTGGTGCTGACAGACGTGTACCTCGGCAATTGATCTTCGAGCAGGAACAGCTCCGTCCCCGCCGGCGCATCGACGCCGCCCTGCTTCACATCCTTGAGGACACCGACGATGGTGAACCACGGTAGCGTGTCGCTCCCGTCCAGAGGCTTCACGCGCTCGCCGATCGGATCGCGATCCTTAAAGAACTTATGTGCGAGCGCTTCGTTGACGAGCACAACCGGCGCGCCACCCACGTCAGCAGGCTCGAACGATCGGCCTTTGAGGACCGACACGCCCAGCGTCTCGGTAAAGTGTTGGGTGATATACTGCCAATAGTCGACGTTCTTCAGGGGATACCGCTGGGTCGGATCCGGTCCCCTGGGGATCCACTCGAAGTCGGTGTCGTTGGCGAGGACGGGTCGATTCGGCGGGAGTCCCGACATCCCGGTGGCGCCCTGCACTCCGGGCAGCGCGGCGAGGCGCTCGCGCATGTGCTCGAACAGATCGACGAAGCGTTGCCGGCTCGCCTGACGCTCCTCAGGCGTCCGAGGACTATCGAGCGTCGGCGGCACGACGCCAAACGTCACCAGCTGCGACCGATTGAAGCCGGCGTCCACCGTCAGCAGATTGACGAAACTGCGCACCAGCAGCCCTGCGGCAGCTACGAGTGTTACGGCGAGCGCGATTTCGGCGATCACGAGACCATTCCGGAGCGCGCGACGCGAGCCGCCAGTTGTTCGCGTACCTTCGCGCAGCGTGATCGCCAGCCGCGACCCTAGGTGAAGCAGGGGTGTCAGACCAAACACGAGGCCCGTGACAACGGCGAGGGCCAGCGTGAATGTGAGGACGTGCCAGTCGAGCGTGATGTCGGCCGCCCGGGGGATCGTCGTTGGGCTGAGAGCCATCAGGCCGCGCACAGCGAGGCTTGCGAGGCCAACGCCCACGACCGATGCAATCGCCGCCAGGACAAGTCCCTCGGTGACAAACTGCGTGAACAGCCTCCCACGCCCCGCGCCAAGGGCCGAACGCACAGCGAACTCGCGCTGGCGAGAGTCCGCGCGTGCGAGCAGCAGATTGGCGAGATTCGCGCACGCGATGACGAGCACGACGAGGACGGCCGCCTGCAGCACGACCAGGGCTCGGGCGATGCCGCCGACGATGTCCTGCTTCAGCGGATCCATGCGTAAGGGGTGCCTGACCGGGTCGGGAGCGTGTTGCGCGCCACTCGGCGCGAATGTTCGCCTCCAGATCGACACCATGCGCTTGATGTCCGCGGCGGCCTGTTCTGGTGCTGTGCCATCCTTCAGCCGGCCGACGAGGTACAAAAAGTGTGAGCCTCGTTGATTGAGGAGGGCCGCGGCGTCCGGAATCGTGAGCGGCAGCCAGATTTCAACCTTCTGCTCGTGCACGTCGTAGCCGCGCGGCATGATTCCGACGATCTCCGTCGAGATGCCGTCGATCATCACACGACGGCCGAGCACACTGTGATCGAGGCCATAGGCCCGCTCCCAAATCTCGGTCGACAGAATCGTGACTGGATTTGCGGCCGGCCGCGAGTCATCGGCCGTGAACCACCGGCCTACAGTCGGACGTACGCCGAGCGTTGGCATGAGTTCCGGCGTGACGGCCGCGGCGGTGGGTCGCGTGGGGGGATCGGTGCCGAGGTTCACAGCCGCGGTGGTATACGCCCCGACGGACTGGAACGTCGAGTTGTGGTCGCGGAATTCCAGGAACTCAGGCGGCGACATCCAGAACTGGTCGAAGCCGAGTTGCGGGAAACGCGTGGTAATGAACTCGAGCTGTTCGGGATGCGGGTATCGGAGAGGCCGGAGAAGCACGCCGTTCACGACGCTAAAGATCGCTGTGTTGGCACCAATACCAAGCGCAAGCGTCGCGATCGTAATGAAGGCAAAGCCTGGCTGGCGCCAGAGAGCGCGGAGGGCGTAACGGAGATCTTTTCTCAGATTGTCCATGGGACCCCGCGGGAAACTCCGCGAGCGTGAGTATCCGCTGGGGCTCGGCATGGTTCCAGGGCCAGATCCTGCTGACGCCGAGGAGCCACTTCGATGAGCGCGGAGCGTCACTCGGGCGTGACTCATTCCGAAGACGGACGCCGACCCGGGGCAACGATCGGTCGGTCCTACCAACCCGGCCGGATGAGTTCACGCCGCCTGGCCCCGAAGAGGATTGTCTAGTCATTCTGAAGAATCGCGACACCCGTTCACACTCGCAGGGCGTCGATCCTTCGTGCTCGCTTCGCAGCGAGTAAGGCCGCCTCACGTAGCACGTGCCTCGTCCGAAATAGCCACACGTGAGGGCCGCCACAACCAGCTGCGGCTTTATAGGCCAGGCTCGAGCGCGCACCAGACGATCGACGATACACTCAAGCTGCAGTTTAGCCGACGTCCATGGAAGGCAAACGAAAGACAGTCCTCGTCGTCGGCGATTGGGTCGTCGATGAGCATTGGATTGTGGCGCACGATCGGTCGACGACGGCGAGCCGGCGGGGCCAGCACCACTATCATGCGGTCCACGAACCTACGAGCAGTGTCGCAGCGCTCTGCGGCGCCGGTATCGTAGCGTCTCTTCTGCGCGAGGCCAGACTCCAGAAAGAACAAGAATCCCCGCAGTTCAACGTGCATGGCATCGGCGCCTGGGCTCCTGGCGATCAAGAGGCGCTCGCGTCGATGCTCAGTCCAGGCGGACTCGATGGGCACAACCCCTTCCGGTCAACGACTCCACCGCTGGTCGAAACGACGCTGCCGACCGTCAAACTACATAACGTGTGTGCGGATCTGGACGCCGCGACAACGCGGGTGATTCGCGTCTACCTCGAAGAAGGCAGGACAATCCGCCACCTCTATCGCCTCGACTGGTACAAGCCACCCCGGCCACAGAGTAGTAACAGCCTGTGGCTCGCAACAGAACGTGACGTTGACGAATGGTGGGAACGTGCGGACCTCGCTGACATCCGGCCTGACGTGATTGTCATCAAGGATCTCGTCAAGGGCGTCGTGTCCCCTGTCCTGGTCAAGAGGCTCGTGAGCGCTTATGGCCGCAAGGCAACACACTGGTACATCTCGTCCAAGGCATGGCACCTGGAACGCCAGAAGGACAGTGACGATGAATGGTACCTGTCAGGCGATTCGTGGCTGGCGGAGCTAACCGGCCAGGTCATCCCGCTGATGCTCGTGCCGGCTGTGGCGGCGGAACGGGCCCGCCACGAGCGCAGTCTCAACGCCTGGTGCGTCGATGCGCGCGAGCCGTCCTGGCACGCCATGCTCGTGATGGATGCCCTCGCCAAGGCCTTGTCAGCGGGTAAGAAAGCGCCTGATATTGCCGTCCTGGCGGAGCACGCACTGTTTCTGCGCACGCTGGTCGGCGACGAGTGCAAGCTGGTCGCCAGGGTCGAACCTGGCAGATACACCGGGCACGTGCACAACTTCGAAGAGTTCGTGCCGCTTGCGAGCGTCTTCTTTTCGGCGCTTATCGCCCACATGGAGGCTGGAACCGGGGTCACGACCGCTGGCGACGCGCTGGCGGACGCGATCACTTTCACGGAAACCTGGGTTGCGGCGGAGGCGAGGCGGTTCACGATTCCGGGTCCGTGGACACCGAGCAAGGAACACCGACCACTTACGGTCAGTGCGACCCCTCCGGCCGCGGGTGAGGCCGGTCGCCAGAGTTGGCGCGACTGGAGGCACGAACTAACTGATTGGCAACAGGCGCGCCAGGGCCTCGGCATTCTCGAGACGCGGCAAGGCGTTCGCACACGGCCTGCCATTGAGTTACGACGGGCTATGACCGATGTCGCCGGATACATCTGCCTAGTTCCGGACAAGCGGCGGGCCGTTCGCTCTCTGAAGCGAGAGCTAAGGCGATTCAAAGATCACTTCCACGGTAGGAAGCACGGAGTGAGCTTGCTGCTCGAGGCCGAGCCAGGGTCTGGCAAGACCTTCCTCCTCGACCGGATTGCCGAGGATCTGGGCATGAAGCTGGCAAAGTACAACGTGGCCCAGTGGACGACGCTCTCGGAAGTAATCGCGTCGTTCGACGACATTGTTTCACGTCAGTCGGAGGACGCCGACCACCCCTTGATCGTGTTCGTTGACGAGATCAACACGCAGGTCGAGGGATCGCACGTTTATCAATTGTTTCTCGATCCGCTCGAACAGGGAACCTACATTAGCCACGGCCGGCGCTTCTCAATTCGGCCATGCGCGTGGGTGTTTGCGGGTACCGGCATCGAGGATGGTCACCCAGAGACCAAGGGATCCGATTTCAAGAGCCGGCTGAGCGTACCACCGCTGCGATTCTACTGGGACGACTCCGAGAAAAATCACGACTTGGCGACTCTCGAACGAGTGTACGTAGGCGCGCAGAACATCATTCGAATCTTTCCCGAGGTCAAGTCCGCCAGCGAGGCCGTGCTGCGGAGCTTCACGCTGTTGCCGTCGACCACGAGCTTCCGCGATCAGATGCGCTTTGTGATGGAGTTCGAACAGAAAATGGATCGGATACATAAGAGGCACGTTCCACTCACTTTCGTTGACGAACTCTGGGAACGGCCTGGGCGACGCGTTTCGGTCGACGGAGAGAGTTCGCGGGCGGAACACGACCGGCACTATAACGACTACAGGCGCCTGCGCGAGGAGTGGCGTCGAGCGGACGAGGGGCGCGATCTTGCCATCGTCACGCCCGACGATCTCGGTCGCGGCTGATGGCCCCACGGAACTGCCGGTCAACGGCTGGCAGCAGCTCGCGGTGATAACGCTCGACGTCTGCGCCCATGCCCTGCCGAACCAACAGCAGGCGGCGGTAGAAAGGCTCGTGAAAGTGGACCGCTTTCCCGGGATCCGCCGCGGTCGGCTTCAACTCTTGTCAGCTCGAGGGGCTGACGCGGGGTCTTCTGCTCCCAGGACGTAGTCGACAAGAAGCTTGTCCGTCAAGGCAGCGGCACCCTGAACACGGTAGTTTGTCGTGGTGATTACCACAACAACCTGCTGGTTGGGAAACACGACCACCTTGTTGCCGCCGGTCCCGTACATGCCCCAAGACGGCCATTCGCGACCACCCGCGTGAAAGGTCTCCAGCCACCAGAGGTACCCATAGTCGACATCGTCACGGGCGTTTGCGTGTGGCGTGACAGACGCTTTTACCCAGTCCGGGGTGAGAATGTTCGTGCCATTCCAGCTGCCACCGTTCAAGTACAACTGTGCGAACTTGAAGAGATCGCGAGTGCGCATTTCCAAGCCACCGCCGGTCATCGCGGTACCAAGCGGCTGTAATTGCCAGTGCACCAAGGAGATGCCAAGGGGCGCAAAGAGATAATCGTGCGCGAAGTCGGTTACTGCACGCTTTGCTGCGCGCTCGAGCAGGACGCCCAGCGTTGTCGGACCAGCGGTGCAGTACTGCCAGCTGCGTCCATGCGGAGAGTCCGAGGGTTTGGCACTCCAGTCCGGGAAGCCGCGAATGGGCAGGTCGAGCGTGAACTTTGCCCAGTCCTCCACTAGGTACATGCGTTCCTCGTTGCCGCGCGAAAACGAGTTCTCGTCATCACATTCGAGGAGCGAACTCATGGTCAGGAAGTCTTCAATCGTGATCGCGTTCTTTCGCGGATCCGGGTTCTGGACCGGTTGTTTGTCCGCGAAATAATCCATGACACGGGCATCAACGCCGGGCAAGAGGTGCTGCCGGATGGCCAGTCCCACCAACGCGCCGCTGATGGTCTTCGTGGCTGAACGTGTGTTTCGGAGACCATCGACACCGTCGTGGTCAAAATAGTGCTCATAGACGAGCTTCCCGTGCCGCGCAATCAGAACACTCGTAATGGCCTTGAAAGTCCCTGCCTCGATCGCCTTTTGCATGTCATCCAACCGACGGACGGAAAAGCCCTCCTGAGCACGACCGGCGGTTGATAGGCCGTCACGCGTGTCTTGTGGCGAAGCTGTGAGTTGTAGGACTAGGGCCGCGAGAACAGCGCTCGCCGCGGCAAACGGAGGAAGAGTCACCGAACCAGCTTACTTACTCCGTGGCCCGCCCGTCTTGCAAAAAAGCAACGCTTGAGTCCGGTGCGTGCCGGCGCTTGCGTCCGGTCGCGCGGAACCGACCAGGGGCCACCCCATAGATGTGACGGAACGACGTCGTCATGTGGCTCTGGTCAGTAAACCCGCAGGCAAGCGCAATGTCCGTCAAAGAAGACTCGGAGAACAACATCAGATTCGCCGCTCTTTCGAGTCTGCGCAGTTGTATCAGCTGCCCTGGAGTGCAGCGGAAATGCTTGCGAAACGCTCGGGCAAGGTGAACGGGATGCACCCCGGCAAAGAGAGCCAGTTCTCGGACGCTCGGAGGTTGGGAGTATTCGTCCTGCAGCAACTCATACGTACGATCCAGCCACATGGGACGTCGACACTGGCGATCCCCAGGTGCCGCAGACGAATCCCTGCTCCCCGCCGCAGCCATTAGCTCCAGGGCAAGGGATTCGAGATGGAGCTCGCTGTCGTGAGCGCAACGCGACGATGCCCATAGTAGCGCCCAGGCTAGCGCCCGGCTCTCGTTGTCGGTCAAAAACGAGGCACACTGCCCTGCCTTGCCCATCGCCGCATCGCCGAGTTCGGCGCTCGCCGAGACTGAGAAGAAACTACCTATACCATCGACAAAATGATCACGGTGAGTCGTCCCAGGCGGATTGTAGATTAGCGGAAGGCGGTGTTCGGTCGCTGCTCGCGCGCTGGAGATGTACCGGCCGCTCGTTACCAGCACGAAGTGCGCATCGACGTGCGTGTGTGTCTTAACCGCGTCTGGAAGGCAGTTTGCAACACGATGAGCTAGCGTAAACCCTGGCACAGTCTTTCTCATGTGCAGGGTGCCGTAGAAGTCGTCGTGTCGCAGAATCTGGGGCATACCAAATCAAGGGTTGTAGGTGAAGCGCGAGTACTGAAAAGACTGAGTCGAGCCCCAGGGCGTCGTGTGTAGATAAGGGACTGACTCAACCAGGCCGAAGGCGTCGCCCAATTCGCTCGCCAACGTCGGTGGTGAGTACCGCATGACAGGGAGGCCGCTGCATTGCTCGGGCCCGTCCAGTGCGAATGTGGCGATGATCGCGGTGCCCCCTCGCTTCAAGGTGTCGCGGAGATGCTCGACATACGTCACGCGATCGCACGAGTCAGTGAGAAAGTGAAAGACAGCCCGGTCATGCCAGATGTCCATGGGCTTCAAGGTCCAGTCGCCGGTCACGTCCGATGCGATCCATGTCGGCGTACTGGCGGCCTCACCGAGACGGAGTTGTGCTTGATGAAGCGCCGTTTCAGAGACGTCGAGCACCGCCAGGCAGTCCAATCCGCGGGCCGCAAGGCAATCGACCAAACGCGAATTGCCTCCTCCGACGTCCAGCACGCACGTCTCAGCAGTCAGGCCGGCGGCTTCCATCAGACGCAGCGAGACTTCGGGAACGGCTTCAAACCAGCTGATGTCACGGTCGCCGTTTGTCGTGAAGACGCGCTCCCAGTGGTTGTGGCGGTCCATGACCCAAGGGTACATCCATCGGCTCATGGACACTCACGAATCAAGAGGCGGGCTTAGCGCCAACGCTGAGTGCGCGTCTTTCGCAATCGGCTCGTCAGCAGAAAGAATTCAATATCGCTCCACAGATCTCGCGCAACTTGGCTCTGCGACATTCGCTCGTTCCTCCTCCGTCGAATCGACTGTCCGAAATTGCGGATCCACCATAAGTCGTGTTCGAAGAGCCACTTACGCGTCTGTTAAGCTCCGGAATGAGCTCGCCGGTGAAGTGTTCTATGGGTGGGCTCACGTTTCCGTGGAGTGTGGCTCATGCGTTTATTGCGAGGAATGCTGGCCACGGCGATCTTGACGGTCGCAGTGGCTGGGTCGGCGTACGCGCAGGCGATCGGTCAGATCCATGGTAAGGCGAGCGACAACACAGGGGCGGTTATGCCGGGCGTGACCGTGACCGTGGCTGGTACTGGTCTGCAGCAGCCGTTGGTGGCTGTGACGTCGCAGAGCGGCACATACTCGTTTCCGGTCGTGCCGATTGGCACGTATTCGGTGACGTTTGACTTGAGCGGCTTCAAGAAGGCCACCCGCGAGGGTATCGTGCTGACGTCCGGTTTCGACGCGACGGTCGACATGAAGATGGAAATCGGGCAACGTGAGGAAGTGGTGACGGTCGTCTCCGAGTCCCCGTTGGTCGACACGAAGAAGACGACGACGGGCGGCGACTTCACCGTGGATCAGATGTTGAAGGTCCCCACGGCGCGCGACCCGTGGCAGGTCATCAACATGGCCCCGTCCATCGTGCTCTCCGGCGTGAATGTCGGCGGGTCGCGGTCCGGCCAGCAGTTGGGCGTCTCGGCGTTCGGGTCGAGCGACAGCGTCCAATGGAACCTCGAGGGAGGGAACATCACGGACATGTCGTCGAACTCGGCGCCGGCGTACTTCAACTTCGACTCGTTCCAGGAAATCCAGGTCGTGACGTCGGGCGGTGACGTCTCGGTGCAGTCGGCCGGCGTGTTCATCAACCTGATTACGAAGAGCGGCAGCAACGTGCTCAAGGGGTCGGCGGATACGACCTTTGAGAACGCGTCGATGCAGGGGCAGAACGTGACCCAGGCCCAGTTCAACAGCGCTATCGGGTCGTCGGCGACGGGGCTATCCGGGAATCCCTTGCACCGAATCGCGAACTACGACGGCGACATCGGCGGGCCGATCAAGAAGAACAAGTTGTGGTATTGGGCGTCGACCGATTACCAGGACATCAACGTCGGCGTCGCGAACTTCTTCAATCTCAATCAGGCCGGCTGCAACCCGCCGCCGAGCACGTTCGCGCAGTTGAGCGCGGTTCAGGGCTGCCTGGCCAATGACAAGACCACGATTCAGGACTTCAACGGGAAGTTGAACTACCAACTGAATGCGACCAACAAGTTTCAGCTATTAATGCAGAGCGACCGCAAGCTCCGCAACAACCGCGGTGCGAACAGCAATACGGCGCCGGAGGCGACCCAGAGTCAGTACAGCCCGGGTGGGATCTGGCACTTCCAGACCCCCACCGAACAGTTGACCCACACCTGGCTTCCGACCGACAGACTGGTGCTCGTCAACCAGGTGACTCACGTGCAGGGCGGGTTCTTCCTGGACTACCACGACAATACGACGTGTGGGTCGTCGACCTACGCGCGCGACCTGGCGGGCCAGGACCCGGCCAACCCGGCGTGTGCGTGGAACATCCAATCGCTCTTTAACAACACGACGAACTTCACCAGCCGCGCACTGGGCCCCTCCTACCAGACCGCGCGGCCGTCGTGGGAAGTGAAGACCGATGACAACTACTTCCTCCCGCACGTCCTCGGGGGCGACCACGCGTTGAAGTTCGGCGTGGGCTGGAGGAAGAACCCCGTGTTGTCGTTCACGCATATCGGCGGCGGCGCGATCGCCACGGTGCAATGCGTCAACAACGACGCGACGCTCTGCGGCAACGGCCAGTTCGTGGGCTCGTCTGGCACGGCGGCGGCCGGGCTCGTCCCGAACGCGGCCGATCTCTTCCTGGACAACCTGATTAACCACAACTGGTGGACGTGGGACTCCTACATCCAGGACTCATACACCACGAAACGGCTGACCATTAGCGGCGGCGTGCGCCAGGACTACCAGAACTCGCAGTTCCTGGGCGGGTGCGTGCAGGCGAACCCGATAGAGCCGTTGCTCCTCCCGAAGAACTGCGAGGCGGCGGCCAGCCCCAATCACACGTTCAACAACTACTCACCCCGCGTGTCGGCCACGTACGATCTGAGCGGCCATGGCACGACGGCGGTTCACGCCAGCTACAACTACTACTACCAGACCGAGATCGTGCTCGCCGATGGCCTCGACTTCCTGAACGGTCCTGC
>Ga0209580_10001358_pt1 | contig 11393 bp, 8 predicted proteins | sample Coa_R1_5_FD_187153 | JGI IMG/M metagenome (GOLD analysis project Ga0209580, IMG submission 187153) | Surface soil microbial communities from Centralia Pennsylvania, which are recovering from an underground coalmine fire - Coalmine... | ecosystem: Environmental > Terrestrial > Soil > Unclassified...
CGTTAGATTTGATGTGCCCGCCGCTCAATCCGATTACCCTGCGATGCATACTGCTCCCCAACTGCAAACCCAACCATCATGGAGCGGAAGTCATTTACCGCAGGGCACTGCAACCCATCGTTTTCAATCCAGAACCGTCGCAACCGACAAGAATTGCAGACTGCGAAGAAATCGTCGAAATTCCCGCTACATCGCGGGAATTCAGGAAAAACTCTTCCGTGGGAGCTTAATCTGGCTCTCTGCGAATCTTCTTGCGAGCACGCTTTCGCGCCAAGGCTTGCTTCACTCGACGCTTCGCGCCCGGCTTTAGGTAGAAGGAGTGACGCTTCACTTCCTTGATGATGTCTTCCGTCTGCACCTTGCGCTTGAACCGCCGGAGGGCATTCTCGATAGACTCGCCTTCCTGCAATCGAACTTCGGCCAAATTCATCACCCCCGAGGAGAACTACATCGGACATATTGAGCTTACTCCCTTATGGCACGCTGAGGTTGAACTGAGTAACAGATAACACCGCGCGACATCTTCGCGGGGTTCGTTCTGCAAATCTCCAATTCCTGCTTCCAGCGGGGGAGCCGTAGACCAGTAGACAGCGCTGGAACGAAGGCTTCACCTGGAATTCTTGGGCTCGGGGAGGATCCAGTCCAGAGCGAACTATTCTCTGCCAAAATTCCCGGTAACAGGGAATAAAACAGAGAATGCAACCGACTTCCGCCGGAACAGTTGCCATTGAATTCGCCAAAAATGCCATTCCAGAGCCATCTTTCATTCCCCCGCCCCCTGTGTGGCGGAAAAAAGAACAGGGAATTCAATCGGCATAACAGGGATTCCAAGCGAGCAGATCAAGGGCACCCGAGACCAATCCGCGAAGATCCACACAAGAATTCGGCCTAATATGCCCAAAAGTTTCGCAGGTTCAGACGTAATAATGTTTTCTGCCTGAACGTTTCTTGATATAATCCGTCTCTAACGCCAATGGAGTGGCAGATTGATGTCGGTCTCCGACAAAAATCGCCACTCCTTGGCGTTTTTGTTTGAGGTTCGCATCGGTCTGCCCTTCTGCGGTATCGGCCCTATTGATAAAAGGAGCTTTCCGAGTGGGAACCAAAGACACCGAAGTACTTAAAACCAACCTAGCAAGCGGCCTTATTGATCGCCCGCCCGGTGATCTTAAACCTTGGCCCCGAAACCCCCGCACACACAACGACAAGCAACTGGCCAAGCTCAAGAGTAGTATCCAGAAATTCGGTTTCACCGCCCCGGTTCTGGTCGATGAAGAGGGGACTATTCTGAGCGGACACGGCCGCGTCCAGGCGGCCATAGCACTTGAACTTCCGACCATCCCTACCCGGGTCATTGGCGGGCTGTCGGAGGCCAAGAAACGCGCTTATGTCATCGCTGACAACAAGCTCGCCCAGCTGGCGGGTTGGGACGATACCCTTCTCAAAGATGAGTTGGAACTCCTGAACGCTGAAAATTTCGACATCGAGACGACCGGCTTCAGTACCGCCGAGATCGACATCTTGTTCGACGGTGCGGAAGAACCCTCCGGAAGTGATCCCGACGACCTGCAACCGGACGATATCGCGGCTGTGGACGTTTCACGGGTGGGTGACCTGTGGCTGTTAGGGAATCACTACCTACTCTGCGGCGACGCACTGAATCCCGACAGTTACCAGAAGATCATGCAAGGCGCTCTGGCAGAGATGGTTATTAGTGAACCGCCGTACAACGTGCCGATTAATGGTCATGTCTGTGGCTCTGGGAAAATCCATCACAACGAATTCAAGATGGCCAGCGTCGAAATGACGTCCGGTGAGTTCACGGCCTTCCTGAATACGGCCTTTTCCAATACGCACGCCTTCAGTCAGGAGGGTGCCGTTCATTATTACTTCATGGACTGGCGCCGTTCCATGGAAATTCAGAAGGCCGCTCAACCCTTGTTCGGCTTACCGCTTCAGCTCTGCGTCTGGGTCAAGGACAATGGGGGCATGGGGAGCTTCTACCGCAACCAACACGAGTTGGTGTTCGTCTTTAAGAAGGGTGCGGCATCCCACATCAACAACTTTGAGCTCGGCCAGCATGGGCGCTGTCGGACGAATGTGTGGGCCTATGCCGGTGTCAATACCTTCAAAGCTAAAGGTTATGAACTGCTGGCCCTGCACCCGACGGTCAAACCGGTCAGTCTCATTGCTGACGCCCTTCGGGATTGCAGCCATCGCCAGGGGATCATCCTCGATCCGTTCGCGGGGAGCGGCACAATCCTGATTGCCGCCGAACGCACCGGTCGCCAGGCAAGAGCAATCGAACTCGATCCGCAGTATGTCGATGTGGGGGTCATGCGCTGGCAACGGGTCACTGGAAAACAAGCAGTTCTGGAAGCGACCGGACAGAACTGGGACCAGGTACGAGCCAGCCGCTTGTCCGGGGTAGACGTGGAGAGCGGCCATGGCCTATGAGATCGGATACCGGCGCCCACCTGAGAGCGGGCGATTCAAGAAGGGAAAATCCGGCAATCCCCAGGGCCGACCGAAGGGTTCAACCAATTTCCTGACCATTCTGGAACGCGAGCTCGGTCAGTCCATCGTCGTCAACGAAAACGGCAAAAAGAAAACCATTACCCGCATGCAGGCGATGGTGAAACGGATCGTGGCCAGTGCCCTGCAGGGCGACCTGAAGGCGTTGATGACCCTGTTCGAGATCCTGCGTCGCACCGGCAAGTTTGCGGATGCTGGTGTCGAGCCCCTGCTCCCGGACAACTACCAAGGCGTCCTGGATTCCTATATCACCCGGCGGCAAAAAGCCGGCAGCACGAAACTGACGAAGAGTTCGGAGACTTGATCATGCCATTTAGCGATGAAGAAGCTTATTGGGCCGCCGTCCGATCGGATTTTAGGGTGTTTCTTTCGCACTCGTTCAATACCATTTATCCGGGCAGGTTATTCCTGGATAACTGGCATATTCACGCCATCGCCCACAGCCTGGAACTCAGCATTGCGGGAAAGCAACCGCGGCTGATCATTAACCTGCCACCCCGGCAACTCAAGTCCTTCATCACCTCGGTCGTTTTGCCCGCCTTCATTCTGGGCCAGGACCCCTGTGCAAAGATCATCTGTATCAGCTATTCCGATGAATTGGCTAAAACGCTCGCACGCGATTTTAAGCGCATTGTGGAAAGCGCGTGGTATCGCAAAATCTTCCCGCATGTCCAGCCCACTAAAACCACCGAGAACGAGCTTGTAACCGATCAGGGCGGTTTCCGTTACGCGACCTCGGTCGGCGGGACGTTGACCGGGCGCGGGGGCGATTTCATCATCATCGACGACCCGATCAAGCCCGAAGACGCGAATTCGGACAGCATGCGCAAAAGAACGAATGATTGGTTCCAGAGCACGCTGTTCAGCCGGCTCGATGATAAGAAACGCAGCGTGATGATCATCGTCATGCAGCGCCTGCACGTCAATGATCTTACCGGGTTTGCACAGGAGAGCGGGGGCTTCAAGAGGCTCTCCTTCCCAGCAATTGCCACCGGCGATACGTCCATTCCGGTCAGTGCTACGGACAGCTATTATCGCAAAGAGGGTGAGCCATTGCATGCCGAATACGAGGATCTGACTACGCTGGAACGAATCCGCGACCAGATCGGTACGTACAACTTTGTCTCGCAATACCAGCAAAGCCCGGAGACGCCGAGCGGCGGATTGATCAAGCGTAAATATATTCACATCATCGATCACTATCCCCAGATAAAAGGCCAAGGGTGGGTCAGCATCGACTCTGCCTTGTCAACGTCGGAAACGGCAGATTATTCTGCGCTCACGGTCGGCTATTCCAACAGCGAAGGCCACTTTGTCCTCTATGTTAAGCGCGGTCGCTGGGATTACGAAACGCTGAAAAGCAAAGCACTGTCCTATGTCCAGCGCCTTGAGGACGTGACCACTATTGTCGAAGCCGCCGGCAGCGGTATTTCATTGATCGAGTATATGAGGAAAGAACGGCTCCGCGTTGTCCCCTACAAAGCCAAACATGACAAGGTGGAAAGGGCCTCCTTGGTGTTGCCACTCTTTCTGGCTGGACGTGTTCATATCTGCAACGTGAAATCCGCCAACGGCTGGGTGGAAGAATTCATCAACGAACTTTTGGCCTTTCCGAACGGACGGCACGACGATCAGGTCGATAGCCTGGTGCAGGCATTGCGCTGGGCGGAGCCACGGGTCAATCCTGGTGGGAGGTGTTTTCTTGTGTAACGATCTCTCAGCTGGGGTCACGGAGATGCAGGTATTCAGCTCTACGAAACAAATTCGAGTCGTTTAGCCCCTCCGTTACAGGCTGTAATTTCCGGAGAGTAGAAGAAGCGCAAGCTGGGTCGCGAATCCAATGGTGTAGATCGAGACGATCATCATAGATTCCCTGATCTCAAGCAATCGGTGTCTGCAGAATATGGGTCGTGCGGGGGATTAAAGCGCGACTGCCTGTCGGACAGCCGACTCCTTGGATCTATCCGTGTCCTGAAGCATTCGCTGCGCGAGAGGTGTGGGTCGCCTCGATTTCGGCGACGAATCCTGCGCTAAACCTACGGCGCGGATCGAAAAGGAACTTCCACTTTCACTGTAGTTCCCCGCCCCGGTGCGCTATCGAACTAAAACGGGGGAGAGGGTCAGTGAGGCGAGGGCGCTTAGAGTAGCCGGGGTGGGCATTGTTGCCCTGCATGGTATAGAGCCTCCAGGCGGAGCCGTCGTAGATGTAGGCCGTGGTGTATAAGTAGTCGGTGCCCACTTGAGGAGTGGCGGAGAGGGTCAGGGATCCGGACTCATCGGGCGGCGTGGTGGGGAGTTCGACGTAGGGCGGAGGTTGAAGTGTACTGATCAGTGACTCGGCTTGCCAGCTTTTCCGTAATAAACGTATGTGTCCTTAGCTATGTAGTCGCTACGATGACGAGATTTCGATTTGCTTGGCGCCACAGTAGGAGCATTGTGGTGAGGGTCCTCCGAGGTAATAGTCGTAGCAGGTACGAGAGGTTTCTCAGGTTGTTGTACGGCGGCTGGGATTTGCGAGTGGCTTTTGACAGAGTGTGAATGATGGCCACGAAACCCGTACACAGCACCGAACGCCAGCAAGGCAAGCGCCACGATCCCGATCGAAGTCCAGAGATGCGAGTCGTGGATCTTGACGCGCTGATCGCTGATTCGGGAAATGGCTATTCGCAAAAGCTCTCGGCTGGCCCGCAGTAACCCGCTGAGCACCTCCGTGTTGCGGTCGAGCTGCGTGGCCTTCTTTTCTTCCTCTTTTTTTGCTTCCTCTAGAGGGGTGCTTCCTCCACTCGCGCTAATAAGCTGAACCTTCGTCTCGGGCGGACGGTATTCGGACTTTAGTGGGAAGTGCGCCGGAATATCGGTAAGAAGTGAATCACGCTGGTTGTTTTGGAGCGAAAGATCAACCATCTGTGCGGAAAGCTTGAAGACGGGAACGGTTTTTCCACTGCCTTTACTCCGCCTGAACTCCAACATGAGCGTGCGAACCTCCGTTACTTCTTGCGGTGCATAATCGTACACCCGAAGAGTTGGCTATTCCAGCCTGCTAAGAAGCCAAAACTCGAATTTATTGATACTGGTTAGCGCCGAGATGGGCGAATTCCGGTTTGGAAGCGAAAACCGTACAAGTCGTGGATGCGGTGCCGTCGTCGTGACCATCATTTCACTGCAAAACTTTTCACACGGTAATTCTCTGGGCCGGGCCGGAGAAGTCTGAATGCTACCCACCATCCACTCCACCGCGTTCTGCTAGGGTTCTCGCCGAGCAATCCTCATCCTATCGGAGAAGGATGGGCGTGACCAAAGCCTGTGAATGGCCTTGATATAGCAGATTGTAAACTGTGGCTTTGAAAGTCCATGGATGCGACTCCACATACCAACAGGAAGAAGGAAGTTAATCTTGCGGATGACGTGACCGTGCGATATTTAGCGTCTAAGACCGCCGGGATCGCGGAGACACCACTTCCATCAACTTCAGGCAAAGCCATAGAAAAACGCTGTAGGTCGCTTCGCTCTAGGTGGGGCGGGCGATAGAGGTTGACATCTGCCCAGAACAACTTACAATTCTCAAAGCGGTGAACAACCACGTCGATGATTTCGCGGAGGTTCCGATGTTTTCACGCCAATATCACTGCCCGGATTGCGGGCGATCGGAAGCGTATCATTTACGCAGCCGCAATCCCCTCGAAAAATACTTTTTTCTCTTGTTTCTGCACCAACCCGTCTGCTGCGCCAATTGCTTTCGAAGAACCTGGGTTCCGATCTTCTCGATTGTGCAGGAGCCAAGGCAAGCTCCTACAGATCGGCAAGGCGCAGCGGCCTGAGCTGAGTTCAAAGTTTTTCTAAAGCGAACGCCGCCAACGGAGTAGCAGACCCCTTTGATTATTAAGACGATCAAGGATTAAGGATTTACGGAATGACCGCCTGTGCCAGGTTTGAATAACCGCTTTCGACACCGCTCGAATTCACCGCCGTGGTTGCATAATAGTAGGTATTTCCAGAAGCGACCGAGTTGTCCGTGTACACGGTAGCGGTCTCAAGAGTTGAGTTAATTCTAGTGAAGGGACCAGCCGCCTGGGTGCCGCGGTAAACGTTATAGCCGGCTACAGCCGAGCTGCTGGGACTCCAGCTGAGATTCACATCGTGGGCAACCGGTTGTGTAATGGTTACGCCCGCCGATGCGGAGCTGCTTGGACTCGCGCTGCTTTGTGCCGTCACCACCACGGCAGTGGATGGCACACTGGCGGGTGCGGTGTAAAGGCCCGCTGAAGTGATCGTTCCCAGAGATGAATTTCCGCCCAGAATGCCTGAAACAAGCCAGTTCACCGCGCCATTGCTCGCACCGGAAACTGTCGCGCTAAACAGTTGGGACTGAGAAACCTGCACGTTTGCGTTGGTAGGTGAAATTGAAACTGAAACCGTTGCCGGCATGATTGAGACTGGAGCACTAGCTGAGGCTGTAGTCTGCGCGGCACTCTGCGCAGTTACCGCAACCGAGCTTGACGGAACCGCTGGCGGTGCCGTGTACATGCCGGATGAAGTGACCGTTCCGACTGTAGAGTTTCCTCCCAGTGCCCCGTTCACCATCCAGTTCACCGCTGTGTTGCTGGTGCCGGAAACCCCGGCGCTGAATTGTTGGGAGTGCCCGACCGTTACACTCGCGCTTCCCGGCGAAACGGAAACTGAGACAGCTGGAGCTGCCGTGATCGAGACCGCTGCGCTAGCTGAAGCCGTGGATTGGGCGACGCTCTGCGCAGTAACGCTAATCGCAGTGGATGGTACCGATAGCGGTGCTGTGTAGAGTCCGGATGTGGAAACTGTCCCCACGGTTGAATTCCCCCCCCGAACACCGTTTACCATCCAGTTCAGTCCACTATAGGTTGTACCTGAAACTGTACCGCTGAATTGTTGCGACTGCCCAACTTGCAGACTCGCGCTCGTCGGCGAGACGGAAACCGAAATGACTGCCACTGGCGCTGATACAATCGATACTGAGGCATTAGCCAGGGCCGCGGTGTTCGCGACGCTCTGTGCAGTTATGGTTACGGTACCGGACGGAAGCGCAAGCGGCGCCCTGTACAGACCCGACTGAGAGATTGTCCCCGTTGTGGAACTTCCTCCCATCATTCCATTGACCAGCCAATTGAGACTCGTATCGCTAGTGCCTGACACAGACGCGCTGAACTGCAGCGACTGTCCGACTTGCAAGGTGGAGAAATTGGGTGAGATCGAGACTTTAACTGACCCGTTCCGGCCGTAATGGTTTCCATTGTTGCCACTCCCGGCAGCGGTTGCATATGTGCAGAAGGCGAGCCAGATTGCGAGAGGGAATATGGGGGAAATTTGGGGACGTCTCATGGGTCGATTGTGTTCGACCTAGCCTGAGGAGAACCAGATTACGAAGGGCCATATACACGGTACATATCAGAGGTGCATATCCTTGCGTTACACTCGCACTACTGATCGCACGGAACATCCGCAGCACTGATAGGAGAAACTGCCCGCACAGCGCTTCTCGGTTCATTCGTTTTGGCCGTGCTCGATTCGGCTGGCTTTCAAGTTTTGATGCTCGGCACCCCAGCTCTCGTTAACAACTACTGAAACGAAGCGTTTGCGTCCTAATGCAGACTTCCCTTAAGCTAAGCGCAACTTCTGTAACCAAGGAAACATCATGATCACATCGCGCCGAGGCTTTCTGCGATCGCTTGGTGGCGGGGCTGCGGCTACCGTAGCCGCACGCTGTGCACTGGCTGGGAGCTCAACCGTTGCAACATTTGAACCATCCAGATCTCGCCAAGCTGATGATTTCGTCCTTTTGTATAGTAACGAGAATGCTTATGGTCCCTCGCCGAAAGTGGTCGAGATCATAAATTCTTCCGGCCAGAGCGTGAATCGTTACCCACGACTGGACTATAAGTCGCTGGTTGAGCGAATCGCTGCGGCCAACCATATCAAAGCCGAACAGGTGCTTCTCGGCTGCGGATCCACAGAAATCCTACGTATGGCTGCCTTCGCCTTCCTGGGGAATGGCAAGCAACTGATCCAGGGTTCACCAACATTCGAAGCAATCGAGAATTACGCTCGTGCCGCGGGCTCTGGAGTCATATCAGTGCGCCTGGCGCGAGATTTTAGCCACGATCTTGATAGCATGCTGGCGGGTGCCAATGCGTCGACGACTCTGGTGTACATATGTAACCCCAACAATCCAACGGCCACGATAACCCCGCGGAGTGAACTGGAGGCCTTCATTAGCAAGCTGCCCGCATCCGCCTACGTGATAATCGACGAAGCCTACCATCATTACGCCGGCCAATCTGGGATGTATGCTTCCTTTATTGATCGCCCGCTCGACAATGAGAGAGTAATCGTGGCTCGCAGCTTCTCCAAAGTGTATGGTCTGGCAGGTTTAAGGCTGGGCTATGCGGTAGCTTCCCCAAACTCAGTTCAAGAAATGCGGAAATTTAGGACCGAAGACAACATCAACACGATTGCCAACCAGGTAGTGGGCGCCGCACTGGACGATACCGCTGCACTTGATGGGTTCGTTCAGCGCAATAGAGACGACCGCCAGGAATTTTTTAATCAAGCGATGGCCCGGGCGCTGAAGCCGATCGATTCGCACGCTAATTTTGTGATGATGAATACCTCCCATCCGGCGCAGGAGATAATCGATCATTTCAGAAGGAACCACATCCTAATCGGACGAGCCTTCCCGCCCATGGACACCTACATTCGTGTTTCTCTTGGCCGCCCTGAGGAAATGCTCGCTTTCTGGAAGACATGGGATATGTTGCCTTACCCGAAGGGCTCGATGCATCACTAGAATGTAGTCAGCATGCGTTCCCCACTCGATGGCATCGGTCCCCATGGCATGAACAGAATTTAATACGGTTTCAATCCGTTGTGATCAGTTTTTCTGCTTCACGCCCTGAAAGGAAATAAGCCTCGACTGCACGTATCAAGGAGTCGCGATCAAGACGCGCTTTCCGCCCTTCGTATTTAGCCGTCCAGGTAATTTGGTTTACGAGGTCCCGAGGATAGCAGGGCCGTAGCGGCTCTTTTAGTCGGTTCTGAAGAGCATCCATCAATTCATCGATGAGAGCTGCATCGTAGACTAGTCCGGTAGCGTGACAGACACGACGAAAGATCTCACTGAATTGGCGTTCCGAGGCCATCTCGACTCTGACCTTGGTCTGGATTCGCCGAAGGAACGCCGTATCGACAAGCTCGGCCGGATCTAGGTTGGTTGCAAAAACGACAAACAACTCGAACGGAATCTCGATCTTTCTTCCGCCTGCCAGCGTCAGGAAATCAATCTTGCGATCAAGAGGAACCACCCAGCGATTAAGTAATTCTTCGGGCCGCAGACGCTGACGGCCGAAGTCATCAATGATCAGCACACCGTTGTTCGCCTTCATTTGCCCCGGAGCGGCATAGAACTTGGTTACGGGATTAAATTGCAGGTCGAGCATGTCGATGGTGAGTTCTCCGCCTACCACGACCGTAGGACGGTGACAAAGGAGCCAGCGCGGATCGCTATTGGGCACCGGAGCACTTTCGACAGTCTTATGAATAAGAGGATCGTATACGCTGATCACCTGGCCATCAATTTCCACGGCATATGGAATCCAGACCCGATCGCCGGCTAGAACTCGCGGCAAGACCTCGGCGATGGTTGTTTTTCCGGCGCCGGTTGGCCCGTACAGGAAGATGCAGCCGCCGGAGTTGAGCGCGGTTCCAAGCTGAGTCAGGGTTCGATCATCTAACACCATGTGTGCGAACGCTCGGTGAATCGCGGGCGGGTGCACCTCGACTTGGCGCACACTCTGCAGGCGAACTTGGCGAACGTAACTCTCCAGTGAGACGGGCGCTGGACCGGCATATTGATTCATTGACATTAACACCGCCGCACGCGACCTTCCCTGCGATGTAATGGCCACACGACGGGCATATTCGACCATTCCGGTGACCTCACAGAGTTGTTCTGTTCGTAGTCGCCGAAACAACTCTTCGACAATTTGAGGCTTCAGCCGGGCGAGATCTCCCCATTTCGGTAATGTCAGCGGGCCGGATAGGTAGAGGATTTTCAGCAGTAGTTCTTCCAGGAAACTCTGTCGCCCGTCGATATCTTCAATAGTCTCTGGAGCAACGGGTATTCCGGAAAAGGTCTCGGGTTTGTGAATGTCGACTTGCACTATCGGTTGCTTAGGACTGGTTTGGTGGTTCAAGTTGTCAGTCACAGTCATTCTTGACGCTCTTCAGCCTGAAACTATCGTCCTTCAACTCGAAAATTTGATCAGAATCCGTGGAATGGCAGAGATGTTTTCTGAAGCGCGTTGATTGTAATCGCGGCCGTACCAGACTGCAACTGAGCAATGCAGCCAAGGAAATTCGTCCTCACCAAACAAATTCAATTTCAACCTCTTTTATTCCCCGCCAGACGCCGATGTGATATTTACTCATTCTCGACGTCTGGCGGCCAGAAAGGGCAAGCAGCTGTGCGAGATGCTCACCCAAACACATGGAGCATAGGACGAATCGGCCTCGATTTAAGAAGACGGTCCCTTACTCGATTTGGTCGATCGCTTGGGTCTGGAAGAGTAATGCTAACAGGCGGGAAACGCTCGGGATTTTGAATCGTGATCAGGCCTGTGCCATCGCACGCATCACACTTTCGATTCTTTCCCCTTCGTCCGACGCCGCAGCATGAAGGACATGGGACCATCTCACTCAGTTTGGCCATTTACCTCCCAATCAGAAAGTGGAGAGCTGCCATGCTTGAGGACATCGGCCGGAACCTACGTCGCTGAGCAAAGTACCGAGAGGGGAAACCATGACATCGCAGCGACCGCCCATTGGGCGGC
>Ga0209580_10001360_pt1 | contig 11383 bp, 11 predicted proteins | sample Coa_R1_5_FD_187153 | JGI IMG/M metagenome (GOLD analysis project Ga0209580, IMG submission 187153) | Surface soil microbial communities from Centralia Pennsylvania, which are recovering from an underground coalmine fire - Coalmine... | ecosystem: Environmental > Terrestrial > Soil >...
GGAGCTCAAGGCTGTCAACCAGCGCGGTGAGCCGGTGCTGACCAAAGCGGTCGCCGAGTACGTGCCTTGACCCTCGACTTCTCGCTCACCCAGGAGCAGGAGGCGATCCGCGAGCTGGCCCACGAATTCGCGGAGAGGGAGATCCGGCCGGTCGCCGCGAAGTACGACGAGTCGGAGGAGTTTCCTTACGACGTCGTCAAGAAGGCGCACAGGCTCGGCCTCAGCCCGGCCGGGTTCATCCCGGCGGAGTACGGCGGGCAGGGCCTCGACTTCCTGACCGAGCTGATCCTCAACGAAGAGCTGAGCTGGGGCTGCGCGGGGATCGCGGTCTGCATACAGTCGATGGCGCTCGCGATCGCGGGCATCCGCTCCAGCGGGACCGAGGAGCAGAAGAAGCGCTGGCTCCCCGAGTTCACCGACCCCGACCGGCTCGTCCTCGGCGGGCTGGGACTCACCGAGCCCGACTCGGGATCTGACGCGCTGGCCATGAAGACGCGGGCCACGCGAGTCAGCGACGGTTACGTGCTCAACGGGACCAAGCAGTTCTGCACCAACGGCGGCATCGCGGACTACCACGTGATCTACGCCAACACCGACCCCGCGAAGGGCCCCGCGGGCATCGCTTCCTTCCTGGTGCCGAAAGGCACGGACGGCCTGCGCATGGGGCGGAAGGAGAAGAAGCTGGGCGTGCGCGCCAGCCACACGGCGCAGGTCATCCTCGAGGACTGCCACGTCCCGCTCGACCACCGGCTCGGCGGCGAGCCCGACGCCGAGAACGCGGGACCAGGTGCTCTCGGCGCTTTGATGACGCTGGAGGCCACGCGGCCCGGTGTGGGTGCCGGTGCGCTGGGTATCGCACGCGCCGCCTACGAGTTCGCGCTCGAGTACGCGCAGGACCGCAAGCAGTTCGGCAAGCCGCTGTGGCAGCACGAGGCGATCGGCTTCAAGCTCGCCGACATGGCGATGAAGATCGACGCCGCGCGCCTGCTCATCTGGCGCGCGGGCTGGATGGCCACCCAGGGTCGCGCCTTCGAGCGCGCCGAGGGCTCGATGGCCAAGTGCTTCGCCGCCGACGTCGCCATGGAGGTGACGACCGACGCGATCCAGGTCCTCGGCGGCTACGGCTACATCAAGGAGTACCCGGTCGAGAAATGGTTCCGGGACGCGAAGATCTACCAGATCTGGGAGGGTACGGCGGAGATCCAGAGGCTCGTCATCTCGCGCGCCATCGCCGGGCAGCGCGCCACCATTAAGCTCGGTGCGTGAACGAAGGGGCCCCACGAGATCACGGCGAGCCGCGGATTCAGTGGGGTTTAGCTGCGAGGTTGATGAATGTTTGACCTGACGGGAAGAGTTGCAGTGGTGACGGGCGCGTCGCGCGGGTTGGGGCGCCAGGACGCGCTGACGTTGGCGGGCATGGGCGCTGACGTCGTGATCACCGACGTGCTGGTCGAGGACGACCCCAACCTGCAGCAAACCGCCGAGGCGCAGGGCAGCATGCTTGCGCAGGTCGCCGTCTCGCAGGGTTGGGTGCACTCGAACCAGACCGCAGACGCCATCCGCAAGATGGGCCGCAGGTCGCTCGCGATCAAGATGGACGTGACCAACCGCGAGCAGGTCCGCGACGTGTTCAAGAAGGTCAAGGACCAGTTCGGCAAGATCGACATCCTGATCAACAACGCGGCGACGCTCGACCACGCGGCGCAGATCCCGAACCAGTCTTACGAGCTGTGGGACCGCGACGTGAGGGTGAACCTGACGGGGGCGTTCAACTGCACCAAGGAGGTCTGGCCGTACCTGGTCGAGAACAGGTGGGGCCGGCTCATCTTCATGTCCTCGGTCGCCGGCACGCTCGGCGGTTTCGGGCAGGCGAGCTACTCGTCGACCAAGGCGGGGCTGATCGGTCTGGCCAAGACCGCCGCCCTCGAAGGCGGCCGTCACAACATCACCTCCAACGCCATCGCCCCGGGCATCATCGAATCCGAGGCAGGCAAGGCGGCCGCGGCCAACAACCCCATGTACGACCGCTTCAGGGCGCGCACGGTGTTCAAGCGCTTCGGCCAGCCCGAGGACATCGCGAACACGATCGCCTTCCTCTGCACCGAGGAGGCGGGATACATCACGGGCGCGGTGATCGAGGTCGCCGGCGGCATCCCGCTCTTCACCGCATGAGACCCTTCGTTGCCGGAGAGCTGGTCGACGTCAAACGCGAGGGCGGGATCGCACGAGTCGTCATGCACCGCAAGGGCAACAACTCGATCGCAGAAGACCTCATGCAGGAGCTGGCCGCCGCATTCATGGACGTCGGCTACGATCCGTCGGTACGAGTGGTCGTCCTCGCGTCCGAGTACGAGAAGTACTTCAGCGTCGGGGCGGACCTGAGCTCGCTGGCCGGCGTCGACCGGAGCGCCCCCGACGCGACTGGGCAGATCGCCGCCTTCATGTCCCGCATGAATGGGCATTTTTCGACCATCGAGCGCTGCCCCAAGCCGGTCATCGCCGCCATCAACGGCCACGCGCTCGGCGGCGGCAGCGAGCTCACGCTGTGCTGCGACTTCAGGGTCATGGTCGAGGACGGCCGGTCGAAGATCGGGCAGACCGAGTCCTCGCTCGGCATCATCCCCGGCGCCGGCGGCACGCAGCGACTGCCGCGTCTGATCGGAGAGGCGAGGGCCAAGCGCTTCATCATCGACTCGACGAGGCTCTCCGCGAAGGAGGCGGAGGCTGTCGGTTGGGTCGACCGCGCCGCGGCGCCCGACGAGTTCCAGGCCGCCGTCGACGAGCTGGCCGGAAGGCTCTCGAAGGCCGCGACGTTTGCCATCGCCATGATCAAGGACGCGGTCAGGCGCGGCCGCGACCTTCCGCTCGACGAGGCGTTGAAGATCGAGTCTGAGAACTTCGCCCGAGCGTCGCTCACCACCGACGCCGCGATCGGCATCATGTCGTTCCTCAGCAAGCAGCAGCCGGAGTTCACGGGTTCCTGAGCCAGGGCTGTCGATCTGGCGGGGGTGCCGTTCGTCGAAGGGATAGAAGCCGGATCACCACCTAGGAGGAGCCTGATGAAGTACGTGTTGCTGTTTGTCGGAACGATGGAGGAGCAGCGCCGCTTCGATACCCAATCGTCCGAGGACATGGAGAGGTCGCTCCAGGGTCCGATGAAGTGGTTCGAGCGCTACAGCCAGGAGGGCAAGGTGGTCGGCGGCGAACAGCTGAAGAGCTCCGACACCGTCACGACCGTCCAGTCGAAAGACGGCAAGCGGATCGTCACGGACGGCCCGTACATCGAGTCGAAAGAGGTGATCGGAGGCTTCGCCGTGGTCCAGGTCGCCGATCTCGACGAGGCGCTCGACATGGCCAAGGCATGGCCTGGGGGACCCGTCGAAGTCTGGCCCGCGGTGGAACGATAAGGGGCCTGACCGAAACACGATCCGCAACCGACGAAGCACTCGCGGCGGTCTTCCGAGAGGAGGCCGGCCGCCTGACGGCCGCGATGGTGCGCGTCCTGGGCAACTTCGACGTGGCCGAGGAGGTCGTGCAGGACAGCCTGCTCGCCGCGCTGGAGAGGTGGCCGGTGCAGGGGATACCCGAGAAGCCCGGCGCCTGGTTGATGACGACCGCGCGCCGCCGCGCCATCGACGTGCTGCGCCGAGACCGGCGGTACGCCGAGAAGGTCGCGCTGCTGGAGCGCTCCATGGCACCGCCTGACGCAACCGAGGCCGACGACCGCCTCCGCCTGATCTTCACCTGCTGCCACCCCGCCCTTGCGCAGGAGGCGCAGGTCGCGCTCACCCTGCGGGCCGTCGCAGGCTTCACCACGCCTGAGATCGCCGCGGCGTTTCTCGTCTCGGAGGCCACGATGGCGCAGCGGATCGTGCGGGCCAAGCGCAAGATCGTCGACGCGAACATCCCGTACCGCGTGCCGCGCGGAGACGATCTGGCGGCGCGGCTCGAAGCGGTCCTCGCGGTGCTCTACCTGATGTTCAACGAGGGCTATCTGAGCCGCGGCGCGTCGGCCGCCATGCGCCGCGACCTCGCCGAGGATGCGCTCTGGCTCACCCGCCTGGTCGCGTCGCTGTTGCCAGGCGAGCCGGAGGTGCTGGGGCTGCTTGCCCTGATGACGCTCAACCTCGCGCGCTCGCGCGCCCGCTTCGACGCGGCCGGCGAGATGGTCCTGCTGCCCGACCAGGACCGCTCGCTGTGGGACCACGATCGGATCGCCGCCGGGGTGGAGACCCTTGACCGCGCGGCGGCCCTGCGCTCGCCAGGTCCCTACCAGCTCCAGGCCGCCATCGCCGCCGTCCACGCCGAGGCGGGATCGTGGGTGGAGACCGACTGGCCACAGATCGTGCTGCTGTACGACTCGCTGCTGCGGATGGCTGACACGCCCGTCGTGCGGTTGAACCGGGCGGTGGCCTTGAGTCACGTGGCCGGCCCGCGCGAGGCGCTCGGCGAGGTCAACGACCTCGCGCTGTCCCTCTCCGGCTATCACCTCTTCCACGCCACGCGGGCGGAGCTGCTCGACGAGCTGGGCGAGCGCTCGCTGGCCCGAGAGGCGCGTCTGCGGGCTCTCGACCTGTGCCAGAACCCCGCCGAGCGGTCGCTGCTCGAAAAAAAGCTAAGACAGGACTAGCGCCGCTCTCCTGTCATGCCGAGGTCGCTCGACCTGCGGCGCACGATCTCGAGCACCTCTTCGACGCGCTTTTTGTCGGTGCCGATGCACCGGATGACCAGCTCTTTGGTCTCGAAGTTGGGGTAGGAGCCGACCGACACGTCGGGGAACCTTTCCTCGAGCTCCCGCATGAGCGGGTAGAACCGGGCCTCGACGGCGAAGGTGAAGCGCAGCTCGCGCACCACGGCCGCCGAACCGTTGGAGAGAAACTGCGGTTCGAGCTCCTCGGTGAAGATGCCCTTCATCTCCATCGGCACGCCGGGCAGGACGAAGATGCGCTTTCCGCCCACCTCGTAGACCACGCCCGGCGCCATGCCCCGCCGGTTCTTGAAGACGTGGGCCGGCTCGGCCGGGATGCGTGCCATGCGCAGGTTGCCCTCGGTCAGCTCGGGCGAGTCGAGGAGCCCCGCCTCATGCATCCGCTTGACGCGGCGGTCGATCCGCGCGCGCGTCTCCTCCCAAACGGTGAGCTCGCGCCCGAGCGCCTCGGCCAGCGCGGCGAAGGTGCGGTCGTCCGGGGTCGGGCCGAGGCCGCCGGTCAGGAACACCTGGCCGACCTCGGTGTCGGCGACCTCGCGCCGCACCTGGTCGACGATCTCCTGCGGCCGGTCGCGCACCTGGGTGACGCGCTTGACCGGAAAGCCGAGCAGGCGCAGCCGTTCGGCGAGCCAGTGGGAATTCGTGTCGAGGATGAAGCCGCCGACCAGCTCGTCTCCGATCGCCACGATGCTCGAGGTCGACATGCCAGCCAAGCTTAAGCTGGCTCTGGTGGAGAGGCTCCGCGCCGTGATCCACGGCGACGTGCAGGGTGTTGGATTCCGCTACTTCCTTCTTCGGAAGGCGACCCAGCTCGGCCTGAAGGGATGGGTCCGCAACCACGACGACGGCACCGTGGAGCTCGTCGCCGAAGGTCGCCGGCTGGAGCTCGAGGAGCTGCGCCGCGCGGCTGAGGAGGGGCCTCGGCTCGCTCGGGTCTCCCGCGTCGACGTCCAGTGGACGGCCGCCACGGGTGGCCTGGAGGCGTTCGACCTCACAGCCTGACCCACTTCGGATAACCTAACGCTCCGCGTCGTTTTCACCGGTCGCCGGAAAGGGACCCCGCGAATTGACGGCGAAGCCTCGGAACACGTGGGGATAGAAGAGGGGAGGTATTTCGGCAGTTGGATCCCAACACCGCATGGTTCGGCGTGGCCGGCGGACTGGCCGCGGTGGTTTTCGCGGTCATCCTCATCGTCCTCGTGCTTCGCCTGCCGGGGGGCAACGCGCGCATGCACGAGATCGCGGCCGCCATCCAGGAAGGCGCCTCCGCCTACCTGAACCGCCAGTACACGGTCATCGCGATCATCGGCGTGATCATCGCGATCGTGATCGGCTTCTTCGTCAACTGGACCACCGCCGCCCTCTACGTGGTCGGCGCGGTCCTGTCGGCTTCAGCGGGCTATGTGGGCATGAACATCGCGGTCAGGTCCAACCTGCGCACGGCCGAGGCCGCTCGCGGGGGGTTGAACAAGGCGCTGCAGGTAGCGTTCCGCGGAGGAGCGGTCACGGGCTTCATGGTCGTGGGACTCGGCCTGCTGGGCGTTTCCGCCGCCTATCTCGTCTTCAAGAATCCTGACGCCCTGGTCGGCCTCGCCTTCGGCGCCAGCCTGGTGTCGGTCTTCGCCCGGTTGGGCGGTGGCATCTACACCAAGGCCGCCGACGTCGGCGCCGACCTGGTCGGCAAGGTCGAGGCCGGCATCCCGGAGGACGACCCGCGCAACCCCGCCGTCATCGCGGACAACGTCGGCGACAACGTCGGCGACTGCGCCGGCATGGCGGCCGACCTCTTCGAGACCTACGCAGTGACGATGATCGCCGCCATGCTTTTGGGCTCGCTGCTGTTCAAGAACCAGATCGGCTGGGTGATCTATCCGCTGCTGCTCGGCGCGGTGAGCGTGGTCGGCTCGATCGTGGGGACCTTCTTCGTGCGCGTCTTCAATCCCCGCTGGATCATGGGCGCGCTCTACGCCGGACTGCTGGTTGCCGTGGCGATCGCCATCGTCGGGTTCTACTTCGTGACCCAGTACATGCGGGTCAACAACTACCTGGTCGCGGGCGGCGGCGTCGGTGACCCCAACAACCTTTTCTTTGCGGCGCTGATCGGCGTGGTGATCACGGTTTTGATCGTGGCGATCACCGAGTTCTTCACAGAGACGGCGTACTGGCCCGTGCGGCTCATCGCCAAGGCGTCGCTCACCGGGCACGCGACGAACATCATCGCGGGCCAGGCGATCGGCATGATGTCGACCGCGCTGCCTGTGATCGTGATCGGCAGCGGCATCCTGATCAGCTACGGACTCGGCGGCCTCTACGGGATCGCCATCGCGGCCGTCGCCATGCTTTCGATGACCGGCATCATCGTCGCGATCGACTCCTACGGTCCGATCACCGACAACGCGGGTGGCATCGCGGAGATGGCGGACCTGCCAGAGGAGGTCCGCGGGGTGACGGACCCGCTCGACGCCGTCGGCAACACGACCAAGGCCGTCACCAAGGGATACGCCATCGGGTCGGCCGGCCTGGCCGCCCTCGTGCTGTTCTCGTCCTACACGCAGGAGCTGGCCCGGGCCGGGCACGCGACGACCTTCGAGCTGTCCGACCCGCGCGTGATCGTGGGCCTGTTCCTGGGGGGCATCCTGCCGTTTCTCTTCGGGTCCCTGGCGATGCTCGCGGTCGGGCGGGCCGGCGGGCTGGTGGTGGAGGAGGTGCGCCGCCAGTTCCGCGAGATCAAGGGGATCATGGAAGGCACCGGCAAGCCCGAATACGGCACCGCTGTGCGGATCGTGACCGCGGCCGCCCAGCGCGAGATGATCCTGCCGGGCATCATCCCGGTGGTGGCGCCGCTTGCCGTCGGCTACCTGCTCGGCCCGCGCGCGCTGGGGGGCATGCTGCTCGGCGCCATCGTGACCGGGCTCTTCCTCGCCATCCAGATGACCAGCGGCGGCGCGGCCTGGGACAACGCCAAGAAGTACATCGAGGAGGGCCACCTCGGCGGCAAGGGGTCGGAGGCGCACAAGGCCGCGGTCACCGGTGACACCGTCGGCGACCCCAACAAGGACACCGCCGGACCCGCCATCAACCCGATGATCAAGGTCGTCAACATCATCGCCATCCTGATCGCGGCGTCCGTCGCGTCGAACTACCTGATCCACTAGATCACCCCACGAACTCCGAGCCTTCGGCTTGAGTTCGCGGGGACCCGATGAGCAACCACCGGCCTCGAGTGGCACGGCTAAACTCGTCCCTGGGGTGGACGACTACCAGAAGGAGATCGCCGACCTCGAAACCCAGGTCGAGCAGCTCGTCGAGGCGGAGGGCGACGCGAAGACGATCGCCGAGCTGAGCATGCAGCTGGAGATCCTCAAGGCCATCTACACGCGAGCGACTGACCTGCTCCAGCGCGGGCTGAAGGACGATGGGCTGCGCTACGGTCTGCGCATCCAGGGTTACGGCGACTGGAACCTGGACAACGTCTACGCGTTCGTCTATGAGCGTTCCGTGGAGCTCGAGCCGAAGGCGCACAGCGCGTTCGTCGGCGGCATCCGGGACGCCGACTTCGCGCTCATGCTCAACTCGTAAGGGTCAAGGAGAGGGTAGATGGAGACGCCGCTGACACCCCTGGAGTTCGCTCGCAGGACACGCAAGCTGTACGGGGACCGCGAGGGTGTGGTCGACGGCGACCTGCGTTTGACCTACGAGCAGTTCTTCGATAGGTGCGACAGGTGGTCGTCGGCCCTCCAGGCGATGGGCGTGAAGCAAGGCGACCGCGTCGCATACATCGCGCCGAACACACACGAGCAGCTCGAGTCGTTCTACGCGGTGCCGCAGATCGGGGCGGTCCTCGTACCGATCAACTACCGCCTGACGGCGGAGGACTTCGTCTACATCACCGCGCACTCGGGCGCGAAGGTGCTGTGCGTGCATCCGGACTACGTCGCCGCCGTCGACGGTGTGCGCGGGCAGCTTGGCGGCGTCCAGCATTTCGTCGCGCTCGGTAAGGCCGGCGGCGCCGGCGGCTGGACCGGGTACGAGGCCGAGCTCACGCGGGCGCGGCCGGCGTTCGAGCGACCTGAGATCGCCGAGACCGACCTGCTCTCGCTCAACTACACGAGCGGCACGACCGCCAAGCCCAAGGGCGTGATGATCACGCACCGCAACGCGTGGACGAACGTGATGGACACGCTCGTGCACTTCCACCTCACCGTGGGGGACCGGTACCTGTGGACCCTGCCCATGTTCCATGCCAACGGCTGGACGTTCGTGTGGATCATCACGGCCGTCGGCGGCACGCACATCTGCCTGCCCAAGGTGGAGCCGGCGCGGGTCTTCGAGCTGATCCGCAATGAGAAGGTCGGCTGGCTGTGCGCCGCGCCCACCGTCCTGATCGCGCTGGCCAACGCGCCGCGCGAGGTCCGCGGCGACGTGCCGGCGGGAGTGCACGTCGTGACCGCCGGCGCTCCGCCCGCGGCGGCCACCATCGAGCGGCTGGAGGGCGAGCTCGGTTGGGAGGTCACGCAGGTCTACGGCCTGACCGAGACCTCGCCGTTCCTGACCATCTGCGAGCCCCGCCCCGACCACGCGCGCATGTCGATCTCAGACCGCGCCGTGATCAAGGCCCGCACCGGCGTCGAGATGATCGGCGCGTGCGAGCTGCGCGTCGTGGACACCGACGGCAATGAGGTGCCCGCCGACGGCCAGACGCTCGGCGAGATCGTGGCCCGCGGCAACGTGATCATGAAGGGCTACTACAACGACCCGGAGGCGACGCAGAAGGTGCTGGGCGACGGCTGGTTCCACACCGGCGATGCGGCGGTCCTGCACCCGGACGGCTACGTCGAGATCCGCGACCGGATCAAGGACGTGATCATCAGCGGCGGCGAGAACATCTCGTCGATCGAGGTCGAGGGCGAGCTGCTTCGCCACCCGGCCGTGCAGGAGGCGGCCATCGTCGGCCTGCCGCACGAGAAGTGGGGGGAGGCGCCTTACGCGTACGTGGTGCTGAAGCCCGGCGCCTCAGCCACCGAGGCGGAGCTGATCGCCTTCACTCGCGACCGTCTCGCCCACTTCAAGGCGCCGCACGGTGTGACGTTCGTGGGCGAGCTGCCCAAGACGGCCACGGGCAAGATCCAGAAGTACGTGCTGAGGAAGGGCGCGGCCGCGATCGTCCGCCAGTAGTCGCCGCGAGCGGCTAGGCGCGCGCCTGCTCGGCCGAAGCCTCGGCGTACATCTCCGCCACCGCCGCGTGGCGGAGATGGTCCATGGGCTCGAAGATCTGCTGCGCGAGCCCTGGCACCGCGTGCAAGAGCCTGCGGGCGTCGTGCTGGTTCACCAGGATTGCCCGCAGCCGGTTGAGGTCCTCGGACGGCGAGTCGGTCGCCGCCGTCGCCGCGACGGTTTGCTCGAAGAGGGCGGTGAAAGCTGTGTCGCGCCGGGCCTGGTATTCGCTCATCGTGGATTCCCACTCGGCGCCATCGAGCCAGGTGGCAAGCGCCTTCGCGAGCCAGAAGGCCTGCAGCAGGGCATCGCCGATGCCGTAGGCGGTGCAGGGGTCCTTCACGTACGCGGCGTCGCCGGTGAGGGCCCATCCCGGTCCGAACGGCTTGCGGAAACAGTTCTCGACCCCGCGAACACCCAGGAGCTTCCCCTCGAGTCGAGCGCCCTTCAGTCGCCGGCCCATGTTGGGCAGCTCCCCGAACGTGCCGGTGAACCACCCCAGGGGATCGCGCCTGATCTCGTCGAACTCTTCGGGCTGGGCCTCGAGCGACAGCAGGTGTTCGTCAGGGCGCATGGGGAAGAAGAAGCCGATCCTTTCTGACTCGAAGAAGACCTCGACCGCGGGCTCAGGCTGCGGCTCCACGCCGTGAAAGTACCCGAGGTAGATCGGCCGCCCGACCGGCTGCACGTTGTAGGCCTCGGCCCCGGCCCACTTCGCCACCAGCGATCCCTTGCCATCGGCGCCCACGACCACGCGAGCCCGGACCTCGCTCGAAGCGCCGCCGATCTTCTGGACCTTCGCTCCGACGACCTGGCCCGACTCCACCAGCAGGCCATCGGCCCTCGTCCTCTCCATCACCTCCGCGCCGCATTCACGCGCCCGCTCGAGCAGGACCTGGTCGAGCACGATGCGGCGAGGGGCGATCGAGTAGGCGCCTGGCGGGCCCGCCGGTGCATCGATGCACACGTCCTCGACCCAGGTGCGATGCCTGTAGATGCGCTGAAAACCCGCGGCCTCAACCCGGTCCAGCACTCCGAGCCGGCGCAGGGACTCGACGGCTGTGAAGTTGAGGAAGTGCGTCGACATCGTGTCGCTGGGGAAGCCGTCCCGGTCGATGAGGAGCACCCGCCGTCCCTGCTGGGCGAGCCTGATCGCCAGGCTGGAGCCGGCGACTCGCGCCCCGACGATCAGGGCGTCGTATTCCGGCTTCGCGGCCATCGCGGGCGCATCCTAACGCAGCCAGCACCTGGATCAGGTTTCAGCCCAGGCAGGGCAAGGCCAACCGATCAGACCAGCACTTCGGTTCGCAGCCAGGTGAGACCGCCTTTGCGGACGCGCGCTGTGACGAAGGTCGCCCCGCCGAAGTCGGGCTCTGCGAACAGCTTCAGCGTCCGCGCTCGGAATCTGTAGAGGGTCAGGTCGTTGGACTCGGCGTCGAAGTCGCGGAACCTGGCCCCATA
>Ga0209580_10001361_pt1 | contig 11379 bp, 9 predicted proteins | sample Coa_R1_5_FD_187153 | JGI IMG/M metagenome (GOLD analysis project Ga0209580, IMG submission 187153) | Surface soil microbial communities from Centralia Pennsylvania, which are recovering from an underground coalmine fire - Coalmine... | ecosystem: Environmental > Terrestrial > Soil > Unclassified...
GCCAAGCAGCGGGGTATCCTGCAAAAGCTGACGCTACTTCAGTAGCGAGTAGAATAGATTCCGTTGGTTGCAGGAAGAAGATGAAAATCGTGTGACGATCCAAGGCGTCATGACCGCGCTGGCGTCTCATTTACAGTCGGGCGCACGCACGCTTCTGCGCAATCGGGGCTTTATGCTCCCTCCGTACGAGCCAGCCACGTAAATCCGGCCACTGCTCTGCGCGCTTAGAAGTCACCAACCCGAAATTCCAAGCTGCTCTTGCCGTTTGAACGTCATCTAACTCACCGTTTACAATTTGTCTTCGTCGAGGGAGGACACCGTGAAGCTTACTCCAGGAAAACTGGCCGGAATGAAGGCTGTCTCCAACAAAAGAGGGGTGATTGCCGCCGCCGCCATGGACCAGCGCGGATCGCTGCAAAAGGCATTGGCCAAAGAAAAGGGTGGAGAGATCACCGCCTCTATGATGGAAGAATTCAAGTCCATCGTCACTGAGGTGCTCACCGGTTATGCCAGCGCCATCTTGCTTGATCCCGAATTTGGCCTGCCCGCTTCGCGCAAGCGCGCAAACAATGCCGGCTTGCTGCTGGCTTACGAAAAAACCGGCTACGACAAGACCGGCCCCGGACGCATGCCTGACCTGCTCGACAACTGGTCTGCCCGCCGCTTGAAAGAGGCGGGCGCAGACTGCGTAAAAGTGCTGCTCTACTACACGCCTACAGACGGTCACGCCGTCAACGACCAGAAACATGCCTGGGTGGAACGCATTGGGGATGAATGCCGCGCCAATGACATCCCATTCTTTCTGGAATTTGTTGGCTATGAAGAAGGCGTGGATGAGAAGGGGCTGGATTTTGCCCGCAAAAAGCCGGAAATCGTAACCCAGTCCATGGCTGAATTCTCCAAAGACCGGTATGGGGTGGATGTGTTGAAGGTGGAAGTGCCGGTGAATATGAAGTTCGTGGAAGGCTCAAAATCCTACGGGGGACAAAAGGCATACACCCGGCAGGAAGCCATGGAGTTCTTCCGCAAGGCTGCGGCCGTGGCGACAAGGCCGTTCATCTATCTTTCTGCCGGGGTAAGCAACGCTGAATTCAACGAGTCCCTGGCGCTGGCCGCTGAGGCCAAAGTTAAATTCAATGGCGTGCTGTGCGGGCGCGCGACCTGGAAAGACGGTATTCCCGTCTACGGCAAACAGGGAGCAAAAGCGTTTGAGCAGTGGTTGAAGACAGAGGGCGTCAAAAATATTCAGAATGTCAATGAGAGCCTGAAAGCAGCCACACCGTGGTATTCGCTGTATGAAGTACCGGAGCCGGCGCTGACGACCGCCTAACCAGAGCTCTTTTCCTTAGTGTCCTTTGTGGTTAAACTTCCTGTTTACCCAAAGGAGACTCCATGGCCCTGCCCGGCTACGTTTCAACCAAGGCCGCAAAGAATGAACGCCAAACGGCGTTGATTACCGGCGCGTCGAGCGGAATTGGATACGATCTGGCGCAAATCATGGCGCCGGATTTTGACCTGATCGTTACCGCTCGAAATCAGAAGAAACTCGAGCAGCTTGCCCAGGAACTGGAAGGGCGGCACGGGAACCACGTTCACGTGATTCCCGCCGATCTGGCGCGAGCAGAGGCTCCCGCTGATATCTTTGGCGAGGTTCATCGCCGGGGACTGCATGTAGACGCGCTGATCAACAATGCCGGCTTTGGCTCTCATGGCGAGTTCCGGTCCATCCCGCTGGAAGATGAGCTGCAAATGATTCAGGTGAACGTGACTGCCCTGACTCACCTGGCCAAGCTGGCACTGCCCGGAATGATCGAGCGCAAGCGCGGACGCATCCTGAACGTGGCCTCCACCGCGGGTTTTCAGCCGGGACCTTTGATGGCGGTCTATTACGCAACCAAAGCCTATGTGATTTCATTTTCTGAAGCAATTGATAGCGAACTCAAAGGCACGGGAGTGACGGTTTCCTGTCTCTGTCCGGGGCCTACGGCGACCGAGTTTGCGGCACGCGCTGCAATGGAGAAGTCACGATTATTCCTGCTAGGCCGCATGCGCTCCCAGGACGTGGCCCGGGCAGGCTATAAAGGCATGCTTCGCGGCAAACGCCTGGTTATTCCCGGCATCAAGAACAAAGTAATCATGGAGTCCGTACGCTTTACTCCACGCAAGCTGGTGACCGCGATTTCGCGGAATTTAAACGCCAGTTCCTGAACTGTTGACCTATTCCCTCAGGCAGCCTGGGAAGATGGAACAGCAACCACGGAAGCCAGACAAATGGTCTTCCGAATTTCTCGTAACCCAAAACGAAGCCATCCGGCTCATTCCGCGGCTAGGTGAATGGCAAGGATAGGCGTGAGCGCGGCACATACTGGCGGGACTGCGGTTCGTGCCGAAATCGCAAGGGTAATTTAGATGGAAAAAGGAAAAAAAGTGGGATTACTGATTGTCGTTGTCATTGTCATCGCCATTGTGGCCTATGGCATTGTTATGATCAGACGCGGATTCAGCGCCCGCGACAACCCTTCCTGGCTGGAGAGCAGCCTGGCAGGAGCCGCGCGAAGCATGGCCTATCCTTCAGCCGCTAAAACCATGAAAAACCCTGTTTCCGACACGCGCGAAAACCTGATGGAGGCGGAGGCGCATTGGGCAGACCACTGTGCTGTTTGTCATGCCAACAATGGCAGCGGTGATGCGGTGATCGGCAAAAACCTTTATCCTAAAGCGCCGGACATGCGCAAATCCGGCACGCAAAATATGAGCGATGGCGAGCTGTATTACACAATTCAGAACGGCATCCGGCTTTCCGGCATGCCGGCCTGGGGCAATGCGGGCGATAGTGATGAAGATACCTGGAAGCTGGTGAATTTTATTCGCCATCTCCCGCAGCTTACGGCGGAAGAAGAGAAACACATGGAAGGTTTGAATCCGAAGACGCCCGACGAAATCAAAGAAGAAAGAGAGGAGCAGGATTTTTTAAAAGGAGGACCAGCGCTCCCAAAGGAGTCCGGGCACGCCCACTAAAGTTATTAGCAGGGCGTTTCATAGATGCCGTAGGATAACGGTCATAATTACGAGAGAACTCATGAAAAAAATACTTACAATCCCAGTCCTGATTTCATTATTCGCGCTCATGGCATACGGCCATGGGAACGAAGTGCACGTTATTGGAAAAGTGGCAAGTATTTCCAAGACGTCCATTACAGTCCTCACGCTTAAAAACGAAACCAAAGAAGTGCTCATCAACGACAAGACGACATTCGAAACCCTGAATGGTCCGGCCAAAGTGGACGATGTGAAGGTCGGAGATCGCGTAGTCATTCACGCGGACAAGGATGGCGAAAAACTGGTGGCCCATACTGTGCGTTTCAGCTCCGAGAAATCTGCGGCAAAAACGCACTAGGTCGTCGCTTGTTGGCTTTTCCTGCTCAGGCCGTCGCTGTCTTGGCCTGAAGTTCCCGCTTTACCTTTTCTGCTTGCAGCAGATGGCGGCGCTGGTGCGCCAGCATCCAGGGCACCGGCGCCGCCAGCCGCAGACGCAACGGAGGAAAAGGCGAACCGCATTTTATCTTCCTGAGGTTCAGGCCATCTGACTCCCGCACCTGCCTTTCCCATTCGTCCTGCACGCGCATAAATTCGGCGACAACCTGCTCCGGGTCAGTGATGGAGGATTGCGGCAGGATCTTTCTGGGAGCACGCATGCGAAACTTCGGCGGCGGCTCGGCATTCCAGATCAGCACCCGCCCAAGCGGCCCAGGGGTGAACGGCCCTTTGCCAAACATCTTGTGCTCTCTTCCCTTGCGAATTGCCTCGTCGATGAACGGCTGGTACGCAGCCGCTATTACATTCAGATGAGAAAGACACTCGGCGATAGACCATTTCCCCGGATCGGGCCGCTGCATGAGCTGCTGCGCCGTCAATCCCGCAACCAGCTCTTCTGTCCGGCGGCGTATATCTTGGAGTTGGTCGAGTAGATTGTTCATCTTCACCGGGTGAAATACATAAACCAGATAACCGCCATCATGGCTACAAAACCCGCAGAGTAAATGTAATACAGGATTTCGATCCTGGGCCAGAGCCACATGGGGGCCTGATCAGCCAGCTTGTCAGTCCATGTGCCGCTCAAGCGTGGCGGCAAAATAGCATCTTCCGACTCCGGTTTCCAGCCGGATGCAATCCATGTAGCTCGGAAATTGGAAAGTAACAGCGCCGACAGAAGTACGTGGGCCACCATTGTCCCCGGCAGCATCGTTTTCCAGAATAGCAGTGTTTCGCCGACGTACATCGCCAGCACAATCAATGCCGCATAGCGGCTGCGCTCCCGCACACCCACCCCGCCAAAGTAATAAAAGATCAGGTACAGCAACCCGAAGAGCACCTGATTGGAAATCAATGCCAGAATCAAAGTTACAACTGCCACCAGGGTACACACCCAATATCCTTGTGTTCCCAAATAATCCACGTCACTGGCCGTATTCACGGAGGGCCAGAACAGGTTCTTAAGACGGTTCTCAGTAGCTGGCGTCGAATCCGATATACCAAGGGTTTGCATAGGGCGCGATTAAATCACAAGATTCATTTTCAGTCGAGGAAAACTACAATCTTCAACCGTAAGAGTTTTAATGTTGGTTTGGATAATTACTATAAACTAATGGCCGCTCTTCTTTCCCATATAGAAAAACACTGCCGGAGTGACGATCAAAGACAGGACCATGGAAATCAAGATGCCGCCAATCACGGCAATGGCCAGCGGTTGCAGCATCTGTGAACCGGCGCCCAGGGCAAAGGCCAGGGGCAACATGCCTGCGACGGTTGCCAGTGCCGTCATGATGATCGGGCGAAGACGCCTGCGGCCGGCCTGAATCATGGCTTCTTCCGGCTCAAAACCGGCTGCCCTGAATTTCAAATCGGCGTCCAGCAGCAGGATTCCGTTCTTGGCCACAATGCCAATGACCATGATCATGCCCATGAGAGAAGCAAGATTGACTGTTTTTCCAGTGACCAGCAAGGCGATGAACACTCCTGCAATCGAAAGCAAAGCTGAACTCAAGATTGCTATGGGCGCGGAAAAGCTGCGGAACTCAAACATCAATACTGTGAATACCAGCACGATGGCCAGAGCCAGCACTACGGTCATATCATGAAAATCGCTTTGTTGCTGCTCATAGAGCCCGCCATACTTTATCCGGATACTGGAAGGCAGATGCATACCGGCCACTGCCTTCTGCACCTTGGCCATACCGCTGCCTAAGCTTTCGTTTTCAAATCTGGCCGTGACTTCAACCAGCCGCTGCAGGTTTTCGCGGATGATCTCCGTTTGTCCCGGCACATCTATCTTCTGGGCCAGCGAACCCAACGTCGCTATCTTCCCGCTCGAACTGATGAGCACAGTATTGCCCATGGCGTCCAGTGACGACCGGTTTCGATCCGGAAAACGCACACGGATAGTATAGGCGCGGTTGTTGGCAATCAGCGGGGTAGTCGCCGGCGCCCCTTGCAGTATCGCCGTTGCGTCCGTGGACACTTCCTCCGCGGTAAAGCCTGCCCTGGAAGCCGCTGCGGGATTCACGTTGAACTGCGTAGCGGGACCGCTCATCGTATCTTCAATTCCATCTTTCAGGTCTACTACGCCCTTGATCTTTTGAATCGTGTCCGCCACCTTGGGGGCCGTATCGTTCAATAGATTTGGGTCCGGATTGAAAAGCTTGATCACCACCGGCTCCGGCGCACCCGTAAGGTCATTGATCATGTCCTGGAGTTGCTGCTTCACGTCAATATCCAGGGCTGGCTCCTCGCGTTTCACAGCCTCGCGAACATCAGCCATCACTTCATCTATTCCCCGGCTCCGCTTGGATTTCAATTTCACGGAAATATCGCCGGTATTGGCTTCGGTCACGGCTGCCAGACCCAGCTGCAGCCCGGTGCGGCGGGAGGTGCTCTCAACTTCCGGAACCTCTTTCAGAATCTCTTCAACATGGGAAATAACGCGGTCTGTTTCCTGCAAAGAACTGCCGGGCGGCATGATGTAGTCCACAATGAAACCGCCCTCATCCATCTCCGGCAGCAGATCGGATCCCAGCAGCAGATAACAGCCGAAGGCAGCCACAACCAGGACAACAGCGCCTCCCAGCAGCCAGCGCGGATGCTCTAGCGCTCTGCGTATCCAGCGTTCATAAAAATCAATGACACGACGGAAGAAGCCTTTCATGGAGGCCTCCTCTGCAGCCATAAGCCGCCGTATCTCCGTATCTACGTCGCCGTTTTGCTCCGATTCTGGTAGTTGGGCCGTATTCTTTCGGCGTACCAGGTAAATGCTCAAAGTCGGGGTCCAGGTGAGGGCCAGGATCAATGAGGTCATCAAAGCAGCACACATAGTGACAGCCAGGGCGCGGAAAAACGTGCCATTCACACCGTTCATCGAGATCAGCGGCAGGAAAACCACAATCGGAGTAAGCGTGGATCCAATCAGAGGAACCATGATTTCCGATAAGGCACTGCGGACAGCCTCAATCCTTCCTTCGCCGGCATCGCGATGCAACACGATGTTTTCCACTACCACGATGGCATCATCAATAACCAGGCCGACGGCTGCGGCCAGGCCGCCCAGAGTCATCAGATTGAAGGTCTGGCCCAGAATCTTGAGGACGATAAAGGTCACCATGATCGTAGCCGGAATTACCAGCCCGGCTACGGCAGAAGTGCCCCAGTCGCGCAGGAAAGCCACCACCACAATTCCCGAAAGCAGCAGGCCTAGCAGAATTGCGTCCCTTACACTTTTAATGGAGTCCTGAACAATTCCTGACTGATCATAAAAAGGCTTGAGGCGGATGCCAGGGGGAAGCCCTTTATTGATTGCATCTACCTCGGCATGAACTTCATTGGCAACCTGAACTGTGTTGCTGTCCGGCTGGCGATTGATGTTCAGTAATACCGCTGGCTTCCCTTCCGCGCGAACAATGGTATACACAGGCGTTATAGATGGCTGCACCGTAGCCACATCACCAATCCGCACTGGAATTCCGGTGGCGGTGTTCTTGATGACGATTCTGGCCACGTCGTCCTGGCTGTGCGCCTGCCCGCTGACCAGTCCTAAGACCAGTTGGTGGTTTTGTTCGAACAATCCGGGCGAGTCAATCAGGTTACTCTGATTGACGGCATTGAGAATATCGGTGACGGTCACTGAAGCTTCCAGCAATTTCGCTGGCTCAGGGATGATCTGAAATTCCGGTTGTTGCCCTCCCTGAACAATCACTGTCGCCACGCCGTTCAGGCGGTTCAGTCGCGGACCAATGTCATAGGTGGCCATCTCCCATAGCTGGGTTTGCGGAACATTGTCTGCGGTCAGGCTGTAGCCCAGAATGGGAAAAGACGCAAATGTGAGCCTATGGCTTTGAATCTTTGTGCCCGGCGGAAGCTCCGGCTCAACTTTGGACAGCGCTGCATCCACCAACTGCAGCGTCTGAAACATATCCACCTGCCAGTTGAAGAACAGATCAACTTCAGCCGAGCCGCGGCTGGTAATGGAGCGCACCGTCTCCAGCCCCTGCACGTTGTTCACCGCCTGTTCTACCGGACGGGTGAGGGTGACCATCATCTGGTCAATGGGCATGACCCCGTTGTCAATTCCAATCACAATGCGGGGAAAGTCAGTGGACGGAAACACCGCAACCGGAATGTTGAATGCCAGATAAGAGCCCACGAGAGCAATCACCACAATCACAAAGATCACCGACTTGGAATTACTGGCGAACCAGTGGGTCTGCTTCTTCTTGCCGGTAACATCAGTTCCGTTCTTTACGTTAGGTTCCATAGTGGAAATCAGTAGCGAGTAGCGAGCACTTAGCAATTAATACTTAGCACTCTGCATTCAGTCAAAGAAATATCCCTTTCCTCTTCTATATCGGTTTTAGAAATGGTGTATCCACTGCGTCATTCCGAGGGATGTCCGCGAAGCGGAGACCCGGAGGAACGTTGTGTTTCCTCTTCCAGTCCAAAGGGCACACTATTTGTAAAAAAGGCATAAATTCCAGCGATTTTTGCGTTCCCAAATCACCCAAATTCTTTTTGATTCGCGTTAATTCGCGGCTAAACGGTTCTTCAGATCACGGCGATTCTTCAATCTTTCTTTCCCTTTTCCTTGTCCTTATCTTTATCTTCGCCACTCTTGTCACCTTCGCCCTCGGTCGCCGGTTTCTCCACTTTCACCTTGGTCTTATCTGGTAATCCAAAGGCACCCTGAGTCACTACCTGTTCTCCCGGCTTGAGCCCGGAAACAATCTGGATTCCGTCCGTCCCCTGGATTCCGGTTTCTACGTCGCGGCTCTGCGCCTGGCTTTGTGAATCCACCACCATCACCTGCGCTTTATTGCCGCTGGCATTCAGCAGCGCTGACGCGGGAATGACCAGCGCATCGTGAACGGTCTGCGCCGTAATCGCCACCTGGGCCGTTGTTCCGGGACGCAATTGCTGATTGGGATTCTTGGCCTGCACCCAAACTTCCACCGTCGTGCTGTTGGGATCGAGCGCTGGACTCACCAGCGTCACAGAACCGGCAACCGGATCTAATCCTGAAACTGTAACCGTTGCTTTGTCTCCGTTATGCAGCAGCAACGCATCCGACTGCGGGATATGCGCCACGGCTTTGATGATGGAAAGATTCATCACCGTGAGGAGCGGCGCGGAGGTTGAAGCCATTTCTCCGGGATAAAGCGGACGGTCGGTAACAACTCCATCAATCGGGCTGCGAATTTCCGTATAGCTGAGCTGGGCCTCTGCCGCCATGTACTTGCCTTTGGCAGACGTCAGTTGGCCCGCCGCTGACTTCAACGTTTGCTGCCTGACGATCGCATTCAATGAGTCCAGATGTTTTTTGGCTTGGTTGTACTGGCTGGTGGCCTGGGCCAGCGTTACCGCGGCGTCGTCCAAGTCTTTGCGCGGCAAAGCTCCCTGCTGGTACAGCAATTCTCTGCTCGAATACATTTTTTGCGCAGCATCCAAGGTTTTTTGTCCGGTTTGTACGTCCAGGTTGGCCTTCTGGATATCTTCCGGCAAGGTCGCGCCTACGCTGGTTTCATAGCTTGCCTGGGCCTGTTCGTAAGCCCCTTGGTTGTCCAGTTTAGCTGCGGAGAGATCACGGTTTTCCAGCTCTGCCAGCAATTGCCCCTTGCGCACCTTTTGCCCGCGGACCACGGAGAACTTGCGTACCGGAGAATTAACCTTTGGCGTGATCAGCGCCTGGGCAATGGGAAAGATAATGGCTTCGGTGTTTACAACTTTTGCAATATCTGCTTTCTGCGCCGGCGCTGCCTGGACAGAAACTTCAGGCTCCGGCTCTTTCTCGCTGCCTTTGCAACCCACCCAGCAGGCCAGCGCCGCCAGGGCGATCACCGTCAATGTGGACTTTCTTTGTTTCATGATCATACGTTTAACACTCAGCATTCGGCACTCTGCTTTTTCCGATCACCAGATCACGGCGATCACCCGACTCTTTACATTGTCCCCGTCAATGTCTGCAATCCTGCCAACGCCGTTCGGTAGCGCACCACGCCATCGGAGTAGGCATTGCGGGCCTGCGTCAACGTGTTCTGGGCATCCACAACCTCCAGTACCGTGGACTCTCCTGCCTGATAGCGCAGAGTAGTAAGCCGCAGGCTTTCCGCCGCCAGTTCGGCTGAACTCTTCAGCAATTCCAGTTCTGATAGTGCCGCCTGCGCCTCATCGTACGCGCTGTGAATCTCAGCCAGCAACTTGCGCTGGGCAAAGGAAAGCTCGCGCTGGGCCTGTTTGCGTTTCAAGTCCGCCTGCACCACTTTGCTATGCGTAATGCCCCAGTTCCAGATGGGAATGTTCACCGTGGCGCTGGCAGATGAACCCAGGTTGCTGGTCCCGTTGGGGCCATTCACGGCAAAGTTGGTGGAGTCAATTCCGTACCAGTAATCCAGCCCCAGCGAGGGAAGATAGCCGGCGCGGGCCCCGCTCAGGTCTGACTTGGCGGCCTGCAAGGAAAATCTTGCGGCGCGCAGGTCAGGATTCTTGGCTTCGGCCGCGCGCTGGAATTCGTCAAAGCCCTGGAGCGGCGGACCAAGGTCCAGATCGTCCACCACGCTGAAGTTCTCATTAAAGTCCGGGAACAATAGGACGGCCAGGTCAAGCCGGCTCTTCTCCATGGTAAGCTGGGCCTCGCGCAGATCGCGTTGCTGGCCCTGGTACTGGATTTGCGATTTAATGACATCCGAGTGTGCTACCTCGCCGCCTTTTTCCAGCTTTTGCGTGACATCGAAAAACCGCTGTGCTTCAGTTGCGGCTTGTTGCGTACTGGCGTATTTCCGCTGTGCTGCAATCAATCCGTAATAAGCCTGCACTACCGTGACCACCAGTCCGCGCGCCGCAATCTCCGCCTTTGCCCGGGCAACAGCCTCCAGCGCTCGCTCGCGCCTGTAGTTGGCCAGATCGCTGAGTCCCACCGCCTCATGCACGTTGCCCTGGCTGATGTATTCGTGGACGGCATTATTGGCAATAAATATAGCGGTATTGGTGTGGGTGCCGTTTCCCTGGGTGTATAGCGCCTGGTTGTTATACGTCACGCTGGGGAGCAGCGCCGCCCGTGCCTGCACCTTGTCCTGGTGCGCCACCCCCTGATCGGTCAGCGCGGCATTGTATTCAACGTTATACTTCCGCGCCATGGCCAGGGCATCCTGAAGCGTAACCGTAACCGGGGCCTGGGTAGATGCAGGTGCAGCTTGCGCCGTAGTTTGTTGGGCCCTTGCGCCTGCTGTAATGGCGGCAAGGACTAAAACCATACTCATAAAATGGCGGACCATGGAGTCTCCTTCCAATGCAAAGAAACACTTCTACCCCGGAGGGTTCTAAGGAAAGCTCTGTGATTTTCAGATGCGAAGCGGTAAAGGAGGTGAAGCAGTTTGAAGCGGATGGAACGAGAGATCAACCATCTGGGCCGGCGCGCCGGTGCGGGCCATCAGATAACGAAGCACATCCATAGCCATGGAAATGGCTGCCGAGGCCAGCAGGTGCGCAAGCACAAACGCTATGCCGACAAACGTGAGCAGAACGATGATTTCAATTTCCAGGTCTGAAGCCGGTACAGGCGAATCAAAGCCGTCCAGAGATTCAATGAGGGGATAAAACAGGCAAAGTGTCGCCAGACAGGTAAGACTCGCGATTTGGAGCACGCGGCGAAGCACGGCTGGTTTGAATACTACAGTCCCACCCTTTAGGGATGCAAGTAAGCTGGAGCTCTGTTGTCTGGATACCGGCCGGCAGGCAGCAACCAGTCCTTGCCGCAAGAGCCACAAATCACGTAGATAACCAATAGCCAAAGACCAAAAGCTAAAGCGGCAAAGGCTGATTGCCAATTGCCATCTGCCA
>Ga0209580_10001363_pt1 | contig 11369 bp, 12 predicted proteins | sample Coa_R1_5_FD_187153 | JGI IMG/M metagenome (GOLD analysis project Ga0209580, IMG submission 187153) | Surface soil microbial communities from Centralia Pennsylvania, which are recovering from an underground coalmine fire - Coalmine... | ecosystem: Environmental > Terrestrial > Soil >...
GAAGGAACACAAAGGGAAGGCTTGCAGTTGAATGTGCTAAACCAGTTTGGAAGGCAATAGCGATGTCTCGCTCCGCTCGAGATTTTTAAGGGCTTATTCTTCTTTGTGCTTCTGTGGTTCGATTTTTAGATTTAGAGATTTAGAATAGACGCATGCTCCTCCAAGGCATTTTCCCCGCCGTGACAACGCCGTTCTATCCTGACGGGGCGGTGTATTACAAAAAGATTGAACACAATATTGACCGCTATTCACGGACCCCCATCGCCGGCATGGTAGTGCTGGGATCCACGGGCGAAGCCGTGATGCTGAGCGACGATGAGCGGCGCGAAGTACTGCGTGTGACCGCGGAAGTGGCGTCGCCGGAAAAAGTGCTGATTGCCGGCACGGGGGCCGAATCAGCGATTGAGACGCTGCGCCTAACCGAGCTGGCGGCAAAGCTGAATTATGACGTGGCGCTGGTGCGCACGCCGCACTTTTACCGTCCGCAGATGAAGCCGGAGGCAATGCTGGCCTTCTATCGCACGGTGGCGGACAAATCGCCGCTGCCGGTGCTGCTTTATACGGTTCCGCCGTTTACGGCCTATGACCTGCCGCTGGAGGTGATAACGGCGCTGGCGGAGCACCCGAACATTATCGGAATCAAGGAATCGAGCGGCAATGTTGAAAAGGTAGCGGCCATGGTTAACGCTACCCGTCACATCAAGCGCAGCGCAACCGTTACGGAGATCCAGCAGGCGGTCACGGCGCGCATGCTGGCCGCCCCGGCTCCGGACGAAAATGGCGGCCAAATGGTTAGCCTTAGCCAGTTGAATGGCGGCGCTGACGTGGCCGTGGCTGCACGGCCCCGGATCAAGACCCGAAGCAAGGAAGTGGGATTTCAGGTGCTAGTGGGCGCTGCCCATACCCTGCTGGATTCACTGCTGGCGGGCGCCAGCGGCGGCGTGCTGGGATTTGCCGCACCCGCGCCGACGATCTGTTTCGAAATCCATGCCGCGTTCAAGGATAATGATATGGATCTGGCCCGGTCAAAGCAGGTGGCGCTGGCTCCGGCCACCAAGAAGGTGGTATCAGAGCTGGGCATTCCCGCCATTAAGTATGCCATGGACCTGAATGGCTATTATGGAGGATTGCCCCGATTGCCGCTGCTTGCTCCAACGGCGGCCCAGAAAGCGGAAGTTGAAGGAATGATGAGCGCTTTTAGGAATTAGCAGATTTGTAAAAAAATAGACAATCTTTTGCAAAAAAGGTTGGTTTGGAGCAAAATCGGTGGCTTGTTAAAAGCGGGGATGGATCCTGGGGCCTTGTCGTTTCGTTTATTCCCAACGGGGTTAAGGTTTTTTTAGCCAAGCCTGTCCCTTAGAGGTAGACTAGAGGCCAGCTTAAATTGCATTGCCACTAGTCTTATAATCTTCCGGCGTGAATGGTTAGAATTCTTCTTGTTCCGTATGCGGACGATTTTCGAGTCCGGGCGATAGCGAAACAAGTTGAGCGGTTCTTTAGGGGCGTAGAACACAGTGTTGTCAGCCGGCAAGAAGTTACGTGATTTGCGCGAGCAGATGGGCCTCACCCTGCGGGATGTGGAGCTCTCCAGCACCTCTCTGGCCGAATCCAGAGGGATTGAAGAATTTGTCATCAATCCCAGCCGCCTCTCCGATATCGAAACGAAAGGCGTGATTCCCAGCATCTACCGCCTCTATGTTCTTTCCGTAATTTATCGCGCTGACTTCACTGAACTGCTCAGGCTGTATGGCGTGGACCTGAGTTTTACCGCCGCGGACTATGCAATTTGCAGTCCGGGAAAAACCCACCGCATAGAAATGGCAGAAGGAAGCGGCTCGGTACATATCCCCACAAAACTCGATCCCGGGTTTGAGATCAAGCGCTCCACCGATCTGGGCCGGATGATTGAGAGCTGGGGCACGATACCCATGCAGTATTTGCAGGAGCTGGCGAAGAAAAAATACATCTACGCCTATATCGGCATGGAAGACCTGACCATGTATCCGCTGCTGTTGCCGGGCTCATTTGTGCAGGTGGATGAACGCCGCTGCCGGGTGGAAGAAAAGAAATGGCGGTCAGAGCTGGAGCGTCCAATCTATTTTGTGGAGACGCGCGAAGGCCATGTGTGCTGCTGGTGCTCCGTGCGCCGCGGTGAAATCGTGCTGCAATCGCACCCGCTTTCACCTGTGCCGGCGCGGATACTCAAACATCCCCAGGATGCTGAAGTGGTGGGCCAGGTTGTGGGCGTGGCTATGCGACTTGGTGAGTTATCCGGTCCTGACGAGCGAGAGCAACAACAGAATCCTGAAGAAGATTTAAGTGAGCAGAAAGAATTGCGTCGCCGTTAAGAGGCGCCTTCAGGACGAATGTGTCCGGGTTAAGAATGTCCGCCACGGACCCGGAACGAGCCACAGCATCCTGATATTCCTGGAAAATCTCCCGCACCGGCGTATGACTTAGCGCCAGCGCGGTTTCCATGTGCGCGGAATAAATGGCGTCCTGCGTGGGACGGTTGCCATAAGCGCGGGTAAAGCCCCAATGCATATACCCGCCACTGCCCGTCTGGAGTGAACAGATATAGGCCACCTTCTCCAGAAGTGAAGGCAAAGCACTCAACGTGCGTTTTTTAAAATCCTCAGCAGCTTTAAACATCATGGCGCGCAATCACCCCGACGATTACCCGGTCTGAACTGATTTGCAGCAACGGGGTTCCGTTGTTTCTTAAGAAAACATAGCATAAATGCCAGTTTCCAGCAGCAGTTTTGGATTCTGTTCTGAAAATAAGAAATTTGGGTACCAGAGTAACCAGCAGGGTGAGGCGGAAGTTAGCGGTTGGCCAGAGTGGCAATCTCGCCAAGGCCAAGGAGCCGTGCATCCGCTGTAACCAAAGTCAGATCGAGCACTTTGGCGGTGGCGGCCAGGAACCGATCTGCCGGATCACTATGGAGGTTAAGCTCATGCGCCGCCAAGACAATCTCAAATGTCAGTGGAGCTTCGCGAAAGCGAGCGGTAGCGCGAGTCTGCCAGGATGCGGCATCGCCCTGAATGCTGATTCTACCCTTTTGCAGCAGCAGCAAAGCTTCCCACAGGCTCACGGGTGATAGCCATAACTCATTCGCCGGATCGTGAAGCGCGTGAAGGAGTCGGCGACCCAATCTTTGTGGTTCTCGCAGGCTCCAAAGCCATATGTGTGTATCGAGCAGCAACTTCAATCTTGCAGCGCCTCAATGTCGTTTTCGTCGATCACCGGAGAAACAATGTCACCGAGAATTTCCATTTTTCCTATCATAGAGCCGATCCATTCGGCGCGATCCTTGATCGGCGAAGGGGCCACAACTTCAGCCACAGGCTTTCCGAAGCGAGTAATGCGGATGGGCTTCCGTGTCTTGCGCACGCGCTCCAAGATTGACAGGCACTTGGCCTTGAATTCAGAAATAGAAATCTCTTCCATGACCACTAGATTATACCATGGTCAAAAATAATGGTCTAAATTAAAATACGCGATTGCAGTTACACTGATTCCCATATGCGCGTTCTGATAGCAGGCGGCGGCACCGGTGGACACGTGATCCCGGCGCTGGCCATTGCCCGCGAGCTAAAAGCCCGGCACAATGCTGAAGTCCTGTTTGTGGGGACCGCCAGAGGCATGGAAAACCGCCTGGTTCCGCAGGCTGGGTTTGGTCTGATGCGAGTCAAGGTGGGCGCGCTCAAAAATGTGAGCCTTATCACGCGGATGCGCACACTGTTTGACCTGCCCAGGGCTGTGGTCGACGCGCGGAAGATCGTCAAAGTCTTCAATCCTGACGTGGTGGTGGGCGTGGGCGGTTACGCTTCCGGGCCCGCGATGGCGGCGGCCATCATGATGCATATCCCCACGCTGGCGTTTGAGCCAAACTACGTCCCCGGGTTCGCCAACAAGATCGTGGGACATCGCGTTTCCGCGGCGGCAGTGCATTTTGAGCAGACAGAAAAATATTTTCGCAATGCCCAGGTGGTGGGCGTGCCGGTGCGGGCGGAGTTTTTCAGCGTGCCGTCGCTCGATGGCAACCATGCGCCGACACTGCTGATTTTTGGAGGCAGCCAGGGCGCGCGGGCCATTAATCAGGCCATGGTGGCGGCTGCGCCGATGGTACTACGACAAATTCCCCGGCTCCAGATCATCCACCAGACGGGCGAGCGTGAATATAATGACGTGGCGGCTGCTTATGAACGGGCGGGCGTGAAGGCCGAAGTTTCTGCTTTTATCGATGACATGCCAGCGGCGTTTGCGCGAGCCGATTTGCTGCTGTGCCGCTCCGGAGCAAGCACCGTGGCCGAGGCGACAGCGGCAGGGAAGCCGGCGATTTTTGTTCCGTTTCCGCAGGCGGCGGACGACCATCAGCGCCGCAATGCAGAGGCAATTGTGCAAGGCGGCGCTGCCATGCTGGTGCCGCAGGCAGAGCTTACGCCGGAGCGATTGACGGAGGTAATCACGCAGCTGTTGGCGAATCCCACACGTCTAAAACAGATGGCGGAGCGGGCACGGGCGCTCTCTCATCACGACGCAGCTGGTCGCGTGGCGCGGATGGTAGCTGAATTGGCGGAAAGAAGCAATTAGTAAATGGCAATTGGCAATTAGCCAACATCGAGTTATCCGGAATTTAGCCGCGAATGAACGCGAAAAACGCGAATTGGAATTCATAAAGGAAGGGCGAACCCGGCTAGGGCGAGCCCAATGTAACAGGCGCAGACGAAATTAGAGGTTAGCGATAGCTGTATAGCGGTTTGGAGCGTAGCGACATAGTTTTTTCGGAGTAAGCCGCGAGCCCGGCTAGCGTGGCGAGCGGCAAGTAACAGGAGCAATTGATAGATTGATTCGACGAAGCTCCGTAGCGGTTTGGAGCGCAGCGACATAGTTTTTTCGGAGTAAGCCGCGAGCCCGGCTTGCGCGGCGAGCGGCAAGTAACAGGAGCAATTGATAGATTGATTCGACGAAGCTCCGTAGCGGTTTGGAGCGCAGCGACATAAGTAATGTTTGCAAAAATTCAGCGGATACATTTCGTCGGGATTGGCGGGATCGGCATGAGTGGCATTGCCGAAGTGCTGCTGACGCTCGGCTACAAGGTTTCAGGATCGGACCTGAAGAGTTCCAGCGTTACCGAGCGGCTGGCGGAAAAAGGCGCCATCATTTTTGAAGGGCATCGCGCGGAGAACATTACCGGCGCAGAGGTCGTGGTGGCCAGTTCAGCGGTGAAGCGCGACAACGCCGAGATCGTGGCAGCACATGCCGAGCATATTCCGGTGATCCAGCGTGCGGAAATGCTGGCTGAACTCATGCGGCTGAAGTATGGCATTGCCATTGCCGGGATGCATGGCAAGACCACTACCACCAGCATGGTTGCGGCGGTGCTCGCGGCAGGCGGACTTGATCCCACGGTCGTCGTTGGCGGACGCGTGGATGCGATGGGCTCGAATGCGCGGCTGGGCAAGTCGCAATATCTGGTAGCGGAAGCCGATGAAAGCGACCGATCATTTCTTAAGCTTTCTCCCATTCTGGCCGTGGTGACCAATATCGATCGCGAACATATGGATTGCTATCGCGACATGGCGGACGTGGAGCAGGCTTTCCTGGATTTCATTGATCGCGTGCCGTTTTACGGCATGGCCGTGCTTTGCCATGACGACGAACGCCTGCGCAACATGCTGTCGCGCCTGGCTCGGCGCGCTACTACGTACGGCGTGCATCCAGATGCGGATTTTCGCGTGGGCGGCGCGCGGGCAAAATGCGCCGGCAACAAGCATTACGCGCATTTTTCCGTGGAATACCACGGCAAGCCGCTGGGAGATTTCCACCTGCGTGTACCGGGCAACCACAACGTGCTGAACGCGACGGCTGCGGTGGCTGTGGGTGTGGGGCTGGATATTGAACCGGACCGCATTCGCGAAGCGCTGGAAAACTTTCGCGGCGTTGATCGGCGCTTTCAGCTTCGCGGTCGCGCTGCCGACGTGAGTGTGATTGACGATTACGGCCATCATCCTACGGAGATACGAGCCACGCTGGCAGCGGCGCGCCACTGCGGCTTCAAGAGAGTCCACGTGATCTTCCAGCCGCACCGCTTCACTCGCACGCGCGACCTGCTGGAGCAATTCGGCGCCGCCTTCAATGACGCGGACACGGTTTCCGTGCTCGATATCTACGCCGCCAGCGAAGCGCCGATCCCCGGAATTACGGGTGAACGGCTGGCGCAGGCCATCCAGTTATTTGGCGATCAACGCGGCACGGCGACCTATGTGAGCTCTTTCGACGAAGCCGCGCGGCAGGTTTCCGCGCTGGCAGGGCCCGGGGACATGGTGCTTACGCTAGGCGCCGGCAGCGTGTCACAGTTGGGACCCATGGTGCTGGAACAGTTGAAGAAGAAGGCTTTGAGCACGCCACAGTCGGCATAGGCGCAATGTAGCGATTTCGGATGATTGCCGCCTCCTCCCGGATCGTCCAGGATAGTCACTCTGTTTAATCGGCCGCGATTGTTCTGTTTTGTGACTGGCAGCGGTTGCGCACCACAATCAAGATGCGCTTTTGCAGGTCGGACATGATGGCGTCAGTCCACAGATGCGCATACCAGTTGAAATCGGTTGAAAGACGATGCTGGCTTGAAAGATGCAAGCGCGTCATAGTTTTTGAGATCGCCTCCAGCCGGTATTCTCCCCGCAGAACATCAAAGTAAGGACCGCCAATGCGCACGTGTTCATCCAGCGTGGTAGGGGGAATCTTGTCGGTGTCCGTTGCGATAGTAAAGGCAAGCCGCTGCCCGGGCTCCCAGACATCAATGGTTTCAATAAACACCAGGTTCCCCGCGAACAAGGCGTTGCGCACGCCGCCAACGCCCTCATGGGAAAGCGTGGCTTCAATGGGATCAGGAAACCCGATGGCATGCGCCCAGGTCGACGGCAGTTCATCGGATCGGATGGCCGGCACACGTTCAATGTTGCGCCACACCACTTCCTTCGGCGCCTGGATATCAATCACATTCTCCACGCTCCTGGACTCCCATCCATAAAACGCTTGCTTTTCCCACGGGCCGGTGAGAAATGGCAGGACAAGGATGCAGGCCATGGTGAAACTCTGCGCCCTTCGAGATTTTACAAAGCGCGCAGCAAGACCTCCCACCAGCCCTCCAAGGCTGGCCAGAAACATCCCGATAGGAAGAAACATCGCAATACAGATTGCGCCCTCTAATAAGGTGACGACGATGCCGCCCAGCGCCGCGAGCAGCGAAAGCCAGGGAAGCCACATCCATGTCCATAGCCGCTGGGGTCGCTTGATCTCAGCGATGTAGACGGCAATACAGCCAAGAGCAAAAGGCATGAAAAAAATGAAACCAATGGACATCACTCGAAGAAAATCGGAGTGCAGGCTGGCCATCACGCGAAGGATGATGCCGTAGGCACCGCCGGTGACCGCGCTGGCAATATACAGCCATCGATTCGAAACTTGCTCGCCGGGATCGCTGATCTTTTCTTTAAGAAGTGATGCGTCCATGGATAAGCTCCTGGTTTAATTGAACACGTTCAATTTTGCGTGAGCCGACATGCATTGTCAAGGATTTTATTGAACATGTTCATTTTTGTGAAAAACACAAGCCAAGTTCAAGGCCCTGCCTTGTCCCTGGCCCAGGGTTTTAGCTGCTTTCAGCACGGCGCTTGAAGTGTGTTCACGCCAGGAATCACAAGAAAGCCAAGACCTGGCCGATGGCAGCATTGGAGACGCCACGGGAAGAAGAAGTCACAACGTGCGCGACTTCTCCCGGGACGTTTTGGAATTTACAAACTGCAGCCGGTTCCAAGCCTGATAGCCGGCATTGGTGAGCACATAGTTAAAAAAGCGGACATTGAGGCAAGGTCTGGGGTGAACTGGTGGAAAAAATGTTCTGGCTCCAGCATGCCCCGGCGACGCCATCCCATCGCAGATCAACACCATTGTGCGATGCCCGATTGCCAACCACGGTATGGTCATTAGCGCCGGAAATGCTGATCCCGTTCAAGCGATTGTCTTCAACAACATTGTCGCGGACCACGCACGCCGCATGAAAGAAATGGCTTCCAGTCACCAGCAGGCCGTTTTCACCGTTGGCTCGAAGGAAATTATCTTCAATGGTCCCACAGCCTCCAGCTTCCATGATTTCAGCTTCAATACCGTTCGTCTCATTGCGGAAGACCATATTTCCACGAACGGTATACGAACCCTCAGTTCCGAAATGGATCCCTACATGATTTTCAGTGATGACGTTCTGTGAGACCACTGGGTTCCCCTCTCCCAGCCAAAAACCGAAATCAGAGTGGCCCCGGATAGTGTTGCGATAGAAGAACGAATTGCCCACACCGGAAATGCTGATGCCTGTTTTGCCCCGGTCCCGGCCATCTATGGTGTTGTCGAGGATCCTGACACGGTTGGAGAATAGAAGCGCAATCCCTTCAATGTTACGGACCAAATCAAGGTCGTAAATCATTACGTCGCCGGTGCCGTGTTCAAGATTGATGCCTGTGCCAAAGTTTACGATGCGCCCGGGGCCTTTCACGATAATTGATTCACCAAACATGGAAACTCCGGTACCCGAACCTTGTCCGATAATCTTGTGGCCATTGAGGTCCAGAGTCACCGGCGTGGCAGCCACAATGTGTAAGCCGTCGGCCGGACACGGACCTAAATCATGAGTGAGCTTGATGCTTGTCTGGATCCGGTCACCGCAAGCAAGCGATGATGGTTGTGGCAACGCAATAGCTAGAGATGAAGCGGCTAGAATCACAGTCAAAAGCCATGCGTTCCGACAAACGTTTATTTTGAGAATCCTAATGTTCGACATTGTCTTACTTCCTTTCACCCCGCTTCGCTTCCAAGCGGAGCTTTTCAACAAAGATCTCCAGTAAGGATTGAATGATGAATCCCCGTATATGTCTGTGTTCCCCATCACCTCTCAGGAGATCGCCCCAATAGCATTCACCACGGAGGCACGGAGACACGGAGAAGCCTTTTGCGGCAGATACGCGCGGATGCGCTGATCGGAAGTGAAGGGCCTAGTTCGCAGCAGGCGCGTCATCGATTCACGACCCTGAGAAAAACCCGTTGGATGACTTTTGTGAGCAAGCAAGTAACGGGAACGCCCTGCAAGAAAGCTGCTGGTTCCCGTTCTACCTTTGTCACTGGAGCTATTGATGATCGATAACATTCGTATCGCTTCACCGTGCACGGCCAGTTGGGAGCAGATGAAGGGGGACGACCGGGTACGGCATTGCGATGCCTGCAACCTGAATGTTTACAACCTTGCGGCGTTTACCGAGAATGAGATTCGCGATCTGGTGGCGAACCGCAAAGGGCGATTGTGCGGACGCATCTATCAGCGCCGGGATGGAACCGTGCTAACTCAGAATTGTCCGGTAGGCATGAGGGCAGTGACGCGGCGGATTTCGCGCATTTCAGGCGCGGTCTTTGCGCTGCTGACCGTGAATATCAGCGCGGGCCTGGCGTTATTTGCGCAGTCCTACACGCGGACCAACGTGAGCAGTGCCGCCACAGTCGACCTTAATGTGTTGGATCCTTCAGGCGCGCCCGTTCCTGAAGCTTACGTGACGTTGACCGAGCCATCCCGCAAGCAAAAACTCCACGGCAAGACCGACAAGCGCGGACGGTTTGTGCTTGCCGGAGTGCGAAGCGGGCGATATGAGTTAACGATATCGGCGCCGGGCCTTCTAAACCTTCCTGAAACAGTAGACCTGCGCTCTGGCGAGAAGCTCTCTTTGTCTGTGAAGCTCACTTTTGGGCTCATGGGCGATATCGTGATGATTGAGCCGGGGTCGAGCCCCAGCCGTGATAGTGTGCCGATAAACATTGCTCCGTCGCCCTTAACCGGCGCTGGGCCGAGACCGATGCAACGGTGAGCCTTGGGGCCTTTATCCGGCTTGAATCATCGGGCAACTTGCATGATCGCGAGTAGTCGGAAGACCGGTTCGCATCACCCATCCCCGCCTTTTCTCCATCACGCACCGTGGGGCGGCATCCTTTTGCGCAGAAGCCGCCCCGGTTTTATCGGATCTACTCATGTGTGGTTCGTTATTTAGTCGCGGCGACTGTTACTTCATGCGCAAGCGCGCTATTTGGCTCATGTGCAGGCCGCAGCAACAGCCGGAACGACAGCAGATGCGTGATGAAAAGCGCGGGCACGTAGAGCATTGGGATAGCATAACCGGCCCCCAACTGGCCGGCGACCGATGGCAGATTCAGCCGGACGGCGGTTGCCGTATCGATCACCAAGTCGGCAAATCCGACGATATTGAACGCCCAAACCAGCGGCCAGAAGAGAGAACGCACTCGCACCGTCATCAGCGCAAGGAGCGCAAGCACTCCGGTGGCCAGATCGCCATATGCTGCCGTGCGGGCGAAGGCCTCCGGCAGGTTTGGTCCCACAAATCCGGGCAGCAGGAAGACCAGCCCGAAGAAGCGGAAACTGTTGAATGTGGCGATCGCCCGGTGCGCCTGCACCCGGTCCATCGTCTTCAGCCGCGGCCAGACGTAAGCAGCCATGAAAAGCGCCCAGGCCACGTAGCCCAGCGCCATATCAATTCTAAAAATGCTTTGTGGCAACATGCTCAACCTCCTGTGGTTTTAAAGGTGTTTATAGATTACCTTCATCATCTATCCATAGAAAAAAACTTACCTGCTGTTCTGCCCGGCAAACGCTCTGGTATAAAACTGCCTGGCCGTGGCAAGGATTTCTTTGCGATCGGCTGGGTCGCTCATCGCGCGGGCCGCCATCATCACCCCGGCCATTGCCGGGAACAGCACCATGAACTGGCGTTTCTTCTCGGCCTCACCCTTCCCCGGGAAAAAAGGCAGGAGCCGCTCTCTGTATGCCTTCATGGCTACGTTGATCCTAGCCCGCACGGCGGAGCGTTGCCGGGCGATCTCAGCCGAAAGCGTGGAAAGCACGCACCCACCGCCTGGGTCCTCAAGATGCCCCGGACTCAGGTAGCACTCGATCATCGCACGGAGTTGCTGTCCCCGAGGGGCCTGTGCGGCCGCTGCTACCATTTTGTCCGCGGTTTGTTGAAAACCCCTGGTGATCGCATCCACATAAAGGTCTTCTTTGTTCTTGAAATGCCGATAGAAACCACCATGCGTCAGCCCCGCATCTTCCATCAACCGAGCCAGGCCCTGTCCCTCAGAGCCATGCTCACGGAATGATCGCGCGGCAGCTTTGATGATCTTTTCGTGCGTTTCCGCTTTCTGCTCCGCCGGGTATCTCATGGCCTATAAGATTACATGCATCATCTTTGAGATGCAAATAAATGAGCCACACTCTTTTTCGTAAACGCGTCAAAGGCGTCCCCCCGCCGGG
>Ga0209580_10001365_pt1 | contig 11355 bp, 7 predicted proteins | sample Coa_R1_5_FD_187153 | JGI IMG/M metagenome (GOLD analysis project Ga0209580, IMG submission 187153) | Surface soil microbial communities from Centralia Pennsylvania, which are recovering from an underground coalmine fire - Coalmine... | ecosystem: Environmental > Terrestrial > Soil > Unclassified...
AATCTGCGCGGACGCGGTGGCGCCGGCTTTCCTACCGGCATGAAGTGGTCGTTTGTTCCCAAAGACCCGGGCAAACCCAAGTACATCCTGGTCAATGGCGACGAAAGCGAACCTGGCACCTGTAAAGACCGATTGATCCTGGAACATGATCCCCACTCGGTCATCGAAGGCGTAATCATTGCCGGGCTGGCCGTGGGCGCGAAGGTTGGTTACGTTTACATTCGCGGCGAGTATCGCTATCTGGTGGACATCATGCGCAAGGCCCTGGCGGATGCCTATGCCAAGGGCTTTCTGGGCAAGAACATCCTGGGCAGCGGAAAAGATTTTGACGTTTACTGGCACACCGGCGCCGGGGCCTACGAGGTGGGCGAAGAGTCGGCGTTAATGGAATCTCTGGAGGGCAAGCGCGGGATCCCCCGCATCCGGCCCCCGTTTCCGGCAGTGGTCGGACTCTGGGGCGGTCCTACGGTCATTAACAATGTTGAAAGCATCGCTGCTGTTCCCCACATCATTCTCATGGGCGGCCAGAAATTTGCTGATCTCGGCCCCCCCAAGAACGGCGGCACGCGCCTCTTTTGCCTGAGCGGACATATCAACAAGCCCGGCGTCTATGAATTGCCGCTTGGTTATCCCTTGAAGAAGATGATCTATGACGTTGGCGGCGGCATCCCCAACGGACGCAAGCTGAAAGCCGTGGTTCCCGGCGGCTCTTCCACATTCATCCTCACCGCGGCGGAGGCCGAGCAGATGAATATGGATTTTGATTCGTTCAGCAAGCGGGGCGAGTTCCTGGGCTCGGGCGGCGTGGTCATGGTGGATGACCAGACCTGCATGGTTAAGTTTGCCCTGCGGATCATGAAGTTCTACCAGCATGAGAGCTGCGGCTGGTGTATTCCCTGCCGCGAAGGTACGGACTGGCTGAAGAAGACTCTTACCCGTTTTCATAACGGCGGCGGACTGAAGAAGGACATAGACAACATCAAATACCTGGCGCAGAACATGCTGGGACGGACGTTCTGCCCGCTCGGCGACGCGGCTGCTATTCCAACCATGTCCATTGTTGACAAATGGCGCGATGAATTTGAAGCACACCTGGAAGGCAGGCCGTGTCCCTTTGAGCCGGAAAGCAGCGTAAAGGAGCTGCCAGTTCTGGCCTGACGAAAAATAGTTGGTGAGTTGGTAAGTTATGACCAAGAACGAAGAGCTTCGACAGCGGACAAAGCAATTTGCTATTCGGGTAATTCATCTGTTCAGAGCACTTTCGAAGGCTACGGACGCCCAGATTATGGGGAAGCAGTTGTTACGTTGCGGAACATCGGTGGGAGCCAATTATCGAGCCGTCTGTCGGTCTCGATCAAAAGCGGAGTTCATAGCAAGGTTAGGTGTTGTAGCGGAAGAAGCTGATGAGAGCGTCTTTTGGCTTGAAGTCATAGAGGAAACCAAAACTTTAAACCCGAAACAGCTCCAGGAAATCTCGAAGGAAGCAAGAGCGTTATCGGCAATTTTTTCAGCCTCTCTCAAAACAGCAAGGGAAAACAATTAAATTACCAAGTTACCAACTTACCAAGTTACCAACTCTGAAAAGAATTTATGGCTGAAGTAAAAAACATAACAATAACGGTGGATGGCAGGCAGATCTTGGCTCCTGCGGGCACGCTGCTCATTGAGGCTTGCAAGGCCGTGGGCATTGAAGTGCCTTCATTTTGCTACTACCCCGGCCTGTCTCTTCAGGCTGCCTGCCGCATGTGCCTGGTGCGCATTGAAAAGATGCCCAAGCTCCAGACTGCCTGCACCGTGCAGATCACGGATGGCATGGTGGTCACAACCACTTCCGACGAAGTTCGTCAGGCGCGCAAGTCCATGATCGAGCTGCTCCTGGGCAACCACCCGCTGGATTGTCCGGTATGTGATGCCGGCGGCGAGTGCGAATTGCAGGACATGACTTTCAAGTATGGCGCGGCGGAATCCCGCTACATGGAAGGCAAGCTGCACAAAGAAGAGCAGCAATGGTCGCCGGTGGTGTTCTTTGATCGTCCGCGCTGCATCCTTTGCTACCGCTGCGTGCGTGTGTGCGGGGAAGGCATGGATGTCTGGGCCTTGGGAGTGCAGAACAGGGCTTCAGGTTCAGTCATTGCTCCCAATCGCGACGATCATCTCGAATGCGAAGAATGCGGCATGTGCATTGATATCTGCCCGGTGGGAGCTCTCACCTCAGGCGCATATCGCTATAAGACGCGGCCCTGGGAGATGAAGCACGTCGGGACCGTGTGCACTCATTGCGGCGATGGTTGCAAGACTACGCTCGGCGTCCGCCGTTCAGATACAGGAATGGACATTGTTCGCGGGGACAACCGCGACAAGAGTGGGATCAATGGGGATTTCCTCTGCATCAAAGGACGCTACGCTTTTGACTTCGTTGAAAACCCGGCACGCCTGCGCGCTCCTCTGCTCCGCAGGGACGGCAAGCTTGTTCCCTCCACCTGGGAAGAAGCCGTCGAGCACATCAGCAAACAGCTGAAAGAGATTCGGGACACCAGGGGCGGACAGGCGATCGGCGTAATCGGCTCGAATCGCACCACCAACGAGGAAAATTACCTCCTGCAGAAATTCGCCCGTACCGTGTTGCGCACCAACAATATTGATCATCGCCGCACGGCTGACTTTGCTGGCTTCGCTCGCGCGCTGGCGGGAAACCAGAATGCCACGGCAACCATGCGCGATGTGGCCAATGCACCCGCGGTTTTGCTGATCGGCAATGATCCTACAGAGCGGCATCCGCTGCTGGCCTGGAACATCCGCACCAATGTGCGTCTCAACCGCGCCAAATTGTTTGTCGTCAACTCTCATGACATCAAGCTGCGCCGTCAGGCAGCCGCGTTTCTGCAGATTCCTGAAGGCCGCGAGGGCAAACTTGTCGCCTTCCTGAACGGTGATGATGCCGCTGCGGGTTCGCTGACCAGTGCGACCGTGTCCAATGATGGCCTGAAAAAGCTCCGCGAGGAATTACGTGCCCAGCAGAACCTCGTCATCACTTTTGGATCGGAGCTGCGGGGCGGTGATATCGGTGCGCTGGTTCAATTTGGAAGTGGCATTGGCGCCAGGTTCATCTGCCTGGGCGATTATGCCAATTCGCGTGGCGCTGCCGACATGGGACTCTACCCGGATTTGCTCCCCGGCTATACCGCGAGCGGCGGGCCCAATAAGTTCGCGGAGGAATGGGGTGCGCTGCCCGCCGGGAAGGGATTAAGCGCTGCGGAGATGCTGCGAGCGGCTCAAGAAGGCCGTCTGCTGGCCCTGCTTGCCGTAGGCACCAGTTCGGGTGACGACTTAGGCGTGGAACTGGTGGAGGGCGCAGCCGCTGTGGCGGATGCATTGACGTTTTTCCTGGAAAGAAACCCGCAAGAAGGATATTTCTCCGCTGGCCCGCGTCCCTGGTCGCAGGTTCTGCTGCCTGCTGCTTCAGCCTATGAAAAGTCGGGGACATTCACCAATACCTGCGGCGACGTTCAATTGCTGAAAAAGGCCGGCGACATTGCCGGAGTCAAGAGCGAGTTCGAAATCCTGGTTCGCCTGGCGGACCGCATGAGCACCGAAGTGCGCAAACTGGTTCCCTTTGGCGCCGGCGTGCATGCCGATATGGGACAATCGCGCGGAGCCCAGTCCGGCGAGGCCGATCGTCACTCCATCTGGCTCGCGGCCAACAACCTCGAACCGCGGCTCAGCCCCTTCGATCCCATGGCCATTCTCGATGAGATTCAACGCCTGGTGCCAGGCTATGATTTTTCCAGATTGGGACTTGTGGCCGGCAATGATCAGCATGTCATGTCCGCCGAGAGAAGCAGCGCCGGGCCGGGAAATGGGCTGGTGCAGATCATGCCCGCGCAGGACAATCTCTTTACCTCCGGAGCTCTTGGAAGTTATTCCCGCATTCTGAATTCTGTGATCGAGAACCGGGGCGCGCAACCAGTAGATACGGAAGTCATGGCAGATTAGGGCGAGTGCTGTCAATTACGAGAAAATTGGGAGTAGTGAGATCAAAATCGAATCGGAACGTGTAAATGAGTGGAGCTTCAGCAGGCCATCAACCGAACTGGATTCCTCTGGATTTCAGGAAAGCCGTGGTTGGTAAAGGCTCGGCGGAAGGTAGCTTGATGCTCACGGTTTCAGGGGACAAGCCGCGTGAGGCGCAAGGTGGAGCAGTGGTGAAACTGAATCCCCTGGCCTACGAAACCCAGCCGGAGTATTGGAAGATCGAGCTGCTGTGGGATTCGGCAGATGCCGTGATTCCCATGGTAACTCCGTTCTCTGTCTCCATAACGCTGGACCAGTTTCGCGGCAGCAAAGGCGTTGAAGTTGTGGGACAAACCAAGAGGCAGAAGATCGAAATCAGTAGTTAGTAGTTAGTAGTTAGTAGTTAGCAGTTAGCATTTAGCAAAAAAGCGAAGACGACCGATTTTAGCTAAGTACTAAGTACTAAATACTAATGACTGCCTTTCTCATTGCCGCCGTAGTGAAAATACTGCTGGTCGTGTTTCTGCTGCTGACTGGCGTGGCCTATATGACCTGGCTGGAGCGTAAAGTCGTGGGCCACATCCAAAACCGCTGGGGACCGACGCGGGTAGGGCCTTTTGGCCTGCTGCAACCTTTGGCGGATGGAATTAAATTCATCCTGAAAGAGGACATGGTGCCGGATTCGGTGCACAAGGGCCTTTATATCCTTGCGCCCGCTCTGGCACTCACCATGTCCCTGATCTCCATTGCCGTGATTCCCTTTGGTGAAAACATCACCATTGCGGGTACCACAACTCCTTTGCAGATCACCGGTGTCACTCGGCCCGGCAGCCCCATTACTGACATCAACATCGGTCTTTTGATTATCCTGGGTGTTACCTCGATCGGCGTCTATGGCGTTGCCTTGGCCGGGTGGTCGTCCAACAGCAAGTACGCGCTGCTTGGATCTCTGCGCGCCAGTGCCCAGATGATCAGCTATGAGCTGGCTTTGGGATTGTCGCTGGTTGGCGTGCTGATTCTCGCCGAGAGTTTCAGCTTGCGCCACATTGTGGACACGCAGAGCGGCACCTGGTTCGGCTTTCTTCCGCGCTGGTATATCTTCCCGCAGTTCATTGCCTTTTTCATCTATTTGATGGCTGCTTTTGCGGAAACCAATCGCATCCCTTTTGATCTGCCGGAAGCCGAAACCGAACTCGTGGCCGGATACCACACGGAATACAGTTCCATGAAGTTTGCCATGTTCTTCATGGCTGAATACGTCAACATGATTACCGTCGGCTGCCTTGCTACTTTGTTGTTTTTTGGCGGCTGGCACGGTCCGCTGTTTGGTCCGCCGCTGCTTCAGGCGTTGCTGCCGGTCTTCTGGTTTTCAGTCAAAATTTTTGTCTTCATGTTTCTGTACATCTGGATTCGCGGGACATTGCCGCGCTTCCGTTACGACCAACTCATGGCCTTCGGCTGGAAGTTCCTGCTGCCCCTGGCCATCGCCAACATCCTTGTCACGGGCTTGATCGTGGCACTCGGGGCTTAAGCCGATGCTTCACCAGGTTTTATTTATCATCTTCGGCCTCATCTGCGTGGGAGGAGCAATCAACCTGCTGGTGCAGCGTCATCCCATCAACAGCGCGCTGTCGCTGGTGGTGGTGATGGGGGCGCTCAGCCTGATTTACCTGCTGCTGGGCGCGGAATTTGTGGCTGCCGTCCAGGTGATTGTTTATGCCGGCGCGGTGATGGTGCTCTTTGTCTTCGTTATCATGTTGCTGAATGCCGGAGCGGAAGAGCGCAGTCGAGGCAGTCATGTGGCCCTGTGGATCGGCGGCCCTGGAGTAGTCGTGCTGGCTGGAATGATCGTCTACCTGATGTTCCGGAACGATAAACATTTCACTCCTGTCACCATTGGCAGCTTCCCTGCCCAGCCCGACAACACCCACAGCCTGGCCGACCTGTTATTCAAGAAGTTTTTACTGCCATTCGAAATCACCTCGGTGCTGATCCTGATCGCCATTATGGGCGCTGTGGTCCTCGCCCGGAGGGAGAGTTAGATGGTTCCACTTTCCTGGTACCTGGTCCTGAGCGCTGTTCTTTTTTGCCTGGGCGTCTCTGCTTTTCTGCTCAAGCGCAACATCATCACCATCTTCATGTCCATTGAGTTGATGCTGAACGCCGTAAACCTGAGCTTTGTTGCTTTCGCCAATCAGTTCCATAACCTGGATGGCCAGGTGTTCGTGTTTTTCGTCATGGTTGTGGCGGCGGCTGAAGCTGCTGTGGGTCTGGCAATCATTATCGCCGTGTTCCGGACGCGCGAAACCTTGAATGTTGACCGGGTGAACCTGCTCAAACTATGAATCAGCCTGCTCTCAATCTCTGGATCATCCCCGTGCTCCCGCTTGTGGGCGCGGCCATCAATGGTCTGTTCGGACGCCGCTTCAAAAACAGCATGGTCTCCGCCGTGGCATTGTTGTTTACCGCAGCGTCCTTGGCCTATGCCGTCTGGGTGGCTCTTCAATGGTGGGGTCATACGGAACCCTATGTTCAGTCCCTGGGCGATTGGATCTCCGCAGGCGGTTTCCATGCTCCGTTTGGCTTTTATCTCGACCGCCTTTCCACCGTCATGATGTTGATTGTGACCGGAGTAGGCTTCCTCATCCACGTCTACTCCGTCGGATACATGGCCCATGAAGGCGGCTATTATCGCTTCTTCTCCTATCTCAACCTCTTCATGTTTTTCATGCTCACGCTGGTATTGGCCAACAACTACCTGCTGATGTTTGTGGGATGGGAAGGCGTGGGGCTGGCTTCTTACCTTCTCATTGGATTCTTCTTCCACAAAGATTCTGCCGCTGATGCCGGAAAGAAAGCATTCATCGTCAATCGCATCGGCGATTTTGGGTTTTTGCTGGGAATGTTTCTGCTGATCGGGATGTTTGGGTCGCTGAATTTTGAGGCGGTTTTCGGTCCTCTTAAAACCTACTCGCCTGAGTTGCACTGGGGAATCCTGACCGCCACTGCTCTGCTGCTGATGGTGGGAGCCACCGGAAAATCCGCGCAGGTTCCTCTCTACGTCTGGCTGCCGGATGCCATGGAAGGTCCAACGCCGGTCTCTGCGCTCATCCACGCGGCCACCATGGTGACGGCAGGCGTCTACATGATTGCCCGCTCCAGCCCCATTTTCAGCCGCGCTCCGCACGCACTGGAAATCGTGGCCCTGGTCGGCGCAATCACCGCAATTTTCGCTGCCACCATGGGCATGGCGCAGACAGACATCAAGCGCGTGCTGGCTTACTCCACCATCTCCCAGCTTGGATATATGTTTCTGGCCTGCGGCGTGGCGGCATACGCGGCCGGCATCTTCCACCTCATGACCCATGCGTTCTTTAAAGCGCTGCTGTTCCTGGGCGCCGGATCCGTGATTCACGCGGTGGGTGGCGAACAGGACATGCGCCGCATGGGCGGACTGCGTAAGCTGATTCCGGTTACTTTCTGGGTGATGACGGTGGCAACATTTGCTATTGCCGGCTTCCCTCCCCTGAGCGGCTTCTTCAGCAAGGATGAAATTCTGTGGAGGACTTATCTCAACAGTCCAGTTCTTTGGTTCATTGGAGTCGTTACTGCGCTGCTTACCTCCTTCTACATGTTCCGGCTGTGGTTCATGACCTTTTTTGGCGATCTGCGGTTGGGAGAAGTGGACATTGGCGAGGAAGCCCACAAAGCCGATGCGCCCGTACAGGCGCAGCATGCTCCGGCAGCGCACTCTCATGGACATGGAGCAGAAGAGCATGGCCACAGCGGTGTACATGAATCGCCGTGGATCATGTTGGCGCCGCTGGTGATTTTGGCCATTCTTTCAGTTGTTGGAGGATGGGTCGGGATTCCCGCAGCCTTGGGCGGATCCAGTCATTTTGAACATTTCCTGGCGCCTGCAATTCAGGCTCCTTTGACAGCGGAAGCGGGAGAAGCAACAGCCAGGCTGGAATTGACGTTTGCCGGTATCTCGGTCGCTGCCGCTTTGATTGGTTTCTTCTTCGCTTGGCTGCTCTACTACAAGCGGCCGGAACTGCCCGACCGCATCACCGCCCGCATTCATGGAATCTATCTGCTGGTTTTGCACAAATATCATATTGACGAAGGGTACGATCAGCTCTTCGTCAAGCCTCTGCTGGCGCTCTCTACTTATGTCTTCTGGCGCGGCGTGGACCAGGAGATCATAGACGGCACGGTGAACGGCGCAGCCTCAGCCTCTCAACAGTTAGGCCGCGGTCTGCGTCAGATGCAGTCCGGCAATATCCGCTCTTACGCCGCATGGGTCGCCGCCGGAGGAGCAGCCGTAATTGTCTACATGATCTGGCTGGGGGTGGGTAAATGAACAGTGCCATTCTCACTCTGGTCACCTTTATTCCCGCCGCCGGGGCCATCCTGCTGATGCTCATGCCGCGCAACGACAAAAGCATTCGCTGGACAGCCCTGTTCATCTCGTTGCTTGCATTCGCGTTCTCGCTCTATCTTCCCTTCGGCTATCACGCCGGGCAAACGGGTTTTCAATTTGAAATCAATCATCCATGGATTGGACAAGCAATCCATTACCACATGGGCGCCGATGGCATTTCCATGTGGCTGGTCCTGCTGACCACGTTCCTGGTCCCGCTGGGCGTGCTGGTTTCGTGGAAGTCAATCCATGATCGGGTAAAAGAATTTTTCGTGCTCTTCCTGCTGCTGGAGACGGCTATGATTGGCGTCTTTCTCGCCCTGGACCTGTTCCTCTTCTACGTCTTCTGGGAAGCCACGCTGATTCCCATGGCGCTGCTGATCGGAATGTATGGGCACGAACGGCGCATCTACGCTGCCATCAAATTTTTCCTGTACACCATGGTCGCCTCCGTCTTCATGCTGGCGGCGGTGATCTGGCTTTACACTCATGCCGGCACCTTCGATTATGAAGGGATACGAAATTGGCTTGCCGCCGGTCATGCCAACGCCGAGGCAATCAAGTGGCTGTTCCTGGGTTTCTTTATCGCCTTTGCGGTAAAAGTCCCTCTTTTCCCCCTGCACACATGGCTGCCCGATGCTCATGTGGAAGCGCCCACCGCAGGTTCGCTCCTGCTGGCCAGCGTGCTGCTCAAAATGGGCACCTACGGTCTATTGCGCTTCAACGTTGGACTGTTCCCGGCAGAAGCCCAGCGGCATGCTCCCTGGATTAACACTCTGGCCATCATTGGCATCATTTACGGCGCGCTGGTGGCCCTGGTGCAGCCGAACCTCAAAAAATTGATTGCCTATTCCTCCGTCAGCCACCTGGGATTTGTGGTGCTGGGAATTTTCACCTTTACCCAGGCTGGGACCGATGGCGCGGTCTACCAGATGCTGAACCACGGCATCTCTACCGGAGCGCTCTTTATGCTGGCCGGCATGCTCTACGAGCGCAAGCATACTTACGAACTGCGGGAGTACGGTGGCCTGGCCAGCCCCATGCCCATCTTCGCCACGTTCTTTATGATCGCGGTTCTGTCATCCGTCGGCCTCCCGCTGCTGAATGGGTTCGTGGGCGAATTCCTGGTGTTGAGTGGGGCTTTCCAGGCCAAGGTAATCTATGGAGTCCTCGCCGCCAGCGGCGTGATCTGGAGTGCAGCTTATCTCTTGTGGATGTACCAGCGCGTCTTCTACGGCCCCATTCGCCACCAGGAGAATCGCACCGTGCCCGATATCGGCGGGCGCGAGCAGATCTCGCTCTGGCCGCTGGCCGTGATGGCCATCGTCATGGGCGTAGCCTCACCCCTGTTTATGAAATCAATTGATGCATCGGTAGGAGAAATGAATAAAAAGGAGCTCTCGTCTCACTCGATGAGTGGCTCAGGCAGCAACTTGATGGGTGCGTCCTCAAGTCATGGCAATTCCGGCGATTATGGCAATTCTGTGAACCCGGTGGGTTCTTCAGTCAACGCCGTGAATCCGAAACCCTCACTGATCCAGAGGGCAAAGAAATGAATCCCATCCACGCTGCCGACTACATTCGAATCCTGCCCGAGTTGGTGCTGACCGCATTCGGCATCGCCGTCATGATTCTGGACTCATTGCTGCCTGAGGGGCAGAGCCGCAAAGGGCTCGGCGTCCTGTCGTTTGTCGGAACGCTCGCTGCCATCGCCGCTGCGTTTTATCAGCTCAACTGGTATGGAACTGCCTGGTTCGACATGGTGCAGGTGGATAGCTTCAGCGTCTTCTTCCATGTCCTGGTTCCTGCCATCTCTGCCGTCTGCATCCTGGCTTCGCTGGAATATCTTGACCGGCAGAAGATCAGCAGCGGCGAATATTACGGCCTGATTCTTTTTGGCACCGTGGGCATGGTGTTGATGTCCTCGGCCATCGAATTAGTGTTGATCTTCATCGCCCTGGAGATTTCTTCCATCTCCACTTACATTCTTGCCGGATATCGCCGCCGCAATGCAATGGGCACAGAATCCTCCATCAAGTATTTTCTGCTTGGCTCTTTCGCCACGGCATTCTTTCTTTACGGCGTGGCCTTGATGTATGGCGCAACACAATCCACCAGCATTCCCCGGATTGCCGCATCTCTGACTGGCGGAAATTCCGGCCCGCTGGTTTTCACTGCAACTGCGCTCATGCTGATTGGTCTGGGCTTCAAAGTCGCTGCTGCGCCCTTTCATGTCTGGACGCCCGATGTCTATGAAGGCGCGCCGGCCCCCATCGTCGCCCTCATGTCTACTGGCCCCAAGGCCGCGGCCTTCGCGGTGTTATTGCGCGTGCTCTTTGGCACCGGCAGCACGGGATGGTTCTGGCTGATCTGGATTTCAGCGGCGCTTTCCATGACTCTGGGAAACCTCGGCGCGCTGGTGCAGAACAATGTCAAGCGCATGCTCGCTTACTCCTCGATTGCGCATGCTGGATATCTTCTGGTGGCCTTTGGCGCGGGCAAAGAAATTGGATTGACGGCAGCCATCTTTTACACGGCTGCCTATGCCGCCATGAATGTGGGCGCTTTTGCCGTGGTCAGTCATATCGGCAGCAGCGGCGAAAAGTACGTGACCATAGACGATTATGCCGGACTCGGCCGGCGCTCTCCCCTGCTGGCCTTTACCCTCACCATCTTCATGCTGTCGTTGATCGGCATTCCTCTCACCGGTGGGTTTTTTGCCAAGTATTACGTCTTCAGCGCCGCTCTTCACGAAAACCTCGTCTGGCTGACCATTATTGGTTTGGTCAACAGCGCCGTGGCCGCCTACTACTATCTGCGATTGATTGTGGTGATGTACATGCGCGAGCCATCGCTTGATGCCGCTCCTGAACCAGTCTCCCCGGCAATGGGCACAGCGCTGGTTCTGGCGGCCATCGCCA
>Ga0209580_10001367_pt1 | contig 11346 bp, 22 predicted proteins | sample Coa_R1_5_FD_187153 | JGI IMG/M metagenome (GOLD analysis project Ga0209580, IMG submission 187153) | Surface soil microbial communities from Centralia Pennsylvania, which are recovering from an underground coalmine fire - Coalmine... | ecosystem: Environmental > Terrestrial > Soil >...
TCATCAACAAAGCGCTCCTTGAGCGCACACCTCTCGGCATCCTCGCAAGCGAAATCCGCGCCGACCTCTCAGGCGCCAATGGCAATATCGCCCAAGACAAGGCGATGGCCCGCATGCTCGCCGGCACGGCGCTGTCGCTCGTGTTTGGCGGGCTTGCGATGAACGGTTATGCGTCGGGCTCAGGCCCTTCCGATCCCGCGAAGGCGGCCACATGGCGGCTCGCCGGCAACCAAGCCCATTCGATCCGCATCGGCGACATGTGGTATCAAATGAACCGCCTGGGCTCGATCGGCATGCTGATGGGGGTCGCGGCCGACATGTATGATGTGGCCCATGATGCGGCGAAGGGCGATCTTTTGGTGGCCGCTGCGCATCTCCAGCACGCCGTCACCCAGAACATCCTCGACGAGAGCTTCATGCGCGGGCCTGCCGATCTCATCAAGGCGGTCGAAGACCCCGGCCGATATGGCGAAGCCTATCTGCGGCAGTTCGCATCCTCATTCGTGCCGTTCTCCGTCGGCATGGCGCAGATGGCGCGGGCATCAGATCCCTATTCCCGCCAGGCCCGCACCGTCATGGACGCGATCAAGGCGAAGATTCCGGGGATATCGGAGACGCTCTATCCGCGGCGGGATATCTGGGGCGAGCCGCTGCCGAGCCCCGATGCACTGGGACACGCAGGCTTGACTGCGATCTACATGACGAAGATCAGTTCTGATCCCGTCAACCAGGCGATGCTTGCGTTGGGCATAGGCGCCGCTACGCTGGGCCGCAAGATTCGCAACATCGAGCTCACGGAAGCTGAATATGATGACTATGCTCGTGTCGCAGGCCGCGCCGCCAAGATGCGGCTTGATGCCATTGTACGCTCACCCGACTGGCAGACATTCCCGAACAATGTCCGGCATGATGCGATTGTCGCGATCATCCGTGGCGCCCGCTCGTCGGCCGAAGGTTGGATGATGATGAAATATCCGCACATCGCGCAGGATGCGACCGAAGCCGTGCGCGCCCGCAAGATGGGCGCGCCTGTGCCAATCGAATAATGGATGACGATGAATGAACGACATCATTGAAAAAGTAGCCCACGCCATCGCGACCGAGGAATTAGGCGGCGACATAGGCGAATGGGAAGATTTCGCGGATATCGCCAAAGAGCGATATTGCGCGATAGCCCGCGCTGCAATCAAGGCGATACCTAAACCGATGGTGGATGACCAAGCCAAGCCCATAGATGGCACCTTGTCCGAGCCGCCGTTACCACCATTCATGGCGCAGAAGCCGCCCCGCCGTCCACCGTCGGCCCGCCATACCTCGCGCGATGTGACGCCCCCCACGCTCGCCCACCATCATCTCCGCGGCGAATAAAGGAACTCCGCCCATGATCAGAACCTGCCTCAAGGGTCTCTACCGCGCCGCGACGTTCTGCGGCTCGGTCATCCTCGTGCTCTATGCCTTGATGATCGCGCCCATGGTCATGGCGCAGGTTGGGGGCGGGGGCGTCTCGACGCGGCCGACGACCAATGGATCCTCGACGATCACGACCGGGAACACGTTCCAGACAATCCTCGGGGCGTCGTTCACGAGACTCTCGGTCACGATCCAGAACAACAATGCGACGGACAGTTGCCGGCTGTTCATCGGATCGGGCACGGCGACGGCATCGAACTCCATGCTGTTGGCATCGGGTGGGAGTTATCAGCGTTATTGGCCGTTCACGATCTCGGATGCAATCCAAATGACGTGCGCGAACAATGGCGATACGTTCTATCTTGACACTCAGTGATTCCGCAGGTGGTACTCAAGTGATTGCGACAACTCGCGCACGCGGGCTTCGGCGGCCTCGGCGCGTGCAAGGAACCATTTAATGTCTTGTGTCAGCCGGTCGATCTCCTGCGTCTGCACGGCTATTTCTTCGGCCTGATCACAGACCAGGCTGCCATCCTCCATGCCAAGGATGGTTTGTCGCATGGCGGAAATCTCATGCGCCTGCGCGGCGAGGACAGTTTCCGTCTCGACAAGAATTTTCTCCCATTTCTCGCGCTGACCAAAACGACCACTATGCAGTTGCTCGCGAATGTTTGCAATTCGCGCGATCAACTCAGGCTCTATTGGTTCCTTAAGTGTCATATCCATAGCTCGTTTCTAGCCGCTTTTTCGTACACCATGACGCGAAGGCCGGCTTTCCGGATGGCGCCCAAATGTTCGTCAAGAAAACGCGGATCGAAGACTTCGATGCCGCGTTTTCGGATCCAGTCTAAGCCGTCTTCGGTATTGGCATGCGCACTCGCCCACGGTCGCCGAGGCTTGATGATAATGTCGATATCAGTCATGTTGTGCCCGATCCTGCGTTTCGCGCGGCTCGCCCCAGCGCGAGTTTCCTTCTGGTTGGGGGAAGCCGCGCCGGCCTGAGACGGAGCTGGTGCTGTCTCGGTCGGCGCGGTGGCTTGTCCCTTAATGCGCCGCCGCGCCGTTGAGCAACTGCGTCTGCCGCACGAGAATCGCCGCCGCAACCTCCTCCTGCGCCTCCTTCGGCAGCGTGCCCGATATCCCGCTCATGGTGAGCGACCAGCGCAGAAGGTCGTGCGCGGTGCCTAGCCGGGGAATGTCGGCCAGGAGCCGGTCCTTCATGGACTCCGGCGGGGCGGAATGGGCGGGGAGTTCGTCGATCTCGGCGGCAGTGGCCGGGATCGCGGCGGCCATAAGCGCAACATGATATTTCGAGTGGCATTTCTCCAACTCGACGTGAAGCATGTCGTAGCCCTGGCGTAGGCGCTCAAGCGGCATGAGCTTCTCGATCTCGGTCCAGCTCGCATCGAAATATTTCCGCAATAGACGCAGTTTCGCTTGCTTGTCGGCGCCGCTCGTCGAGGGATGATGGAGGACGAGGAGGCTTTCGATCTCGTCGAGGACGACTTGGCGCTGGGTTGTGCGATTGTCGCGGATATCAGTCGGAATCATCGAAACGCTTGTGCGGCTCGTATCGACGCCCAACTGCTTGCCGCCGAGGTTGAGGCATTGGATGTGCGGCAGGAAGCAATCGAAGGTAGGGTCCGGGAATTCCTTGCCATCAAGCAGATTGGCGCGGTCCTTGATGACCTTGGCGATGTGGCGATTGGTCTTGGTTGCCATGTCCATCTCGCGCTCCATGAGCACAAGGAGCGAAGGCTCATAGCCCATTTCGCCTTCGGCGCGCATCTTGATCCCGGTTTTTTCCAGGTTCTTTTTGCCTGTCTCGTCATCGACCGTATAATCATACTCGAATCCGGCTCGGCCAGAAACAATGATGTGCAAATTGGAGTTCACGAACAAGTCGGTGAACTTGCGCCATTCGGTCTTGAGGAACGCCCAGTCCTCGAACTGCAGTCGAGTGCGGTTCTTCTTGCGCATATAGGCATCGGTGAGTTCAACCCAGAAATGCGTGAGTGAGTCGACCAGAAGCAATGAAGCGTTTGCCTCCGCTTCCGGCACGGCTTCGAGGAGATCGCGGAAGGCGCGGGTCTTGGCGGTGAACAGTTCAATGCCGGCGCCCTCGATGCGCGGCTTGACCCAATCGCTCCCCATCTCGGTATCAAGAAAAAAGATTGGCTTGGTGTTCTCGGCCAATTGATGGAGGCCGATGGCGATCGAGGTTGAGGTAAAAGTTTTGCCCGATCCGGCGAACCCCATCATTCCGAGTTTCAAAAACGAGCTTGTACTTTCGGCTTTGGTAAAAAGTGTCATGGCAGTTGTCCTCCTGAGTTTGTGGCGGTGAGTTTGGCGGTGAGAAGCTGTTGACTTACGCGGCGATGTCCTGGCCGCCGCCGCGGTTTTGACAGGCTGTCAATGACAGCACGTCATATCCATCCTGGATATTTTTGTTGATAATGCGCAAATCGAGATCGGCGGCCATATCATAGGTACTCGTGAAAATGTGCCCGTCTGGCGCGCGGAAATCGATGATCACGAAGGTCTCGTGGCGCTCTGGCATCGGGCCTTCGAACATCTGGGCGAATTTCTTACTGGTCATCTGTCTGTCTCCCTCTTGCTTGGTCCGTAATTGTGTAGTAGCATGGCGGCATGAAACCGTCAAGCCATGAAATCACGAAATCAGAAAAAAAGAGCAGACCGGGCCAAATCGGCGAACCTGTAATGGTCCGCCTCCAGCCCGATCAACTCGCCATCCTCGATGACTGGCGCCGTCGTCAGCCTGACCTGCCTAGCCGGGCCGAGGCGTTGAGGCGGCGGGCCGGGCTTTAGCGGCTCGGCGTAGTGGCTTTGGCGATGGCGGCGCGGTGTTGTTTCGTTGCATCTAAAACATATTCCGCATCCGAGCCCATCGCCGCACAGCACCTTTCGAAGCGGGGCACGATGTTCTGCAGCGCCGCAAGCAGGTCCGGCGCTGCGGCGATCAACGCCATATCGGCCGCATTCACAATGATGTCCGGTTGCCCATCATTGTGAACGCATGGCATCAGCACATCAGTCGAAACGCCACGTTCTGAATGTCGCAGCCGACGCCAGCTATTGCTCGTCCACCATTCCCACGGTCCTGGTGTATGTTCTCCGCTCATCATCGTTCTCCCATCGTTGTCTCGACCACGGCAAGCACCTCTTGGAACTTGCCCTCATCTTCGGTTGGCCAGTCTCGCCAGCGGCTCGGTGTTTCAACCGCCGCTCCGCCTGCGATCATCTCCGCATAGCGCGATCGTGCCTCATGGATCTTCGCCAGCGTGAACTCAAGGCTGCGCTGGGTGACGGCCAGCTCCTCCGCTGCGGCAGAAAGCCAGTCGGGGCGAGATGCGATGACGCGCACGGCGGCGTCGATGTCGGTGAGGTCGCGGGTCAGCCGGCGACCGGCGCGGGTGAGGGATTCGAGATGAGTCATGGTCACTCCTCCTGCGCGACGTTGACCGGTGGCGCAATCTCATCCGCGACCGCCCGGAAGATTCCAGCCATCATGTCGGGATGTTTGAGGTTCTGCCCGAACTGATGCAGGAACACGGCGAGATGCACATAGTGGCGCTTGGTGGCATCCTCTTCGCTTTCGCCATCGACCTCGCCTGAAAAGCTTGCCATTGCCGCGCGGGTTGCCATTGCCAGGATGGCGGCTGTCTGGTCCATCCTGACCGGCGGCACAACGTGGTCGCCGAGATCGGCGCCGCCGGAGCGCTTCAGGATGACGTTCCAAATCTTGTCGGCGGATTCGTCATCGCAACGGATGAAGAACTCGATCGGCGAATCTCGGAACTTTTCCCACCATGGCGGGTCGCCAAGCTCATGGCTGTCGATCGAGCGAATGATCCGCAGGGCGTTGTGGAATTGATCGCGTGTCATGTGTGTTCCTCCCTCACGCTGCCGGCCGCCGGATGCCTTCCTCGGCCATCTCTGCCTCGATTTCTTCTTCCACCTGCGTTCTGTACCCTGCTTCAAGCGCATCAAGGACCGCCAGATACAGTCGCTCATCGACATCAGCATCGAGGTTGAACAGTTGTCCTCGCGCGTCGAGCCCCATCCTGAAGGTTGTCCGCAGATACCCACAGATCGGAGAAAAACCAGTCCCCGTCATGCCAGGAGACCGTGATCTCGAACTCGCCCGAGACAAGGCCCGTCATCATCGCCTCGCCTTTGGCTGTGAATAGCGTCACGAGCGGTAGCTCATCGAATGGACGGCGTAGCGTAAATGAAGTAGGGAATGTGAGTGCCTGTGACATGAGTGTCCTCCCGCTTGTGTCATGGGTTAAATCTGCGGGACCGATGAGGCTCGCGCGTTTGCTTGGCGGTGGACGCGCGAGCCTCGATCTCGTCATGAATAGTGCGAGGCGCGGGAGACCTCGGGGAGGCTGTCGGCTTCGAGCATGAGGTCATAGGCATATTCATGGGCGCGGCGCAGATCGTTCGTCTGGAACATGACCTTGAAGCCGCCGCGGCGGTCGGGCTGCATCGTATCGACGACGACATAGCGGCGGTCATAACGGCGCCAGTCGTGGGTGACTTGAAAACGTGCCATGGCTTGCATTCTCCTCTTCGGCTTCTCGCCGTTCATGGCCCCCGCAAGGGCCATGGGCTGCGATTCAGCCTCCTACGCCAAACTGGCCATTGCATTCGTCATATTCGGCTTTAGCCGCGATCAGGTCGGCTTCGAGAGCGCAGATTTCGGCCCATTGCTCGCCGGATTCGGCTTTCGGAAGAAGCCGCGCGATCTCGGCTTGAAGGGCACTCAATTCGCCGTAGCTGGTGTTGCACATGATTATCCTCCCGTCATTGCTTCAAGCACGTCATCGAGCTCGTGCTTGACCGCCCGCCGCAATCTTTCCTTGAAGTCGATCCGGTCGGCGAGAACCGCGGCACAGTGTTGCTCCAAGGTCGCCACCTTGATCTGCTCGAGGCGGGCCGCGAAGGTCATGGGGGTGTCGAGAGTGGCTAGGGCAGTGACTTGGGTCTGGGTCTTGGTGGGCTTCATGGGGTGGTCCTCCTAAATGAACTCAGGGTTGGCGCCTTCATATTGGGTGCCTTTCATGGCGGCCCGTACTGCGGCGATGGCCGCGTTGTAAGCCCGCACGTCATCCCGGTCGGCGGCGCACCACCGGCCATAAGTGTCCGCGCATGGACCTGCGGTATTTCTTGGTCCGTAGAGGGCCGCCTTTCTGGCGGCGTCCCGCGCTACGCGAGCGTCGGCTAGGTGGGTCATCTGTCTGTCTCCCTCTTGCGTTTTCCGTCAACGCAGTGTACATAGTCCTGGCCATGATGCCTGTCAATACCGAAATTATGAAAAAAGCAAAAAAAGTTGGGCGGCCTCCGGGCCGCTCGGGGCGCCCATTCCAAATGCGGGTAACGGATCAATTCCTGGCTCTGGTCGATGAGCTAAGACGGGCACAGCCGGACCTGCCGGGACGGTCGGAGATGATCCGCCGGGCGGTGGAACAGGCTGCGGCTATGCGGAAAGGACGATGATGAACAAAATTATTCCCATTACGGCAGAAGAAAACAAGGCCGGCGACGCTCTGCGTGAGGTGGTGCGGCGCGGCTTGGCGAGATATAAAAAGAAAAATCCCGAGAATTTTGCAAAGCTGGCGCACATTATCCTGTTCGATGCTATCCTTCAAATGATGGTCCAGGAGATTTGCGTGTCAGCCGATACCATGACTGAGGCGGTCGATCTCGCCCGCGCGACTGGCGACCTGCTCGAGGAGGCTTGCCGGCAAAATTTCGGTAGCATTTGGGAAGAAAAGCAGCAGTGGCGCGGTGGGCGATGACGCTACCGGTTCCGAGTGAGAACCAGTAAACGGGACGGGAATGACTGAGCTGATCGTGCCGATGAAAATCACCTATAGAATCCTCAAGACGTTGTTCTTTCGCGTGATGTTCTGCCTGACGCGGTGAGTGCAATGTCCGACCAGACCATCCACATCCTCGACCGGCCTGCTCAGGATTGTGGGGTTAGTGCTCGGCGATTTCGTGCGATGCGGAAAGGGCGATGATGGAACCGCCGCTTGCCATCGATCTCTTCTGTGGCTTGGGCGGTTGGACAGATGGTCTTCTTGCCGAAGGCTATTATGTCGTCGGATTCGACATCGAGCGGCACGTCTATGGCTCCCACTGTTATCCGGCGCAGCTCGTGGTTCAGGATGTGCGGACGCTGCACGGCTCGCAGTTCCGGGATGCGACGCTGATCGTCGCGTCGCCACCCTGCCAAGCCTATAGCTACCGGGCGATGCCATGGAAGCGCGCCAAGGCGCTGCCTCCTCCGGACAACACGCTGTTCGCGGCGTGCTTCCGCATCCAGCGCGAGGCCTGCGAGGCGGCAGGAAGGCATATCCCGCTGATCGTGGAGAATGTGCGCGGGGCGCAGAAATGGGTCGGGCGGGCGCGGTGGTCGTTCGGGTCGTTCTATCTGTGGGGCGATGTGCCGGCGCTGATGCCAGCTTCGTTCAAGGTGGCCAAGGTTCCGACATTCCGATTCGACGGTAGCGGCCGAAGCTTTCAAAGCGCGGCCGTGAGGCGCACGGCGGTCGGCAATGGCACGCGATTTACCTCCCGCGATTGTGGGATTGAGAGCGGACTGAAAATGCCGGGCATCGAGCTTGGTGATGTCGGTTTCAATGTCGCGGCGGCGCAGCGCTACGGCCACATGGTCGAAGGCGTCAAGATCGAACGAAGCGCCGAGGACAAGCGCCTGCACATCGGCACATCCCGCAAGTTTGCCTCCGCCATGATCGCCAAGATACCGCTCCCGCTCTCAAGGCACATCGCGGCGACGTTTTATCCCCGGTGATTCCTCCGCTTGACCATGGCCGCAAGGCGGCGAATCATCTAAGACGTGTACTGGTTCCGATTGGGTACCAGTTACCGGGAAGGGGCTCATCTCATGGGCGCGTTCCACCCGCTGAACTATCTCTATGTCGCCATCCTGTGGATCGTGATCAGCTGCGCTGGGTACTACGTTGGAATTTACGTCGGAACTCTCATTGGCGGGTAGCGGGGATGACCTCGGACTATGCCGCCATGGGGCGCAAGGGCGGCCCCGCGCGAGCCAAAGCTTTAGCGCCGTCCAGGCGGCGCGAGATCGCACGCCATGCCGCGAAAACCAGATGGGCGAGAGCGATGGAGTTGGCAATTATGACTAATGTCGAATCTCTGAGCGGCGATCGCCTGCAAGGCTTCGCCCGCTCAACCATCAAGGTTCAGACCGTCGCTGGCCTGCAATCGGTCGCCTGCTGGCAGAAAGGCGCCCTCGCGATTCATCCGCGCATGATGCGATCGGGGCCATCGGTTAGCCAATGGTCGATCACGCATATGCCGAGCGGCATGTGCTTTAGTTGGATATTTCCAGCGATTGATGCGGCGGCGGCAGCGCTGAACGACCTCGCCCAGATTACCAACTGGGCGGCGTTCGATATCGCGCAGGCTACGCCAGCCTTCCGCCAAGCGGTCGCGCGAGTATTGGCCCCTTATGGTGAGAAAACTTCATCCAATGAACCCGGTCACGAATCTCGCATGGAGATCGCCAAGAAAAGCTTCCGCACCGATCTAAACCAGGATGCGCCGCATCCATGACCGAGGACCGGAACGACACCGACCAGGCCGCCTTCTGGGGGGCGGCCGGCATCGTGGTGATGGCGATCTTCGGCCTTGGTATCCTTGCCGTCGTCCTATTCCTGTCCTCGAAGCCTGCCCCCGCGGGCCCCCTCTGGCGTTCCGGGCAATCAGCCCAAATCGATCCCTCAGACCGCGAGTTCCTCCGTACCCAGAAAGTCCCCGGCCAGACCTACCGCTGCTGCGATGAATCGGACGGCACCTATGCCGAGGAGGATTTACGCGATGGGCATTACTGGGTCAGATTCAACTGGCGCCATCCGGACGGTCAAGGGAACCCGACCTCATGGATCGCGACCGACTGGATGCAAGTGCCTGATGAGGCCGTGATTCATGATGCCAACCGCCATGGGGCACCCGTGGTGTGGTGGATGTGGGTCTCCGGGTTTGGCGATGAGGCGAAGGTCGGGATCAGGTGCTTTGCGCCGGGGGCGCTGTTCTAATGATGCCCCGCATGCCCAACCGCCGCAGCAACATCGCCGAGGCCCGCAGGCTCTACGCCGAAGGGTTCACGATCGAGCACATCGCCCGTCTTCTCGTCGTGTCAAAAAGCTGGGTGCATAAATATGCGTTGTGCGGGATGCGGCATATGGCCTCACCCTGTATCCGCTGCGGGCGCCAGCGGCCTAAATCCTACACCACAAGCCCCCTCTGCTATACCTGCAGGGAGGCCATCCGACCGCGTGAGAAGCCTTGCCAGATGGTGATCTCGCCGTGGCAGAAGCTTGCGGACGGGACGATGATGCGGACGGTGACGGGGGTGTGAGATGAAGGCAACGGTTGTTAAATTGACGGGCCAGCCTGCTAATAAGCGCTCGTCCATGAATGAGAAAATCTGGCGCAAGGGGCTGCAGGCGGTAGGTCATGCAGCAATTGAACAGGAGATCATCGACCTCGCGATTGATTTGGTTGCGTTATGGGAGCATCCAAAGATCAAAGCGCTAGACCGCCATGAGCGGAATGCGGCGATTGGTGACGTGCGCCTGCGTCTGATCGAGGCTGTAAACAGGCTAGGGTGAAATATGTTGACTCTCGAAATGTTCGGCCGCCGCTGGCCTTCCGGCAATCAGCACATCCCCGGCCTCATCGAGGGCATCGTCGCATCCGCCCCCGCTGTGATCGAGCGCTATGGCCTCGATAAGGCGACGAATCCCGCATTGGTCCTCGCTCATGCCATGGGCCAATTCAGTGAAGAATGCGGCTGCGGCCTTGAGATGATCGAGAGCCTCAACTATACGGCCCAACGCTTGCGGGAGATATTTCCCAGTCATTTCACCCCATCCATGGCCGAACGCTGGGCGCATAACGAAAAGATGATCGGGATGATCGCCTATGGCGGCCGGATGGGGAACGCGCCGCCGCCATCAAGCGATGGGTTCGATTTTCGCGGGGCGGGGCTGTCGCAGGTCACGGGCCGCAGTGGCTTTCGCATCTTGCAGACTGTGCTTGATGATCGTAAGGCTGGATTCTCGGTCCTCGACAATCCCGAGCTGATCATCGATCCGGCGCATACGTTCGAATGCGGAATCGCTGATTGGCTGGCGTGCGGATGCTTGCCTCACGCGGAGCGCGATGACATCCTGGGCGAGACCAAAGCTCTCAATGGCGGCACCAATGGCCTGAGTGAGCGTCGGCGGCAGATCGCGTTGTGGAAAAAGGAATTGGGCGTTGCGTGATCCCTAGGTAGTGTGCTAATTTGACTTTACGCACTGAGCACCTGCCTTTCTCCGGGCCGTCACCCCGGGTTTAGAGGTAGCGGTCACCGGCCGCCGTTAGTGGACCACGGAGGCGTCACCCTCCGTGGTCCAAACTTCAAGGGGGTCGCCGCCGCTTAACTGGCGTTGGGTATAACTTTCCCTTGACCGAAATCCATCATTTAGTGTAGGAAGGGGGCCTCTCACAGCTTCCCCACACCACACTTTGGTGTTGGACTTCGGTTACAAAGCGGGTTCGCCACTTCGGCGGCCCGTTTTGCGTATTTACACGCGTTCCGAGGCTGTATTTGCGGACGTGATCAATCAGCGTAATGCCTGAATTAGATTGATTGCCTCCCCTATCCGATTCATGCTCGCGCCCAACTGATTCGCTGAGGCCATCCGTCATGTCATGGCGCACGGGATTGATCGTTGCGGCGATGGTGATGATGGCCCTTGCGGCGCGCGGGGATGGCATCTGGTCGGGCGGCGGGGTGATCGGGCAAGACGGCATCGCCAATCAAAATGCTGTGGGCATCAATGGAATTGCAGCGATAGGCGCGACATCGGCTCCCGC
>Ga0209580_10001370_pt1 | contig 11328 bp, 10 predicted proteins | sample Coa_R1_5_FD_187153 | JGI IMG/M metagenome (GOLD analysis project Ga0209580, IMG submission 187153) | Surface soil microbial communities from Centralia Pennsylvania, which are recovering from an underground coalmine fire - Coalmine... | ecosystem: Environmental > Terrestrial > Soil >...
CTCGACAAGGAGGCCTACGAGCGAGGGACGTCCGTGTACTTCCCGGAGCGGGCCGTCCACATGTTCCCGTCCGAGCTCGCGACCGGGCTCTGCAGCCTGAATCCACACGTGGACCGGCTCGTGCAGTCCTGCCTGATGGAGGTCGACCGGCGATCCGGGGCCGTCGTGCGCTACGAGATGCACGACGGCGTGATTCACAGCGATGCCCGGATGACCTACACGGAGGTCAACGCGATCCTCACCGACCGCGATCCCGCCACAATCGAGCGCTATCGGCCGCTCGCGCCGGCCTTCGAGCGGATGCACGAGCTGTTCGAGATCCTGCACGCCCGCCGTCGGCGCCGGGGCTCGATCGATTTCGACTTGAAGGAGTCCCAGATTGTGCTCGACGACGCGGGCGCGGTCGAAGCCATCGTGGCTTCCGAGCGCAACGTCGCCCATCGGCTGATCGAGGAATTCATGCTCCTGGCCAACGAGACCGTCGCGAGTCATCTCGAGCGCCTGGGCGTGCCGACGCTCTATCGGATCCATGAGGAACCCGATCCGCTGAAGGTCGAGGTGTTCGAGGAATTCATCTCCACGCTGGGCTACACCCTGTCGGGGCCCACTGACGGCCTCGAGCCGCGCCACTTCCAGCGACTGGTCGACAAGATTCACGGCAAGCCGGAAGAGAAGCCGATCGCCTTCCTCATGCTGCGCACGATGCAGAAGGCCCGCTACGAATCCGTGAACGTCGGCCATTTTGGTCTGGCCGCGGAGGCCTACACCCACTTCACGTCCCCGATTCGCCGGTACCCCGACCTTGTCGTCCATCGCGTGCTCCGCGAGTCGCGCCAGGGCATGACCGACGAGCGGCGCGCGGAACTCGCGGAAGACCTGCCCGAGATCGGCCGGCATACCTCGGAGCGCGAGCGGCGCGCGAGCGAGGCCGAACGGGAGCTGGTGCAGTGGAAGAAGGTCCGGTTCATGGAGGACAAGGTCGGCGACGTGTTCGACGGCTACGTCACCGGCGTCAGCGCGTTCGGGCTGTACATCGAGCTCGTCGAGCACTTCGTCGAGGGCATGGTGCACGTGTCGACGATGGCCGACGACTACTACAGGTTCGTCGAGCGTGCGCACCTGCTGAGGGGCGAGAAGAACGGCCGGGTCTACCGCTTGGGCGACCGCGTGCGCGTGCAGGTGATCCGCGTGGACCTCGAGCGCCGGCAGATCGACCTCGGCCTCGACGAGATCCTCGAAGCGGTGCGGCGTCGCGGCGGACAGTGGAAAGGCAGGCGGCCCGACCGCGAGCCCCGCTCGCCGGCCGGCGCCGAGGCCAGAAGCGACCGCCCCGGCCGGGACATGACTCGCGGGAAGAAGCCGGCCGGGCGTCACCGGGGCCGGCGGTCTCGGTGAGCCGATGCCGTCGCTGGTCATTGGCACCGCCGGCCACGTCGATCACGGCAAGAGCGCGCTCGTCCGTGCGCTGACGGGTGTCGACCCGGATCGGCCCGACGGCGATCCGGTTCGCGTCGATCGGGTCGGGGTGGATCGTCTCAAAGAAGAACAGCGACGCGGAATCACCATCGACCTGGGCTTCGCGCATACCCGCGTCGGCGACGTCGAGATGGCATTCGTGGACGTGCCGGGCCATGAGCGGTTCGTGCGGAACATGCTCGCGGGCGCGGGCGGCTTCGACGCCGTCTTACTGGTCGTGGCCGCCGACGAGTCCGTCAAGCCGCAAACGCGGGAGCACGCGGCCATTTGCCGCCTGCTCGGCCTCGAGCGCGGCGTCATCGCCCTCACGAAGGCGGACCTCGTCGATCCGGATACCGAGGCGACGGTCGCCCGCGAGGTGCGCGCGTTCGTCGCCGGGACCTTCCTCGAGCGCGCGCCGATCGTCCCGGTCTCGGCACGCACCGGGGCCGGGCTCGGGGCGGTCCGCGCCGAGCTGGCGCAGCTCGCGAGCGGATCCCGTGCGATCCACATCCGGGACGCGGCTCGACTCGCGGTCGACCGGGCGTTCTCCGCCAAGGGCTTCGGCACGGTCGTCACCGGCACGCTCGTGTCGGGTGCGATTGGGGAGGGAGACGAGATCGAACTGTTGCCGTCGCGCGACCGCGTGCGCGTGAGGGGCGTGCACGTCCACAACCGCGCCGTGGCCCGCGCGATCGCACCCCGGCGCGTGGCGGTCAACCTCGGCCACGTCGCGCTCGACGAGGTGAGAAGGGGCGTCACGCTCGCGACGCCGGAGACGCTCGCCGTGACGCGCCGCCTCGACGTCGAGATCGAGCTTCTCGACGCCCTCCCTGGCGTGCCGCCGGTGCGCCACGGCGGGCGCGTGCGGCTGCACCTGGCCACGACCGAGATCGGCGCGCGCGTCGCCATCGGCGCGACGCGTGCGCCGGGTTCGGCTCCCGGCGCGTGGCACGCGGCCGGTCTGGGCGCGCCCGCTGTCGTGATTCCACCGGGCGGACGCGCGTTCGCGTGTCTCCGGCTCGACGAAGCGGTCGCCGCGACGCGAGGCGACCGCTTCGTGCTGCGCGCGTATTCGCCGGCGACCACGATTGGAGGCGGCGTCGTGCTCGATCCGGAGCCGCCAGCCCGGGGATTGCGCCGCGCGCACACCTTGGCGCGGTTCGTCGCGATCGCCGATCCGTCCGAGCTCGCCTCCGGCCGCCCGCCGATCGCGTTCTTGATCGAGGCCGCGGCGCGTGGCCTCACCGCGAGCGACGTCATCCGGCGCGCGGGCGTGAGTCGCGCCGAGGCCGACGCGGCACTCGACGCCTGGTCCCTCGATGGCCGCGGCGTGCGCGCCGCGGATCGCCTGTTCGACGCCGGGGCCGTGGCCGCCGCCGAGACGGCGGTGATCGCGGCTCTGACGGCGGCGCATCGGCAGGAGCCTGATCTCGCCGGCGTCGCGCGTGAGAGTCTCCGCGCGCGGATGGCGCACGACGCGGCGCCGCCCTGGTTCGACCTCGTCGTCGGCCGCCTCGTCGCCCGCGGCATCGTGACCGGGAGCGAGCGCGTGTCGTTGGCGAGCCACCAGGCGAGGATTGAGCCGGGCGAGGTGAGGACTCGCCACGTCGTGGAGGCGGCGCTTCGACGAGCCGGGCTGACACCCCCCGACCTCGCCACGCTGGCCACCGCCACGGCGCTCGCGCCGGCGCTGGTCGACCGCGCGATCGGGGCGCTCGTCCGCGAACGCCGCCTCGTGCGGGCTGGCGATCTGGTCTTTCATGGCGACGCCCTCGGGGCGCTCAAGGCGGCGGTCGGACAGCAGGCCGCGGTGGCGCGCGCGGCTGGAAAGACCGCCCGCCTCGACGTGGCGGCGTTCAAGACCCAATTCGGTCTGACCCGCAAGTACGCTATCCCGCTGCTCGAGTGGCTGGATCGCGAGCGCGTGACGCGCCGTGTGGGGGAGAGCCGGATCGTGCTGTGAAGCCTGGCCTCAGGGCCCAGGCGTCCTACGGCTGCGACAATCCGCGCAGTGCTCGACGGAGCCCGGACGAGACCCAATCAGCAGCGGCAGGGCGGGACGTTGGGCATCCCTCTTGCAACCACGGCCCTGTAACGGAATGGAACGGGTTTCCGTATACTGATCCGTATACTGGAGATTGGGGCCTGACGTTGCACCCCGGCGCGGGTCAACTCGGCACCAGAGACAAGCCCAGAGACAGCAATGACTGAAGCCACTTCGGATCCCCGGCCGTTGGCGACGCCAGCTCCAGGCGCCGACGGAACCGCCGCGCCTCCGGCGATCGGCGCGGAGCGCTGGGTGTCAAACTCCATCTTCGACCGCAAGGACGAGCGGAAGATGGGGAAGGCCATGAGCGGTTCGCTGGCGGCGCACGCCGTGCTCTTCGCGCTGCTTCTCTGGGGCGGCTTCCGCGCGGTCAAGGCCGTCGAACCCCCGGAGAAGATCGACGTCGTCTACTTGCAGCAGCCCGGCCCGGGCGGCGGTGGTGGCGGCAGCCCCAAGCCGGCGCCGCCGGTGAAGACGGAAATCCCGAAGCCCAAGGTGGCTGAGCCGGTGCCGGTCGTGCCGACGCCCGTTGTGCCTCCGCCCGAGCCGCAGTTGACGGCGCCCGTCACGACGTTGAGCAACATGCTGCAGGCGAGCGGCGTGAACCTGGCGGCCTTCGGCGGCGGCGGCAGCGGCGGGGGAATCGGGTCAGGCAGGGGCGACGGCGTGGGGCCAGGGACGGGTGGCGGGTTTGGCGGCGGCGCGTATCGTCCCGGGAATGGATGCGCCAACCCGACGCTCGTTCGGCAGGTCGATCCCAAATACACGAGCGAGGCGATGCGCGCGAAGCTCCAGGGCGACGTGGAGATTGAAGCGGTCGTTCAAAAGGACGGCAAGGTGGGCCAGATTCAGCTCACCCGCTCGCTCGACAAGCAATTCGGGCTGGACGACGAGGCGATGAAAGCCGCCAGGGCCTGGCTGTTCCGTCCCGCGGTCTGTCAGGGCCAGCCGGTCGACATGATCGTGACGCTGCAGCTTCAGTTCAGACTGCACTGAGAAGAAGGATCGAGCCGCCTTCCAGCCTGAGAAAGAGAAACGGCCCGAGCGGCTTGCGCCACTCGGGCCGTTGTTGTTTCGACGGTCTGCTGCCTGACCTAGTACATCCCGCCCATGCCGCCGCCCTGGGGCATCGGCGCTTCCTTCTTCTCTTCCGGCAGCTCCGCGACCATGGCTTCGGTCGTGAGCAGGAGCGAGGCGATCGAGGCCGCGTTCTGGAGCGCGGACCGCACGACCTTCGTCGGGTCGATGACGCCCGCCTTCACCAGGTCCTCGTATACGTCGGTCGCCGCGTTGTAGCCGAAGTTCACGTCCTTCGACTCCTTCACGCGCTGGACGACGATCGATCCCTCGACGCCGGCGTTGCTCGCGATGTTCCGCATCGGCGATTCAACCGCGCGACGAACGATGTCGACGCCGACCTTCTGATCGCCCTCGAGCTTCAGGTGGTCGAGCGCCTTCGCGCAGCGCAGCAGCGCGACACCGCCGCCCGCCACGATGCCCTCTTCGACGGCCGCCTTGGTCGCGTGCATGGCGTCCTCGACGCGGGCCTTCTTTTCCTTCATCTCGGTTTCAGTCGCGGCCCCGACCTTGATCACCGCCACACCGCCGACGAGCTTGGCGAGCCGCTCCTGCAGCTTCTCGCGGTCGTAGTCCGACGTGGTGTCCTCGATCTGCGCGCGAATCTGCTTGACGCGACCCTCGATGGCCGACTGCTTGCCGTCGCCCTCGACGATGGTCGTGTTGTCCTTGTCGATCGTGACCTTCTTCGCCCTGCCGAGGTCCTCGATCTTGATGTTCTCGAGCTTGATGCCGAGATCCTCGGTGATGGCGCGGCCGCCCGTGATGGTCGCGATGTCTTCGAGCATCGCCTTGCGGCGGTCGCCGAAGCCAGGCGCCTTGACCGCGGCGACCTGCAGCGTGCCGCGCAGCTTGTTGACCACGAGCGTTGCGAGCGCTTCGCCGTCGACGTCCTCCGCGATGATGATGAGCGGCCGTCCGCCCCGGGCGACCTGCTCGAGCAGCGGCAGGAGATCCTTCATCGAGCTGATCTTCTTTTCGTGGATCAGGATGACGGGGTTCTCGAGCACCGCTTCCATGCGCTCGGGGTCGGTCACGAAGTAGGGTGAAAGGTAGCCGCGATCGAACTGCATGCCCTCGACGACCTCGAGCGAGGTCTCCATGGAGCGCGCCTCTTCGACCGTGATCACGCCGTCCTTGCCGACCTTCTCCATGGCCTCGGCGATGATCTTGCCGATCGTCTCATCGCTGTTGGCCGAGATGGTGCCGACCTGGCCAATCATGTGGCCCGTGACGTCCTTCTTCATCTTGCCGAGTTCGCCGACGATGGCCTCGACCGCGCGTTCGATGCCGCGCTTGAGCTCCATCGGGTTGGCGCCCGCGGTGACCATCTTCAGGCCCTCTTTGTAGATCGACTGCGCGAGCACGGTCGCCGTCGTCGTGCCGTCGCCGGCCGTGTCCGAGGTCTTGCTCGCCACCTCTCGAACCATTTGCGCGCCCATGTTCTCGAGCGGGTTCTTGAGGTCGATCTCCTTGGCGACGGTGACGCCGTCCTTGGTGATCGTCGGGGAGCCGAACTTCTTGTCGATGACGACGTTCCGGCCCTTCGGGCCGAGCGTCACCCTGACCGCGTCCGCCAGGCCGTTGACGCCCCGGAGGATCGCGTGTCGAGATTCTTCGCCGTAGATAATCTGTTTTGCCATGACTCGGTATCCTCCGCCTTACTTCTCGATCACGCCCAGGACCTCTTCCTCGCGGATGATGAGGTACTCCGAGCCGTCAATCTTGATTTCCTGTCCGGCGTACTTGCCGAAGAGGACCGTGTCGCCCGACTTGACGTCGAGCGGCGTGACCTTGCCGTCCTTTTCGATCCGGCCCTTGCCGACCGCGATGACTTTGCCCTGCTGGGGCTTTTCCTTCGCGGTGTCCGGGATGATGATGCCGCCGATCTTCTGCTCGCCCTCGTCGATGCGCTCGACGATGATCCGATCGTGGAGGGGTCTCACTTTCGTGGCCATACGGGTCCTTCCTATTCGCGATCGCGGGCCGGGGCCGCCGCCGACCGGCGGGAACGGACTGGCCGCGCGCTGATTGCTGGGTCGAGCTGGCAGTCAGGCGACCTGACCGTTAGCACTCGACGTGACAGACTGCTAATTGTAGAGGGGGGCGCCCGGCGAAGTCAATGGGGGCCTGGCCTCGCTCGGCGTGAGCCGGGCCTGACCCCCTCGCACCCTTACGCCGTCTTCTTGATCCGATACGCCGCCATCTTCCGGCTGAGCGTGTTCCGATGGAGACCCGTTATCCGCGCGGCCTTGCAGACGTTGAAGTCGCTCTTCGCGAGCGCCCGGAGGATGAAAACGCGTTCGAACTCGCGCGATGCGTCGTCGAACGGAATGCCGCGGTCGATCATCTGTTGGACGAGATCAGCGAGCGAATCACGCATCATGTCAGGGCCTTCCAGCGATGGCGCGCCTAGGCCAGGAGGCCGGGCGCGTCGGGGAGATCGTGTCCGGTCAGCAGGCGGTAGGCGTCCAGGTACTTCTCGCGGGTCTTCGCCACCACGTCAGGCGGCAGCGCGGGCACCGGCGGCTGCTTGTTCCAGCCAATGCGCTCGAGGTGATCGCGCACGAACTGCTTGTCGTAGCTCGGCTGGCCGCGCCCGGGCGCGTAACTGGCCTGAGGCCAGAACCGGGACGAATCGGGCGTCAGGACTTCGTCGATCAGAATGACGTCGGCCGTGGCGCCGTCACGGCCTGGGCGTCTCGAGCCGAACTCGAACTTGGTGTCGGCGATGATGATGCCGCACGTCTCGGCATGCGCGACCGCGCGGCCATAAATCGCCAGCGTGAGATCGCGGAGCCGCGCCGCGAGCGCCTGACCGACGATGTCCCCGGCCTGGGCCTCGCTGATGTTCTCATCGTGCCCGGACTCGGCCTTCGTCGCGGGCGTGAACACCGGCTGTGGCAGCCGATCGGATTCGCGCAGGCCCGCCGGCAGGGCGTGGCCGCACACCGCGCCGGTTCGCTGATAGTCCTTCCAGCCCGACCCGGACAGGTACCCGCGCGCGACACACTCGACCGGAAGCGGGTCGGTCTTGGTCACGAGCATCGACCGGCCCCGGAGCGTGTCGTGGTACGGACGGGTGGACGCCGGAAAATCCCCGACCTTCACCGACACGAGGTGATGCGGCGTCAAATCGCCGACCTTGCCGAACCAGAACGCCGAGAGTTGCGTGAGCACCGTCCCTTTGTCGGGGATCCCCGAGCCGAGCACGTAGTCGAACGCCGAGATCCGATCCGTGGCGACGATGAGCAGGTGCTCGCCGAGGTCGTAGACGTCGCGCACCTTGCCGCGACGCGCGAGCGTCAGGGTCGGAAAACTCGTTTCGAGGACAACGGACATGCGGCGCCGTGAAGGAAGCGGAAGCCTATCACTTCGCTATACCGATCACAATCTCGCCGCGTTGGTTTCTGATCACCACGCGCGGCGCAGATGGGCCGCCGAAGTCGTGCATCAAACGCGCGGTGCGATTGTCGGACGTGATCGCGAGCCGCGGATCGTCCGCGCGGATCGATCCGCCGTCGCTCGAGGCGGCATCGACCGTGATCGCCGGCGGCGCGGCCTGGAACCGAAGGCCCACTGGCTCGTCCGACGTGATGAGCGTCATGGGTACGGCCGCCGCGACGGTGACGTCCAGACCCGTGCGGCGCCCTTCGAGGTCAATCGCGTGCTCGGGGAGGGTCACCGACACGTGGCCGCCGCTCGCGGCGACGTGGACGCTGCCCTTCGGTTCGGTGACGACCACCTCCGTGTTCGTAGCGTCGACCTCGATGTCACCCCTGATGCGAGACAACGTGCAGCGGCCGGATCGGACCGTCAGCGTGGCGTCGTGCGTCACACCGTCGAATGTCGCGTTCGCGCCCGCGAGCGTCATGTCGATCGAAGACGCTCCGGTCACGGCCAACGATCCGGTCCGGAACTGCCCGGTGACCGCGCCAGACAGGCCCTGAAGCACCGCCTCTCCCGACAGGCCGTCGAGCCGGACGCCCGCGAGGTGGGTGACTCGCACGGAATCCGCGTTGTCGAGGCGCGCGGAGAGTCGCATCGGCACCCGAAGGGTCAACGCTGCGACCTGACTGCCTTCGGAGGGATAATCGGCGCCCAGGGCCAGGGCGGAGCCCAGGTCGTCGCTCGTGAGCGTCGTCCGCTTGGCGAGGGACAGCGCCGTGGGTCCGTCGGGTCCGGTCGAGTCGACCTTGAGTTCGTAGGCGATGTCACTGCGGGCTTCACCGGTGATCGTGACGCCCTGAGTGATGTGGGCGACACGCACCTCGGCCAGGTCCGGACCGACCGGGAGGGTGCCGCGTTGGGTGTAGGAAGCTTGAGTGCGATCGGCCTGCAACTTCTGGCGCGCCGCCGTGAAGAAGCGGCTGAGCGAGAAGCCCTGACCTGCCTTGGCCGGTGGAGCGCCGAACTGATAGGCGACGATGCCGACGACGACGAACGCCAGCGCAATCAGTAACTCACGTCGACCCATAGACTTGCCGCCAATCTTATAGTACGAACCTCTGTGACCTGGCCGATGCCATCAGCGCCCCGTTCGTCCATTCCCTGGCACGCGCTGATCGTCACGGCACTGACGCTCGCCTTGCTCTGGTGGTTTTTTCGCAGCGTGCCGCTCGACGACGTGTGGGCGGCCATCCGGCGCGCGCGCTTCGGCTTCGTGGCCACGGCCGTGCTCGTGACGTTCCAGACGTATCTCGTTCGCGCCTGGCGCTGGCAAGCGCTCCTGAGGCCGATCGGCCGGGCGCGGTTTCGTAACGCTTTTCGCACCACGGTCATCGGCTTCACCGCGACGTACGTGCTCCCGGGCCGAATCGGCGAGGTCCTGCGGCCATATCTGCTCGCCCGCGCTGAGGGGTTCAACGCCGCGTCGGCGTTTGCCACGGTGGTCATCGAACGTGTGCTCGACCTCATCACCGTCCTCACCCTGTTCGCGGTGTTCCTGCTGGGCCGGTCGGTCGCCGTGGGTCCCGACGTCCTGTGGGGGGGCGCCGCGGCCGCCGGCGCCGCGCTGGGCGGTCTCGTGGCCCTGATCGTCGGCGCGAGGCATCCGGCCGTGCTCGCCGCCTGGGCCGGGCGCTTGGCGAGCCGCCTGCCAGGCCGGCTGGCTGGCGTCGCTGGCAGGACCGTGCACACGTTTGTCGACGGGCTCGCCGTCATGCGGCGCCCGGCGATCCTCCTGGCGGCCTTCGGGTTCTCAGTGTTGCTCTGGCTGTCGATTGCTCTTGGGGTCTGGCTGACATCGCGCGCCTTCGATTTGACGTTTCGCTTCGACGGGTCGTTCCTTATCATCATGTTTCTGGTGGTCGGGGTCGCGGCGCCGACGCCGGCGGGCGTCGGCACGTTCCACTGGATGTACCGGCTGGCGGTGACGACCTTCTTTGGCGCATCCGTCGATACCGCCGTAGCCGCGGCGATCGTGCTGCACGCCGTGTCGTTCATACCGGTCTCGCTTCTCGGGCTCGTGTTTCTGGCGCAGGACGGCTTGACCTTCGGTCGACTGCGGAGCCTGGCGCCGGCCGCCGCGGCCGCCGAACGCGCCCCGGTCGTCGGGCTGCCGGTCCCACCGGCCGATGGAGGCCTCGCGTGAAGTGTCCGTATTGCGCGCACCTGGGTGACAAGGTCGTCGACTCGCGCGAGAGCAAAGAGGGGGAAGTCGTCCGGCGCCGCCGCGAGTGCCTCGTGTGCGGCCGACGGTTCACGAGCTACGAGCGCATCGACGAGATCCCATACATGGTCGTCAAGAAAGACGGCCGGCGCGAGCGGTTTGAGCGCCAGAAGCTCGTCGCCGGCCTCCTCAAAGCGTGCGAGAAGCGGCCCGTGCGCGTCGCCGCGCTCGAGGCCATCGCCGACAAGGTCGAAGCGGCCTTGCAGGAAAAGGCGGATCGCGAGATCGCGACCGACGACATCGGCGCGTACGTGATGCGGGAGCTCCGGCACCTCGACCAGGTCGCCTTCGTGAGGTTCGCCTCCGTGTATCGGAATTTCCGCGACATCGACGAGTTCAAGAACCAGTTGAACGACCTTCTGCGGGTCCGCGAGTGACCGATCGCTTTCGGCTGGCGTCGGTCGGAGTCCTCGTCGTGCTCGCCGCCGCGACGCTCGTCGCCGCCGAGGTCAAAGTGACCACGCTCGTCGCCGACGGGCAGGTCTACACCTCGTTTGCCGTGCCGTCGGCGTACTCCTCCGACGCCCGTGACGTCGTGAAGAGTGGGCTGCCGTTGTCCTGCGTGTTCACCGTCCAGCTGAAGCGGTCCACGACGCTGTGGTTCGATCGCACGCTCGCGTCGGCGACGGTGATGTCGTCCGTCAAGTTCGACACGCTCACGGGCACGTACCAGGTGTCGAAGGAGCAGGACGACAAGGTCATCTGGTCGGATCGCACCGATCGGGAGGACCAGATGCGAGCCTGGCTGACCGCTTTCGATCGCGTCGCCATCGCCGCGCACGACCCGCTCGAGCCGAACGCTGAGTACTACGTCGAGGTGCGTCTCCACGTGACGCCACGACGCACGTTTTCGCTCTGGCCGCCCTGGGGACACGACGACGCGTCCGGGCGCGCCGACTTCACGTTCATACGCTGAGCCCCCGCATCGTGTCGACCTCCGCCGCACCCTCCGAGCCGCGCCGGCGCGCGCTCGACAACCCGCGGGTGTTGACCGTGGCCGTGGTCGCGCTCGTCGGGGTGCTCTTTGGCCTCGTCCGGGTGGCCAACCGCACGACCGAAGTCTCGCCGCTTTTGA
>Ga0209580_10001371_pt1 | contig 11325 bp, 7 predicted proteins | sample Coa_R1_5_FD_187153 | JGI IMG/M metagenome (GOLD analysis project Ga0209580, IMG submission 187153) | Surface soil microbial communities from Centralia Pennsylvania, which are recovering from an underground coalmine fire - Coalmine... | ecosystem: Environmental > Terrestrial > Soil > Unclassified...
ACGAGCATAGTCGTCATGACGAGGCCGGCCACTAGGTCGTGCCGCAACCAGGACGATTCATACCGACGCAGAGTATTCAACCCGGGAAGCCAGCGTATCCAGCCGGTTCGATTCGGCTGCATTGCATCGCGGGCAGTGCGACCAGACTCGATGGCGTGAGAGCGGGCCGATTCAGTCATGGCTGCTTTCTAACGATCGCTGACGAAGGTTGGCGACTTCCTGGGGCAACGACACGGCAGTCGACGACGCTGCATAAACAGGATGCGGTGCTCATTCAAACGCCTTTGCTGCCGTCTGGCGGAAGCCCCCCTACTCGACGAAGCAGGTCATGGTGGCCGTACAATCCGTTCTCGTTAGGTGTGCTGCGCTCCGTCACCAAGGCTTGCCCAAAGAACGATCACAGACCGAGGTCCGGCTCGATATGTGCAGTCAGGAATGGTCGGTGCTTCTTGCCACGCCACGATGTCTTCGGGTGCCTCTTGAAACGTGTCTATCCATCGCCTCCATGGGGCTCGCCTCCCGGTTTGTATCCACGGAAGTTCGAAGTCGAGAGGCTCCCAATAGGCGTTGAAGATGAAATGGACAAGCAGCTTTTCTTGTGCCAACTCGGCACTGAGGGCGACGCTGTGCGAATGATCGCCCCAGTCTGGCCGGTCGAATTTTACTCCGTGCCAACCCTTAATCCCTTCGCGCAGCAATTGATTCAAGGTCATTCGTTGGCGCTCGGGGCTAGTGTCTCGCAGCAATCGTCTACGAATGAGTAACTTCACAAAGCGATGTACGTCCGCGTGCTTGACGAGCAAAGACCAATCGAACCAATTGGTTTCGTTGTCCTGACAGTAAGCGTTGTTGTTGCCATCCTGTGTTCGCCGGACTTCATCGCCCATCAAGAACATGGGAAGACCAAGAGAAAGCAGCGTGACGGTCAGAAAATTCTTCACTTGGCGGGTTCGGAGGCGCTCAATTTCAGGATCAGCGCTTGGACCCTCGACACCACAGTTCCAGCTTCGATTGTCATCAGCGCCGTCTCGGTTCTCCTCTCCATTGGCTTGGTTGTGCTTCTGGTTGTAGGAAACCAGGTCATTGAGCGTGAATCCGTCGTGACATGCGACAAAGTTAATGCTTTGTTCTGCTTCCCGCTCTTCGTGTCGGTAGATCTCGTGGCTACCGAGTAGTCGGTCAGCAAAACGACGCAGCGAGCCTTCGTCGCCACGAAAAAAACCGCGTACGTCGTCCCGAAACCATCCATTCCATTCCTTCCAGCTATCGCCGACAAAGCTGCCGACCTGGTAGAGTCCGACGGCGTCCCAGGCTTCCGCAATCATCTTGGTCCCGGCGAGGGTTGGGTCGGTCTCGATATCCCAGAGGACCGGAGGGTTGGACATCACCTCGCCGTTGGAATCACGAGCAAGGATTGATGCGAGATCGAACCGGAACCCATCCACGTGCATTTCTTCGACCCAATATCGCAGACTATCCACGATCATCCGACGAACGATCGGGTGGTCGGCGTTGAGTGTATTTCCTGTTCCGCTGTAGTTGGCGTAACGCGACCGATCATGTTTCAAAAGGTAGTAGGCGCTGTTGTCGAAGCCACGAAAACACAATGTCGGCCCCAGATGATCGCCTTCTGCCGTGTGATTAAAGACGACGTCTAAGATCACCTCAATCCCCGCTCGGTGCAAACCCTTGACCATGTCGCGAAACTCGTCCACGGCGCCCACGGGATCTTGCCGACAGCTGTATGCCTGATGCGGTGCGAAAAAAGAGATGGGCGCATACCCCCAATAGTTAACGCGGCCAGGTGGGCAATCCTGCGGATCGAACTGAAACACTGGTAGAAGTTCGATAGCGGTGATGCCTAAGTCTTGGAGATATGGGATCTTCTCGATGAGTCCGCGGAAGGTGCCTCGTGTCTCTTCCGGGACGCCGGAGCTCGGATGCCGCGTAAATCCCTTTAAATGCATTTCGTAGATGATCGTCTGCGAACATGGACGTCTGAGTGGTGTGTCGCCCTCCCAGTCGTACAAACTTGGATCCACGACCACGCTTTTCATCGCCGAGACGGCATTGTCACCTCCTAGTCGCGCCGCTTCACGTGAGTAGTTGCGAGGAACAGCGACTCCGCGACCATACGGGTCGAGCAAGACTTTCGTCGGGTCAAAACGCAAGCCTTTGGCGGGATCGAATGGCCCGTGCACCCGAAATCCATAGAGTTGCCCCACCCGCAAGCTCGGAACGAAGACGTGCCAGTAGTGATAGGTGCGGTTGGTGGTTGGATCCAGCCGGATCACGTGTGAGGGGCACCCATCATCTTCGTGATCGAAGAACAGCAATTCGATACCTGAAGCGTCGCGAGAGTACAAACTAAAATTGACGCCGTCGGCGGAGACTGTAGCGCCAAGAGGTGCGCTTCGTCCTAAACTTGCGGCAAGAACTAAGCCGAGTTGATCACTTCGTTGTGGGTCAGTTCTGAGCATATCCTCACCGAGAATGCCGTGTTCTGCATTGCGGATTTGCGACATCGCATGCCCCGAGTATGTTGCCCGTAAACTTTCAGTCACGGCGAAGGTGGATCGAATACTAACAATGCGGCATCCCTCGCGTCGCACTAGAGAAATTCCGTCCATTAGGTCAGCCGGCAGCTCGTTCCAGCAGGACGCCAGCGGAATCAATGACCGACATCAGCTCATTCCAAGATTTCACGAACGACTGCGCACCCTCGTCTTGAAGGTGAGCAGCAAACCCGTCTATGTTGATGCCATGCTCAGCGAAACGCGATAACACTTCTTCGCAGTCACCCCCATCGGCGGGCAGAATCGATCCGAGCTCTTTACGATTGGCGAGTGCTCTCAAGGTCGCTTCGGGCATTGTGTTCACAGTGAAGGGTGCCGCAAGGGCCCTAATGTAAAGAACTTCGGACGCCGTTGGGTCCTTAGTTCCAGTGCTCGCCCACAAGAGGCGTTGCGGATAAGCACCAGCGTTGTAGATTCGGTGCCAGCGAGGCGAACTGAGTAAATCGCGGGCGGCCTTGTACGTGCGCATGGCGATGGCAATCCCGAGCTTATGATTCAATTCGCGGGGAATTTTGCCCTTGACGGTGGCGTCCCAGCGACTGACAAAAACCGACGCAACCGAGCCGATATTGGGCTTGAGTCCAGCTTCTATGCGCCGTTCGATTCCCCGAAGGAACGCCTCAGCCGCTGCCAGATACTGATCGCTCGAAAATAGGAGCGTGACATTGACGGGAATTCCGGAAAAGATCGCCTCCTCGATGGCAGGCAGCCCTTCCTTGGTGCCGGGAATCTTGATAAGAAAGTTCGGTCGCCCGGCACGAGCATGCAGCTCTATGGCGGCGGCCAAGGTTTTGGCTGTGTCGTACGCGAGCAGCGGTGAGACTTCGAGCGAAACCCATCCATCCACTCCGTTTGTACGGTCATAGATCGGGCGGAACAGGTCGGCGGCTCGGGTGAGGTCTTCCAGCGCCAGTTCAAAAAAGACTTCCTCGGCAGATTTATCCTGGGCGAACTTCGTGCGAATTGCGGCGCTGTAAGCAGAGCTATTCTTAATCGCTTGATTGAAAATGGTGGGATTTGAGGTGAGTCCCCTCACAGACAGCTCATCGATGTAGCGCTTCAGCGTGCCACTATCGAGCAAGTCGCGCGTGATGTTGTCAAGCCAGATGCTTTGTCCCAAATTGTGGAGCAGTTGCGTTGCTTTCATTTGTCACCTCAATTAAGGTCACGAAGAGTTACCTGCACGGAAGGTCACGTTGCAGTGCCAACCGCATTCGCAATAGGCTCGCTCTGGGCCACATGCAAACGATGTGAAGTTGCCGTCACATCCCGAAGACGGCGGAAAGCAGATCTGCGCAGCATCTCCTCAGTGCAGCGCCAACGCCAGTGTGCTTCGGTGGATCCGGGCAAATTCATCCGTGCCTCGGCTCCCAGGTTCAGCAGATCTTGCAAGGGAGCGACTGCGAGCGCAGCGACGGAAGACCAGGCTAGGCGAAGTAGCTCCTCAGCGATCTCGTTGCTATTACCCTCGGCTCGATTCAGACAGCTCCATACCCTTTTTCGTTCAGCATCGGGAAGCCCCTCAAACCAGCCACGAGTCGTGTTGTTGTCATGCGTTCCCGTGTACACGACCGAGTTCGTTGAGTAGTTCTGTGGGAGGTGGGGATTACCGGGATTTCCATCGAAGGCAAACTGAAGCACTTTCGTTCCCGGAATACGGAACTCGTCGCGCAGTGCGCAAACGTCAGGCGTGATCACCCCGAGATCCTCGGCGATGAATGGGAGACAACCCACTTCTCTCTGAACCGCTTTGAAGAACTCGGGACCTGGGCCTGGTGTCCAGCCCCCTGTCCGGGCCGTTTTAGCGTCGGCGGGGACATGCCAGGCGCCAACGAAAGCCCGGAAATGATCTAGGCGAATTACGTCCACGTAAGTGAGGAGAGCACGCAGGCGGTCTATGTGGAAACGAAAGCCAGTCTGGCGGAGGGCATCCCAATCGTACACGGGGTTGCCCCAAAGCTGTCCGTCCTCGCTGAAGTAATCTGGAGGCACCCCAGCTACGAATCGCGGACGGTACTCTTTGTCGAGTATGAACAGTTCGGGATGGGCCCATATGTCGCTCGAATCGGGCGAAACAAAGAACGGAAGGTCACCGATCAATCTAACTCCTCGAGAGCGTGCATACTCTCTGAGACGTTGTGCCTGTTCAAAAATCAGGAATTGGGCAAAACGAACCCTGTCCATCAGTTGCGATGCCTCTTGTCGGGCTTCTGCAATGGCCGTGGGAGTGCGCCGCACAAGTTCAGCCGGCCATTCAAGATAAGAGACGCCATGGAACTTCTGTTTCAGGGCCCGAAAGAGTGCATAGTCTTCGAGCCAGTGTGCCTGCCGATGGCAAAACGTCTCGTAGTCCGGACGTAAGTCTTTTCGGTTACCCGCACTGAAATTGCTCCATATCTGATCGAGCAGCTGGTGCTTGAACTGAATCACCGCACCATAATCCACAGCGTTCGACGAGAACGACTGACCTTCGCACGCCTTCGCGTCGAGCAAGCCATCCTCAAGCAAAAGTTCTGGGCTGATTAGCAATCCGTTGCCAGCGAAAGACGAAAGAGCTTGGTAGGGAGAGTCGCCATATCCGGTTGGGCCCAAGGGCAGCGCCTGCCACCAACTCTGACCCGATTCATGCAGTCGGTCGATCCATGCAAAAGCTGCCGGCCCCATATCGCCAATGCCATATGGTGAAGGCAAAGACGTGACATGCAGCAGCACGCCGGAGGCCCGATAATCCGGAAGAGAGAACGGGGAGCTTATTGTTTGTGTTTGATCTGGCATATCTTGGTTCTTTCCTGACCAACAGCAAGCATCACCGCAGTGCGTTATTCACGATTTCCTGCCTTGCCTTCTGCTCGGGAGTAGCTGCCGCTGGCATGGAGAGCGCGTGAGAGTCTTTGCCTATATAGAGAGGACCGGCACTGCCCTCGCCGCTCCGGCAATCGCATATGGCTTGAGTAATTGCCAGAACATGGGCCTCGGTGAAGGTGCCATCTAACGACGAGCCTCGGTGCCCGCTGGTCCCGAAGCTGACCAATTGATTGCGGTCACCGAGGTCGGGTCGGTGTGAAAAATAGTCGCGTTCGAGTCGTGCCAAATCCGCTTGTATTTCCCGGGGGGCCGACTTTCCTCCGAGCGGAGAGATCTTTACTTTGCTCGTTGGTTCACCCGCCCAAGGCCGGGCTTCTATGGCACTGGACATGGCTTCACATTCCAGATCTCGGCGGCATATTCCGCAATCGTGCGGTCAGTGGAGAACTTTCCCGAACTCGCCACATTCAAGATGGCCTTCCGCGCCCAAGCGTCCTGGTCGTTATATAAATCGAGCAACCGTTGGTCGGCTTCCAGATACGACTTCAAATCCGCCAGGTGCATGTAGTGGTCGCCGTGTGCCAACAGGGTGTCGTGGAGTTCTGAGAAGACGCCGGGCTCATAGCGGCTGAAATGGTCGGAGCGGATCAGATCTAATGCCGCACGCGTCTCCGGCTCATTGTCATAGTGCCACTGTGGGCTGTACCAACCACGACTTTGCACCACTTGTTCCGCCGTGAGGCCAAATAGGAAGAAGTTTTCCTCACCTGCTTCTTCGGCCATCTCAATGGTGGCGCCGTCCCGAGTGCCGATGGTCAGGGCCCCGTTCATCATGAACTTCATATTGCTCGTACCACTGGCTTCGTAGCCCGCCGTGGAGATTTGGTTCGAAACATCCGTCGCAGGGATGAGTCGCTCCGCTTGCGAAACGTTGTAGTCGGGCAGGAACAAGACCTTGAGCCGTCCCCTCACAGCGGGGTTGCCATCAATCGTGCCGGCAAGATTGTTGATGAACTTGATGATGAGCTTAGCTAACCGGTAAGCGGGTGCCGCTTTGCCAGCAAAAAGGAACGTACGCGGAGTCATCTCGATGTCCGGGTTTTGTCGTACACGGTTGTACAAAATCACGATCCGCAACGCATTGAGCAGTTGCCGCTTGTACTCGTGGATACGCTTGACCTGGCTATCGACGATAGTGCTCGGATCAATCTCCAAACCCGTTGTAAGTTTGAGCCAGCCCGAAAACTGCAGCTTGGCCTGGTGTTTGGTCTTGCGGAAAGTGTCACGGAACCCCTTGTCCTCGGCAAACGGCTTGAGCTTGCTCAATTGGCTAAGATCGCTAATCCATGCATCGCCGATGGCATCGGTGATCGTGCGGGCGAGTGCCGGGTTGCAAAGCAGCAACCAGCGCCTGGGTGTGACTCCATTGGTCTTATTATTGAAGCGTTCGGGAAACATCTCAGCCAAGTCTTTGACCGTTATCGTGCGAAGCAGTTCGGAATGGATCGCAGCGACTCCGTTGGTGCTGTGGGACCCGACAATGGCCATGTTCGCCATTCGAACCTTGCGCTGCGCACCCTCCTCGACCAGGCTCGTGCGCTCTGATCGTCCTTCATTCCCTGGGTAGCGACTCCGAACCTCGTCGACCAGTCGCCGGTTAATCTCGAGGACGATTTCCAGATGACGCGGGAGCATGGTCTCAAACCACGCGACTGGCCATTTCTCGAGAGCTTCGGGCAGCAACGTGTGGTTCGTGTATGCAAGTGTCTTTTGCGTTATTTCCCATGCCGACTCCCATCCCAGATGTGCGTCGTCGAGCAGAATTCGCATCAACTCGGGAACTGCCATCGCAGGGTGGGTGTCGTTGAGTTGGATGGCTACCTTTTCTGGGAACCTGTTCCAATCATCATTGCTGTGCCGGAATCGACGCACCAGATCGGCCAGTGAAGCGGCGACCAGGAAGTACTCCTGTACGAAGCGGAGTGCCTGCCCCATGCTGGTGGAGTCGTCTGGATAAAGTACTCGGGTTATGGATTCGGCGGTAAGACTTTCCGCCAGGGCAGCGACGAAGTCTCCCCTACTGAATTCCTGGAAATCAAAGTAATCGGGCGTAGCAGCGGCCCAGAGCCGCAATGTATTAATAGTCTTTCCGCCGTAGCCCACGACTGGCCGATCAAATGGAACACCGATCAAGCTTGACGGTCTACCAGGCAGGGCACGCAAGCTGCCGCCGTGCAGTTCGAACGAGCAGTTCAGCTTGATCTCTACCGTTTCGTTTAGGCGGGCGACCTCCCACGGATCGGCGCGACGGAGCCAATGGTCTGGCTTCTCCAGTTGCCATCCGTCTTGCATGGATTGCCTAAAGATGCCGTACTCGTAACGCAGACCATAGCCCATGGCCGGGAGTTGCAACGTCGCCATGGAGTCAAGAAAGCATGCTGCCAAACGCCCCAGTCCCCCATTTCCTAGCCCGGCATCAGGCTCCTGCTCCACCAACTGGAGCCAATCTACGTTCTTTTGCCGGACGGCATCTTTGACAACGGGATCAAGCAGAAGGTTGATGATGTTATTGCTGAGCGAGCGGCCAATCAGAAACTCCATCGAGAGATAGTACGCACGCTTGGCATGCTCACGCTCGTACGTGTTCTCAGTACGCACCCAACGTTGCGAAAGAATGTCCCGGACTGAGTGGGCAAAAGCTTCGAACCTCATCCGAGGATCTGAAGTAGTGGGATCGACGGCATTGTCAAAAATGAGATGCCGTTCATAGAGCGCATTGTCTGTTCCGGAGAACTGAACCGGGCCGCAGCCATACTGCTGGATAAGCTTTGAAATATGCAGGGGTGCCGTTGGGATCGGCACGACGGTCGCAGATCTTGTGGCCGTTTGAGTCTCGGGGAGTGTCACAGTTTTTGTGCTCATCGGAATCTCCTTCTTCAAGCCGGCCAGGTCCATTGATCGAACTCAGGCTTATCTACGCCATGCTCGTAGGCGTAGTTCTGGCAGTCGATCTGCATGTTGCGCAGCATTTCTTTCGCGTGGGCGCCGGCCGCCTCAAGTGAGGGCACCCGGTCGATGACATCGATTGCCAGGCTAAAACGATCGATCTGGTTCCCGATGGCCAAATCGAGCGGCGTGTTGATGTTTCCTTTTTCCTTGTAACCTCGCACGTGCAGGTTTTTGTGATTGGTGCGTCGGTAAGTCAAGCGGTGTATCAACCAGGGATAGCCGTGGAAGTTGAAGATGATAGGTTTGTCTTTCGTGAACAAACTGTCGAAATCCCTGTCCGAGAGGCCGTGGGGGTGTTCCGTTGAGGGGACAAGTCTGTAGAGGTCCACCACGTTCACGAAGCGAATCTTAAGATTGGGGAAGTGCTCACGAAGCAACACAACCGCTGCCAGCGCCTCCTTGGTTGGAATATCGCCTGCGCAAGCCATCACCACATCCGGTTCCGAACCCTGGTCGTTGCTGACCTTCTGCCAGATGCTGATGCCCTTGGTGCAATGGGCAATCGCCTCGTCCATGGTCATGTACTGCAGGTGCTTCTGCTTGTCAGACACAATGACGTTGATGTAGCCCGTGCTCTTGAGGCAGTGATTGGCGACACTGAGCAAGGTATTTGCGTCTGGCGGCAGATAGATCCGACAAACTTCCGGGCTCTTGTTGACCACCAAGTCGAGGAACCCCGGATCCTGGTGGGTGAAGCCGTTGTGATCCTGTCGCCAGACAGTGGAGGTAATCAGCAAGTTGAGCGAGGACACGGGCGCACGCCAAGGCAGTTCCTCGGAGCTTGCGAGCCACTTAGCATGCATGTTGAACATGGAGTCAATGACGTGGACAAAGGCTTCGTAGGTAGAAAAGAATCCGTGTCTGCCGGTTAGAAGATAGCCTTCAAACCAGCCTTCCAGGGTGTGCTCGGAAAGCATTTCGAGTACTCGGCCATCAGTAGACAGTTCGCCTCCATCGGCGTCCTCCGGCTTGTAGTCGGCAAGCCATAGTTTCTTGCTGACCTCGTAGATGGCATCCAACTTGTTCGAGCTGTTTTCGTCGGGTCCGAAGACGCGAAAGTTAGTCGAATTTTGGCGCATGATGTCGCGCAGAAACCGGCCGAGCGGACGAGTGTTCTCAGCCGCAGTCTGCCCGGGCTTTTCCACCTGGATGGCATAGCCACGGAAGTCGGGCAGGCTCAGGGCTTTTCGGAGCAAACCGCCATTGGTGTGAGGATTGGCGCTCATGCGGCGCGTACCTGTCGGGGCCAGTGCTCTTAACTCTGGGATCAGCCGCCCTCTTTTATCGAACAACTCTTCCGGTCGGTAGCTGCGCAACCAGTCTTCCAGCAGCTTCAAATGGGCGGGGTTCTCGCGCACGCCAGCCAGCGGTACCTGATGGGAACGCCAGTAACCCTCGACTTTGTGGCCATCCACTTCCTTGGGGCCAGTCCACCCCTTCGGGGTGCGGAGCACGATCATGGGCCAACGTGCTCGGCTGGCCTTGCCACTCGCACGGGCCTCTTCCTGGATGCCGCGAGTCTCTAGTACGCAGTCCTCCAGCGTGCTCGCCATTTCCTGGTGCATCAACTCCACATCATCACCCTCTACGAAATGGGGTGACCAACCGTAACCTCTGAACAGGTCACCCAACTCCTCACGCGGCACGCGCGCGAGCAGGGTAGGGTTGTTGATCTTGTAGCCGTTAAGATTGAGGATGGGCAGCACAGCGCCGTCGCGAATAGGATTCAGAAACTTGTCGGAATGCCAGGAGGTCGCTAATGGCCCCGTCTCTGCTTCGCCATCACCCACCACGACCGCCACCAGCAGGTCGGGATTGTCAAAGGCGGCTCCGAATGCGTGGGAGATGCTGTAACCTAGTTCGCCCCCCTCATGAATCGAGCCTGGGGTTTCGGGAGTACAGTGGCTGCCGATACCGCCGGGGAAGGAGAACTCTTTGAAGAACGCGCGCATTCCTGCTTCGTCTTCGCTCTTGCTCGGGTAAATCTCCGAATAGGTACCCTCCAAATAGACTGGCCCGAGCACGCCCGGTGCCCCGTGCCCGGGTCCAGCGAGGAAGATGGCGTTGAGATCGTATTTCTTGATAAGGCGATTGAGGTGAACATAAGCAAAGCTCAGACCGGTACTGGAACCCCAGTGGCCCAATAGCCGATTCTTGATGTGCTCTGGCTTCAGCGCTTCGCGAAGGAGAGGATTGTCGCGCAGATAGATCATGCCCGCGGCGAGGTAATTGCACGCGCGCCAGTAGGCGTCGATTTTGCGCAGATCCTCAGCAGACAAGGGGTGTATGGTGCTAGGGCTGACACCGCCCGTCTTTCGCGCATTCACATCATTGAGAGTTGCTTCCATGACTCCTCCAATCGGCGACGTCTACGTTCATAGTCAAGAGCGGGCTTCTTTTGCTGCAGAACTGCGGTTGTTGCTCAAAGTCATCCGGTCACATGCGTTTTTCGATTGTTTTCAATTCCACTTCCACCGAGCGGTTGGTGGCTGAACTGCGAATCGGGATCAGTCCCGAAAAATCGTGTTTTGAAATATTCTCTTCGCGTAGCAGTCTGCTACTGGAGAGATGACAAGCAGCGACAAATGGTCAGCACCTCTCTGGGGCTCTGACTGACGGTGGACAACAAGCTCAAGTTGCCTTGAGACAGCGGTAGAGTAAACGATAAACACTTGTGGACCTGGGGCCACCTGTCAAAAGTGTCAGTGCCCATCGCAACAGGTACGCCCGCGTCATAGGCATTCATTTTCGGACTCGAGTACCTGCGGGAGCCGGATTACTTATCGCCACGATCGTCGTTTTTTTCTTCACTTCGGAAGCCTTAGCGTTCGGAGAGCTGGCCTATGTACAAGTGTTCGACTACGTTCAACTGAATCCGCCAGTTGCGGCTGGCGTTTTTATCAGTAGGCAGGTCGGGGCGCTCAGCACTAGTGTT
>Ga0209580_10001372_pt1 | contig 11325 bp, 9 predicted proteins | sample Coa_R1_5_FD_187153 | JGI IMG/M metagenome (GOLD analysis project Ga0209580, IMG submission 187153) | Surface soil microbial communities from Centralia Pennsylvania, which are recovering from an underground coalmine fire - Coalmine... | ecosystem: Environmental > Terrestrial > Soil > Unclassified...
AGCCCGGAAGCCCTGGCCAGCGCAGTCGACGCGCTGGACGATCAGCCGTTGGGCTACCGCATCAACATCTTCCTCGCCCGCCTGTGCTTCCGCGGCATCTACTTCCCCATGATGGGCCGTCTCGCCTGGCTGAAGGTCGTCACTCAAAACCGCCGCACGATTTTCAAGCTAGTGAAGGAAGCCGTCTTCGGCCGCAAGGGTCGCCGCCCACGAAATCTCGAAGGCGAGCTCGCTTACGAAGACGCACCTGAGACGGAAGCCTCGGGAGAGGTGAGCGCGTAGGAATCGCGAACTACCGCCGGGATGTCTTGATTTCAAAACTCGGCGCGCTCGGCGGTAAATCGTCTTCGCAGCTCTCACCACGGCCACACCGCGTAGAGAAGTAGCCTGCCACGTCCCTCGTTCACCACGGCGCCCCACCGTCACCCTAATAACGCCGTCACAGCCTCCCGCCCCGATCGCACGCAATCCGGCACTCCAATTCCGCGGTACCCGTTTCCCGCCAGCGCCAATCCCGGCAACTGAGCGCGTAACCGCTCCACGCGCTGCAGCCGCTCAAGATGTCCCACCCCATACTGAGCCATCGCGGATTTCCATCTGTAAACGCGTGCAAACAAAGGCTCTGCCTGCACGCCGACAATCTCCCGCAACTCCTTCCGCACAATTCCAACAATCTCATCATCGGAAGACGCCCAGACATCTTCGGCATTCCTCCCCGCAAAGAAGCAGCGCAACAGCGCACGATCTTCCGGTGCCCGATGCGGAAACTTGTTGTGCACAAAGGTCGCGGCCAGCAACCGGCGGCCTTCGCTGCGCGGCACCAGAAATCCAAAACCGGGCGGGAGCGATTCCCGCACTTCGCGGTCGTACCCAAGTCCCACGGTGATCGAGGAACTGTATTGCACGGCGCCCAGTTCGGCCGCCAGCTCTGGGCTGGCCATGCGCAACACTTCAGCAGCAGCGAGCGAAGGCAGCGCGACCACCACGCCATCGAACAGATCCGACTGCATTCCTGCCGACACCACCCACCCACCCGCCCCGCGTTGTAGAGCTTGCACTTGCGCATTGGTCAGCAACGACGACGGCCTCAGCTGCGACACCACTGTCTCCGCCAGATGCTGCATCCCATCCTTCAGCGACGTAAAAAGCGGCGCAGGCTTGCGTGCCGCCGCCGACATCTTCTTTCTTGCTGCCAGCATCGCGCGCCCCAGGCTCCCATACGTGCGCTCCATCTCCGCAAATCGCGGAAGCACCGCGCGCACGCTCAGCCCGGCCGCTTCCCCGCCATACACGCCCGAAAGCAGCGGATCCGCCAGCCGATCCACCATTTCCGCGCCGTAATGCCGCTCCACAAACGCCGCCACCGACTCATCATGATCGACCGCACGTGGCGGATGAAACAATTCCTGCGTCATCCGCAATTTCGTCTTCCACGAAAACAGCGGGGACAGCCCGGTGGGCAAGATCTTCGTTGGGACAAGAAACATCAGCCCATCCGGCATCTCGATCAGCCGTCCGCCTACCAGGATGTAAGTCTTTCGGTCCGCGTCATTCGAGCCGATCAGCTCATCCCCGATGCCCAGCGCGCGGCACAAATCCGCTGCCCACGGCTTCTCGGTCACGAACGAATCCGGCCCTGCCTCCACCACGCATCCATCGATGTGCTCTGTGCGCAGCACCCCGCCCAGCCGCGAAGACGACTCGTACAACACATATTCCACTTCTGCGCTTGTATTCCGCCGATGCTCTTCCAGAGCGAAAGCAGCGGACAGTCCTGAGATCCCGCCGCCGACGATGGCAATGCGAGTCATGGATGACTGCTGCCAGATTTCGGTGTTCGCTTTTCGGAAGCGGCAGAGCTGGAAGCGGAAGAGCGGAAGCCGGAAGCCGGACTCTCGTATTCCTGCACAAACCGCACCAGGTTCTTCACATTCTCCACCGGTGTTTCCGGCAAAATGCCGTGTCCCAAATTGAAGACGTGCCCCGCTCGGCCCCCGGCTTTTTGCAAAATGTCCTCCGCGCGCGACTTCAATTCTTTCCACTCGGCAAACAGCAGCACCGGATCAAGATTCCCCTGCACCGCCGCCCCGTGATCGATTCGCGCCCATCCTTCATCCAGCGGAACGCGCCAGTCCAGGCCGATCACGTCCGCGCCCGTCTCTTTCATCGACGGCAGCAGCGTCGCGCTGTCCGTCCCGAAATAAATAACCGGCACTCCGGTCTTCTGCAGCCGCTTCACCATTCCGGTAACGTGCGGAAGCACATATCGCCGGTAATCCTCCACGCTGAGACATCCCACCCAGCTGTCGAAAATCTGAATTGCATCCGCTCCTGCGCGCACCTGCTCCGCCGCATAAGCGGACGTCACCGCAACCAGCTTCTGCATCAGCTCGGTCCACTCCGACGGAGCGTTGTACATCATTTTCTTGGTATGAACGTAATTGCGCGATCCTCCGCCTTCGATCATGTAACTGGCCAGCGTGAAGGGCGCCCCGCAGAATCCGATCACCGGCACGCGGTCCACGAAATGTTTCGCCACCAGGCTCACCGCCTCGGAAACGTACCCGAGTTCCGCAGCGCGATCGGTGCGCAATCGGTTGATGTCCTCCTTGCTCCGCACCGGCTTCTCGATCACCGGGCCTTCCCCCGCCGAGAAGTGAAATGGCAGCCCCATGACTTCGAGCGGCAACAACAAATCCGCAAAGATAATCGCTGCATCGACGCCCAGAATTTCCGCCGCAGTAATCGTGACCTCAGCCGCCAACGCGGGCTTTTTGCAGATCTCGAGCAGCGAATGCTGCTTCCGCACCGCCCGATACTCGGGCATATAGCGTCCTGCCTGGCGCATAAACCACACCGGCGTGCGCCCCACCGGCAGCGACTTACACGCGCGAACAAAGTTTGAATTAGGAGCGGACATGAACTGATGACTGTAGCATTTTTGCACCTCGCCAGGAAAAGCGCCGCGACTTATGTGGGGACAGCCGCCCTCGGCTGCCTGATCGAGCGGTAGCTCGACCGCGCTGTTGGACGGAACGATCCGGCAAGAGTCACTGGCTTGTAAAATCGCGGTATGGATCAAGCCGGTGGAGTCATTGCGGCAATCGTGCTAGCAATCTGCCTTGGCTCCTCCGCTTTTCGAAAAGCCGAAAGCCCGTCCCACCCCACCTTCTACAAGGACGTCCTACCCATCCTGCAAGACCACTGCCAGAACTGCCATCGCCGCGGCGAGGTCGCTCCCCTGCCTCTCGAGACCTATGAACAAACGAAGCCCCAGGCCCGCGCCATGGCGCACGCAGTCGAGATGAAGATGATGCCGCCATGGTTCGCCGATCCCAGATACGGGCACTTCACCAACGATTCCTCGCTAACGGCGAAGCAAATCTCAACTATCGTTGCCTGGGCCGACGCTGGAGCGCCCGCCGGCGATCCGCGTGATGCCCCACCGCCCCGCAAATGGACGGACGGCTGGAATATTCCGCAACCGGATCTCGTCGTGAAAATGCCGAAGCCAGTTACCCTCCCGGCACACAGTGAAATCGAATACACCTACGAGATCGTGCCCACGCATTTCGGCGAAGATCGCTGGATCCAGATGTCGGAGTTTCGCCCAAGCAGCCCTGCGCACGTGCATCATGCTGTCGTGTACATTCGTCCACCGGATTCTCAATGGCTCCGCCACGCTCCTATCGGCGAGCCGTTCACCGCCTCGACGCTCACCGATCCCGGAGAGCGCCGCCAGGCTCATGAGACCACCAGCGATCTCCTGCTCGTGTATGCCCCCGGCAGTTCGCCCGATCACTGGCCCGACACTATGGCGAAGTTTGTTCCCGCCGGATCCGACCTTGTCTTCCAGATGCACTACACCACCAACGGCACGCAAGACCAGGATCAGACCGCTATCGGACTGGTCTTCGCGAAGACACCGCCGAAACAACGGGTCATCACACTACAGCTGAACAATCACGCTCTGATCATCCCGCCCGGAGCCGACGACTTCCGCGTTGAAGTGCAGGGTACGCTGCCTAACGATTCCACGCTCCTCAGTCTGTTCCCTCACATGCACCTGCGCGGCAAGCGCTTCGAATACGACATCGTGCACGACGACGGCACCGCCGAAGTCCTGTTGCGCGTTAACTATCACTTTCACTGGCAATTGAGTTACAAGCTGGCCGAACCGCGCTTGCTCAAGGCGGGAACAAAACTACGCGCGATCGCCTGGTACGACAACTCGAAGAACAATCCGCACAATCCCGATCCAAACAAAATCGTGACCTGGGGAGATCAAACTTCCGACGAAATGATGGTGGGATTCTTCGACGTGGCCATCCCAGCGAATGTGGACAAAGAGCATTTCTTCATCCGAAAGTAACACTGCCCATGTGGCGACGGCCGCCTCGGCCGTCTCGCGAAGGCGAAGCCGAGCGTCACCGAACGAACGTCAGCCCCTGCGCATGCCCACAACTAGCGCGATCACGCCTCCCGCGACCAGAACGACGCCCACCGCTGGAGGCGCCTTTTCGCTGGTCTCTGTCTGCACCGTGATCTTCGCATCCCCGATGCTCAGCGCGTGATCTTGGTGACGACGGATCGGCACGACGAACGCCAGCAGCCCAAGCACGATCAGCAACACTCCGGCAACTTGAAGGCCCTTCATGAATAGACCCTCCTTTTAACGCTGAGGGAAATTGCAAACTGAGACCCGGAAACGGAGATGCAGTTGGGTGCGAGACCCACGCCCCGGTTGCGGAAGGATTTACGCCCGCCCCTTTTTCGCTGCCGCAGCCGCCTGTTTCCCTGCGACTTCCCAGGGCCGCTTCGGACGATCGACCACCGGCTTGTCGCGATCCGCGATGCGGTCGTATTGATAAGCTTCACTCACGGTCCCCAGCGATTCGTTGTACAGGCTGGGAAGCCCGAGAGCAACCTTGAGTTCTTCGGCAAACGAGTGCAGGGCCTTCAGATGTTCCGCTGTGGCAGGAACTTCAGTCTTCGAACTCTTCAGAAATTGCTGGTATCCGCGGTTGACGAGTTTTGAAATCTCGCTACCGATCAAATAGCCCGGGTAAGCAAAAACCTTGATGCTGTCATCTGGGCCCTTTTGGATCGCCGCCGACACGTTGTACTTCCGCAGGAACACGCGGCCGTTCGTTCCGGGCGCCTCCGTTATGTCGAACCCGTGATCGCGCAGCCAGGCTAGCGCTTCGTCGTAGGTTCGTGCTTCAATAGACTTGGCCATTTGATGGACTACCCTTTCTCTTACCCGGCCACGTTGGATGCCAATTTATAAAGACCGAGCGTAACTTTACAGGAACTGCATCGCCGGGCAATGCTGGTCATCTAAACAAAATACTACATACCTCGTTTCAAGCTATAGATCACATTACGTTGGTCACGGTAGTTCGGTTCAGCCATGGCGCAATTCTCGACTCAATCTACGGCAATGTCGACTTCGATCAAGCATAACGGGTCTCGGGAAATGGCTTCAGGATTGGGCGAAACGCTCGGCCATAGCCTCATCGAGCGCATCGGGAACACCCCACTTCTACGCCTGGACGCGCTCACTCGCGACCTGCCCGGCATAGCACTTCTGGGCAAGGCGGAATGGTACAACCCGGGTGGTTCCGTCAAAGATCGCGCGGCATGCAGCATCGTAGCCGAAGGCCGGCGCAGCGGTCAGCTTCGCCCCGGCAAGATTCTGCTCGATGCCACCAGCGGCAACACGGGAATCGCCTACGCCATGCTGGGCGCAGCTGAAGGATTCCCGGTTACCCTCTGCATGCCGGAAAACGTCTCCCGCGAGCGCAAGCAGATCCTCCAGGGATACGGCGCCAACATCCTCTACACCGATCCGGGCGACGGATCTGACGGCGCTATCCGCATGGCACGCGAGTTGGTCGGGAAGCATTCCGAGCAATATTTCTACGCCGACCAGTATTCGAACGATGCCAACTGGAAGGCTCACTACCTCGGCACAGCCAACGAAATCTGGCAGCAGACCCAAGGACGCATCACCCATTTCGTCTCCATGCTCGGCACCAGCGGCACCTTTGTCGGCACTACGCGACGCCTCAAAGAACTGAACCCCCGCGTGCAGTGCATCTCGCTCCAGCCCGATTCGTCCTTCCACGGCATCGAGGGCGCCAAGCACATGGCCAGCGCGATCGTGCCCAAGATCTACGATCCAAAGCTCGCCGATCAGAATCTGGAAATCGCCACCGAGGATGCTTACGCCATGGCCCGCCAACTCTCGCGCGGCGCCGGTTTGCTGGTAGGGATTTCCGCGGCAGCGGCTGTCGTCGGATGCCTGAGGATCGCCCGCGATCTTCCGGTGAAAAAAGGCAAAGAAGCAGTGATTGTCACCATTCTCTGCGACTCCGGCGAGAAGTATCTAAGCGAGCGATTCTGGACCGAAGGCTAAATCGCTGATTTTTTTGGAATTTTGTGGTCTTTGAATAGAGACCGGGTGCCCCATTGCTGACCGCTGTTGCCCCAAGCGGGGATGTCGACTCCGAGGTGAAACAGCCGTGCTGGGTGCCCCATCCTTCTCGCGTTTTTCGCGAGAGGGTGGGGACTTTGATTTTGGATCAGTCACGAGCTTGCTTTTTATGCTGAAACTGTCGCGGCAAGACTACGACTCCCTGCGCTGTCACGGCGAAGAAACTTACCCGCACGAATGCTGTGGGGTGCTCCTCGGCCGCTTCGACGACGATGGAACCCGCGTCGTGACCTCTACAGCCCGCTGCGGCAACACCCGAACTGACTCGGCCCACAACCGCTACAACATCGATCCCCGCGAGTTGGTCCGCATCCAGCGCGAAGGCCGCGAGCGCGTTGAGGACATCGTGGGCTTCTACCACTCCCACCCCGATCACCCCGCGCAATGGTCCACCACCGACTACGCCGAAGCCCACTGGCTCGGCTGCTCCTACGTCATCACCAGCGTGGAAAAAGGCAAGGCGGCGGTGACGAACTCCTTCGAACTTACAGGCTCCGACGAAAGCGATAAGCAATTAGTGGACGAAAAAATCGACGTGTCATAATCCGCAAAATGTCGAGGGATGGTTTATGTGGGGACAGCCGCCACCGGCTGTCCGGTCGAGCTCAGTTCGACTCGATTTTGTTCTCCTTCATATCAGCAAAACCCGCGCCAGACACCGGGACTCTGAGATTTTCACAAACGCTAAACAAAACTATCGACTCAGGTTCGCATCGAGCTAACTCAGCCGACGACGCCGAACAGCGCGCCTGGCGCGGCTTTCCCGGGAATTTAGTCAAATCACTGCACCAAATCCTGTCATATGCTTGTGGACGGTCCGCACTCGATTGAAAAATCAGCTACTTATAAAGCTCTATTTCTCGTTGACTCAAAAAATAGAAGGAGTACAACAGGATCGTTCTTTGACACCTTCTAAAGTTTTTCCGGTTGGTGCGGCGTCCGGGGCTCAAGCGAAGTCACTGTCTCCGCCGAAAGGCAGAGATGGAGGGCAAGCAAGAGTCTATAGCAAAGCGCTGGTCGAGGAGAACGAGAAGACCAAGTCAGAGGCAGGATAGAGTTCCGAGGCGTTGGGTTGGTTTATCCGGTTGGCGGTGAGCCCGGAGCCCAAGCGAGATCGCGCGCAGCACCCCGCAAGGGAAGTTGCGAGAGCAGGTCAGCAAGGGTCAAACGCGAGCTACTGGCCGAGACGAATGATCCCAACACCACCTCGGAACTCTCTTACTTTTTGCGGTCGGATTTGTAATCCTCACCGAAGCATCGGTGCCTGACACGCGCCAAGCGGAGTCGAAGGATCCCACCCGAAGTTCCATGGTGTCAAACCGATTCTTGCTCCCCGCATTCCCCCTCGTCGGTTGCGAACCACGGAATCGTCGAAACTTTGAGACTTTGCCACCTTGAAACCTGTGTTCACAACGGTATGTTCCCATGTTTCTTCGGCGGGTTCTTATCCCGCTTCGTCTCCAGCATGGCCAGTGCCTGGATCAGCTTCTTCCGCGTCTCGCGCGGCTGGATGACTGCATCCACGAACCCACGATCAGCCACCACATAAGGATTCGCGAAACGTTCCCGGAATTCGTCAATCTTCTCGCGCCGCACCTGTTCGCGGTTTGCGGCCGCGTCCAGTTCGCGCTTGTACACAATGTCCACCGCGCCCTCTGGACCCATCACCGCGATCTCGGCCGTCGGCCAGGCATAGTTCACGTCGGTTCGGATGTGCTTCGACGCCATCACGCAATATGCCCCGCCATAGGCCTTGCGCGTGATCACGGTAACCTTCGGCACCGTCGCCTCCGCAAAAGCAAAAAGCAGCTTGGCCCCGTGCTTGATAATTCCGCCATACTCCTGCGCCGTCCCGGGCAAAAATCCTGGCACGTCCTCAAACGTCACCAGTGGGATATTGAAGCAATCGCAGAAGCGTACAAACCGCGCGCCCTTCACCGACGCGTTAATGTCGAGTGTGCCCGCCAGCACCGCAGGCTGGTTCGCCACGATCCCTACGCTTCGTCCATCGAGCCGCGCAAATCCAACAACAATGTTCTTCGCGTAATGTTCCTGCACTTCGAAGAAATACCCATCGTCTACAACCACGTGAATCACGTCTTTAATGTCATACGGCTGGTTCGACTGCGCCGGCACGATCTTGTCGAGGGCGGCATCCGCGCGGTCCGCAGGATCGGTGCACGCCTTCCGCGGAGGATCATCGAGATTGTTCGACGGCACGAAACTCAGCAACTCCCGTACCATCGACAGACACTCCGCATCGTCGTGCGCCAGAAAGTGCGCCACACCTGAAGTCTCGTTGTGCGTCATCGCCCCGCCCAACTGATCCTTCGTGACTTCTTCCAGCGTGACCGTCTTGATCACGTCCGGCCCGGTGATGAACATATACGAGGTCTTGTCGACCATGAGGACGAAATCCGTGATTGCTGGCGAGTACACCGCGCCTCCAGCGCATGGGCCCATGATCGCCGAAATCTGCGGGACCACGCCGCTATACAGCGTGTTGCGCAGAAAGATATCCGCGTACCCGGCCAACGACATTACACCTTCCTGAATCCGCGCTCCGCCCGAGTCGTTCAACCCAATGACTGGCGCTCCCATCTTCGCCGCCAGATCCATAATCTTCACGATCTTCCCCGCGTTCGCCTCCGACAACGATCCGCCAAACACTGTGAAGTCCTGGGCGAATACATAAACGAGCCGCCCTTCAATCCGCCCATATCCAGTGACGAATCCATCGCCATAAATCTTCTGCTCTGCCATTCCGAAATCGTTGCAGCGATGTGTGACCAGCTTGTCGGTCTCCTCGAACGTCCCCTCGTCGAGCAGGAACTCAATCCGCTCCCGGGCCGACATCTTGCCTTCTTTATGCTGCCGTTCGCGGCGCTTGGCGCCCCCGCCATCCTCGGCGAGCTGATTGCGCTTATTGAGCTCTGCGACCTTTTGTTCGAGATTCATGGGCAAGGATTATACGGCGGTACGACAGCACCAAGTGTGAGGACGGTCACCGAGCGCTGCCAGACGCCTATTGCACCCTGTTGACCTACCGTAATCTGTTGCATCGGAAGCCGCCCGTGTAGGCTCATCCTTTGTCGCTCCGAGGAGGTTTCATGTCATCCAAGGTTTGGTTCCGGGCTGGCGCTACCGCGCTGCTTGCTTTCGCCCTTTCCACCACTATCGCTGTTGCGCAGGGTCATGGCAACGGGCACGAGAAACACGACCGCGACGACGGTGACGATCGCGACGAGGGACACGATCACGGTCATGGACGTGACCACGATCGCGGTCACGGCCGTTATGCCGACCACGATCGCGACATCCATGGCTGGTACCGGGCTCATTACTCGAATTTGCCTCCCGGCCTCGCCAAACGCGATCGCCTTCCTCCAGGACTCGAGCGCCAACTCGTGGTTTCCGGAACCTTGCCTCCCGGCCTTCGTAAGAAGATGCAGCCCTGCCCACACGAGCTAGAAGTGATGCTTCCGCCGCCTCCTCCGAATTACGCGCACGTAGTGATCGGCGGAAGTCTGGTTCTCGTAAACCGGGCCAACTTCCAGATCGCCGACGTCTTCCACTTCCAAATCAACTGATAACCGGGGTACCCACCCACTCGGGTGCCCCACCCTTGTCTCGCCGCTCTTTGGCGGGACAGGGTGGGGGTTTTGACTCCGCCTGACCCACGCTCACGCTCGCTTCGCGATACACTGCCTTCAATGTCGCTAGCCGACCAGATGGGCTTCACTTTCCGCCCTCCGGACCGTCGCGTCTGGAAGGTCCGCGACCTGGTCGCCGCTGTCCGTACTCACGTCGAGCGTGAATATGCCGACGCCTGGGTTGAAGGAGAAATTTCCAACTTTCGCGCTCCCGACTCCGGACACCTCTACTTCACCCTGAAAGACGGCAACGCCCAGATCCGAGTGGTCATGTTCCGTTCCTCCGCTCGCTTGCTGCGTTTCCGCCCCGCCGACGGCCTGCAGGTGATTGTGCGAGGGCGCGTCACCATTTATGAAGATCGTGGCGAACTGCAGATTTCTGCCGAGCACATCGAGCCCAAAGGCGCGGGCTCTCTGCAGCTGGCCTTCGAACAGCTGAAGGCAAAACTTGAAGCCGAGGGCCTGTTCTCCTCCGAACGCAAGAAGCCGATTCCGTCCCTTCCCGCTTGCATCGGAATCGTCACCTCGCCTCAAGCCGCGGCCCTGCGCGACATTCTCAACGTCATCGAGCGCCGTCACCGCTCCGTCAACCTCCTGATTTATCCCGCGCAAGTTCAAGGAGATGCCGCCTCGCATGAAGTAGCCGCCGGCGTTCGCTACTTTAACCAACAGAAATATGTGGACGTAATTATCGTCGCGCGCGGCGGCGGCTCCGCCGAAGACCTCGCGCCCTTCAATAATGAAGATCTGGCGCGAACCGTGGCTTCGTCCGCCATTCCTCTCATCTCCGCAGTGGGGCACGAAACCGATTTCACCATCATCGATTTCGTTGCCGACCTGCGAGCCCCCACTCCATCCGCGGCCGCCGAGCTCGTGATCCGCTCGCGTCAGGAAATCGAAGATCATGCCGCCGCGCTGCACGAACGCCTCGCGCGAGCGATGCGCTACCGGCTGCTCATGGGACGCCAAGCCCTCACTGAACTCTCGCAGCACGGCGCCTTCGCCCGCATGATCGAACTCATCCGCCAGCGTCAGCAACGTCTCGACGATCTGACGCACCGCATGGAGCTTGCCGAGAGGCACTTGCTCGAGCAAACGCGGCGCCGCTGGGAAACAATCTCCGCCGCCGTCCGGCACTACGATTTGCGCCTGGTGCTTTCCGGAATGCGCAAA
>Ga0209580_10001373_pt1 | contig 11310 bp, 12 predicted proteins | sample Coa_R1_5_FD_187153 | JGI IMG/M metagenome (GOLD analysis project Ga0209580, IMG submission 187153) | Surface soil microbial communities from Centralia Pennsylvania, which are recovering from an underground coalmine fire - Coalmine... | ecosystem: Environmental > Terrestrial > Soil >...
CATCCACTCGCGTCGCCGCAGCAGGCCCTGCAACCGGGCTAGCAGGATAGGAAGCTCGAAGGGCTTGGCAAGGTAGTCGTCCGCTCCGGAAGCGAATCCCTTGAGTACGTCTTCGGGACGTCCCCGCGCAGTGAGAATCAGGATCGGAATAAAATTCTTTGCCTCGCGCAAGCCGGCGGCAACAGCGAATCCGTCTTTGCCGGGCAGCATGATGTCGAGCACCATGGCGTCGAACTCTTCGCGTTTGTTCAAAAGCAGGTCGAGAGCGGTCTCGCCATCAGTCGCAACCTGGGCGGAGTGACCGTCGGCCTGCAGGTTGAACTTCAACCCATCAGCCAGGTGGGCCTCGTCTTCCACGATGAGCACGCGGCTCACGACGCCCTCCGCGGCAACTCAAGAATGAAAGTTGCGCCGCTGCCTTCTCCTAAACTTTCCGCAGAGACTTTGCCTCCGTGCCGCTTAGCGATGGTGCGCACCAGAAAAAGACCGAGGCCGGTGCCTCGCACTTGCGCCAGCGCGCGGCCACGTACGCGATAAAAACGCTTGAAGACGCTTTTCAGCTCGCCTGGCGGGATGCCGACGCCGCGATCCTGCACCCGCAGAACCAGACGCTTGTCTTCCTCGACATTCAGCTGCACGGAAACGTCCACGTTGTTCGCGGAATATTTGATCGCGTTGTCCAGAATGTTCGAGACCGCCGTGCGCAACTCTTCCGGATCTCCCGTGACCTCCGACCCGCGACCGTTCACGGCAGATTGATAGCGAAGCGCACCGGCCTGCAGATGATGACTCGTCCTCGCGATGGTGACGCACTCCTCCACCAGCGTGGCGAAATCCACGCTGACCTGTTCTCCTCGGCGCGCGCCCGCCTTTCCGGCCTTCAGCACCTGCTCGACCGTATTCATCAGGCGGTCGGTATCTTCCAGCATCAACCGATAGAACTCGCGCCGTTGCGGCTCTTCGATTTCCCTGCGCTGCAGCGTCTGAAGATAAAGTCGAATGGATGCAATCGGGGTCTTGAGTTCGTGGCTGACAGCATTGATAAAGCTGTCATGCTGCTCATTGCGGCGGATTTCACGGACCAGAAAACTTGTGTTCAGGACCAGTCCGGCAACGACCGCCCCAAAGAAGATGATTCCCAAGAAGACTTTAACTTCTTGCTGCCAATTGAGGATGATCCAGCCAAAGCCGACAGCCACCGAGGTTGCGGCGAGCAGGACTCCGAAAGTTAGAAAGAAGATGATCTTGCCGCGCCGGGAAACGCGCATAGCAAGATTCTAGCGCGGTTTCTGGTGTAGCCCCGGTCGTCCCGGGGTGGTGGGCTCGCTCGCCGTGGGTATGAGGAAGCTTTTAGGTGTGGAGGCAGCGCTCCAGGCCCGCCTCAGGCAATGCCCCGGTTCCTGGCGTACTCTGCGGCAAAACCTTAGACAGAGACTAATTCTGGCTCGGGGGCGGCCGCCTTCTTAGCTTCGTCTTCACGCAACTCCGACAGCTTCACGCGATAGACGTGTCGGGCCAGACCGAGTTTCTTCAGCGCCCAGATTCCGTACCAATTGATATCGAACTCGTACCACTTCAGCCCATGGCGGGCCGAAACCGGGTGGGCGTGGTGATTGTTGTGCCAGCCTTCGCCGAACGTAATCATCGCGACCCAGAAGTTGTTCGTGGATTGATCGCGAGTCACAAAGCGCCGCGATCCCCAGGTGTGAGTCGCGGAATTCACCAGCCATGTGCTGTGCAGGCCAACCACGGTGCGCAGAAAACCGGCAACCATCAGGAACGGCAGGCCACCGAATGCATAAAGCAGAATGAGTACTGCGATTGGCGGGACATAGTGATATTTCGTAATCCAGACATGAAACTTCGATTTCGCCAGATCGGGAACGTACCGCGACAAAGTTTGCGTATCCTGATGCAGGCTCTTGCCCATCAGGATCCATCCCATGTGCGCCCACCACTTGCCATCGAGCGGAGTGTGCGGGTCGCCGTCCTTATCCGAAAACTGATGATGAATGCGGTGAGTCGCAACCCAGAAAATCGGACCTCCTTCGAGCGCCAGGGTCCCACAAACCGTCAGGAAATATTCAACCCACTTGGGCGTCTTGTAGCCGCGATGCGTGAGCAGCCGATGATACCCCATCCCGATTCCCAGGCTGCCGGATATCCACCACAGCACTGCCGCCGCCAGCAACGATTTCCACGTAAAGAAAAACAGCGCCGCAATGGCGCCCACGTGGAACGCAAGCATGAATCCCGCTGTTACCCAGTTGATCTGATCGTCATGACGCGTACGCTCGAGCGCTTCAATTTCCAATGACATTTCCCCCGTCCCAATGAGTTCGATGTCTTAAAGGTAGCAGGGCAATTCGATCAGGGGTGTAATAGTTCTGTAACAGGATGGGACCCCGCATTACGCAAGTAATTCGGCAGCGTAGGCCGGAAATGGCCGTTGGGTCGGACACTGCTGTCCGACGCCTTTGACTTTGGTATTTCCTGTCTGCCCCTCGCGCACGAAAGCTCGTGGAACGCTGGCTGGAGCAGGTCTCTTCTTTAGCTGGAATCTGCTTGCGTGGAGCCTTAGCCGGAATTTGCCTTTGGGTGGAGCAGGCCTGCAGAGGGGGTGTGAGAACTCACTTTCATCCAGTGCATTTTGAACCCAACGTCAGAAATTGAGCCCCGCAGGGGCGAACCAGCTTAGCCCAGCGCGGAAGCGCTGGGTGAACTGGACAAAGTGACTCAAAGTCCCGGAGGGACGGCCGAGTTCTCACGCACACTCTTCAGGCCTGCATAAAGTCGAGTCTAAACAGTCGGCTTTAGCCGCTGGGTTGTGAATCAAACCTGGCCGGCTCGAAACGGCGGCTTCACGCGCCGCGGCTGACCGAAAGAGGCTTCACACATCCATCCACTGAGCAGATCGTCCGCAAGCTTCATCCAGCGCTCGAACGGCGGCTCCCAAATATCTATCTCTGGCTCCTGTTTCGAAAGGAAATCCGGCGGCGCGTTCGTCTGGATAACAACTTCTTTCGGATCCATGCTCATCTCCTGGGAAGCCGAATTCTGAGTACTGCAACCTGAGATGAATCCAGAGTCGCACATGGTTGCTGGCAGCGATAGCGGGTAGAACCTGTATTACCGAGGTGACCTGAGCAGCCGCGCCATCGCATTGAAACTATAGGGTTACCCGCTCGGCTCTCCAGCGCGGCTTGAGAGCGCGTGGGGACAGCCGCCCTCGCCTGTCCTGTGCGGTTTGAGAGCACGTGGCGGAACCCTGATTTCAGCTCTGAATTGGCACTTGACTTCCCCCGACAGAGGTCTAGCATAGAAGTATCACCTCCGATCCACTTCAGGATCGAATGGGCCGGTAGCCAAGAAATGTCACTGCTTCTTGGTCATCGGCCCATTTAAATTCTCCCGACATTCAGATTCAGCGCAGCCCTTTAGCCGAGCCACTTGTGGCGGCCGGACTACCCCCCCTCCCCCACCTTCAACACTGCTAAAAATGCCTCTTGGGGGATATCCACGCGGCCGATGCGCTTCATGCGTTTCTTGCCTTCCTTCTGTTTTTCGAGCAGCTTGCGTTTGCGGGTTATGTCGCCGCCATAGCATTTGGCGAGGACGTTCTTGCGCATGGCATGCACCGTCTCGCGGGCGATAATTTTCGCTCCGATCGACGCCTGAATCGGGACCTCGAACATTTGTCGAGGAATGAGTTCGCGCATCTTCGACACCAGCGCCTTGCCGCGTTCATAAGCAAAGTCGCGGTGCACGATTATCGACAGTGCATCCACCGGGTCGCCCGCGACCAGAATGTCGAGCTTGACCATCGGCGATTCCCAGGTGCCGGAGAGGTGGTAGTCGAGCGAAGCGTATCCGCGGGAGACTGACTTCAGCCGGTCGTAAAAATCGAGCACGATTTCGTTCAGTGGCAGCTCGTATTGCAGCATGACGCGGTTCGAGGTTACGTATTCGAAACTTTTCTGCTTGCCGCGTTTCTCTTCGACCAGCGCCAGAATGCCGCCGACATATTCTTCGTTGGTAAGAATGGTGGCGAGAATCACCGGCTCTTCGACCTTCTCGATCTCGCTGGGATCGGGCCAGCGAAAAGGATTATCCACTTCAATCAGTTCGCCATCAGTCTTTGTAATCTTGTAGCGAACGCCGGGAGCCGTGGTGATCAGCTCGAGATTGAACTCGCGCTCCAGCCGCTCCTGAATAATTTCCATGTGCAGCAGGCCGAGAAAGCCGCAGCGGAAGCCGAAGCCGAGTGCGGTCGAACTTTCCGGCTCGAAGAAAAATGACGAATCGTTCAGCCGCAATTTTTCCAGCGCCTCGCGCAGTTGCGTGTGCTCGTGCGCGTCCACGGTATAGAGGCCGGCGAAGACCATCGGCTTGATGTCTTCAAATCCCGGCAGCGGCTCGAACGCGGGCGCGGTATCGTCGGTGATGGTGTCGCCGATCTTGGTGTCGGCGACGTTCTTGATGTTCGCGATCAGGAATCCAACTTCGCCTGCGCGAAGCTCGTCAATTTCGACGGGCTTGGGCGTGAGCACGCCAAGGGTTTCGACGTCGAAGACACGGCCATTCCACCACAGGCGAATCTTCTGCCCTTTGCGCAACGTGCCCTCAAAGACGCGGACCAGCACGACTACGCCGCGGTAGGTGTCGAACCAGGAATCGAAAAGCAGCGCCTGCAGCCGCCGCTCCGAATTTCCCTTCGGAGGATGAGTGCGCTTGACGATAGCTTCGAGGACATCCGGCACACCTTCGCCAGTTTTCGCGCTGATCAATAGAGCATCAGATGCATCGAGCCCGACCGCACCTTCAATCATCTCTTTGGTGCGTGCAACGTCGGCGCTGGGCAGGTCGATCTTGTTGATGACCGGAATAATCTCCAACCCGTGGTTGATCGCGAGATACGAATTCGCTAGCGTCTGCGCTTCTACTCCCTGCGATGCATCCACCACGAGCAGCGCGCCTTCGCACGCTGCCAGCGACCGCGAGACCTCGTAGGAAAAATCCACGTGACCGGGCGTGTCGATTAGGTTGAGCTGATAAGTCTCGCCGTCGTGCGCGGTGTACATCATGCGGACAGCATGAGCTTTGATAGTGATGCCGCGCTCCCGCTCCAGGTCCATCGAATCGAGCACCTGCGCCTGCATCTCGCGCGCAGTCAACGATCCCGTCAGCTCCAGCAGCCGGTCGGCCAGCGTGGACTTGCCGTGGTCGATATGCGCGATGATCGCAAAATTGCGGATGTGCTGGGGATCCATAAGGGGAGCGGGTAAATATTGATTTTAACAGGCGGGAACTTCTGGCAGCCTCTGCGGACGACTTGCGTTAGAGTAGTGGAAGAGTGGCTCTTTTTAGAGCCGCGTCCGCGATCCGTGGGGTGTTCGTCCTTCAGGGCTGGGGCTAAAGCCCGTCAAAAAGCAATGAACTCGTACGCGGCCATAAATGGCCGCTCTTCCACTTTCAGCAGACGACGAATTCATCGAAGCAAGCCCAGCTGCGCTTATGATTAAGCCATGATCGAGGTGAAGGAATCCGCCGCGGGCGTGACGTTCCAGGTTAAAGTCCAGCCTCGCGCCCGCCGGAACGCAGTTGTCGGGCAATTAGGAGATGCACTCAAAATTGCTTTGACCGCGCCTCCTGTCGAGGGCCGGGCAAACGAAGCCTGCATTGACTTTTTCAGCGAGATCTTGCAGCTGTCCCGCTTGTCGATCAAGATAGTTTCTGGACAGAGCAGCCGGAACAAAGTCATTCGCGTGGCGGGGATATCGGCGGAAGAGCTTCGTCGCAGACTGGGGATCTAATCGGGGTTGGTTGCATATCCTGGATCGGCGAATTTCAGATCGCAGATGTTAGATTGCAGGTCTTTGCGCCTGCAATCTGAATCCAAAATCTGCAATTAGGAATTCCGTTCACTCACATGAGTTCTAAACCTACTCCCGCCCGCCTCGCTGCGGAAATTCGCAGCATTCTCCGCCGCGATGGTTCAGCAGAACATGCCAGCGGAGTGCAGTGGTTTTTCAAAGAAGAGATCAAATCTCACGGATGGTACGCAGCCGACCTTCGCAGGCTGGCGGCGAAGTATCGGCGCCTAATTCAAAAAGAGTTCGGACTCGATTTCCTGGTGGACGTCGCCGACCAGCTCTTCGCCGGCCGTGTCCTGGAAGAAAAGGTCTTCGCGGTTCTGCTGCTCGAAAAGCTGACCAGCAGCTTCGACGATTCGCATTTTGCCCTATTCGAATCGTGGCTCAATCGCATTGGCAGTTGGGCCGATCACGATGCTCTTGTCCATTACCTGATCGGATCGATGATTCTTTCCAAACCTGCCCGCGTTCAAAAAGTTTTCCAGTGGGCCAAATCGCGAGACCACTGGCATCGCCGAGCGGCGTGCGTTGCACTGATTCAAGGCACACGGCAGAAAAAGTTTTTCTCCCAGATCACCCGTCTTTCCGGCTTGCTCCTAAAAGATGAAGACGACATGGTGCAAAAAGGGCTAGGCTGGCTCCTGCGCGAAACCGCCAAAGCCGATCCCAAACGCACCATTCCCTATCTCCTGAGAACACGAAATCGCGCCCCGCGATTAGTTCTGCGCACAGCGTGTGAAACTCTGTCACGCCCCGACAAAGATCGAATTCTCCTCAAGCGGGTACAATAACTGCTGGCATGGACCTCGCCGCCATTCAGTCCGCGCTTCGTGAGCGCAACATTGACGCCTGGCTGTTTTACGACCATCATCATCGCGATCCCATCGCGTACCGCGTTCTGGGACTTCCTGAGCACCTGATGGCCACGCGGCGCTGGTTCTACGTGATTCCGGCTCAGGGCGATCCCAAGAAATTGGTCCACAAAATCGAGTCGTATCACCTTGACTCCCTGCCCGGCAAAAAGCAGATGTATTCGGCCTGGCCAGAGCTGTTCGAGGGGCTGAAGCAGTTGCTGAATTCCTATCGTGACATCGCCATGCAGTACTCGCCCAACAACGGCGTCTTCACGATTTCTCTGGTGGACGGCGGAACGCTGGAACTGATTCGCGGCTTGGGCAAAAACGTTGTCAGCTCGGGCGATCTGGTCGCATTATTCGAAGCGACCTGGACGGATGAGCAGATCAAGACGCATTTCGCCGCGCGCGATTCCATCGACGCGGTCACTGCCGGCGCATTTCAGGAAATTGGCCACCGGGTACGCAACGGGGGCACCAACGAATTTGAAATCCAGCAATGGATCATGGAAGCATTCCGGCGGGAAAACATCATCACCAGCGATCCGCCGGTTGTGGCGGTCAACGCGAACAGTGCAAACCCGCACTACGGGCCGGACAGCACCCACTCAGAGCGCATCCGCGAAGGCGACTTTGTACTACTGGATATTTGGGGCAAGAAGAATGTGCCCGACGCCGTCTATTACGACATCACCTGGACTGGTTTCGTCGGAAAAACGCCGTCGGATCGTATGCGGGAACTTTTCGGTATTGTTCGCGCCGGTCGCGACGCGGGCATTAAGTTTGTGACCGACTCGATCGCCGCGGGTAAACAGATTTCCGGCTGGCAGGTGGACGACCCGGTTCGTCAAAGCATCGCCAAAGCCGGATATGGCAAGTATTTTGTTCACCGCACCGGGCATTCCATTGGAACCGAGGTCCACGCCAACGGACCGAACATGGATAATCTCGAAGTGCACGACGAGCGCCGCGTTTTGCCGAACAGTTGCTTCTCCATCGAGCCGGGAATTTACCTGGAAGAATTCGGCGTGCGCAGCGAGGTAAATATGCTGGTCCGCAGCAACCATGCCGAAGTAACTGGTAAAATACAAACTGAACTCGTGATCATCTGATGCCGTGTGGGGCGGGCGCCCCGCCCGCCAACACAAAAATGCCAGAGACCTCCGTAAAGAAAGAAGCAGTCGTCGCAAAACCGGCGTCGCAGACCTCCAACATGTCCGTGCTGGCCCCAGCCCTGGGATGGCTTATTCCAGGCGCCGGACACCTGATTCAGAAACGCTGGATTCGCGGCTTTCTGCTGATGGGTTCAGTGGTCATCATGTTTGTGCTCGGCCTGCTGATGCAAGGTCGCGTGTACCGGCCCAATGGCGGTGACGTTCTGGCTATTCTCGGCTTCGTCGGCGACGTCGGCGCCGGCGGTCTGTATATAGTTACGCGCGCGTTGGACATGGGACACGGAATTGTTGCGCACGCAACCGCGGATTACGGCACAAAATTCATCATTGTGGCGGGCCTGCTGAATTTCATTTGCGTGGCCGACGCCTATCACATCGCGATCGGGAAAAAATCGTAGCTGAAATTCAGAAGGTAGAATTCAGAATGTAGAATTTTCTGGTTTACTTCTGCATTCTGAATTCTAACTTCTGCATTTTGAGACAGGCTCGACACCTGTGAATGTCGATAAGTAAGTGTTGATTTTGACCATGGAAAAATATTGATGATTGCTCTCTCTCACTTCAACGCCGCGCTGCTGTTTTCAATCTTCGCTTCGACAGTCTTCGGCATCACTCAGCGCGAGACCGCTCGCAACCAGTTCCGTTACGGCCTCTACTGTTTCGCCATGTTCATGGGCGGACTCATTGTGGCTGGCTGGGTGATGTGGGTGTTACGGCACTAATCGCTTCCGGCAGCTCGCGCGAAACGCTCACCAGTTGTGCATCGTCCCGTCCAGCTTGCGATTCACAGGCAAGTACGCGCGCTGATATGGATACTGCGCTGCCAGCTTCTCATCAATGTCCACGCCAATTCCGGGCGCTTCTCCGGGATGCATAAATCCATCTTTAAATGAGTACGCGTGCGGGAACACGCGATCGGTCTCCGCAGTATGCGGCATGTATTCCTGGATGCCGAAATTGTGCACGCTCAAGTCGAAATGCAGAGCGGCGCCCATGCATACAGGACTTAGGTCCGTGGCGCCGTGTGAACCAGTTCGCACCTGATAAATTTCCGCCAGGCTGGCAATTTTCTTCAGATGTGTGATCCCGCCGGCATGCACGACAGTCGTTCGAATGTAGTCAATGAGCTGCTCCTGAATCAGTTGCTGACAGTCGAAAATTGTGTTGAATACTTCTCCGACAGCCAGCGGAGTGGTGGTGTGTTGCCGGATCAAACGGAAACTTTCCTGCAACTCAGCCGGTGTGGGATCCTCCAGCCAAAATATATGGAACGGCTCTAGCTCTTTTCCCAGACGCCCGGCCTCGATGGGAGTCAAGCGATGGTGCGCATCGTGCAACATGTGCACCTCGGGGCCAAACTCTTTTCGCAGTCGCCCAAAAAGCTGCGGCGCAAAGCGCAGGTAGTGTTCCGTGGACCACTGGTTCTCGGGCGGAGCATTCTTCTCGGCTGGCTCATAACCCAGTCCGGCCTGCATCCCACCAATTCCATACGTGCTGCTCAAACCCGGAATTCCTGATTGCGCGCGCACCGCCTTATAACCGAGGCTAAGAAAATGGCCGAACGATGCAACCGTCTTCTCGATGTCTGCGCCGCTGGCGTGTCCATAGACCAGGACCGCCTCCCGCGACGCGCCACCCAGCAATTGATAGAGAGGCACATTCAGACTTTTCGCGCGGATGTCCCAAAGCGCGGTGTCGACAGCCGAAATCGCGGACATGGTAACCGGCCCACGCCGCCAGTACGCACCTTTGTATAGGTATTGCCAGGTATCCTCGATCTTGCGCGCATCGCGCCCAATCAGCAGTGGAACCAGGTGGTCATTCAGATAGCTGGCAACCGAAAGTTCCCGACCGTTCAGCGTCGCGTCACCGAGTCCGTGTATCCCATCTTCGGTGACCAGCTTCAATGTGACGAAATTACGCCCGGGACTACAGACAATCACCTTGGCATCGACAATTTTCATCTGTCCCTATGCGAATTTTCTGAGGAAAGCTACTGTAGCACTCGAACGCAGATTCGACACGCTCTCGCAGACTGCGTCAACGTACACGCCCGGAGCCATGCACTGAGTCATGCGCACCGAGCGGAATCGAAGCCAGATCGACCCAGCCGTGTTCGTTGTCTTCCCGGACAAAGCTCAGGTCGCGCACGTCAATGCACCGGCTGCCGCCAAACTCCGCCCACCGCACGCGCGCCACGCGATACGCATATTGCGCTTCTTCCTCCGTGCCCATTTTCACGATCGTCAAATGTGGCATGTAGGGCCATTCTTCGTTCATGGCAAGGCCGTCGGCGTTCAGCAGGTCATGGAGTTCACGCATGCGGTAGGCAGCATGGGCGACGCGAATAAAGACCGTAGGCGTGACCGGAATGAAGGTTTCGACTTCTCCCAGCGAAACCTCAAAGGGCTCAACCCGCTGGCAATAACGTTCCAGGGTCTCGAGCGCAGCCGATTCGGAGCCATTCAAGCAGCGTGGAGGCAGAAGGGTGACGTGCGCGGCGAGATGGGGAAGTTCGGGGTGCAGTTCCGTGCGGAGGTTCTCGACGAACTCTCCGACCTCATTTTTCACATACGCGACGAGTGCGTACCGCTGAGAAGCCATGGCCACAGCGAATTATAAACACAGCCGCGACGCCGTGCCGCTCGGACTGCGCCGTGTAAAAGCGTTTTGACAATTCTCTTGCCACTCCCGTCTATAATGCCGCCGCTTCGACATACCTGATCCAAATGGAGGCTGCATGCAACATTTCGCTATCAATTATCTCGCGCTGCTGGTCGCGACCGTCGCCAGATTTCTGTTCGGCTGGCTTTGGTATTCGCCACTGCTTTTCGGGAAGTCGTGGATGTCCCTGACCAACTGCACACCGGAAGACATGAAGCGCAACATGCCGAAGGCAATCCCGGTGGACTTGATTGCCAGCTTCATCATGTCATTTGTGCTGGTACACGCGGTGCACTATGCGGGTGCAACTTCCGCAGCCCAAGGTGCGGCGGTCGGCTTCTTCAACTGGCTGGGGTTCATTGCGAGCGTCATGTTAGCTACAACGTTGTATGAAAAGCGTCCGATGAAACTGTTTTTCATTAATAGTGGTTTCAACTTGATTTCGCTGCTGTTTATGGGCGCGATCGTGGCAGTTTGGGTGTAGGCGATCATTGTGTGTGAGGCTACGTTCGCCTCGCGGCGGCATTCCTATTGGGAAGTTCTTGGGTGGGGACAGCCGCCCTCGGCTGTCCTTCTCCGATTTCGTCGTCGCGGAATGGCCGGCACCCGACGTCAACGCGCCGTCTTGCTTGAATAGCGCGGTTGCCTCTATGATTTCGATAGACCCACCGTGGTTTTTCGAAGTCGGGGCGTAGCGCAGCCTGGTAGCGCACCTGCCTTGGGCGCAGGGGGTCGTAGGTTCAA
>Ga0209580_10001374_pt1 | contig 11309 bp, 10 predicted proteins | sample Coa_R1_5_FD_187153 | JGI IMG/M metagenome (GOLD analysis project Ga0209580, IMG submission 187153) | Surface soil microbial communities from Centralia Pennsylvania, which are recovering from an underground coalmine fire - Coalmine... | ecosystem: Environmental > Terrestrial > Soil >...
CTTCCATTCCCCAACGGCGGCACATTGGGGCCCGACCTGACCCGTGCTTCTGCCAAGCTCGGTCCTCATGGCATGCGGTCCGCCATGCAAACTCTCTTCTTTCCAGCCATGACGTCGATTTACGACTCGCGCCCGCTGACGCTCGAGGAGCAGGGCGATCTGATTGCATTCTTCCAGGAAGCCGGAACGCGCCAACAGCCACGATGGATTACCCAAGTTCTCGGCCTGAGCGCCTTCGTCGGTCTTGGCATTCTCCTCGTGATCACCCGCTTTATGTGGCGGAATCGCCTGACAACAGTGCGCAGAGCTCTGGTTGAAAAAGCCGTCCGCACGGGAGGTCTGCTTTTGTGAGCTGGATCAAGGACATCGTCAACCCCAAGACGCGGCTGTGGGAGGAATTTTATCGCAACCGCTGGCAGCACGACAAAGTAGTGCGGAGCACGCACGGGGTGAACTGCACGGGCGGATGCTCGTGGATGATCTACGTCAAGAACGGGATCGTCACCTGGGAGATGCAGGCTCTCGATTACCCTAAACTGGAAGCTGGGCTACCGCTCTACGAGCCGCGCGGATGCCCGCGTGGGATCGTTTATTCCTGGTACATTTACAGCCCGGTCCGGATCAAGTATCCGTACCTGCGCGGCGTGCTGATGGACTTCTGGCACGAGGCTAAGGCCAAGCAACAAGACCCTGTCGAAGCCTGGGCCTCGATCGTAGAAGATAAGGAGAAGCGCCGCACTTATCAGGTGGCGCGGGGCAAAGGGGGGTTTCGTCGTTCGAACTGGGATGAGTGCCTGGAGATCATTGTCGCGTCCCTCCTCTACACCGCGAAGAAATACGGGCCAGACCGCGTCGTCGGCTTCTCCCCCATTCCGGCCATGTCCATGCTGAGCTACGCGGCCGGATCACGCTTCCTGCAGTTGTTCGGCGGGGCGCTCCTCAGCTTCTACGACCTTTATGCCGATTTCCCGCCCGCCTCGCCGGAGACCTGGGGTGAGAAGACAGACGTTGCCGAAAGCGCTGACTGGTTCAACAGCAAATACATCGTCGTCGAGGGCAGCAACCTCAGCATGACGCGCACACCCGATGCACACTTCGCGGTCGAGGCGCGTCACCACGGGGCGAAGCTGGTGGTCTTCTCGCCGGATTTCAGTGACGTATCAAAGCACGCCGACTGGTGGATCCCGGTGAACGCCGGGATGGATGGCGCACTGTGGATGGCCGTGGATCATGTGATCCTGAAAGAGTTTCACGCCGAGCGACAGGTCCCTTACTTTACCGATTATCTCAAGCGCTATTCCGACGCTCCGTTTTTGATTGAGCTGGAAAAGAGCGGAACCGGTTACTCAGCCGGTAGGTTCCTCCGCGCTAATCGGATCGCGCGATACCACGATGTCGAGAACGGAGAATGGAAGCTCCTGGTTTTCGATCAGACGAGCGGAGAATTGCGAATGCCGCAGGGCGCCGTCGGCTTTCGCTGGCAGAGTCAGAAGGGCCAATGGAACTTGGAGCTGAAAGACGGGCTCGATGGCTCAGAGATCGACCCGCAACTCAGCCTGATCGAGAAGCGGGAGGACGTTCTGCAGGTTAGTTTCATCGATTTCGGCGGGGACCGCACATTTCAGCGCGGCGTGCCGGTGCGATATGTTGAGACAGGAGACGGCCGCATTCCAGTGACGACCGTTCTTGACCTGTTGATGGCGCAGTTTGGAGTGCCACGGGGTCTCGCCGGCGATGATCCCAGTAGTTACGATGATGAAGACCGCCCGTACACGCCAGCCTGGCAAGAAAAGTATACCGGAGTCGGGCGCAATACCGTTGTTCAACTGGCGCGGGAGTTTGCAACGACGGCGGAGAAGACGAAGGGCAAGTGCACGATCATCATCGGATCCGGGGTAAATCACTGGTACCACGCCAACGTGCATTACCGCACAGGAATCGCAGCACTGATGCTTTGCGGATGCGTCGGGGTGAACGGCGGAGGCCTCAATCACTATACCGGGCAGGAGAAGCTGACGCCGATGGCATCGTGGAGCACCCTGGCCATGGCCCTCGACTGGACCAGGCCGCCACGGCTTCAGAATGGCCCTTCCTTCCATTATGTGCACAGCGACCAGTGGCGATACGAGAAGGCGTTCCCTGACCATCATCCCGCCAGCGGCCCGTTCGCCCGCGAGCATTTCATGGATTTGCAGGCTGCGGCCGTGCGTATGGGCTGGCTGCCGTTCTATCCCCAATTCAACCGCAACCCCATCCAGCTTGTGCGCGACGCAGAGGAGGCGGGCGCGAAGAGCAAGCAGGAAATCACAGACTGGGTGGTGGAACAACTGCGCACTGGCAATATCCGCTTCTCGGTTGAGGACCCGGACCTGCCGGAAAACTGGCCCCGAGTATGGCTGATCTGGCGAGCCAATGCGCTGCATGCCAGCGCCAAGGGGCACGAGTATTTTCTTCGGCACTATCTCGGGACGCACAATAACGCCATTGCCGACGAAGTGGCGGGTGACTCAGTCCAGGAAGTCGTGTGGCGGGAAGCCCCGACACAAGGCAAGATGGACTTGGTCGTCGACCTGAATTTCCGCATGGATACGTCGGCCTTGTATTCCGACATCATCCTGCCTTCAGCAAGCTGGTATGAGAAGAACGACCTGAATACTACCGATTTGCATTCCTACCTTCACCCTATGGGCGCCGCGGTCCCACCCTGCTGGGAATCGAGGAGTGACTGGGATATCTTCCGGTCGCTCGCCGAGAAGACGAGCGAACTCGCCCGCAATCATTTCCCGGAGCCGTTCCGGGAAATCGTGGCCACGCCCCTACTCCATGACACCCCGGATGAGATTGCTCAGCCGAGGGTCAGGGATTGGTCCAAAGGCGAATGCGAGCCCGTGCCCGGGAAGACCATGCCCCACCTCTGGGTTGTGGAGCGGGACTATGTCAATCTGGTCCATCACTTCAAAGCGCTCGGCCCCGGCATCAAAGAACACGGCGTCGAAGACCACGGTATCGAGATACCCGTTGACGGGCTCTACGACGAGTTTGCGAAGACGGTTCCTTCCTATGAGTGGAACGGCCGAAAGTATCCCTCACTGGCCGATGTCTTGAACGCGGCGAACGCGGTGCTCTTTTTCGCGCCGGAATCGAACGGGGAAATTTCCTACCGTGGGTTCAAGGAAAAGGAGCGCCAGGTCGGCCTACCACTGGCAGATCTTGCCGAAGGCCATCGTGGCGTTCGATATGACTTCAGCCAACTGGTACAGCAGCCGCGCCGCATTCTCACCAGCCCTTGCTGGTCGGGGATCGTCAACAACGGCAGAGCTTACAGCGGTTACGTCATGAATGTGGAGCGGCTGGTTCCCTGGCGGACCCTCACGGGTCGCCAGCATCTTTATCTGGATCACGAAGCGTATCGCGCTTTCGGTGAGTCCTGTCCCACTTTTAAGCCCCGGATCAACCTTGAGAGTACGCTCAACCTCGTGAAAAGCGCGCCGGCCGCGAGATCGCTCACACTCGCCTGCATCACTCCACACGGTAAATGGCACATTCATTCCACCTATTCCGACGACCTCCGCATGCTCACACTTTCCAGGGGCGTTGAACCTTTCTGGCTCAACGACAAGGATGCTTCCAAGATGGGCATTCAGGACAACGACTGGATCGAGGCGTACAACGACAACGGCGTCATTGTCACCCGCGCCGTGGTGAGCGCTCGCATTCCCCGCGGGATCAGCATTTTCTACCATGCGCCGGAACGGACGATTTCCTTTCCCAAGTCTCCCATGCGAAATAACCGTCGCGGCGGAGGCACCAACAGCGTCACCCGGATGCGCCTGAAGCCCGTGTTGATGGCCGGCGGCTATGCGCAGCATTCGTATCGCTTCAATGATTACGGACCGGCAGCATCGGACCGGGACACGTATGTGATTGTCCACAAGCTCGAGGGCAAACCCAAGTGGGATTGAGGGCGAAGAGGAAACTGTATGAACGTCCGCGCGCAGGTTTCGATGGTCTTCCATCTCGATAAGTGCATCGGCTGCCACACCTGCAGCCTGGCGTGCAAGAACCTGTGGACGGATCGTCCCGGGACTGAATACATGTGGTGGAATAACGTGGAGACCAAACCCGGCACGGGCTATCCAACGCTCTACGAGGATCAGGAGCAATATCATGGCGGGTGGGTGCTTGAGGACGGCAAACTCCGCCTTAAGCTAGGCAGCCGTCCCACGGAACTGGTGAACATCAGCTTCAATCCGCGGCTCCCCACATTGGACGATTACTACGAACCCTTCACCTATCGCTACAAGGATCTGATCGACGCCCGGCCCGGGGAAGACCAGCCGGTAGCCAAGCCCATCTCGATGATCACGGGCGACGAGATGGAGATCGAGGCGGGGCCGAATTGGGACGACGATTTGAGCGGTTCGCCCATCTATGCTGCGAATGACCCCAATCTTAAGGTGCTCAATGCAGAGGAACGTCGCCAGTTTTTCGAGATGGAGCAGCTTGTCTACTTCTACCTCCCAAGGATGTGCAACCATTGCCTCAACCCGAGCTGCGTGGCGGCCTGTCCGAGTGGAGCGATCTATAAGCGTGGCGAGGACGGTATCGTGCTCGTGAGCCAGGAAAAATGTCAGGGATGGCGGATGTGCGTTTCCGGCTGCCCCTACAAGAAGGTCTATTTCAACTGGAATTCCGGCAAGGCAGAGAAGTGCATTCTTTGTTACCCGCGACTCGAAATCGGGGAGGCTCCGGCCTGCATGCATTCCTGCGTGGGAAAGATACGCTACCTCGGAATCATGCTCTACGATGCAGACCGCATTGAAGAGACTGCTTCGAAACCAGATAAAGAGCTGGTCGAAGCGCAGCGTGACATCATCCTGGACCCCTTTGATCCTGAAGTCATCCGGACGGCGCAGCAGGACGGGGTGGATCAAAAAGTCATCGCCGCTGCTCAGAAGTCGCCCGTCTATAAGTATGTCAAGCTTTGGCGGCTGGCGCTGCCGCTCCACCCTGAGTGGCGCACCCTGCCGATGCTCTTCTATGTGCCACCGTTACTGCCCGTGACGGCTTCTTTGAATCAACAGGGCCGTTATGAACTGGATGCGAATTTCTTCAGTTCGCTCGAAAGCGCCCGGCTGCCGATCCGCTATATGGCCAGCCTGTTTACGGCCGGAGATGAGGAGCCCGTGATCGCCGTTTACAGAAAACTGCTGGCCGGGCGCATCTTCAAGCGCGCCCAAACGGTCGGAGATATTCCCATGGACAAGGCCCTTCAGGCGCTCGAAGAGGCACAATTGAATCCCCAGGAGGTCGAGGATATTTACCACATGACTTCACTGGCGGGGTTCGACGAGATGTTCGTAATTCCTCCCATGCTGCGCGAGGTGGCCATCGAGATGGGCGTCGATCCCCACGAATTTCAGGAGGAACGAGGCGCAGGTTTCGTGCGCCTTCCACAGCGAGGCCTGTAAGAAATGAAGGACGGAGTTTTCCCAGGCCGTTAGACACCTGGCTCCGGACGGGACCTTTGATCATGATGCGTGGGGCCTACTCTTTATTTGCAGGCGTTCTTGATTACCCCGGCGCGGAAGTCTCTGCGCAGGTGCAGGAGCTCATCGCGCAAGTTGCTGTTTTCAATTCAGAGGCCGTTGAACCGCTCAGAAAGTTTGAGTCGGAATTGAAGGGCATGAGCCTGGGCGAGCTTCAAGAGCTTTACACCAGCACTTTCGACATGCGCCCCGACCGCACCACGAATCTGGGATGCCACATCTTCGGAGAGGATGTGCGTCGCAACATTTTTATGGCGCAATTGAAGGAGCGGATGGAAGCCAGGCAAATCCCGACCGGTACTGAACTGCCGGACCATCTCAGTCTGGTGTTGCAACTGCTGGCCGCCCAGGATTCCACAGACGAGACGCAAACGCTCGTCGCGGACTGCCTGGCACCGGGCGTCACGCGCATGTGTGCATCCTTCAATCAGAACGAGAGTAGTAATCCCTACGCGCACGCATTACAGGCGCTTTTAACCGTGCTCAGGGAAGAGATGGGAAACGTTGCGACGACCGAGGCAGCGCCTTGATGACCCTCCTTGCCTAAGGGATGGCGATGGGTGCATCCACTGGCCTCAAGGCACCGAAGATGCGCTTGTAACAGGCTTTGAGAACAATTAAGTTGGATACTTTCTGGTTTATCGCTTTTCCGTATCTCGCGTTGGTGCTCGCGATTGGTGTTGGAATCTATCGATACCTCACCAACCGTTATACATACTCCAGCCTGTCATCACAAATCCTCGAAAACCGGAGACTCTTCTGGGGTTCCGTGCCCTGGCACTACGGCATAACACTGATTTTGCTGGCCCACCTTCTTGCAGGACTGTTCCCGGGTGCCGCGGCGTTCATCCTCGGTGGGCGCATTCGGCTCCTGGTGTTGGAGCTCACGGGGATGGCGCTGGGATTATTCGCGCTTTTCGGACTGGCTGTCCTGATCATCCGCCGTCTGCCCACCAAGTCCCTGGTGCGCGCGGCGAGCTCGAACATGGACGGGCTATTGCTGGCATTCCTTCTGGTCCAGACGGTAACCGGCGTCAGCGTTGCGATCTTCGACCGCTGGGGAAGCCTGTGGTATCTGCATACCGCGGCGCCGTGGTTTTGGTCCCTCGTCCGCCTGCATCCTGACATGAGCACTGTGGTCTCGCTCCCCGGATTTGTAAAGGTCCACTTCGTCATCGGCTTCGCCATCATCCTCTTGTTTCCTTTTACCCGGCTGGTGCACCTGGTGATGTTTCCGATCCATTACCTCTGGCGGCCCTACCAGGTGGTGATCTGGAACGACCGGCCGCATCGTGCCGCCGCCCGTTCGACGGATACAACAAAATGAACGAGAATGAACTAACCGAGACTCGACGGCGCTTTTTGACCCGGTTGTCGATTGCTTTGGGCTCAATCGCCACGGCCATCGTAGCAATTCCTGCCGTGGGATTCCTGCTCGGCCTTCGCAAACCTCCCCGAGTTTGGCGCACCGTGGGCGCAGTCAACGATTTCCAGATCGGCTCCACGGTCAAGGTGTCATTTCTCGACCCGTCGCCGCTGTCTTGGGCCGGCGTGACAGCTCAGACGGCAGCCTGGTTACGGCGGGAAGGCGACCAGCAGTTCATTGCCTTTTCAGTGGATTGCACGCACCTCGGCTGCCCCGTCCGCTGGCTGCCGGACGCAAACTTGTTCATGTGTCCTTGCCACGGTGGTGTGTTCTACTCGAACGGGACCGTGGCCTCCGGGCCACCTCCCCGGCCGCTGACCCAATATCCGGTGCGCGTTCAAGATAACCAGATCCAGATTCTTACGAGTCCGCTTCCTATCACTTGAGCGTTCGGAGCAATAGGAGATCACAGCGAATGCTGAAGCGCGCGTGGTGCTGGTTCGACGACATAACAGGGGTCTCCAACTGGCTGGTCCCAATCCTGCACCATCCGGTCCCTCATGCCCGAAAGTCAGCTTGGTCTTACGTGTTCGGGAGCGCCACGCTGTTTGTATTCCTTCTGCAGATCGTTACCGGGATCGCGCTCGCGAGCGGCTACGTCGCCTCCACCGGACAGGCCTACGACACTCTGCTCTTCATTAGCGGAACAACCTTTGGCCGCATCGTGCGGGGTATCCATGCTTTCGGCGCCTCGGCGATGGTTATCCTGATCGGGATTCACGCGATCCGTGTCTACCTGATGGGAGCCTACAAATACCCCCGACAGATGAATTGGCTGACCGGTGCTGGCTTGCTTCTCTTCACACTGCTGATGGCCTTCACGGGGCAACTTCTCCGTTGGGACCAGACCGGCTTCTGGTCGGTGGTGATTGCTGCTGAGCAGGCCGGACGAACGCCTTTCATCGGCAACTGGCTTGGACGCTTCATCCTTGCCGGGGACACGGCAGGGGGCGCCACCCTCAGCCGGTTCTTCGCTGCGCACGTGTTTTTCATTCCCGCGCTCATCTTCCTGTTTCTCGGGTTCCACCTTTACCTCGTACTCCACAACGGGATTTCCGAACCGCCCAAGGCGGGCCGGCCGGTAGACCCGAAAACTTATCGTGCCTGGTATCAGGAGCTGCTCGCTCGTGAAGGGCAGCCTTTCTGGCCCGACGTCGCTTGGCGTGATGTCGTGCTCGGATTTCTGGTCATCCTGACCATCGTGACGCTGGCAGTAGCCGTCGGACCTCCTGCGCTCGGCAAGCCGCCCGACCCCACGATCATCGAGGCCTCCCCGCGGCCGGAGTGGTATTTCCTGTGGTACTACGCACTGCTCACCTTGATCCCCCGCTGGTCGGAAAATTACGTCATTATCCTGGGGCCGGCGCTGTTTGGAGCAGTTCTCGTTCTGTTGCCGCTGGTGGCGGGCAAGGGTGAGCGCAGCCCTATCCGGCGCCCATGGTCATTGGCCGTGGTGGCTTTTGCTGTGTTCATGATTGCGTTTTTCGGCGCTAAGGGCCACGTGGCCCCGTGGTCACCCCGCATGGATGCTCCACCTCTGCCCGCCGAAGTCGTCGGCACCACGACTGGGCCCATCGCCGACGGAGCGAACGTCTTCCACAAGAAGGGATGCGAATATTGCCATAAAGTGGCCGGCTACGGTGGCATCCGGGGCCCCGACCTTACTTACGCCGCGCAGCGCATGACGGCTGCACAAATGACCACTCGTATTTTCAGCGGCGCCGAGAACATGCCATCCTATACCGGCAATCTGACACCTCAGGAGCTTACTTCTCTGCTTGCGTTTCTCGAGTCGCGCCGGCGCAGACCGCCGGGGCTGTCATCCGCTCAATAGCGTCGGCGGCTCGGGGCTTTTCTAAGCAGACGTTCTTGGCGCTCATCGAACTCGCAGTTGCGCTCGTCTTTGAGAATCCTGAGCCAAGGCGTGGGAGCGCAACCCTGGGGGCGGTAGAAAAACCAGGCGGCGTGACTTTAGTCATGGACGCAGTGCCTCCGGAAGCAGTGTACTGGAGTGTTTCATGGCATCGCCATCGAGAGTTCGACAGGCGTTCAGCGGGACCGTCGTTGGAAAAGAAGGAAAGCCGGAAGCGAGTTCTCGTGGCCGAAATCGATGGATGTTTGCTCACCGGGTTGCAGGTCCTGCTTGAGACGAAGGGTTACGTAACCTCAACTGCCTAGCGCGCTGGGAGGGATTCAGCTGCTTCAATTACAGGACTTTGACCTCGTGCTGCTGGATGACTGCCTTCCGGACCCGAGCGGGGAGGAACTCTGGCGTGCGATCCAACATCAGCCGCCGAAAACTTCGGTAGCTCTGCTGCAGACCTCGCAGCCGGTTGAAGAAGCGCAGTCGCACTTCCTGCGCATCGGAGGACGCTGTATCCTGAATAAAACGACACCCTATAAGATTGCCCAGTCGGTTCACGAATACGTTTCTCGAAACGCGGCGGGCAGTGAAGCAAGCCGAGAAGCCGCGGATGGGCGTGCAGCCAGCTTGAAGCATGTTTGTTGGGCCGCGGAGTCCCAGAGTAGATTCCGTCATCCTGAGGAGGAGATATGACCATCGATGCGACAAAGAGGGTGAAGGAAATTGTAGTCGAAGCACCGTCATCTGTGAGAGTTTTTGAAACCCTTGGAATCGATTATTGCTGCGGGGCCGACCAGCCGCTGGGAGATGCCTGCCGGAACGCCGGACACCCGGTGGACGAGGTTCTGCGATCACTGGAAGAGGCCGAGCGCTCGTCGAGTGCGGACTCTCCCGCGATGCATTGGAATGAAGAGTCGCTGGCAAGTCTGGCCGATCACATCGTCGCCACGCACCATAGTTTCTGCAGGCAGGAGGTGAGCCGACTCTCGGCGCTCCTCAAGAAGGTCATCGAGAAACATGGCGATAACCATCCGGAACTTCGCCGCATTGGGACTTTGTTTGCAGGGCTCAGCAACGAACTGCTGATGCATCTGATAAAAGAGGAGCAGATGCTGTTTCCCTACATTGCCAGGCTGGAAGAGGCAGTAACGCACAACACCTCCTTTCCGAGGCCGCCCTTCGGAACGGTACAGAACCCCGTGCGGATGATGGTTCTCGAACACGACCAGGCGGGTGAGCAACTGAAAGAGATCCACAGGCTCAGCAATGGGTATGAGCCACCGCCCGACGCCTGCGACAGCTTCAAGGCTCTGTACCAGGGTCTCAGGTCATTTGAGGAGGATATGCACCAGCATGTTCACCTCGAGAATAACCTTCTCTTTCCGCGCGCCGTGGCCATTGAAGACTCTGCCTACTCCAGCGGAAGGACCGCTGGGAGTTAGCAGGGCTCGACGGAGCTAGTCGTAGCGACTGGCGCGACGCTCTCTTGTCGGCTTCACCAGCCTCAGAAAGAGGACGGAGAGAGCGCCGTTTCCAGGGCGCACCGCGGACCTCCCGGGCAATGGACAGCCCAGCCCGGCGAACGCCATGAGCCCGTATTGCCTGGGCCTAAGCGGTGGATCGTAACCTTGGGAAGCGCCACTTTGATTTTGTTGACGAGTCGAAGCTTATGGCTGGAGGATCTGAACGTCGCTCGCGGCTTGTCCTCCTTGATCCCGCTGTCGCTCGCGGTTTAGTCTCCCATCTTCGTCTGGCCCACCTGCTCGAGCGCTTTTCCGAGAGGCCCGTATGGGCGCTCTTCATGTTCATCAACGGTTTTGTTACCATTGCGATCCTTGCCGGCGTCGCGATGATTTCCCATACTCCTTTCATCTTCCCGTCACTCGGCCCCACGGCAATTCTGCTGTTTTACACGCCCCTTTCTCCAACAGCGTCTCCGCGCCACACAGTTTATGGCCACGCTGTCGGCATCCTGTGTGGCTACGGCTCACTGCTGGTGGGGCTGCATCACGCTCCTCCGGCCGTCGCGGTGGGAGTGGACTCACGGCGGATCATGGCTGCGGCGCTATCGCTTGCCTTCACAGGCGCCCTGATGATTCTCTTCAAGGTGGCGCACCCGCCCGCGGGAGCTACGACGCTGATCATTTCATTGGGCATCGTCACCGAGCCATTTCATCTGCTGGTCATCGAGATCGCGGTCGTGCTGTTGGTAGGACAGGCGATGGTCATTAACCGGCTGGCTGGCCTTGATTATCCGCTCTGGGCGAGAGTCCAGGGCCGGCATGGAGGCGAGGACATTCGGTAGCGCCTTCTGCGCGACCGGGCCAAAGTGGCAAGCGAGACACCAGTTGGCAGCAGGTTGGCAGGAGCGGCGGGAGCAGCGGCCCAAGAGACGGCGATGAGCGAGGAGCACCTGACCAGTCCCGGTTCTACGCTCGGCACTATCGCCTACATGTCACCGGAGCAGGCG
>Ga0209580_10001375_pt1 | contig 11309 bp, 12 predicted proteins | sample Coa_R1_5_FD_187153 | JGI IMG/M metagenome (GOLD analysis project Ga0209580, IMG submission 187153) | Surface soil microbial communities from Centralia Pennsylvania, which are recovering from an underground coalmine fire - Coalmine... | ecosystem: Environmental > Terrestrial > Soil >...
GGCACCGAACGCGCCGACGAAGAACTCGCGGAATTTCAAGAACTGCAGCGTACTGCGGTGCTCAGTTCCTTTCACTATCATCACGCTCGTCTCGTCGAAATTATGTATTGTGTGGAGCGCATCGAGCAGCTGTTGAATGATCCCGAGATTCTCTCCAAACACGTTCGCGCGGTGGCGCGGCCCAATGCGCAGGAGGGAGTCGGTGTGGCGGAAGCGCCCCGTGGCACGCTCTTCCATCATTACAAAATCGACGATCAGGGACTGATGCAGTGGGTCAATCTGATCATCGCAACCGGGCAGAACAATCTCGCAATGAACAAGAGCGTGCTGCAGGTCGCGAAACACTTCGTCAAAGGCGATAAACTGACGCGTGGAATGCTGAACCGGGTGGAAGCCGTGATCCGCGCTTATGATCCCTGCCTAAGCTGCTCAACGCACGCCGTCGGACATATGGCGCTCAAGATCCAACTGCTCTCTCCCGACGGCGCTCTGCTCGACGAAGTGGCACGCAACTGACCTTATGCCGCACGTTCTGGTGCTCGCCGTAGGAAATCCTCTGCGTTCGGACGACGGCCTCGCCTGGCGCACCGCCGACGAACTGCAAAGCACCACCCTGCCGGCTGAAAGCGAAATAGTTAAGGTCCACCAACTCGCCCCGGAACTCGCGGAGAATGTAAGCCGCGCCGCTCAGGTGATTTTTGTCGATGCCGCCGTGACAGGAGAGCCGGGTACCCTGAGTTGTGAACGCGTGGGGAGATCAGCGGCCGAGTCTGCTTCGTCTCACTCCTTAACCCCGGCTGCGCTGCTGCAACTCGCAGCCACATTGTACGGAGTCGCTCCGACCGCGTTTTTGGTTTCAGTGGTAGGCAAATCGTTCGAGCATGGAGAATCTCTTTCGCCGGAGGTCGAGCAAGCGCTTCCAGGGCTCGTTGCAAAGATTCGCGAACTAATATTCGAAGCAGGAAAAGAAGGAATGTAGGGACGCCGCCCTCTCCGGGGCCCCCGGCGCGCCCGGTTTTGGTGCGCTGGGGTGGTCGGCTGCCCGGTCGAGCGAAGCTCGACTACCCTAACGTGGAACTCGCGTTCATCTTATGCCGCTACTGTCAATTTTTCGCGCGCCGCGATTTCACGCTCGACCATTGTCACCACCGACAGCGGAATTCGCACGCGCTTCACAATCGACGACCGCACCGTGATGCCCTCAATAGCAAATCCGTTCTCGTGCGGGGCAGGATCGGATAGCAGATGTATTTCTTCACCGTAGAGTCGAATAGTTTTAGCACTGCGGTAGCCCAACGCTCTCAGTCTTTCGCACACCAGCCACTGCTTGCCAGCAGAAACTGCCTTGTCTTTCATTTTCCCCTCAGTCCGCCATTACTGGGCGGCGGCGTTCTAACCATTTGGTTTGTTCACAGTATGTGTAGAGTTCGTCGCGGAACTTGGGATCGGCAATCTCGATCAGCGCCTTGGCACGTTCGCGAATGGACTTGCCGTGCAGATAAGCCACGCCGTGCTCCGTCACCACATAGCGCACCAGCCCGCGTGTAGTGACGACTCCGGCTCCCGGCGCCAGTGTGGGTACAATGCGCGACACTGTGCCGCCCTTTGCTGTCGAGTCAATTGCGATGATGGGCTTGCCGCCTTTCGAGCGGGACGCGCCATATAGAAAATCCACCTGCCCGCCGATTCCGCTATAGAAGCGAGTTCCGATCGAGTCCGAGCAGACTTGCCCGGTGAGATCGACTTGCAGCGCGGAATTGATGGCGACCATATTGTCATTGCGGGCGATCAGAAAAGGATCGTTGCTGTAAGAGGTTGGGTGAAATTCAAATAGCGGGTTGTTGTCCACAAACTGAAAAATACGCTTTGTCCCAATCACGAATCCAATAATGATTTTCCGCGGCTTGAAGTTCTTGCGCGCGCCCGTGATGACGCCCGCTTCAATCAACGGAACTACGGCATCAGTGACCAGTTCACTCTGAATGCCGAGGTCCTTGCGGTCCATGAGAAGGGACAGCACTGCATCGGGAATGCCCCCAATCCCGGTTTGCAGCACCGCCCCATCTTCAATCAGGCCCGCGACGCGGCGCGCTATCATGACATGCATGTCAGTGACGACTGGCTGCTTGTATTCGCATAGCGGCCGTGACGACTCCACCACCGCATTTATGTCACTGACATGGATGTAACTATCGCCGTAGGTTCTCGGCATATAGTTATTGACCTGCGCGATTACGTAGCGGGCACACTTGGCGGCGGTTAGCGTGGTGTCCACGCCTACGCCAAAACTGCAAAAGCCGTGAGAGTCTGGCGGCGAGACTTGAATCAGTGCGACGTCCAGCGGCATGGCGCCGCTCTCAAACAACCCCTCGACTTCGCTTAGATCAATGGGAATGTAATCCGCGCGGCCATCGTTGATTGCATCTCTGACATTCGGCCCCATGAACACCGCACTGTGGCGAAAGTGGCCGGCCATCTCAGGCGCGACGTAGGGTGCCTCACCCATCGTCCGCATGTGCGTGATTTCGACATCGTGCAGTTCAGGCGCGCGCCGCATCATCGCTTCGACGAGAGTCTCAGGCTCGGCGCAGCCCGGGTGGATATACACACGCATCCCGGATTTAAGGAATTGCAGGGCCTGCTCGGCGGTCTGGAGTTTGCTGGAGTACTCAGTTTCCCACGACATCCTGGCGGCCTCCCATGTTCTTAGGCACTGGCTTGCAATGGCTGCTGGCTCACGTGCTCCTGCAGTTCATATCCCAAGGCAGCGTAGTAAATCGCGCGGTCAAAAAAATGGTCCAGCAACTGCAGCATCTCCAGCTCGCCATAAACTTCCACGGGCCGATCCTCTGTGGCTTCCTTTTTCAAGAATTCCCACAGATTGTCTTTTGTCAGGACGATGACCCAGGCGACCTGACTGAACGGCACTTTCTGCTTGGCGCGATCGGCGCCGATTCTCAAATACCGGCGCTCCAGGTCGAGCTCATCTTTGGTGAGGAGCCAGTCGCCCAAATGGCGATACACCTCGTACACGCGTTCTTTGAGGTCATCCGGAGGGACATTTTTGTAATCCGGGGTTGCTTCGGAGGTTTGGACCCGGTCCAGAAGACATGACGACAAGGCCTGGGAGTGGGTCTCGATCAAGTGGACAAGGCGATACAGCATCATCATAAGGCACCCTCGATCGAACTGCCTGATTGTCAATTCGGGAAAACATTCGGGCCATGACTCTCCGCACAAGCCCGGGTGACGAGGATCACATGGCCAACTGGCTTCTGCTGCAGGCAGATGGCGTCATGTTTCGGATCTGACGACGCTATACGAACAGCGTCGTCTGTGGTTAAATTCTTTGCGCATGCGCGCCGCTGCCATTCTCGGGCCGGGGAATCTCGCCAAGACCATGCTCGCGTTCCAGCGCGCTACGAATATTCAATGGACATCGCTGATCGAGCAAGCTGATGTTGTTGTCATCTTCGGTGGTGACGGAACCATTCATCGCCATCTTTCCACGCTGGTGGAGCTCGACGTGCCGGTTCTGATCGTCCCGTGTGGCAGCGGCAATGATTTTGCCCGCGCGCTGAACATTCGCAACGTGCGCGATGCAGTGAAAGCCTGGCACAAATTTGCGGCGGGAGAGAAGAAGGCTCGGGCCATCGATCTCGGCGTGATCGCAGAGGGCTCGTCGGTCGCGGCGCCCACGCGAGATGGGCCAGTTTTAGTTGGAAACGCCGTGCCAGCGCCGAACAGAGAACAAACCCCACACTACTTCTGCTGCGTTGCCGGCGTTGGGATCGACACCGCAATTTCGCGCCGCGCTAATGCTCTGCCCCGCTGGCTCCGCTCCCATGGCGGATATGCGATCAGCGCTCCCGGTGAATTTCTTCGCTTCGCGCCATTTCCGATGAAGATTTCTACAAACGGCACTGCCGCAGCTCCCCGGCCCACGATTCTCGCATCTGTCGCCAATGCGCCAGCTTATGGGGGAGGAATGAAGATCGCCCCGCAGGCCAGACTCGACGACGGCAAACTTGATCTTTGCATCGTCCGGGCGATGGACACCTTCAAGCTGTTCTGTCTTTTTCCTACTGTCTATTTCGGCCGCCACTTGGGTTTTCGCGAGGTCGAATATGCGCAGACGCAGTCCGCAAAGATCGAGACCGAACTTCCGTTCGACGTTTATGCCGATGGCGAGTACGTCTGCCAAACTCCAGCGGAATTCAGTGTCGCTCAAAACGCGTTAGAAGTGATCGTTCCCGATTAGGTCATCGGCATCCTAGCGGTGCTAAACTACAAAGGATTTACAAAGGTTTTATGGCTGAAAACGAACGCTCGCGTATCTGGCTCTGGGTTCTGATCGGAGGAGGAGCTTTCTTCCTCTTTGTACTGGCCGTGTTCAGTCTGGTTTATGTCGCGCTGCATGCGGGCGGACAGCAAGCCGGCATCCATGCTTTCGGCGACAAGATCGGAGTGGTAGATCTGCAAGGGGCTATCGTTGACCCCAATGAAACGGTCGAGCAGCTGCGCAAATTTGCTGATGATGATTCCATCAAGGCCATCATCATCCACGTGAATTCCCCGGGCGGCGGAGTGGCCGCTTCCGAAGAGATTTACCGCCAGGTCAAGCGCATCCGTGACGAAAAGAAGAAGTACATCGTCTCTTCCATCGAGACGGTTGGGGCCAGCGGCGCCTATTACATATCTTCGGCGACCAACAAAATTTATGCCGACAATGGCAGTGTAGTCGGATCAATCGGAGTCATTGCCGAGTGGGTCAACTACGGCGACCTGATGCGCTGGGCGAAGCTAAAGCCGGAGGTCCTGAAAGTCGGCCAATTCAAGGACACAGGCGATCCGACGCGCGAGCTCACGCCCGCCGAACGGCAGTATATGCAGGGCCTCATCGATAACATGTATGGCCAGTTTGTGAGCGCCGTGGCCGAGGGTCGCCACGCCAAAGTTGATGATATTAAGCCAATTGCGGACGGCCGGGTGTGGACCGGCCAGCAAGCCCTCAGCATGCACCTGGTCGACCAAATTGCCGATTTCCGCGCGGCCGTGCTGGATACCGCGAAATCGGTGAAGATCAGCGGCGAACCGGTCTTGGTGCATCCGGAGCGCGAGCGCAAGTCGTTGCTGGACCTATTGTTCGGCGATGTTTCTCCCTGGCTTCCCAGCAAGGAAAAGCTCCTGGACCAGCAGGTGGGGTTTTACTATCTTTGGAAGTAGGAACGACCGGACACAGCATTCACTTGCCAACAAGCCTTGAGATTTGAGAAGGTTATGCAGACCGGATTGCGGGGCCTGACGCCCAGAGCTGCCGCTGGCCTTCGTAGCGTCTTCGAGGGTTCCGGGTGCAAAATTTCATAACCATTGGAGCACAGAGGCCATGACCAAAGCGGATTTGATCGATGAAATCTCCCGGCTAGCGGAACTGACCCGCAAGGACAGCGAAGTCGTGGTCGAGACCATCTTCGACAGCATCGTGCGTTCGCTGCGGGCGGGCGATAAGATTGAAATCCGCGGGTTTGGCAGTTTTCGCACGCGCCAGCGCAAGCCTCGCATTGGGCGCAATCCCAAGACCGGAGATCGCGTCGAAGTCCCGGCCAAGAAAATTCCCTTCTTCAAACCGAGCAAGGAGTTGAAAGACCTGGTGAACGGCGATGCTTCTGCGTCCGAGGCATCACCTGCCGCTGCTCCGCCCGCGGTCCAATAGCGGACTTCCCGCAGGCGCTTGCATGTTCTCCCGCAGAGTGCGTGTCGAATACGAGCAGGATGGAAAGCGCCTGCCGTGTCCCTTGAAGTGGCTCGATAGCTTCTCGATGCGGAACTTCACCAATGCAACCATGTTCGATGACACTCTTCCAGTCGCAGACGGCGTCATGGAAATTGGAGAGCGCGTTCCGCTCGACCAGCTTAAGGATGCGATGGAAGATTGGTTCCGGCGCAAGGGATACCTGGGTAAGTCAGCGGGGCTCAGTGTGAGTAGTCTGTGAACCTGGCCCTTATCGCTCGTGTGGTATGGGTGGAGCAGGGCTTCAGAGAGTGCGTGAGAACTCACTTTCATCGAGCGCGGTCGAATGCACCGTTAGAAATCGAGCCCCGCAGGGGCGAACAAGCTTAGCCTAGCGCGGAAGCGCTGGGTAAAGTGGACAACATGATTCAAGTCCCGGAGGGACGGCCGAATTCTCAGGCGCACACTTCAGCTCTGCATAAAAAGCAATCTAATCCGCTGGCTTTAGCCACTGAGGTACTTCGTCAACAAGAACGTTAGTGCCGAAAATGCCTCACGCCCGTGAACACCATCGCCAGCCCTAACCGATCAGCGGCCTCTATCACTTCCGTATCGCGGACCGATCCTCCGGGTTGAATGATGGCCGTCGCTCCAGCTTTGGCAATTTCTTCCACTCCATCGGGAAACGGAAAGAACGCGTCCGACGCAGCAACCGTCCCTTTCAGTGGCAGCACAGCTTTTTGTGCGCCGATGCGGCACGAGTCCACGCGGCTCATCTGCCCAGCTCCGACGCCAACGGTTTGACCGTCACGCGCATATAAGATGGCGTTCGACTTCACGTGCTTGCACACTTTCCAGGCGAAGAGCAGAGCTCGCTTTTCTTCGGGCGTTGGTTGGCGTTTGGTCACAACCTTCAGATCGGATTCTTTCAACTGATGCAGGTCGGCATCCTGCACCAGCATCCCGCCCGAGACATTTTTTAGGACCCATTTCTGCGGGCTGTTCGCGATCTCAACCAACCGCAAGTTTTTCTTCGCCGCAAATTTCTCTATCGCCACTTTTTCAAACGACGGCGCGGCAATTACCTCGAGAAACAATTTGGCCATTTCCTCGGCAGCGGCCTCGTCCACCGGACGATTTACGCCTATCACTCCACCGAAAGCCGAAACCGGATCGCACTCCAGCGCCCGCTTGTACGCTTCGGCCAAAGTTTTCCCAGTCGCGGTACCGCAGGGATTCGTGTGCTTGATGATCGCGCAGACCGGTTCCTCAAATTCCTGCGCTAGGTCCCACGCAGCCTGCAGATCAACAATGTTGTTGTACGAAAGTTCCTTGCCCTGCACCTGCCGCGCATTGGCTACGCCAGTATCCGATCCATCGGAATACATGGCGGCCTTCTGATGGGGGTTCTCACCGTATCGCAGGTCAGTGACTTTCTTGAAGGAGAGCCGCAGGTTGTCCGGAAATCCTTCCGCGGAGTGCAGCGCAAAATTCCCATTGGCGCTCACCCTTTCGAGCGTCGAGGCAATCGCGGAATCGTAAGCGGCCGTGGTGGCAAACGCTTTTTGCGCCAGCCGCCATTTAGTTTCCGATGAAAGCGCGCCTCCGGACTTGGACATCTCCTCGGCAATCACATCGTAATCACTAGGCGATGTGACCACAGCAACATCCTGAAAATTTTTTGCCGCTGAGCGAATCATCGAAGGGCCGCCAATGTCAATGTTCTCGATCAGCTCCTCGAAATGAACTCCCGATTTCGCGGCCGTTTTCTCAAATGCATACAGATTGACCACGACCATGTCGATCGGCTGGATTCCATGCTCGGCCACAGCCGTGCGGTGCGCGGCATTTTCTCGCCGATGCAGAATTCCGCCATGGACTTTGGGATGCAGTGTCTTCACGCGTCCATCGAGCATCTCGGGGAAACCGGTGATTTCGGAAATGTCTTTCACGGCAACTCCCGAATCGCGCAGCAACTTGGCGGTTCCACCAGTCGAAACAAGGTCAACTCCCATTCCGGAGAGCTTGCGGGCGAAATCGGTCAGCCCGGTCTTATCGGTGACACTGAGAATGGCACGTTGAATTTTCTGGGGCATTACAAACCTCGGATGTCCCAAGATGCGAGGCTTCTCGGGAGCGTAATCAGATTGGCTGGCTAGGAAGCGTCAGCAGAAGATTTTATCAGTTAAGAGGGTACGGCTGTTCTACGAGCGCGAACGCAGAATCGTTATCCTGTCATCCGGAGCGCAGCGAAGGATCTATGCATTTCAGCATAACTACATAGATCCTTCGCGGCTTGAAAGCCACTCAGGATGACAAAGAATGACCTACGCGACCTGCGCCAAGGTGACAGGCTGTCCGCAATGCGCGCAGCGCCGCGCGTCAATCGGAATTTCGCTCAGGCACTCCGGACACTTCTTCGTAGTCGGATCAGCCGGCGCTGGCGCCTTGCGCATGCGAGCCACCAGCATATTGACCGGTGTCACCACAAAAAAGTAGACCGCAGCCGCCACCAACAAGAACGAAATCGCAGCGTTAATGAAATCGCCGATCAGAAACTGGCTGTTGTTAATGGTGAAGCTAATCGCCGAAAAATCCGGCTTGCCGACCAGCGCTGCGATGAGTGGAGTCAGCAGGTCTCTGGTAAAGGCCGAAACCACGGTTGCGAACGCCGCGCCAACGACCACACCGACCGCCATGTCCACAACATTTCCGCGCAGAATGAATTGCTTGAATCCACTGAGCATAGGCGCCTCCAGACGGCCAAAGAGTAGTACGTTGCGGGGTACAGGTCAACGGTCTTCTACATTGAGATCATGTGGAGACAGCCGCCTCGGCTGTCCGGTCGAGCAAAGCTCGACATTGCGAAGTCAACCACCTTCATTCGACACAGCTTCACCCAGTAGAAACAGAAGCCCGCTTTCGCGGGCAGGACAGCCGAGGGCGGCTGTCCCCACACAATTTAAGCTAGTCTCACTGCTCGATCGAAGTTTTCACGCTCACCGCTCTCGAAGCCAGTACGAAATCGACGTTCCGCTCCTGGTTCAGCTTCACCGTCTGCGCAAGATCGACCATGCTCAGCGGCACATCCTGCTCCGCTCCCGCAGCCGAGACGCAATGAATGCTCGTGCCTTGCAGCCAGTAGCGCGAGGCGAGCAATGCCCCGCCAGCTTGCAATGCGATCACAGTCACCTGCGCGTTGCTGGAGGCAGACGCCCTCGCGCCATACTTCACGCGCTGAATCGGAGCGCTCGACGCCGTCGTCGACGCGGGGTGGTAGATCGAAGACGAGTTCGAGTTATAGCTGCTCTGCTCGTCCTTCCACGGTGGTGTCGGATAATTGTGCGCAACCGAGAACGGCACTTCCACGTCCTCCATCAGCCGCAGAGACAGCCGGCTCTCCCCCTTCAGCGCCGGATAGGGCCCGCGCATCGGGAGCGTGAACACCTTAATCGGCCAGAACAGCGGGATCATCCACAGCGCCACATCGCGCTTGACATGCCCGCCTCCTTTAATGTCGCCGCGCGCATCGGTTTTGAGATGCGGGGCAGACGTAATCTTCGCCGATAGCGGTAGCACGTTGGCATTCGGCAGAATCAAGCGGTCGAATTCAATCGCCATCCAGCCTTTGCCGACAAACCGACCGGGAGCCTTGTAGTCCTGGAGATGGCCGCCCAACTCCGCTCCGCGAGGGAAGATGGAATGTCCAAACGAACCCAGCGGGCCGAGATGGCAGAGTACCGGATCGCCGACCACGGCGGTCTTGGGCGAGAAGTTTGCCTCGTCCATGGTGCAATGCAGAATCGTGCCAGCCGGAATAAAGTCTTTGGCTGCGGCTTGCGAAACGACGGCGAGGGTGAATACAAACGAGAGGATCAGGAGCAGGTACTTCCGAGACATGGCGCCTCCTAGTGACTTCTAACTTTCGCTAAGAGCCCGCCCCATATCCCGGTACCCGAGATGGCTATGGATTGTAGCACGGAAAAGTGCGTTCAGAGAACTTTTCCATCCAGCAGCCCACCAGAATGCGTTAACGATCCATTTCGTTTAATGGCTCACGCGCCAAATCGAGCCTGAACCGTCGTCGCTGACCAAAAGTGATCCGTCTTTGGCCACCGCGATTCCTACCGGCCGTCCCCACACTTTGCCGTCCTCGGTGACGAAGCCGGTGAGAAACTCCTGATATTCGCCAGTCGCTTTGCCCTGCTGATGCAATGGCACACGCACGACCACGTATCCGGTTCGAGGCTCGCGATTCCACGAACCATGCAACGCCACAAACTCGTCGCCGCTATAGTCATCCGGAAATTGCTTTCCGTCGTAGAACGCAAGCCCCAGCGGCGCGCTGTGCGGTTGGATTAGCACATCCGGCGTGATCATCTTCGCGCGCAGATCAGGATGACTGTCTTTCAACCGTGGATCTTGATGTCCGCCCATGTAGTACCAGGGCCAGCCATAGAAGCCGCCGTCCTGCACGTGCGTAGTGTAATCGGGCGGCAAATTGTCGCCGAGCCCGTCGCGCTCATTGGTCGCTGTCCAGAGTTCGCCAGTTTTGGGCTCAATCGCGAGACCAACCGGGTTCCGAATCCCTGACGCGAATACACGCAGCCCGGAACCGTCTGGGTTGTACTCAAGAATGTTCGCGCGGTGGAATTCCGTTTTCTGTTCATCCGAATCATCAACATTCGAAAGCGAACCCACCGAAACGAACATTTTCTTCCCGTCAGGGGCGAAGACTACATTACGTGTCCAGTGTCCACGGGCGTGGCTCGCACCCGGAAAAATCTCCGGAACAATCGTCTGCATCGCGCCCGTAGCCTTTAGGTCTCCATTGTGATAGGGAAACCGCTTCACCGAATCGGTGTCCGCGATGTAGACCCATTGCGGGTTCGCGCCAGGCGGATAGAATGCAATGCCGAACGGCTGCTTTAGACCGGTAGCAAAGGTAGACACCTGCTCCGGCTTTCCATTCTGCGTGATCCCACGATAGACGATGATTTCGCCTTTGTTGCTTTCCGCCAGGAAAACATCTCCGTTCGGCGCGGCGCGCAGTTCGCGTGGCTCGTCCAGCCCCTTGACATACAGGTTTACTTTGAATCCTGGCAGGGCTTTAGGGATCGCGTCTGCCGGACGCGGGCTCATCTGCGGAGGACTCACGGCTGACTTTGTCGCGTTCGGCGCGGGCAAATCGTTTAGCGTGATCTTGTGGACTTTGCCCGGGCTCTCGGAGCGGAAGTCGTAAAAAACGGAGGAGCCGTTTTGCGCAAATGTGGTGGCAATTAATGGGAGAAGAATGAGCGTCCGAAGTATTTGGGATGGCACTGCGCTGCTTCGTTTCATGTCTCACCTGCTTCAAAAGGTTATACGGATATAGATACGGCTGCCCGCGTTCGGATGCGGGCTATTAATCGGACTATGCCTACTTGCCCGGCAGTCCCCGCGCCAATAGAGGCATCGAGCGCAGCCGAATTCCCGTGGCATTGAATATCGCATTCGCCACTGCTGGGGCAATTCCAACCAAGGGAGTTTCGCCGGCTCCCATCGAAGGCTGGTCTTTGCGGTCCACCAGCACAACGTC